>Ga0265798_10004186_pt1 | contig 20079 bp, 14 predicted proteins | sample P3T30metagenome_FD_192430 | JGI IMG/M metagenome (GOLD analysis project Ga0265798, IMG submission 192430) | Plant litter microbial communities from East Loma Ridge, Irvine, California - P3 T30 | ecosystem: Environmental > Terrestrial > Plant litter > Unclassified | place: USA: California... | reverse complement strand
GCATTCAACTGGGCCGGTGCGACAAGCAGGTGCTGTATAACCTGCCCGCCCAGCGCTTCGACCAGACCGCCCAGGCCATTGCCCGCGCCACGGGCTGCTATATCCGCTACCCCGATAAGTCACTGGTTAATGTGCCCGTGCAGCCAGTGCGGGGCCGGCTCACGCGGCGCCAGGCCCTACGCGTAGCTTTGCGCGGCACCCCGCTGCGCATTGTGCGCGAAACCCCCAACCTAATGGAGGTAGTGCGGGTGCCGGTTAAGTAACAGCGGGTGGGCTACCGAACGACTTTTACCTGGCCCTGGTGATGGCAGTTGGTGGCCAATAGCTTCAAAGTGAACTGGCGAAAAACCGGGGCCGGCCACGCCAGTGATGTAGAGCATCGAGGCCACTGACGTTGCCAGTCGAATCAAGCTTAGGTAAGAAAATAGCACGCGGCCCACTCGTACTGGTAAGCATACACGCCCCAAACTGTGCGCGGCCCGCCCCACCGCCACGCGCCTGTTGCCAGCATCTTCCACACTTCGCCGTGCTCCTGGGCGGTTGCCACCCGCTGAGCTACTAACACCGGTGGCCCTGGCCAAGCTAAGGTGCAGCGGCTGCGCCCAGGCAGGTGGCCGCTCACCACTAAACCAGCTAGCCAGCCGAATAAAAGCACAACCAAGAACGGCTCGCAGCGAGGAAAGCGTACACTTTACTTTGTAAACATCTAAAAAAAAGCAACTGTAATCAAAATCATTGCCCCGGAATAGTGATAAAATCAGTGAGCGTCACTTTAGGTAAAAAATGCTGTCGACCCAGGCAAAAGCAATTTAATACCCGCTACCCCAGGCACTAGCCAGCTTTAGACAACCATTGGCCTCAGCAGGGTGCATAGGCCCGGCTAACGTTGGCTAGCGACTTGCCACGGCGCGGGGTCATCTCGGGCTATCTTAACTGGTTGACTTCTGTAAAGCCCCGCTCGGACTGCCTGCTGGCAGTGGGCCGCAGCAGCGCTGGGCAGGCCGGGCGCCGTCTCCTTTGTTTGCGTACCAACTTACTTCCACAATCCCTTTGCCTTGCCCATACCTGGCCATTCTCCCACTCTTTTGGCCGCCCGGCCTGCCCAGCGCAGCCTGGTGCTACTGCGGCCCACTGGCCCGCTGGTAGCTGGGGCACTACTGCTGAGCAGTGGGCGGCTAGTGACGAATGCCCTAAAGCTGACGACTGGTAACTGGCTGTGGCGCAATGTGCTGGGCGAGCTAGTAGGGCTGGCGCTGGGACTGGGGCCGGGTACCTGACGGCACGAGGCAACCGGCCCCACCTACTCAGCATCGGCCGCGATGCGCTGCACCTAGAGCCGCTGGGCGCCGGGAAACCATTGCACTAGGCAGCATTGTGGCTTACACATACTGGCTGCGCCTACTGAAGCTAAGGGGTTTTGCCCAGTATTACCTGCGCCTGGAGCTGGCCGATGGCCGGGTGCTGTACCTGGCCATCGGCCCGGCTCGCGCCCCCACGCCCCCGCCGGTACGGGGCGCCTGGATGCGCTGGCCAAGCGGCTAGCCCAGCGTAGCAAGTCGGAACGGCGGCGGCTGTTTTACCAGACCCGGGTAGCACGGGGGCTGCCTTGGGGCTGCGGGGTGGTGCTGGCAGGGGGCCTTGCGCTAATCTGCCTCGGTTACGCGGCGGGCGGGCTGCTGCGCCAGCTATTACCTAGGGCAAGGCGAGGCCGCACGCACGCAATAAGCAGCAGGCACCAGGGCAGGGTAGCAGGCACCAGGGACCGCCGGCGCGGTGGCTAAGCCAGCGGGAATGCGGGCTCTTGGTGCCTGCCTGTGGTGCGCAGCACCTAGCGGCTACCAGGGCGGCCAGCGGGGTCACTGCCCCAGCCATACCTATTTTCCCTCAGTGCTTTGCGAATAGTACTTGGCCGTGGCGTGGCACCACATCCAGCGCTACACGCGGCCGCCGTAGTACTCCACCGCTAAAAGCGCGCGCTATGGCGCGCCCAGCCCTTACCAATTGCTACCCGCCCCGCCCCCACCCGACGAGCCGCCGCTGCTAGTGCTGCTCCCGCTCGAACCAGCGCTACTGCTGCCCGAGCCACTGCCCCACGCTGACGAGCTGCTCGCCGCCGTGCGCTCGGCGGGACTGGGCCGGCGCGGGATAATCTCCTTCGTTTTCTCCTCGTGCTGGCAGAAGCGGCACTGTGCTACGCGCCAGCCCCAGCCAGCAGCCCGGGTGGTGGCCGCCTGTTCTACCCGCAGCCGCCCCGGCGCTAGCGTGCGGTGGTGGCACGCGGGGCAAGCTTGGTACTGGCTGTCGGGGTTGGGGTAGGCGAGGGGCAAGTGGTGGCCACCCGCGCATTGCCACACGTCGTAATTTACGGAGCGGGCCTTTTGCTCGGCCTGCTGACCGGGGGTGAGGTAGCTTTTTTCGGCGGTAGCGGCCAGCTTTTGCATGGGCAGCCCACACGTAGGGCAGGCTAGGGGTGCCTCACGCAGGGCGGCCAGGTGCCAGCGGTACCAGCGCCAATACAGGGCCAGCACCACCGGAAACAGGTAAGCCGTGAACCCCAGCCCCCGGTGCGCCGCTTGCAGCTGGCCGTAGGCCACCGGCCGGGCTAGCGGGGCTACCGGGCGCTGTGCCCGGCGGTACTGCCACCCAAAATAGCCGTGCAGAAAGAGCAGCGGCAGCCCGTAGCCAAGGCCAAAGAATAGCGCCGGGGGCAGCGTGCCTTGCAGCGCTGCTAGCACCAGGCCGGCCAGTAGCCCCAGGGGCAGCAGCAGCAGCCACCCACGCCCGCGCAGCCCCTGGCTAGTGCGGTACCACAGCACCAAGTACAGCCCGAGAGCCAGCGCGGCCCCGGTCAGCAGGCCCACCGGCGGCCCCGGCTCGGGCGGGGCATAGTAGTCGGCCGGGGCTTCGCCGGGCAGGGCTGTTCCCAGGGGGTCCTCGTCATGAGCCAGCCCGCTTTGCGCCATGATGGCCCGCTGCAGGCTATCGACGTAGTAGCGCGCCGAGTCGGCGGCGGTGGCGTGCGCGGGCCGGGGCGGCACGGCGGCCGGGCGCAGGCGCCGGATGAGGGCCGCCACCCCCTGCTGCACAGCCAACGCGTAGTCGCCAGCGCGGGCGGGCTCCACCATGTAGCGCTGCTGAATGCGGTAGCAGATGATATCGGGCAAGTCGGCTTCCAGGCCGTAGCCCGTTTCAAACTCTACGCGGCGCTGGTCCAGCACGAGCAGCATCAGCAAGCCGTTATTAGTGGCTTTACGGCCGATTTTCCACTTGTTAAACAAGGCCGTAGCCGCCGTTTTGGGCACGGCTTCGCCTAGGCTGCGCACCAGCACCACGTCGATATGCGCCCGGCCACTGCGGTCGAGGCTATCGAGCCGGGCGTTGAGGGCGGGCGCGGCGCCCGGGGGCAGCACCCCGTCGGGGTCGCTGACGTAGGTTTCGCCCAGCATCTTGGGGTCGGGGATGGCCGTGAGGTAGTTGGTAGCCGTGATGCGGGGCGCGGGCCCCGGCCCCTGGCAGCTCCCCAGCACCCCTAGCCACAACAGCCAGTACCACAGTCGAAAACGAAACATAGGCAACACAATGAAACTACGTTGGCTGGCAGCTTTGGCGGCAGCTATCGGCGGGCGTGCCCACTGGGTAGCCCGCCGCCCCGCAAGCAACCGGGCGCCAAGGTAGCCTACGTACCTAGCTCGGGCATTGCAAGAGGAGGCCGGTAGCTAGCTGCCTTACGTTTGAACGCACTGAAAAACCCCGGCAGCTACCTGGACCGGCTCGTCAAAAGGGCGTTTCAGTTGCTCTTGCCGCGAGCGGCTGCGCAGCGGGTTGGCTATCGGGGCGGAGGGGCCGGGCCAGCTGTGTCACCGCCGGTCCATGACAATTTTTACCCAGCCTTTTACCCAGCCCGAAAACCCGGCTGGCGCGGCCCCGCGTACTTTTGTGCGGTATGGGCCACTACACCGACGCACCAGAAGACAACTTACTAGGGCTGACCGACAAAGACGCGCTCAATGAGCAGGAGGCCCTCGGCGTGGCAACGGTGGAGCGGTACCTGCTCGAAGAGCTGGACTACCCCGCCGACCTCTCGGTGGCGCTCTTGCAGGAGCTGCACCGCCGGGCCTTTGGCCACCTGTACGACTGGGCGGGCCAGTGGCGCCGCACCGTACCGAATGTGGGTGCCTACCTGCCACCGCCGGCGGCGCGGGTGCCGCAGCTGCTTTATGAGTTTGTGGACGAGCTACGCCACCGCCAGGGCTTGCTGCCGGCCCCGCCCAGCGCGGAGCAGGTGGCCGGGTTGCTGGCGTATGCTCATCACCGGCTCGTGGCCATTCACCCTTTTACCAATGGCAACGGCCGCACGGCGCGCCTCTTTACCAACCTACTTGCCTACAGCCACGGTTACCAGGAAGTGGTGCTGTACCAGCGGGCGCCGGGCAATGCCCGCACGCACTACCTGGCGGCCATCCGGCAATCCGATGAGCACGACCTGCGCGGGTTACAGCAGCTCATCCACGCGCAGCTGCGCCCGCTGGACTAGCGGCGGGGCCGGGCTCGGTTTGGGTGTAGAGGGCTTCCAGGCGCTCCATCGGCACGGTCTGGTTTTCCAGGGCCATGGAGGCATATACGGAGCGCAGCACCATGGCCTTAACCACGGCTGGGTTTTGCAGCTGGCGATAACGGTCGCGAAGTTTCATACTAATCGAAGGTACGGCTCACTCCCTACTTACCGCCGGGCCCGGCGGAAAGTTCGGCCCGCCCCGCGCAAGTAGGCCCCGGCTGGGCCAGCGGGCAGTAGAGCGTAGGCTGCTTGATAGCAGCTAGGTACTGCTAGGTAGGCCACGCCCCCGCGCAACGCGGAGCATGAAACGGGAGGCGACATAGGGTAAAAGTACCATTTCCCCTGACGCAGCAAAGAGGGTTTTTCAGATGCCCGGCTCGCGAGCGCTTGCTAGCGGGGCGGTCGTGCGCAGGTATAAGCGCTTGACTTGCTCGGCCCGAAATGGCTTGCCGTAGCGGGTCACGAAGTGCAAGGCATTCAGCTTCTGCGCAATCTGGGAGTAGTTGAGTCCTTTTTCGCGTAGCAACACGATGTGCGCGGCCGCCCGCACATTGTGCTCGTTGGCGTGCGCCTTTGCCTGGTTGTGGTCGCGTCCTTTTTGGGTAGCGGCCGGCGTCAGGTTGGCCGGGGTGCCTAGCTGGGCGCCCTGCGCCTGCTTAGCCGCGAGCGCCGCTTTGGTACGCTGGGAGATAAGCTCGCGCTCGTGCTGGGCGAGCACGGCGAAGATGCCCACGGTAAGCGTGTTGGCATCGGGCATGTCGCAGCAGACAAAATCCACTCCCGCATCGCGCAGTTGGAAGATGAAGCCGACGTTGCGCGAAAGCCTATCCAACTTGGCAATGAGCAGCGTGGCGGCCTTCGCCTTCGCCAGGGCAATGGCAGCGGCCAGCTGCGGGCGCTGGTTTTGCTTGCCCGATTCGACCTCGACAAATTCTGCCACTAGGTGGGCCGCTTGCGTAAAGGCTCCTACGGCTGCTCGTTGGGCTTCTAAGCCTAGGCCAGACTGACCTTGCTTTTGGGTAGAGACGCGCAGGTAGGCGACGTAGGATTTCATGCGGATTGAGGATTTCAGGCAAAAGTACTCTGCAAAAAGTCAGTTTCACATTCATTAAACGACCGTTTATAGAATGTGAAATAAGCCCGTTTTTGTACTATCACCTCGTTTTATACTCCCTTAGCGACCTATTATGCTCCTCACATCCGCCTGCGCAGCGCCCAGCAGGGGTGGGGTAGCCAAGCCAGCTTTGTCGGCCAGCAGGCACTGCATGCTTACCGCTCTTTGGCAAAGCCAGCGCCACAGTAGGCAAGCTGCCGTGAAACGAGCTCCGGGCTAGGCGGCTTGAAGTAGCCCGCGTGGAAAAAGCCCCACTTCGGCCGAAGGAAGCTGCCAGTAGTGACCATGAGCGCGGGTCATCGTACTGCTACTGGATGCTACATGCGCCACCACCTGAACTAGGAGCCCCTGCCGGCTGGCTACGGCCGCCGCCCAAGCGCCGCACGCCGGAGTTGTCAGCGCGGCCCTGGCTTGTGCTTAGGTAAGCGCGAGCAGTGGCTTATGCTTTCAACCATGCAGTATAATCTACGCGGCGGCGGCCCGCTGCCAACTGCCCCAGAGACCTGCGCCGAGCCCATCGGCTACGCCTGGGCAGGCTAGGGCGATATCACGCGCAAGGAGGCCGGTGGTTCTCTCTACCTATATTATGAGCCGGACGCAGCGGGGCAGCAGGACCTAGACCTAAGCAACGGACCACCTAACTTTAATTTCCTGCTAGCCAGCGCACTAATCTCATATCGCTGGCCGCTAGCCACCGGCCGGCCAGTGGCGTTAGCGCAAAATACTTTTCCCGTCGTTATGCCTTTCCCTATTTCCTTTACTGGCCGCGGTCTTCTGCTCTGGATTGGTGTGGTGCTGATGTGGGGCGCAGTGTCCACCACGGTTTTTCTGTATTTCCTGTTCATTTTCTGCGTACCCGTCTTCTTGCTGGGGCTGGTACTGGTGCTGAAGTCGGGGCCGCCGGCGTGGCTCAAGGCGCTGGCCGTGGCGTATCCTTTTGCAGCCGTGGCCTGGTCCACTACGCACAAGCAGGCGCTGGCCCCGCACGAGCAGCCCACTACTTTTCTCGTGCCGGAGGGGTTTGATGGTACTATTCTGGTTATTCGCAACGAGCAATGCGCCCCGCCACCCCAGCGCCAAAACGGCCGCGTAGTTTATCGCGTGCCGGCCTGCTGCCGCGTGCTCAGCGGCCAACCTCCGCAAGGGCTGTAAAAACCCAAGCTGCCAGTAGTAGTCACCCCGGAGGCTGACTCAACTGCGCCGTAGCGGCCGTGGGGCCGTAGGCCAGCGCCAGGGACGCGAAGTCGAGGCCGAGCAGGGTAGGCAGGGCAGCGGGTGGGGCAGTAGCCAGCGCCCCGGCTGCATCGGCGTACAGCAGGTGGCCGCCGGGCGTTTGGTCGAGGCAGGTGATGAGCAGGTGCCGGGGCAGGCACGCGCTGTAGCGGGCATCGGCGGCCAGCGCATGGCGCAGGCTGGGCAAGTGCAGCGGAGCCCGCCGAAAGGTACCCTGGTACGCGTGCAGCTGATTGGTTTCCTGCTCGTGGCTGCGTAGCGGCAGCGGCTGCTCGTGGGGCAGCGGCCCCGCCCCGTGGCGGGTGCAGTAGGCCCGCGTCACGTAGTGCAGGTGCGGGGCGTGGCCGGGCAGGTGCGCCCGCAGCAGCGCCAGCGCTTGCCGGCTGGTGGTATAGCTACGCGTGACGTGCGGAAACTGCCCGGCCTCCATGTCCAGCAAGATGCCCTGCGCGCCTTCCAGCACCAGCGGCCGCGCGCCCACGGTGGCCAGCACCGCCGCCGCGGCTACTACCTGCACGGCCCCGGCCGCGTGGTGCAGCGCCGCCACCTGCGCCGCCGCCGCCAAAAACTGCCGGTCGGTGTGGTCGTGGTCAAAGTCGGCGAAACCAAAGGCGGGCACCTCCCGGGCTAGCCGCGCGTGGTAGTGCGCCCGGATGCGCCGCAGCCCGGCGGCCAGCGTGGGCGGCGTTAGCAAGTCGTGCACCGTCAGGCGCAGGGCCGGGTGCTCGTGCCGCGCCACGGTGGCCCCAAAGCCCGCGCCCACGCTCCCGTGGCGGGTGGGGCCACGGGCATCTTCCAAGGCACGGTTGTACAGCACGTCGTAGGGCGTGGTGAGCGGGCTCTCCGCATCAAGCAGTAGCTGCGGCGCTGCCCCGCCGAGCCGGTGCAACGCCGCTAGCTCAGCCAGGGCCGGGCCGGGGGCAAACGGGCAGGGAGCCGCCCATAGCGTGGGCACCCCGGCCAGCGTGCCGGCCCCAAACGAGCTAAACACATGCCGCCGCCCGTCGGCTTCCGTCACGGTGTGCCCGGCCTGGGCCCCGCCATTGAAGCGCACAACCAGCGCGGGTTGGTGGCGCCGGCACAGCCAGTCGGTGGCTAGCCCCTTGCCTTCGTCGCCGTACCCCAGCCCCAGTACAATGTGCGCAGTAGCCATGCAGGTTGTTGATTACTAAGAATATCGAGGCGATTCAACCCAACTAGCAACAGCCGCAGCCGGGCCGGCTATTCGCCTAAAGAGCTTGCGAGTTTGGCTACAGCTTGAAGATGCCACTCCAAAAGCCGCCCGGGCGCTTGGTGGTAGTCAGGCCCTGCTGCACGGGGGCCAGCGCGTGCTGCACGGTGCGGGCCGTGGCCGCATCGAAGCCCGCCACGATGTCCTGCAAGTCTACGCCATGCACCAGGGCCACTGCGGTGGCGATGGTTTCGGCAATGGCGTTGTAGTCGTCGAGCACAATGAGGCGCTCGCCCAGCAGCTTTTTCCAGTAGCCCAAAATCGAAGGGTTGTTGCGGTAGCCACCCTCGTTGACGTGGATGTGGAAGACGTGGAAAGCGCGCTGCGCTTCTTCCAGCAGCTGCGCATCGGCCAGGTCGCTGGCCTCACTATATCCCAGCAGGTGGCGCAGCGCCCCGGCCTGCAACACATCCCAGGCGGCTTCGTCGCCGATGGTGAACAGGAACCCCTTTTGGCCGCGCTTCTCAAAGCAGTCGCACGAGGTGTGGCGGGCGGCCACCAGCCAGGCCAGCGAGTACGACTCGCGCTGCTGCCCGCCGCCGTTGCCCTCCAGGTAAAGCTCGGTCAGCCACTGGTCGAGCTCGGCGGTGCCGCTCTCAAACTGCCCCACTTGCAGCGGAAAGCTATCGGAGTGGTGGTCGCCGATGCCGCCAAACAAAATCTGCGGGTCGGCGATGCCGTGGCCAATGAGCGTGTTCATCAGCGCGCCCAGCTTTTCGCGCACCAGCACTTCCGGGATGCGACCCATGCTGCCCGTTTCGTCCAGAAAAACGGCCACGGCCAGCGACTCGGGGTGCTCGGGTGAGTCGCGACTTTCGCGGTACTTCAGGCCCGTGGGCAGCATACGGGCGCTGGCCTGGCGGGCGCGGTTGTTGGTGAAAATATCATCGGCGCTAGCCCCGGCGCGGGACTTCTTCAAGAACTTGTACGCATCATCAGACCATTGCGAATAACCCATGTCAGTCAAAGAATTAGAGGGCGAAAAACGGAAACGGGGTAGAGCCGGCGCAGCAGCTGCCGGTAGGTATCGAAGGCCTCGAAGGCATTGTGCCGGGGCGTGAGCAGAAAGGTGAGCAGCCGCTCGTCCACGGTGCCGCGCAGGCGCACGCCGTGGCCCGAGGCATCGCCCAGCAGCGCAATGGCCGTGCGCTGCACCAGGGCCAAGTCGAGGCCCGGCGTGGCGCGCTTGTCGGCAAAGACGGCGTCGGGATACCAGGGGCGGTACTTGCCCGAAATGGTCGTGAGCGGCCCGCCCAGCGAGGTGAGGTGGTAAAACGAGAGCACCACCAGCCCGTGGGTAGCAGGGGCCAGGGCCAGCGCCTCGGGCACCAGCCCCGCGTGCACAAAGCCACTCTGATGCAGCCACGCCACGAACTCCAGCAGGCGGCTCAGCACCCAGGCTACGTGCTCGGGCGGCAGCACAAGGCCGGCTAGCGGCACCACCGGGGTGGCGGTAGTCAGCAGCAGCGCCGGCCCCTCCCAGGCGAGCGCGGCGGGCAGATACTGCCGAAAGTGCGCCGAGGCCGGGTCACGCAGGGCTAGTAGGCGCTGGTAGTTGGCGGCCGAAGTTTGCAGCAGGGCCGGGTCGCCCTCGAAGCGCAGGCGCTGGTGGGGTAGCACCCGCAGGGGGCCGGCATCGTCGGTGGGCGCATCGAGGGCAGCCAGCTGGGCCGCGTAGGCGTTGAGGCGGGCTACCGCGTCGGCCGCGCCGGGCAGGGCGCACACATCGGGGTGCAGGGCGCGCACCAGGCGGTGGTACTCGGCCCGGTGGGTGGCGCGGGGCAGCACCTGCCCGGCGTGGGTCGAGGCCAGAATGTGGGCAATGGCAGCAGCAGCATCCATATGGCGCGCAAGCTACTCACCAGCCGATGCGCGGCGGCTTTACTGCGCCAGCAAGCTGGTGCAACGCTTGGGAGCCCCGCCGACCGTGCCAGGGTTTAAGGAGCCGCAGGTGACGAACAGGAACTGGCGGCCCTTTGGGGCGAGCCGGCCTACTTGGTGACGACTTCCACCCGGCCGCCGGTTTTGAATAGCTGGTGGGGCACGAAGTAGCCGGCGTTTGGGGTACCATTGACGCGAATGTGCTGGAGGTCGCGGCTAGCCCCGGTCTTCTTCATGGTCAGCACTTTGCCATCGGGCATGGTCCAGCGCACTTCGTCAAACAGGGGCACCGTGACCACGTAGCGCGCATCGGCGGCTGACAAGGGGTAGAGGCCAGCGGCACCGAAGACGTACCACGCCGACATCTCGCCCGCGTCGTCCATGCCCGAAAAAGCCAGGCCTTTTTCGCCGGTGTTGTAAAACTTGGCCATTATTTCATCGAGCCGCCGCTGCGATTTTTCGGGCTTGCCCACGTAGTAGTAGGCAAATGGCGCTTCGTGGTCGGGCTGGTTGCCGTGGCAGTACTGGCCGATGAAGCCCGACACGTTGCGGGCGATGTAGGCCGGGTTCCAGGGCGTCGTAAACAGCGAATCCAGCTTGGCCTCGAAGGGCTGCGCGCCGCCGTAGAGCGCCACTAGCCCCGGCATATCGTGCGGGGCGAAGAAGGAAACCTGCCAGGCATTAGCCTCGCGGTACATGTACTCGTAATAAGGATACTGAGGATTGAAGCTCCTTACCCACTGGCCATTAGCCAGCCGGCCACGCATAAACTTGGTGCCGGGGTCGAAGACGTTGCGGTAGTTTTTGGCGCGCGCCATCAGCGTGCGGTACTGGGCGGTATCGTGCAGGGCCTGGGCCAGTTGGGCCACGGCGTAGTCGTCAAAGGCGTATTCCAGGGTTTTGGACACGCCGGCGGTGCCGGGGGTTTCCACGTTGGGCGCGGCTACCTCGGTGGTAGCAATGTAGCCCTTCTGGATGTACTCCTTGATGTGGGGACGGGTGCCGCCCTCCAGGTTGGCGTTGCGCAGCAGCAGGCGGTACACGTCCTGCATGTCGAAGTTGGTGACGCCGCGCTGGTAGGCCCCCGCCACAAACGAGGCCGCGTGGTCGCCGTGAAAAAAGGTGGGGATGAAGCCCGTTTTATTTCCCATATCCTGCATCGACTTGATGATGTCGGCCGTGACGCCCGGCGCCAGCATGCTCATCAGCACGTCCTTATTGCGGTAGGTATCCCAGAGCGAGGGCAGGGTATAGTACTGAAAATCAGCCTTTGCTACCTTGCCTTTGATGTCGGTGTACTCGCCGTTGGTGTCGCTGCGCAGGGCGGGCCACAAAAACGAGCGGTAGAGGCAGGTGTAGAACATGGTTTGCTGCTGGGCCGTGCCGCCCTTCACGGCCACGCGGGTCAGCAACTGGTTCCAAGTGGCGGCGGCGGCTTGGCGCACTTCGTCGAAGGAGCGGTTGCCCAGCTCTTTAGCGAGATTTTGCTGGGCATTCTGCATGCTCACGAAAGAGAGGCCAATGCGCATTTCCACGGGCTGGCGGTTGCCATCGGCTAGCTTTAGCACGGCTAGGCCCTGCTTAGTACCCTTACCTTGAATAGTAACATCCTGGATATCAGCAGTAAGCTCGGCGTAGAAGTACGCAGTTTGGTCGCCGGTTTTCTGGAAGCCCTGCACGGCCGTGGCACCTACTTTTTCGATGGTCCAGTCGTTCACGTTCTCATTCGAGCGGCCCAGCTTGAACACGATGCTGCGGCCGGCCGGCTGGGGGTAGTAGTACTGGTGCAAGCCGCAGCGTAGCGTCGAGGTTAGCCGCACCCGCACGTCGTAGTCCTTGAGCGTGACGCCGTAGTAGCCGGGCGCCGCCGTTTCGGTGGCGTGGGAGAAGTGGGAGGCGTAGCCGCCGCTGGCAGCGGCCGCGCCCACCACGGGTAGCACGGGCAGGTGGCACAGGTTCCAGTGGCCCTTGTTGGTGTGGGTAAAGGCTTGAATTACAGAGTCTTCGTACTGGTAGCCCGAGCCGGTATTGAACTCCGTAACGGGGCTGAGCTGCACCATCGCATTGGGCAGCGAGCTGCCCGGAAACGCCAGCCCGGCCCACACGCCGTGCCAGCCGGGCGGGGCCACGTAGCCCACCAGCTTGGGGTCGGTGAAGGCGGCCGTGCCGATGAGGGGGTTGACGTATTGCGCGGGGCCGCCGGCGCGGCTGGCTTTGCTCGCCGGTGGCACCACCTTGGCACAGGAAAAAACGCTCAGCCCGGCGAGCGTGAGCAGGTAGCGGATGCGGGAGCTGGGAAACGGCATCTTATCGAGTGAATAAGTAAAAGGTTTTAGCAGATGGGACGCACTACTCACGGACTGAAAGTCCAGGCTACTGACCTAGTCGGCTTTCTTCACGAAGCGCCTGGTCAGGCGCGTGCCATCGGCTAGCCAAGACACGGTGTACAGGCCGGGGGCCAGCGCCGACACATTGAGCGTGGCGGCCGGCGCGGTGGTCGTGAGCACCGTTTGGCCCAGGGCGTTAGCCACCGTGACTTTGCCGGCTACCGGCTGGCGATTGGTGTTCAAGGTCAGGTGGTTGGCTACCGGATTCGGAAACAGGTCGGTGGCCAGGATGGCGGCATTGCTGGTGGCCAGCGGGGCGCTGGGGCCGGCTACGTGCGCCACCCGCAGGATGGCGGCAGCGGCGCAAGCCTGGCCCATCATTTGCACCAAGGCGGGGAAGAGGTAGCGGCGGTCGAGGTCCCAGGTGCCAGTGGCGTCGTTATAAGCGCCGGGGTAGTAGCCCAGCTGGTCGCGGCCGTAGTCGATGAGGTAGTCCACGATATTGCGCGCCGCGCTGAGCCACTGGGGGTTGCGGTCTACTTCGTAGAAATCGACCAGCATCTCTACCATATCGCTCCCGCCCCAGAAAGAGATTTCGCGCACGCCCTTGCCCGGCGTATACCACTGCTTGAGGCAGGCATTGGCCAGGAGGGTAGCGTCGTCGAGGTAGCGGCTGTCGCCGGTGCGCTGGTAGAGCCGCAGGGCCAGCTGGATGTTGGGCGTGGTCTGGTAGGCGCGGTAGCCGGCGCCGTTTTCGCCGTGGCCGGTGAGGCTCCAGGTACCGTTATTGTTGAAAGAGAACTGGTTGAGTAGGTTGGTACCGCTGTCGCGCAGCTTGTAGCGCACGTCGTTGATAAGCTCGTAGTAGCGCTTGGCGATGGCCAGGTACTTGGGGTCGGGGCTGTCCTTAGCGAGGAGCGCGCACTGCAAGGCGGGCAAAATAGTGGCTTGCGAGTAGAATTTACCCCAGCCCAGCTCGGCTTCTTTTTGCGGCACGCCCCAGCTGTCGTCGCGCGCATCGAGGCAGTAGTTGAGGCCGATGAGCGAGCGGTCGTAGAGGCCGGTTTCGGTGGGCAGCACCTGCTGGTAAGCATCGAGCAGGGCCAGCCCGATGATGGCGTTGTCGTCGTAGAGCGGGTCGGCGCCGGGCACGATGTCGGAGGCGTACTTGCCGTTTTGCCGGTACTGGTCGAGGGCGTAGGCGTACGACTTGAGGCGGGCCGTGTACTTGGCCGGGTTGGCGAGGGCGCCGTAGCGCAGCGCCCGCAGCATGTGCGAGGCCGGCCACACATAGCTCGCGCCGCCGCGCTCCACGATAACGTTCTCATTGCCATCGAGCTGCTCCACGTAGAGCTGCTTGCTGGCGTTGTAAAACTTGGTGTTGAGCTTGTCGAGGATGGCTTCGCCGGCTACCTGATACTTGTTTTGGCCGAAGGCGGCCGGGGCCGTGAGCAGGCAGCCGGCCACCAGCAGCGCCAGCCGGCGCTGGCAGGTAAAAAAGTGCATCATCGCGCACGGAGCTAAAGGGTGGGAGAAGGAACGGCAGGAGGGAGGCGAGGCGCGGGCTAGCCAGCGGCCGCCAAGTGGTAGGACACCAGGTCGTCGATGGGCGAGCGGATGATTTTGCCCACCCGCATGCCGTGGCTGGTAGCCACCTGGGTGAGGGCATCGCGGAAGTTATACCCCACCGACCCTACACAGTTGAAAGTATGTGCCTGATAGGCAGGATATTTAGCAATAATATTGCGAAAGAACAGGTCGAATGACTCAACTACCAATTGCTGGCAGTAGCTCACGTTGTTGTGGTCGTAGGCAAACTTGGCGAAGCCGGCGATGAAGCGGTTGGGGAAGGGCTTATTGTAGAGGTGGTCCAGGATGTCGTCCCGCTCCAGGCCATAGGTGGTATGAAATTCTGCCGCCAGGCCGGCCGGCATATCCCCGCGCAGGTAGTCGCGCAGCAGCGCCTTGCCGATGAACGCCCCGCTGCCCTCGTCGCCCAGGAAATACCCCAGCGAGTCCACGTTGTGCGCCACGCGCTCGCCGTCGTACACGCACGAATTGGTGCCTGTGCCCAGGATGGCCGCAAACCCCGGCTGCCGGCCCAGCAGCGCCCGCGCCGCCGCCAGCAAATCGTGGCCCACAAACACGCGGGCCTGCGCAAATACCGCCCGCATGGCATCGGCCACGGTGGCTACCTGCGCCGCCGATACTACGCTGGCCCCGTAGTAGTACAGGTCCGTGATGGTATCCGGGGCCAGCGTATCGGGCAGGTTTTGCCGAAGCGAGGCGATGATGCCCGCCGTGCCGATAAACTCGGGATTGTAGCCTTCGGTGTGGAAGAAAGAGCGGGTACTGTGGGCATCAACCAGGCACCAGGTGGTTTTGGTAGAGCCGCCGTCTGCTATCAGAATCATGGCGTGGGAGTAAAGGAGAAGCTGCGGCTAGCCGGGGCCAAGCCTGCTAGCAGCGCTGGACTTTGGCAACAAGCTGCCGACAAAGTAAACGAATGTTTTGGGGAAGATAAAAATTATTTTGCTCGTTTTACTACTAAACGAACATTTTTATCATCAATATTTGCAGAAGAAAGCTAGCAACCACTGCTGCCTTCTCCTTGTCCTCCTACCCCAGTCCCTGTTCCCATGCGCACTTCCAGCTATGACAAGTTTCCCTTCGTGCCGGTGGCGGCCGGGGCCGATGCTTGCCAGACGGGCTGGGCTGCTATCGCCGCCGCCTTGCAGGCGGCGCTGGTGGCCCAGCCGGTGGCCACCGGCCAGCCGCTGGTGCTGGCCGTGGAATGCTATCCCGGCACCGACCTCCAGCCGCTACAACACGCGCTAACGCAGGCCCTGCGGCCGGCCCACTGCCTGCTAGCCGACGACCTCTACTACCCCACCGCCGCCATCGACGCGCTGGTAGCCGGCCCGCTCACCGACGACCCGGTTTTTGGCCGGCTCAATGGCCTGGGGGTGGCCGATTTTATGGACCCGCAACGACTGCGCACGGCGCAAGCCGGGCTAGCCGCTGCGGCCGGCCAACTAGTGCTGGTACTGGGCACTGGCGCTACGCTGGTGTGCCCCGCGCCCACGGTACTGGTCTACGCCGACCTGGCCCGCTGGGAAATCCAACTGCGGCAGCGGCGCGGCGAAATCGCTAACCTGGGCACCGATAACTTCACCGAAAAAGCCAGCCTCAAGTACAAGCGGGCCTTTTTTGTAGACTGGCGGGCCGCCGACCGCCTGAAAAAGCAGGCCCTGCCTAAGGCCGATTTTTTGCTCGATACCAACGACCCCGCCGTGCCCAAGCTCGTCGCCGGGGCGGCCCTGCGGGCCGGCCTGGCGGCCACGGTGCAGCGGCCGTTTCGGGTGGTGCCCTTCTTCGACCCCGGCCCCTGGGGCGGGCAGTGGATGCGCGAGGTCTGCGACCTGCCCGACGGGCCAGCCAACTACGCCTGGTGCTTCGACTGCGTACCCGAGGAAAACTCGCTGCTACTGGGCTTTGGGGAGGCGCGGGTCGAAATCCCGAGTATCGACCTCGTGTTTCTGCACCCCCGCGAGCTGCTGGGCGAGGCCGTGCACGGGCGCTTCGGTACCGAGTTTCCCATCCGCTTCGATTTTCTCGATACCATGGGCGGCGGCAACCTCTCGCTGCAAGTGCACCCGCTCACCGAGTACGCGCAGGACAAATTTGGCCTGGCCTACACCCAGGACGAAAGCTACTACATGCTGGCCGCTGAGCCGGGCGCAGTGGTGTACCTGGGGATGAAGGAAAACGCCGATTTTCCGGCGATGCTGGCCGATTTGCAGCGCGCGCAGGACGACCCCACGGCCCCTTTTCCGGCCGCGCAATACATCAACGAATTCCCGGCCCGCCCGCACGACCATTTCCTCATTCCGGCTGGCACCATCCACTGCTCGGGGGCTAATGGCATGGTACTGGAAATCTCCGCGACGCCCTTCATCTTCACCTTCAAGCTCTGGGACTGGGAACGGCTCGGCCTCGACGGCCGGCCCCGGCCTATCCACCTAGCCCACGGCGCGGCCAACATTCAGCCCGACCGCACCACGGCCTGGGTTGCCCAAAACCTTGTTAACCACATACAACCGACAGCTAGCGGCCCCGGCTGGCGCGAGGAACGCACTGGCCTGCACGAGCGCGAATTCATTGAAACGCGCCGCCACTGGTTTACCGGCTTGGTGCCGCACCACACCCAGGGCGGCGTGCAAGTCCTCAACCTGGTGCAGGGCGTGGAGGCTATTGTGGAGAGCCCGAGCGGGGCGTTTGAGCCCTTCGTGGTGCACTACGCCGAAACGTTTATCGTGCCGGCGGCGGTGGGCGTCTACACCATCCGGCCGCACGGCCCGGCCGCTGGCACCGAGTGCGCCACTATGAAAGCCTACGTGCGCACCCAGGCCTAGCGCGGTCAAGACCACCGCCCAGCGGCCACCTTTGCCGGCACAATCGCTTTCAAAATTTCCCTTATGTCTACCTTATTAACTCCCGACAATGCGGCGGCCGTCCGCGCCCAAACCATTGTCGAAAAGCTCCTGCACACCGGCACCGTGGCCGTGGATGAGCTAGCCGCGCAATTTGGCGTGTCGGTGGCCACCGTGCGGCGCGACCTGATGGAGCTGGAGCAGCGCGGCCGGCTGCGGCGCACGCACGGCGGCGCCGTGCCCCGCGAGCCCCTGCTCTACGAGCCCTTCCGCTACGATTCCAGCTTTCACGAGCAGATAGACCGCAACCTGGCCGAGAAGCGGCGCATTGGGCTGGCGGCCGCGTCGCTCATCCAGCCGGGCGAGATTATCTCGCTCACGGCGGGCACCACCACCACGCAGGTCACGCGCAGCCTGCGGCCGGGCGCTAACGTCACGGTCGTAACCAACACCGTGAACGTGGCGATGGAGCTGAGCCACCGCGACGACGTGCGCGTGTTCGTGACGGGCGGCTTCCTCACCGGCGGCTGGTTTTCGCTGGTGGGGCCGGCCACCGCGCAGGCCCTCAGCCAGTTCTTTGTCGATAAAGTCTTTATCGGCGTCAACGGCATCGACGCCCAAAAGGGCCTCACTTCGCTGCACCCCGAAGAAGCCGCCATCATCCAGGTGATGGTGCGCCAGGCCAAGCAGCGCATCGTGGTGGCCGACCACACCAAGCTCGGCACCGTGGCCACGTCGCTCATCTGCCCCATCGCCGAGGTGCACCAGCTCATCACCGACACGGGCGCCACCGAAGCGCAGGTAGCACCCTTCCGCGCGCTCGGTATCGAGGTGCTGCTGGTGTGAGGCGCCCCGCTCAGGCAGCGTACTACCCGTTGGTAGTGGGCTGATTATATTCTGGTTACCAATTCTTCCCACCCCGCTATGCCTACTCAAGCTGCTCCCAATCTTCCTTTTCCACAAGCGGCCGCTGGCCCCGCGCCGCCCGCTCCCCACCCCGGCGGTAGCGCGGGCTACGTCTACCTGATTGCGGCGGTGGCGGCGCTGGGCGGGCTGCTATTTGGCTTCGATACGGCCATCATCAATGGGGCGCTGGTCTTTTTGAAAAAGGACTTCCAACTGACCGATTCGCAGACTGAGCTGGCGGCCAGCAGCATCTTATTCGGCGCGGTGGCGGGGGCGGCGCTGGCCGGCTGGCTCACCGACCGCTACGGGCGGCGGCGGCTGCTGTTTGGGGCGGCCGCGCTGTTCACGGTGTCGGCGCTGGCGGCGGCGGTGCCGCGCACGCTCACCGAGTTTGTGCTGGCGCGGCTGGCGGGCGGGCTAGCCATCGGGGTGGCTTCGCTGCTGGTGCCGCTCTACATTGCCGAAATCGCCCCAGCCCGTATTCGCGGACGGCTGGTGACGCTCAATCAGTTGGCCATCGTGTCGGGGATTCTGCTGGCCTACGTGGCCAGCTACTACCTGGCCGAACTGGGGCTAGCCTCGTGGCGCTGGATGTTTGCCATAGCGGCCGTGCCCTCGCTGCTCTTCATGCTTACGCTGCTGCTGGTGCCCGAAAGCCCCCGCTGGCTGCTGGGCCAGGGCCGCGCCGCCGAAGCGCTGGGTACGCTCACCCGCCTCAATGGCCCCACGGCCGCCGCCACCGAGGCCGAGGAAATCCAGGCCGCGTTGGCCGAAGAGCAGGGCGCGGCCGCCAGCCTGCGCCAGCCGCGCCTGCGCCGGCCGCTGCGTATCGCGGTGGTACTGGCCGTGTTGCAGCAGGTTACGGGCATCAACACCATCCTCTACTACGGCTCCATCATCCTCACCGAGCACAGCGGGCAAAGCGCCGCCTCGGCCATTGGGGCCAATGCGCTCATCGGGGGCATCAACTTCGCGGGCACCATCGTGGCGCTGTTCGTCATCGACCGGGTGGGGCGCAAGCCGCTGCTGCTCTTCGCCTCGGGCGGCATGGCGCTGGCGCTGGGCGCGCTGGTAGTGGCCTTGCAATGGCACGCAACGGGGCCGTGGCTGCTGGGGCTCATCATGCTGTACGTAGCCTGCTTTGCGGTGGGGCTGGGGCCGGGCGTGTGGGTCGTGATTACCGAGATTTTTCCCAACGCCGTGCGCGGCCGGGCGGCGGCGCTAGCCACGGTGGCCCTATGGATAGCCTGCACCGGTATCTCCTTCACCTTCTTATCGTTGGTAAAAGCGGCGGGCCTGGCGGGCGCATTTGGGCTCTACGCGCTACTTTCGGCCCTCACGTTTGGCTTTGTGTGGCGGGCCGTGCCCGAAACCAAGGGCCGCACCCTGGAGGAGATTGAGCGCGGTTGGCAGTAGGGGAGAGGAGCCCACTAGCCGCTTAGCGAGTAGTAGCTAATACGTTTAAGCACTGACCAGTAATTCAGCTTCTCGGTGGTGGTTTTTCTTCTAATTTCCTGACTAATATGACCTTGCTCGCTGCCTCGCTGTGGAATGACTTTCTGGCGGGCAGCAAGCAGGCGTTCGAGCGCATTTTTCTGGCGCACTACGACGACCTTTTTCGCTACGGCATGCGCCTGACCGGCGACGAGGAGGTGGTAAAGGACTGCATCCAAAACCTGTTTCAGCGCCTCTGGCAGCGCCGCAAAGCGCTCGGGGCCGTGGAGGAAATCCGGCCCTACCTCTTCACCGCCCTCCGCTACCACATCACCGACGAAATGCGGGCGCAAAAACGCCGTAGCGCCCTCCAAACCGGCTACCCCGAGCTAGCCGCCGAACACTCGCCTGAAGACTTTCTAATTGCTCAGCAGCTTACCACCGAACAGCAAGCCCAACTGCTGGCGGCGCTCAACCAGCTCAGCAACCGCCACCGCGAAGCGCTCTACCTCAAGTTCTTCGACGGCTTTGCCTACGACCGCATTGCCACGATTATGGACCTCAACCAGCAGTCGGTGCGCAACCTCGTGCACCAGGCCATCAAGCGGATGCGCCAGGTGCTGCCAACTTCTTTGCTGCTGCTTTTGCACGGGATATTTCTCGAAATTTTTCTTCAGTAGTTGGTTGCTTAATAGACACTTGCAAAATATTTTTAAGAAAATTCGCGTCGAGTAGAGTACAAAATCAGCCTTCGTTCGTGGTCAGGAAAAGTTAGGTTTCTCCCGCTTGCTCGCCTATGGATTTTACGAATTATTCACTCAATGACTTCGTGGCGGATGAATCGTTTCAGGCCTACGTAGCCGATGCCAACTCGGAGGCGGGGCGCTTCTGGCAGGCGTGGCTAGCCGCGCATCCCGGCCAGAAAACCGACGTGGACCAAGCCTATGCGCTGGTGCAGGGCCTCG
>Ga0265798_10004185_pt1 | contig 20080 bp, 22 predicted proteins | sample P3T30metagenome_FD_192430 | JGI IMG/M metagenome (GOLD analysis project Ga0265798, IMG submission 192430) | Plant litter microbial communities from East Loma Ridge, Irvine, California - P3 T30 | ecosystem: Environmental > Terrestrial > Plant litter > Unclassified | place: USA: California... | reverse complement strand
CGTAGCTCACGTAAATATCTCCAATAAATTATCAGTTGCTACACCGTGTGACGGTTCTTGACTAGATCGCTTACAACGCGCAGTCCATGAGGCGTCAACCCAGTACGTCTGCTGTTGGCGGATGGCGGATGGCGACTGTTTAGCCCAGCATAGCAGGTCGCCAATTCGGAAAAATCGCAGACTGTCACGAAGGACCGTTTTCGACCCAAAGCGGACGACAAATGCGATTTGGATCCAAATTTGTCCGCTCACTGCATCGCTTTACTTAGCGGGATGCTTCGCGTTGTTCCTTTAACTCGAAATAGGTTTGTCCCATCGCCCATCCGCCGCGTATGCCTACTGCAAAGGCACAAACCCCTGCGCAGATAAGGACAAAGATAATCAGTGCCGATTTCTTCACGTGTTCTAGTTCCTAATCTTATGGTTTTACTATAGGCACAACAGCGATCTGCATTGTCAGTCGCCCTGGCGAATTAAATCTTGTAGCTCGTGGGTCCGCTTTTGGCCGAAAGCGGAAGTTCGTCGCGGCTAGTGTAACTCAGCAAGAAGCGGTGGATTTCGCTACTTCACGTCCGGTAGTAGCAGTAACTTCCAAAATGTCGCATTTATTTCGGTAAGTCATATTGGGCCCCTGATGCTGTGTACCTTTACGACGAATAGTGCACCAGGAAATCGCCACGCTGACCGAAAAATATCGTCACGCCGGTGTCGCCAGCTTCAGTCCGATGATGCCGGCCGCGATCAGGCCGATGCAGGCAATTCGCGCCAGGTTGGCCGATTCGCCAAACAGCAGGATGCCGACCAGGGCCGTGCCAACCGCGCCGATGCCGGTCCAGATCGCATAAGCCGTGCCCAGCGGCAGCGTCTTCATCGCCTGCGACAGCAGGCCGAAGCTGATCGCCATCGCCGCAACGGTGCCGACGGTCGGCCACAGCCGCGTAAAACCTTCCGTGTATTTCAGGCCGACGGCCCAGCAAATCTCGAACAAACCGGCCAAAAACAACACAAGCCACACCATGATTTTCTCCCTGTAGTCGGCGGCAGACAGTGCCGCTGTTGATGATGCCATCATATGTGAGATGAGCTGATGGAAAAAGTCAGTAGCTATCAGTATGATTGATGGATGGCCTTCGATCTCGATAATCTGCGTGTGTTCCTGGCTGCCGTCGACAGCGGTTCGTTCTCGGCCGCGGCGCGCAGCCTGGGCCGGGTGCCCTCGGCGGTGAGCATGGCGATCGCCAATCTCGAGGCCGAACTGGGTCTCGAGTTGTTCAATCGTGCTGGACGCGAGCCGCGACCCACCCAACACGCCGCGGCCTTGCTGCCGCAGGCGCGCCTGCTGGTCGAGCAGTTAGGATTGTTAAACCAGCACGCGTTGTCGCTGAGCCAGGACCTGGAACCATCCTTGACCCTGGTGCTGGTGCCCGAGCTGATGGCGGCCGCGCCCTGGCACGACGCCCTGCGCATCCTGTCCGACGAGTTTCCCTTGTTAGAAGTGAATGTGCTCAGCGCCGCCCAGGCCGATGCCCTGGCGATGTTGCAGGATGGCCGCGCCGACCTGGCCCTGGTGTTTGAGCGCTATGGCATGGACCTGCGCGAAGGCTTCCAGGAAGTGGCCCACGAAACCCTGGTAGCGGTGCTGGCGCCGGACCACCCATTATTGACGCGCATGCCGGCCGGCACGATCCGCGACCAGCACCTGCTGGGCGAGCGCCAGATCGTGATGGCCGGCCGCCATGCCGACCAGGTCGACAAGCGCATCGCCATCTCACGGCTGCAGTGGAAAACCGACAATCCGGTCGCGGCGTTGAGCCTGGTGACCGCCGGGCTTGGCTGGGCATGGCTGCCTGCCGGTTTCGTGCGCGCGCCGCTGGCCGACGGGCAGTTGGTGCAAATCCCGTCCGCCAATTTCAGCAGCATCATGAAGCTGTGGGTCGATGTGGTGTGGGCCAATTCGCGGCCACAGGGATTGGCGGCGCGGCGCTTCGTCGCCTTGCTCAACGAGCGGCGCGTGGATGCGGCAGGCGCTAGCGTTCGGGGGCAAGCGGCTTGATCGCCGTCGTGCGCTTGCTCGACCAGGTGCTGCCGGCCGATGCCGTCACGATCAGGCCGATGGCCAGCCATTGCCAGCCGCTCAGGTATTCGTCCAGCAGCAACAAGGCCATCAGGGCGGCCACGGCCGGTTCCAGGCTGACCAGGATGCCGAACGTCGTCGGCGGCAGGCGCTTGAGCGCCACCATTTCGAGCGAGATCGGCAGGGCGCTCGAAATCGCCGCCACAAACAGACCGATGAGCAGCACCTGCGGCGACAGCAGCGCGTCGCCCAGATAGGGAAGGCCTGCAGGCACCACGACCAGGGCGGCGACCAACAGGCCAAGGGCCACCGAATGGCCGGCGTGGATATGTTGCAGCCGTTTGCCGAACACGATATACGCCGCCCAGAACACCGCGGCAGCCAGCGCATAGCCGACGCCGGTCGGGTCCAGCCCGCCAGTACCTGATGCGATCGGAAGCAGCAGGCCGAGACCGGCGACGGCGCATGCCACCCACACCAGGTCGCGCGCCTGGCGCATCGTCCACAGTACCACGGCCAGCGGCCCGGCGAATTCGATGGCGACCGCGACGCCGAACGGAATCGTGCGCAGCGACATGTAGAAACACAGGTTCATCAATCCCAGCGCGGCGCCGTAGCAGGCGACCGCCCGCAAGTCTGGCCACGCCATCGGCCTGCGCCACGGACGCCACAGCAACAGCAGCAGCAGTGCCGAGAAGCCGACGCGCACCGCCGTCGTGCCTTGCGCGCCGATCAGCGGAAACAGCAGGTGCTTGGCGGTGGCGGTGCCGATGGCCAGGGCGGTGACAGCGCCCAGGATGGCCAGCACCGGGATGAGGGGAGAAGAGGAGTCATTGGGCATCGCGCGATTTTAATGCGATGGCATCGCTTGCAGGGACCGGATTTGCCCAGCGGGGGGCAAGGTTGACTCCTCTGCGACGTTGTCGAACAAAACAAGCATAATGTTTGCATCTTTAAGTGAATCGCATTACACTTGGTCAACTGCTGAGCAAAGGCCTCGGTGGCAAAACGAAGGAAGCGATCATGAACATCGATAAATTCAAGCATCAGCACCTCGACATCCTCGACAGCATCGACCGCCTGCGGGCCAGCAGCCAGGACGGCGTGGCCGAACATGCAGAAGAAATCGCCGCCCAGATCGTGGCGATGAGCGGCGTGGTGCGGCTGCACCTGGCGGTCGAGAACGACACCTTGTATCCGGCCCTGGCCAAGGGAGAGCTGCGCCTGGCGCGCATGAGCCAGGCCTATCAAGGCGAGATGGGCGATATCGCTGCCGACTACCTGGCATTCGCCGGGCGCTGGAACCTGGCCAGCCGCCTGGTGAAGGCGCCCGAACAGTTCAGGCAAGAGGCGAACCGGGTGCTGCGCAAGCTGCACCAGCGCATCCGCCGCGAAGATCGGGAATTCTATCCGGCAATTGAATCCGGGACGCCGGTAACCGCGTAGATAAGCGGTCCGGGCAGTGATGCCCCGCTACGCAGCCTTGCGCCGATGCACCGTGACCGGCACTTCGCGTGGCCGTGGTTCGGGCAGCAGGGAGGCCAGGGTATGGCGGTCGAGCTCGGCCAGATAGGCGGCAGTGGCATTGCCCAGCACGCCCTTCAGGCCGCATGCCTTGACCAGGCCGCAGGGCGTGCCGTTGGGGTCGAAGCACTCGGCCATGTAGAAGTCGCTCTCGCTCATGCGCACGATGGCGCCGACGTTGATGTCCTTCGGTTCATGTGCCAGGCGAAATCCGCCGTTACGGCCACGAATGGTTTCGATCGTGCCGTTGCGTGCAAGCTCGTTCACCACCTTCATGAGGTGGTTTTTAGAAATGTTGTGCAGGTCTGCGATCTCCTGGATCGTCACCAGGCGACCGGGGTTGCTGCCCAGGTGTAGCAGTGTGCGCAACGTGTAATCAGTGAAGGAAGTCAGACGCATGATCGCCCAAGTATAACGCATCCACTAGCGAACCTATCGGGGCAGGTAGGAGTCGTTCCTGTCGCGCCTGGAAAGTGTGAGCTGCGTTGCTCGTCGTTGCATGGCTCGCCATGCGGCCTCCTCGCGCCTTGCTCACACTCGCCATGCATCGGCATGAACGTCCTCCTACCTACCCCGACAGGTTCGAGCGCCGACCGGGACCTAAGCGGCGCATTTTTTACATGTATTAACTTGCCGGACTTAACTTGTCGTTCCAATATGAACGAACGGGTAGCGAGCCCGACGCTGCTAAATCAGGAGTACACCATGCTTACCATTCCATCCGCCGTCCATATCATCCACACCGATCCAGTGATGACCGCCGGCCTGCATTCCATCCTCGCCGATCGCCCCGAACTGCGCGTCAGCACCCATCTGAGCCAGCCCGAGGCGCGGCAAGTGGCGCGGGTCCTGGTCGCCGACTACGATACCGGCCTGGCCCTGGCGCGCCAGCCTGAGCACAGCGGCCTGCGCCGGCCCAGCGTCCTGATCGTCACCCAGCTCGACAAGGAGTGGGAAGTGCGGCTCGCGATGGACGCGGGCGTGCACGGCTATGTGTTGCAATCGTGCAGCCAGGACGAACTGCTCAAGGCGGTCGCCTCGCTCGCCCAGGGCCAGCGCTACCTGAGCGAATCGGTCACGCGCAGCGTGGCCGATAGCCTCAGCCGCGAAAACCTCACCGGGCGCGAGACCGATGTGCTGCAACTGCTGGCCGAAGGCTGCTGCAACAAGTCGATCGCGCGCAAGCTGGGTATCGGCGTCGGCACCGTCAAGACCCATGTGAAGGGCGTGATGAGCAAGCTCGACGCCACCGCGCGCACCCATGCGGTGGTGGTCGCCACCCAGCGCGGCCTGATCCGTCCCGGCAGCGGCATCCGCAGCGCCTATAACTGAATGTCGTGGCGCTGTGGTTCGGTCAATGACCCGCGGCCTTCCCGCGCAGGCGCACTGCTGTCCACGATAATTTCGGGCGCTTGCAAGAGGCCGCTTCATAGGGAAAACCACGTCGTTCCCGCGCAGGCGGGAACCCAAGTCCTTCCCGCGCAGGCGCACTGCTGTCCGGGATAATTTCGGGCGCTTGCAAGAGGCCGCTTCATAGGGAAAACCACGTCGTTCCCGCGCAGGCGGGAACCCAAGTTCGCATGCACTACTACAGACGTCGACGTCACGGCTGATCGACGGACTTGGATTCCCGCCTGCGCGGGAATGACGTGCCAAGGCCGCGGGCTGATGACTCCTCCGGCTCCTCCGGCTCCTCCGACTCCTCCGGCTCCTCCGGCTCCTCCGGCTCATTCGGCTCATCCGGCTCATCCGTCTCATTCGGCTCATCCGGCTCATCCGGGCGCTCCGGCGGATCGGCGAAATGGCGCGCATTGACGATGCACCAGGCTACGCCCAGCACCAGCGCCAGTATCACCAGCGAGGTACCGGTCACGGTCTGGTCATCGAGCAGGTAAGCGTTGCACAGGCGCTGCGGCAGCTCGCGGTACAGCATGCCGGCAATCGCCATCATGGCGCAGATATTGGCCACAAAAAATAGCTGGACCACGACGTGGGCGCGGCGCAGGGCGCCCGGCAGGGCGGCGCCGAGCAGCAGCAGGCTGGCGAATTTTGCAACAGCCGCGAGCGGCTCGAACAGCGCCTGCTCCAGCGCGCGCGGAATCATCCAGTAGGTGGTCACGAACGCCGCTGCGGTGAAGGTCGCCAGTCCCTGCCCATCCCAGCGCGCCAGTCGCGCCGGCAGGCGCAGCCATGGCCGCAGCAGGGCGCCGCAGATCACCAGCAGCGGCAGCTGTACCAGCATGTGGCCCAGCATCGATGCTTCCAGCGGTGCGCGGGTGGTCAGCAGCAGCCCCAGCAGGACAGGGCCGCTCCAGCGCAATAGCGTCGATGTCATCACTTAGCTTCCTTGCGCGCCGCGCAGCAGCGCATCGTCGAGTGCGATGTCGGGCTCGGTATAGTCGAGGATGCGCACCAGGCGGCCGCTGCGGTCGACCACGTGGAAGGCCGCGTTGTGCTCGAATTCGCCCAGTGGCGCCGGCACCACGACCACGCCGAAGGCGTCGAGCAGGCGCCGCCGCTCGCCGTCGTCGGCGACGCCGTACAGGCGCCATACCTCGGGATCGCTCTTCATCATGCGGCCATACTGGGTCAGCGCGCGGGCGTCGTCGCGCGGATCGACGCTGATCGTCACCAGGCGCACCCGCCCGGCCGCGCCGCGCGCGCGGATCTGGTCCTGCATCTGCTGCAACTCGCTGCCCACCACCCGGCAGATCGACTGGCAACGCGCATAGATGAAGGTGACGAGGGTGATGCGGCCGTCGAGCCGCACATCGTCGGCCAGCAGGCGCGCGCTGCCGTCGGCGCCGCTCAGGGTCGCCGCCGGCAGCCGCAACGGACGTTCGGCGACCTCGATGCGGCGCGCGGCCTCGGTCGAGATCGCGCGAAAGCCGCAGCTGCCGTAATACAGCGCCCCCACGCCTGCCAGGGTGACTGCCAGTACGGCGAGCGCAGTGGCGCGGCTACTTGAAAGAGGCGAGTTCATCGTCGCCATTCCACGGCGCCGTGCGCGCGCTGCTGGCGCTGCGTGCCTGCGCCACCAGTTTGCCGTCGATCGGCTCGGCGCGGTTGCCGAACTGGCCGCGGATATGGGTCAGCACGGCGGCCATCTCGGCATCGTCCAGCTTGTCCTTGAAGGGCGGCATCATGCCGTTGTAGGCCGCGCCTTTCACCGTCAGGGTGCCGCTCACGCCATGCAGCACGATCTGCGCCAGGCGTTTCGGGTCGCCCGTCACCCACTCGGATTCGGCCAGCGGCGGGAACACGCCGGCCAGGCCCACACCGGTCGCCTGGTGGCAGGCCACGCACTGGGCGTTGTAGATCTGGGCCCCGTCGACCTTCGCGCCCGGGGCCGGCCCCTGCAGGGTGGACAGGGTGCGGTGGTCGCCGAAGGCGGCGTTGTCGTTGCTCTGCGTGATATAGATGTAGCCAATGCCCCAGGTCACCAGGCCGATCACCACCGCCAGCAGCGGCTTCGGGAACGGCCGCTCGCCTTCGGTCGGATCGGGATTTTCGCGCCGCTGGGCGCGTTCGTGGTCAAGCTGTTGCTCATTGCGCAGATCGCTCATTTGCGTTCCCTCTGCGTGCCCAGGGTCTCGATCGCCGGATAGGTATGATCCAGCCCCACCAGGTAGGCCACCAGGTCGAGCGCTTCCTGGCGCGCCACCACCACCTTGCCGGCCGGGGTGTAACCGCGCGGCAGGGTCAGCACGCGCTCGGCTTCCTCGGCCTTGTCCTTGACCTCGAACAGGTAGGGATAGGCCGGCATGATCGAGCCGGCGACATATGCCCTCGGCTGGTACATATGGCCCAGGTGCCAGTCGACGCTGGGCTGGCGCGCGCCGATGTTGAACAGGTCGGGCCCGGTGCGCATGGTGCCCAGCAGGTGCGGCTTGTCGTAGAAATAATCGGCCGCCACCGAAGCCCGGCCCCAGCCGCGCTTGTCGTCCGGCGCCTGGATCGGATCGCGCGGTTGCTGCGAGTGGCAGTAGATGCAGCCGTTGGCGATATACACCTGGCGTCCGCGCAGCTCGGCCGAGCTGTAGGGCTTGAGCCCGGGCGGCGGACTGCCGTCCTTGAGCTGCATATGCGGCACCACCACCAGCGCCGAAGTGGCCAGCGCCAGGGTCACCATCGCGCCGCCCAGCAGTTTGAGTTCGTCTTGCATGGTCTTCCTTTTATGCGGCCGTAGGTACCGCGCTAGCCTTCAGCGGTTCGTTCAGCAGCGCCGCGCCTTCGCGCGCCACGCCGCGGCGGGTCGCCATCAGCACGAAGTGGATCGCGAACACCAGGTGGCCGAGGGCCATGATCGAGCCACCGACCGAGCGGCTCTTGAGCCAGGGGATGGTCACATTCACCGAATCCATGAACGGGCGCGCCGCATCGAGCATGGCCAGGCCCTGCAGCCAGCCGCCGATCGAGAGGCCGACGAAATAGATGCTGAAGCCGACCACCACCAGCCAGAAATGCAGCGAGATCAGGTTCGGGTAGGGCCACTCCCAGTCCATCACGCGCGGCATCACGAAGTACACGGCGCCGAACATCACCAGCGTGAAGAAGCCGTACATGCCGAGGTGGGCGTGGGCCACCGTGAAATGGGTGAAGTGGGCGACCGTGCTCACGCTGCGCAGGGCTTCGATCGAGCCCTGGAGCGAACTGAGGGTGTACATCATCCCGCCCAGCACGATGAAGCGCAGCGTCGGCGAATGCCACAGGCGGTCGAAGTGGCCCTTCATGGTCAGGTGCTGGTTGATCGAGAACGCCAGCACCGGCACGATCATCATCACGCTCTGCACGATCGAGAGCGTGATCAGCCAGCCCGGCACCGGGCCGCCGATCAGGTGGTGGCCGCCGACCTGGCCATAGAAGAACGCCAGCGACCAGAAACCGACCAGCGACAGGTTGTACGACTGGATTGGACGGCCGATGAGCTTGGGCAGGAAGTAATACACGCAGGCCAGCGCCATCGGCGTGTAGAACAGGCCCAGCACATTGTGGCCGAACCACCAGTTCATGGCTGCCTGCTGCACCCCGAAGTGCAGCGCCGGCAGGTTCCCGACCAGGAACAGGGTAGGGAACCAGAACAGCGCCGCGCCCATGTACCAGACCGACACATACAGGTGGCGCACGGTGCGCGCCTGCAAGGTGTACACCAATGGCAGGCCGACCAGGGCGCCGCCGATCACGAACAGGATGTCGACCTGCCACGGGATCTCGAGCCACTCCATGCCGTCGCTCAGGCCCACCGCGATGCAGCCCACGCCCGCGATCATGCCCGCGTTCCACAACATGCCGCCGGCGATCGCGTAGCGCGCGCCGACCAGCGGCGTCTTGAGCAGGCGTGGCAGCAGCCACATGGCCAGCCCCAGCGCCGCCATCGGCGCCCAGCCGTAGGCCACCGCGTTGAGGTGAATGGTGCGCATGCGCCCGAAGGTGAGCCAGGCCTGGTTCACCAGCAGGTCGGGTTCATGCAATTTGATGGAGCTGAGCAGGCCGGCGGCGGTTGCCACCAGCAGCCAGATGACGGCGCAGGTCAGGAACAGCAGGGTCACCAGCGAACTCGAACGGTCGGCCTCGACGCGCGCTTCCAGTTCCTCGTTCAGGCGCCGCACCTCGTCCGGCGACAGTGGCGGGGCGGCGTCGCGCGCCACCTGGGCGGCGGCCTGGCCCGGGGTGGCGGCCGGGTCGTCGCTGCGCCCGATCTCGCCATCCGAGAAAATGGTGCGGGCCGCGGCAGGGCTGGCCTCGAACAGGCGGTTGCGCAGCGACCAGATAAAGATCGCCAATCCCGTCACCGAGAGGATGAACGAGGACAGCAGGATGGTCATGGTATTCATGGCGGGTCCGGGCGAGAGGAGGTCGGCCCGGGCGCGGGTGCGCAGGCCGTCAAAAGATGCCTCAAAGATACGAATTGGGAAGGCTTGCCGCAATACGGCTTAGGGTAGACGCCAGCCTGCGGGCGACTGCGCTACCCTCGCGCGCCGCTTTCCAGCGCCGTCCACCCTATCCATTACGGCATGGCCCCATCCATGGCTTGCGCCACGCGCCGCGCCAGTTCTTCGGCCTGGGCGGTGCTCGCCACATTGGTGAAGTTCATCAGCAGCGCGCTGCGGGTGGGGGTGCCGGCGTGGAAGTCGGCCAGCGGCAGTGGCGCCAGGCCATGCTCGCGCAGGCGCGCCGCCAGCAGGCGGTCGGCGCCGGGCGACACTTCGGCCACCAGGTGCAGGCCGCCGACCTGGGGCAGGATGGTGGCGCGCGCGCCGAAGGCCGGCGCCAGGGCGCGCGCCGTGATCTCGCGTCGCTCGGCGTACAGGCGGCGCATGGCCTGTACATGGCGCACGAAGTGACCGTCCTGCATGAACTCGCACAGGATGCCCTGGGTGAGCGTCGGGCAGCCGTTGCCGAGCAGGCTGGCGGCATCCTCGAAGCGCTCGACCAGCTCGGGCGGCACCACCACGTACGACAGGCGCAGCGCCGGGAACATCACCTTGCTGAAGCTGCCGCTATAGATCACGCGGCCGCTGCGGTCCATGCTGGCCAGGGCCGGCAGCGGCCGCCCGCTGTGGCGGAATTCGCCGTCGTAGTCGTCCTCGACGATCCAGGCATCGTGCATGCCGGCCCAGTCGAGCAAGGCCTGGCGCCGCGTGGCCGGCATGCTCACCGTGAGCGGCGACTGGTGGCCCGGTGTCACGACCGCCATGCGCGCGCCCGGCGCCAGCAGCGCCGCGCGCGCCACGTCCAGGCCGAAATCGTCGACCGGCGCCGGGCGCGGCACATAGCCCAGGCCACTGAGCAGGTGGCGGGTGGGCGGGAAGCCCGGCTCCTCGGTCCACACCATGTCGCCCGGCGTCAGCAGCGCATGCGCGACCAGGCCCAGCACTTCGCGGTAGCCGGGACAGACGAACACCTGGCACGGCATGCAGTCGATCCCGCGCGAGAGCTTGAGGTAGCTGGCAATCGCGGTGCGCAGGCCGGGCGCGCCGAAGGTCGATTCCTTGAGCAGGTGACGCGTCTGCAGGCTGCGCGCGGTGCGCGCCGCCATGCGCGCCCACACCTTGCGCGGGAAGGCGTCCAGCGCCGGCAATCCCATCTGAAACGGCAACGGCGCGACGGCGCCGCCGACGTCCAGCGGCAGCGGCCGCGCGCGTGGCGCCACCTTGGCGCGCAGCGGCGCGGTGTCGCGCCGCGCGATCACCGAGCCGGCCGCGCCGCGCACTTCGAGGTAGCCCTCGGCCGCCAGCTGCGCATAGGCGGCGGCCACCGTGCCGCGCGCCAGGCCGAGCTCCTCGGCCAGCACGCGGGTGGCGGGAATCCGGTCGCCCGCCTTCAGCACGCCCGTATCGACCGCCTCGCGCACACGGGCGTGGATCTGGCGGTACAGCGGCACCGGGCTGGCGCTGTCGAAGGTCAGATAGTCATGGACGGACAGGTCTTGCATTGGAAACGTTACCTCCTTGGTAGTCGATTATGCTCTTGGACTGCTTGTTACGAAAGCGCCGACTGGGCCAAGATCGGTTTGGACCATGACTAAAAGACGATCTTGGTCCAGCTCGCCGGTAGCGCGCCACGCGACTTTGGGTGTCCGGTCGATGGACCGGACGCTTGGCCCGATCTTGGCTCTTTATCCGGGGCGCATTCGCGGCGACGATGACAGTCCTCATCCATGATAGGAGTTGCCATGCAGATTTCATCGAGCACGTCGTCGTTGGCGACCTCGTTCGCGGCCCTGCGCAGCCCGTCGGCCAAACCGGCGGCTGGCCGGCTACCGTTCGATATCGCCCAGGCGCGCGCCGATTCGGCCGACGACAAGCGCCGCCTCGAAGAAAACGCGGCGCGCCACGCCGGCGCCATCGCCAGCTTCGCCAGCCAGGGCCTGACCTTGACCCAGGACTCCTACACCATGCGCTACAAGCAGGAGCTGGCGCAATCGATCGATGGCGATGGCGACGGCCGCCTGGGCCTTGAGGAATTCGGCGAGAGCGTGCGCGACCCGTTCCGCGATGCGGGTTTCCGCAGCCAGCTCGAAGGGCGCGGCGCCATGGACCCGGCCGCCATCGGCGCGCTGCACCGGCGCCATGCGGCCCAGTACGATGCCGCGTCGGTGCTGGGGGCGATGGCGCGCGCGATCGATAGCGCGGCTTGAGTCGCATGATTCATGGTGCGGCGAAGCCGCGCCATGCAGGAGAATGAACGTGAAAACAGCTTGGCGCATCGGACCGTGCGTGTTGTTCCCGCGCCGGCGCCGGCTGGAGGCCGGCGGGCGCGAAATCGCCCTCGGCTCGCGTGCCTTCGACCTGCTGGTGTGCCTGGTACGGCGCGCCGGCGAGGTGGTGGGCAAGGATGAATTATTACGCCTGGTGTGGCCGGGCCTGGTGGTCGAGGAATCGAATGTGCGGGTGCACGTCTCGAACCTGCGCAAGGCGCTGGCCGCGCTGGCGCCCGATGGCGGCGCCTGGATCGTCAATGTGCCGCTGCGCGGCTACATGTTCCGCGGCCCGCTCGAGCGGATCGCCCCGGTCCTAGATGAGGCCGAGAGTCAGGGCCTTGAGAGTGGCGGCGGCGCGGGTCGAGCAGGCGAGCTTGCGGAAGATGCTCTCGACATGGGTGCGCACGGTGCTGGGGCTGATACGCATGGCGCGCGCGGCCTCCTTGTTGCTTTCGCCCAGGCTGATGCGCTGCAAGACCTCGACCTCGCGCGCCGACAGGGTGGCGCGCACCGGCGCGCCGCCGACCACGCCCGCAGCGGCGCGAACGCCCGCCACCGCGGCCAGGACGGCGTCCAGCGCAGCGCCGTCGAGTCGTCCGCCCGTCACCTGGGCGGCGAGCAGGGCCTCGGCCGCCGCCGGCTCATGGGCCGCGCGCCAGGGCCGCGGCGAGCGCAAGGCCACCCAGGCGGCGGCCACGCCCAGCAGCCGTTGCGGCAGGCCGAGCGAGGCCGTGTCGAGGCTGCGAAAATAGCCGCTGCCGTCCAGCCGTTCATACACGTGCGAGGCCAGTTGCGCATCCGGCCCCAGGCCGTCGATCAGGCTGCCGGCCCGTGCGGTCCAGTAGGGCACCAGGCGCACCGCCTCCCAGTCGGCCGTGCTCAACCTGCCATTTCTCTCCCATACGGTATTGGTCACGGCGGCGCGCCCGATCCCGTGCAGCAGCGCGGCGCGCGCCACGGCCCGCTGCTGCGCTTCAGGCAGGCCGGCCAGTTGCGCCGCCTCTTGCGCCAGCACGGCGACGCGGCGCGAATAACCGGCCAGCCAGGGCAGCTTCAGTTCGATCATGTCGGCCACCAGCGTCAGCGGTACCGATACCGGAAGAAAGTCCGGCGACGACGGCGCTGTGTCCTTGTCTTCCAGTTCGTCGAGCCAGGCGCGCGCATGCGGCGCCACGCACGTCACCAGGCGCGCCGGATATTTGATGTCGCCCAATCCCCCGATCATCTCCAGTGCGCGCTCCAGGCCATGCACGCGCGCCAGGATCTCGAGGTCGCCACCGAGCACCGCATGGTAGACCGCGTCCGGCACCGCGTCGCCGCGCAGGCCATGCGGGTTGCCGTTACCGTCATACTGCTCCCACACATGGCGCAAGCCGCTCTCGACCGCGGCCGGCAGCCCCATCATGGCGGCGATATCGCCCGAGACTTCGCAATGGATCTCGGCCATCGCGGTGGTATTGGCCAGCAACGCGGCCTGCTGCGGGTTGAGGGTGCGGCTGACCAGCGCATGGCGTCCGCCCACGTCGTCGCCCAGCAGGGCGGCGAAGTTGGACGCATTGGCGGTGCAGCCCGACCAGCGCAGCAGGGCCACCATGCGCGCATGCTCGCAGGCAGCTGCATTGCCGCCCGCCGCCGCCGCCACGCGCGCGGCCAGGCGCGCGGCGCGCGCCGAACCGTCGATCGGCTGGCCCATGCTCAGGTCGCCCACGATGGCAAGCAGGGACATCGCCTGCGACAGGGTCACGGTGTCGTGACCATGCAGGCTGGCCGCGGGAAGCGACAGGGAAGTGGAAGATGCGCGCGTGGCCGTGTCCATCGATCGTCGTTTACATGCCCGGGGCGGGATGCACCGGGATCTGGTTGCGCAGACTCAGGTTGATCACATTCCAACCGCGTATCGCGGCGATAGTATAGCCAAGTTCTGCGATCTCATTCTCGCTGAAATGCTCGCGCAGCGCCGGCCACGCGGCATCGGTGTCGTCGCGCTGGGGCAGGGCGTTGACGGCGTCGGCCCAGGCCAGGGCGGCCCGTTCGCGCTCGCTGAAGAACGGCGACTCGCGCCATGCAGCGACTGTATTGAGGTGGCGCGGGTCGACGCCCTGCTTGACCAGGTCGCGCCAGTGCATGTCGATGCAGACGCCGCAGCCATTGACCTGCGAGACGCGCAGCTGCACCAGCTCGAACAGGCGCTCGCCGATCGTGCTCTGGCGGTTGGTGCTCGACAGGTTGATCATGGCTTTCAGGTTGGCCGGGGCCAGGGTGAACAGCGGGAGACGTGCGGACATGGTGTGTTCCTTTCAGGTGGCGAGGACGCACTGTGCGTCCTTCATGCCGATAAGACGAAGCAGCGCGCGCGGTTGTGACATGCGATGCCATTGATTGCGCATTTTTTCTGGATTGGCGCCGCGCCGATGGCGCATGCCGGCCTCCCTCTCTTTAAAGAGGCATTTGAATTGCATATTTATGTGGAGCTCGCTACACTTGTCGCGGCCAATCAACTGAAAGGGACATCTTCATGACGCAAGCAAACAAGGGAACCGCCGTCATCACCGGCGCATCGACGGGCATGGGCGAGGTGTATGCCGACCGCCTGGCGCGCCAGGGCTATGACCTGGTGCTGATCGCACGCGACGAAGAGCGCCTGGCGCGGGTCGCGAGGCAGGTAAGCGCCGCCACCGACCGCCGGGTCGAAGTGCTGGTGGCCGACCTGGCCGATCCTGGCGCATTGCACCGCGTCGAAGCGCAGCTAGGGGTGCGCGCCGACGTCACGCTGCTGGTAAACAATGCCGGCGTCGGTTCGGTTGCGCCGCTGCTCGAGGCCGACGTCGAGGCGATGGACCGGATGATCGCGCTCAACGTCACCGCGCTGACCCGCCTGACCTATGCGGTGGCGCCCGGCATGGCCGCGCGCGGCGCCGGCACCATCGTCAATGTGTCGTCGATCGTCGCGATCGCGACCGAGATGATGAATGGGGTGTATGGCGCCAGCAAAGCCTACGTGCTGGCCTTCACCCAGGGACTGCAACATGAATTCGGCGCCAAAGGCCTGCGCGTGCAGGCGGTGCTGCCGGGCGTGACCGCCACCGGCTTCTGGGACGCGCTGGGCCATCCGCTCGAGCGCCTGCCGGCCGCTGTCATCATGAGCGTAGACGATTTGGTCGACGCCGCGCTGGCGGGGCTGGCGCAGGGCGAGCAGGTCACGATTCCCGGCCTGCACCAAGGCGACAAGTGGACCGCGTTCGATGCCGCGCGGCGCGAGCTGGCCGGGATGTTCGGCAACGCGGCGCCAGCCGCGCGCTACGCCGTATAAGCCGACCTTACTGTCACCGGAACGTCGTTCCCGCGAAGGCGCACTAGCGTCCGGAATAATATTTGTTAGCTATGCGTCGTCATCCCCGCGCAGGCGGGGATCCAAGTTTAATCACCGAATTCCGTATGTCGGAACGACCGAGGTGTGGACAAGGGTGACGACTTCGGAAGTGAACTTGGGTTCCCGCCTGCGCGGGAACGACGTTGCAAGTGGTCAGGCCAGCCCCGCCAGCCTGGCGTTGCGCTCGCGTTCAAGCTTGGTGATATAGCGCTGCACCGCCGCCAGCCCGCCGCGCGAGATGTCGGCGAACTGGCAGCCCAGGCGACGACTGGTCTTGTGGTTCAGCAGGGTCAGGTCGAGCGAGTTGCGGATCTCGAGCGAGGTCGCGATCGGCCCGATCTCGGGCAGCTCGATGCGGCAGCCTTCGATCACGCGGCCGACGCCGGTGCCCAGCTGTAGTTTGCTGTCGAGCAGGGCGATGCCGCCGACGCTGATGTCGTGCAGCGGGAACACGCCCATGCCGCCACCGGCGTCGATCGGCACCGGAATCAGGGCGCGCACCGGATTGCTGACCGGGGTCGGCATGCGGTAGTACTCGCGCCGCTGCAGGCGGATCAGGGTGGGCGGGATGTCGGCGCGCAGCGCGGGTTCGCCGCGCCAGGAAGTTTCGGCCAGCGCGTCGGCGCCGAACAGGATGCGGATCTTGTCGAGCGTGGTCTCGCACTTGACGCGGCCGGCGGCCACGATGCGCTCGTTCTGGGCGCGGTCGATCGAGCGGTCCAGCACCATGGTGTTGCTGTCTTCGTCGACCGCCAGGATCGAGGTTACGCACACATCGCCCTCGCCCTTGATCAGCATGCGAATCAGCTGGTTCTTTTCGCCGATCTGGCGCAGCAGCGCCACGATCTCACGGCGCGACCGCACTTCGTAGTCGTGCCAATCTTCCAGTTCTGCTTCATTCATTGCCTGCATCTGTCCTTGCCGCTGGTGCCAATGGGAGGTGGGGCGTCGGATCGGGCGCGGGAGGCAACAGCTCACCATGTTGTCGAGCCGACTCTATATGATATAGCCATGCCAACAGTTCCGCAATCGCCCGGTACAGGGCCGGCGGAATCTCGCGGTCCAGGTCGACATGCATCAGCAGCGACACCAGCTCCTTCGATTCGTGCACGAATACGCCGGCTTCCTGGGCGCGCTGGATGATCTGTTCGGCCACCAGGCCCGAGCCCTTGGCTACCACCGTCGGCGCCCCGTCGCTGGCGCCATAGGCCAGCGCCACGGCGCTTTGCAGCCGCTTGCCGGTCGAATCAGGCATCGTCGCCACCCGCGGCATCGGCCTGCGCGCTGCGCGCGCGCGCATCGAAGCCGGCCAGCGGCGTGCCCACCGAGTCGAGTGCGCCGGCCAGACTTGGAGAATGCTGGCGCAGCAGGGCGGCGGTGGCGTCGTCGGCCGCCGCGAACCGCACCTGCAGCGCGCCATTGACCATGCGCAGCTGCGCTTCGAGTTCGCCCAACTGCGGAAAGCGCAGCCGCAGGCGCGAATGCCAGATGGCCTGCTCGCCGCCATCGCCGTCGCCCTGGGCTTCGCGCTGCACATCCCACTCCATCGGCTGGCCCGGCCATAACTGTCCCTTCCACGCCAGCTGCGACTGTTCCTGCGCCGCCAGCTGCATGCTGATGAACTGGGCAGTGGCGGGATCCTGCGGATTGGGGCGCGCGCCGTTCTGCGCGGCCTGCTGCTGCGGTTCGTTCGCCAGTTCGGACAGCGCGCGCGAACCGCGCGCCCATTCGGCCAGGTGCGATTCGTAGAACAGGCCGCTCTTGCCGAAGGCTTGCTGCAGGCCGGCCGCTAGGGCCGCCGGATCGGCGCCGGGAGCGCCCACCAGCGGGGTACGGCCGACGATCGCCGACAGCTGGCTGTCGGCTTGCTTAGCAGCGGCCAGCACCCCGGCCAGGGCCTGGGCGGTGGGACTCAGGGTGGTGTTCTTCGCTTCGGTGCCGCCGGCGAAGGCTTGCGCGCCGAGCGTCGCGCTCGACGCGAGCAGGGCGGCGGCGCGGCCGACGGCGGCGCCTTCGCGATACGACAGGGGCGCGCCAGGCGCATCGGCATCCTCGTGCGGCGCCGGGCCGGCTTCGGCGAAGGCGGGCGTGGTCTGGGCGCCGACCTGGAAGGTGGGGCGCGGATGCAGGCCGACCAGGGTCAGCGGCAGGTCGGCGCCGACCTGGGTGCCGGCGGGCAGCTGCATGCGGGCCTGGCTGTCGGCGAACTTGACGACGAAGCTGCCATCGGTGAGCCTGGCCAGCACCGCGCCCTGCAGGGCCTTGCCCAGCAGGGGCGCGAGGGCGCGCGTAAAGGCTTCCTGGCGCGGATCGCCGGCGCCGGTGGTGGCAAGGATGCGCGCGACCGGGCCGACGCTTTCAGCTGGGATCATGGATTACCAGGCATGTGCGGCGCCATTGAACGGCGCGCGCACTTCACTGCTTTCAGAAAGCCTGGCTGCCGTAGGCATTGGCCAGGCGGCGCTCGGCGCCGGTACTCTGCAGCATCGCGCCGAGCCTGGCCATCCAGGGCGAGGTCAGGTCGCGGATCTCACGGTCGTCGGCCAGGATCTTGCGGATCATGGCGACCTTGCGTGCGCGCCGTTCGGCGTTCAGGGTGGCCGCCGCTTCACCGGCGCGCAATACCTGCACCTGGCTGGCGCAGCGGGTTTCCAGCTCGACCAGTTGGTCCCATTCGCCGGCTTGCGCCGCCGCCAGCATGTCGCCACTCAGGCTGGATACCGATTCGTAGAGCGAGAGGATATCGTCACCGTTCATCATCAGGCGCTCGCGAAGGATGCGGTGCGCGGGGCGAGGGCGTCGTAGCCCTGGGCTTGCGGCGGCGCCGCCGGCGTGCTTGCAGCCTGCGCAGCGTTGGCCGGCACGATTGCCTCCCAGGCGCCCTTCAGGTCGGCCAGCAGGGTGATCACTTCGCGCACCATCTCGGGCGAATTGCTCAGGTTGGCTTGCAGCAGGCGCTCGCTCATATAGCTGTACAGCGCGTCGAGATTGGTGGCGATTTCTCCGCCGACGTTCTTGTCGAGGCTGGCGCGCAGGCCGTTGTCGATGATCGAGATCGCTTTCGAGATCGCCGTGCCCTTGGCCGCGATGCTCTTCGCTTCCATGTGCACCAGGGCTGCCGACAGGGCGGCAATGGCGCCTTCGAACAGCATGGTGATCAGCTTGTGCGGGCTGGCCGCCATCACACCGGTCTCGACGCCCACATTGGCGTAGGCGCTGGCGCCACTACGTTTGGTTCCGAACATATCGAATATCCTCTGTTTCCGAATTACATATTGGCCAGGCTGGCCAGTTGCTGTGTCAGGTAGTTACTGGTCGTGGTCATGCTGGAGATCGTCTTGTCCAGCGCCGCGAACTGGTCGCGGTAGCGTTGCTCGGTCGCGACCAGGCGCAGGTTCAGCGCGGTGCGCTGCTTGTCCAGGTCCTTGATCGACGCGGTGAAGGTATTGGTGTGCTGCGGCAGCGTGCCGACCGGGCTCAGGATACGGCCGACGGCGGTCTCGATCTGCGATGCGAATCCCTTGTTGGTGCCGCTGCTGGCGAACAGCGCGCTCATGTCGCGATCCGGGTTGTTCAGTGCGGCAGTCAGTTTTGCGGTATCGATGCCGAGGCTGCCGTCGCGCTGGCTGGTGATGCCGATATCGGGCAGCGACGAGGTGCCACTTGCGGCGCCCGGAATCACGCCGCCGAGGATGCCGCGCAACTGGGTCTGAATCGAGCGCACCGTGCTGTCGCCGTTGAGCGCCGCGCCCTTGCCGGTGGCAAGATCGAAGGCGGTCAGGTCGGTCATCGACTTGCTCAGGGTGTTATACGACTTGACGAAGGTCTCGATCGCGGTTTTCACCGACGATGTATCGCGCTCGAGCGTGAGCTTGGTGGTGACGCCGGGGGCAGTGGCCTTGCTCAGATTGAGCGTAAGCCCCTGGACCGCATCGGTAATGGTATTGCTCGGCTTGCTGATCAGGACTGAGTCGACCACAATCTCGGCGTTTTGCGCAGCGGCGGTTTGCCGCATGCCGGTGCTGGCGGGGCCATTGTAGGCAAGTGCGGAGAGCGAAGGCGCATCCGCGGGTTGGCCTGCCTCCGGAACGACGCTGATCTGCATGGCGCTGGTCTCACCGGTGGTCTTCGACGTCAGCGACAGGTAATTGCCCTTGCCATCGTTGATGATGCTGGCGGTGACGCCCGAATTGGAGGCGTTGATCGCGTCGCGCACGCCGGACAGCGAATTATTGGTGTTGTCGATCGTGATATCGACTGCGGTCTTCTTGGGGTCGCCAGTGAACGTACCATCGGCGGCATAGCTACCGAGAGAAATCGTGAGCTTTCCTGAACCGACTTTCTCGTTGGTGGCCGCGTACGACGTGTTGCCGATCAGCTTGTGAGACTGCGCCAGCTGCTTGACCTCGATGTCATAAGTGCCGGCCACGGCGCCGGCGCCGCCACTTGCCGACAGGATGGTAGCGTCGCCCACGGTGGACTTGAGCGGCGACATCTGGGCCGGCGTGCTCAGGGCCTTGGCGGCGGTCTGGAATTCGGTCAGCGCCGACTTGAGCGTGCCCATTGCCGAAATCTTGGCCTGAACGCTTGCTTCCTTGAGGGCGATCTTGGTCAGCGGCTGGCGTTCGAACGCCATCAGCTGACCGACCAGCCCTTCGACATCCAGGTTAGACCCGATGCCTGCCGATGTGATGGTTGCCATGAATTTCCTCCAATATGTGAGCAATATACCGGCCCGCTGCCCGAATCAAATCAAGTGTCAGAGGCGTTTTTACCGGCTAATTCGATGGGCGCCGGCGTCGCCTGGTCAAGCTTCTTGCCTGATCAGCAAGCCCTGGGTACGGTCGAGCGCCTTGGCGATCTCGAGTGCTTCCTTGGTCGGCATCTGGCGCAATACTTCGCGGGTTTC
>Ga0265798_10004184_pt1 | contig 20083 bp, 21 predicted proteins | sample P3T30metagenome_FD_192430 | JGI IMG/M metagenome (GOLD analysis project Ga0265798, IMG submission 192430) | Plant litter microbial communities from East Loma Ridge, Irvine, California - P3 T30 | ecosystem: Environmental > Terrestrial > Plant litter > Unclassified | place: USA: California... | reverse complement strand
TGCATGAGCTAAAAGAAATTAGCGTAATTAGTGCGATAGCTGAAATTTTTAGGTTCTTCATTTTTTATGGATTTTATGATTAATAACTGAACTTTAATTGTAGTTGTATGTTGCGCCCCACCTCATCTGTATAAAGGCGCTGGCGGTTAAGGTAATCGCGGTAGGTGGTATTAAACAGGTTGAAGACGGAAAGGCTTACCGCCGTTTGCGTTTTGCCCATAGCAAACTGCATTCCTGTAGAAAGGTGTAGTAGCTGATAGCCCTTTGGCGGCTTGCTGATGTTTACCGGTGTGGGCACCAGTACACTGTTTACCGGCACATCGGCATTAAAATCGAAGTCAGGGTAACGGGTTTGTGTAAACACAGCTTCGCTGCGCACCTCGGCAAAAAAGTTGTGAAAATCTTCTGCGCTGTAGCGTAGTGTGTTCATAAGGTTTAGTGGGGGCATGTCTATGAGTGGGGCATTGTCCTCGGTATTGGTGCCGTATACATAGGCCGCGTTTAAGCTGTGGCTGAAGTTTTTCGTAAAATCCCACCGGGTGTGCAGGTCAACCCCGGCAAGCAGGGCGTTTGCCTGGCGGTAACTGTACACCGGGAATGTACCGCGTATGGTATATTCTACCGCAGTTGGCGCCAGGAACATAAAATTATTAATAACGTTAAGGTAAGGGGTGGCCTCCAGCGTAAAAGTGCCGCTTGTTTTTAACAGCGTGGCCGATGCCTTAAACGATGTTTCTTTTTGCAGGCCCAGGTTGCCCAGCTCTATGGTGGCATTGCTGTGATGCAGGCCATCGCTAAACAGCTCACTTGGGTTGGGGTTCCGCATGGCCAGGCTCAGGTTGCCCAATATTTCTAAGCCTTCCTGAAACCTTTTGCGGATGCCCAGGCTGGCCGAAACATTATGGAAGGTAAACTTAGGGTTGGTTAGCCACTGGCTGCCAAAATCCTGCGTGATAAAATGGTCATATACGCCTTCGTAGCCCAGGGCGGTCCAGCGGCTTTTTTGGTAAAACTTAGTGGCATCCATACGGCTAAAATCATACCGCACACTGGCCTCGCCTGTTAGGCTTTGGCTGAACTGGTGCGAATAAATACCATACCCTCCGGCGTCATATTTATCGTAAGTAGGTATAAGCGGGCGCACACCGGTATCGGGGCTGGCATTGTTGTGCTGCATAGCAGCACTTATGCCGGCCCTGAAGCTGCCGCCATCCAGTTCTTTCTTCCAATCGGCATTTGCCGAATGGGTTACCAGCGTCAAATCTAATGCCGGGGTGTTTGCAAAATCGCCACGGCGCAAATCGTATTCCTGCCTGTGGTTGAGCTGAAAGGCATATTGTAATGCAAATTCCGACCCATCGTCCAAGTATTTTGTATAGTTGAGCTTACCCAGGTGATGCTGCACTTTCTGCCTGGGGTTGCCTATGTTGTAGGTAAACGGGTTTACCACGCTGGGTACACCGCTGTTTATGGCGCGAACCAAATCAGCCACATTGCCTATGTGCGTGGCGATGGCAATGCCTATGGTAGCACTGTAAATGCTATAAAACGCCGATAGCTTGTAGTCTTTGCCAAGATAGCTCACGTCGGCAGCAACGTTAGCCTCTCGGTTGCCGCTGTTGCTAATTACATAGTTTGGCGCCCCTCGGTCGCCCATGTATTTCAGGGTGCCCTGCGCGTTCCATGCCCAGCCGTTTTGGGCGCCTTTGTGCAGGCTGGTGCTTAGTGTGCCGCCCCTGCCGTTACTGTTGCCGGTAAGTAGTGTGCTTCCAAACAATGTATCGTTAAGCACCTGCAGGGGTTCTACAAGTACAACGCCACCCACGGCATCTCCACCATATTGCAAAGCGCCTGCCCCTTTAATTACAGATACCTTACCTGCAGCATTAACGTCGAGATTGGGCGCGTGTTCTGCACCCCACTGCTGGTCTTCCAGGCGCACGTTGTTGGATATAATGGGCACGCGGCTGCTGTGGAGGCCGTTAATAATGGGCTTTACAACATTGTTGCCGGTTTTAAGGGCGCTTACCCCGGCAATTTCTTTTAAGGCATCGCCCAAAGAGGCACTGCTGTACTTTTCGAGAACAGGTGTGGTAAGCCGCTGTATGGGCAGGGTATTTTTGCTCACGGCATTATCTGTAAGCACTACCTCTTCAATTTGTGTTACATCAGGTTGCAGTATTGCATCCAGCACACGGCTGCTGTGGAAGTCTACAATAGTATCAAGGCTCTTGAAGCCCACAAATGATATTACCACCCTGTGGCTGCCCGATGGTATGCCCGCAACGGTATAGGTACCATCGGGCAGGGCAATGCCATGCAGCGCTTCGATATGAATGTGCGCACCGTCTAAAGGGGCGTTAGTATTGGCCAGCACTGTTCCCGTAAGTGTGTTTTGGGAGTGTGCGTGCCAGCTATTGGCCATAAAAACGGCCAGCAGCAAAAGGTAAATTCGCATGATGATTTTTGCTTCAGTAATAAATACAATTGTTCCACAAGCCGGGGTACGCTGGTAGCATATGGCCTTGTGTTAATCTGAATTTTAAACTGAAACAGGAGGTGCCCGCAGTGCAAAAAGGCTGCCGGCATAGTAAGTAGTGCTCTCTATGCTGCTGCGGTGGTAGGGTATATGACTATATTGAAAATCGAGCGACAGGCAAAACTCCTGTGGCGCTACAAAAAAGTCAAAGTGAAAATCGCACACGGCACAATCATCATCTTCATGATCATGATGGGTAACGCCAAACTGCTTTACCTCTTTCTTTTCGTCAGCGTGGTGATGCTGGTGGCTAAAGGCATGAAAAGACTGCCAGGCCATGGTGATCTGTACCAAAGCCATGAGCATTAAGTTGAATAAGGCAAACTTTCTTTTCATTACAGCAAATGTAGTAAAACATTTCATCTTAAATGCAACACAATTGCATTTAACTTTATTTTAGGTTGATTACCCGTTTTCTTTTGATAGCAAAGCCCCTTCTAAGTGCCAGGAATGTCTCCAGGCTAAGCACGCCGCCGCTAAAGGCCAGGATCGGGTACATGAGAGACATCAGGGTATCATCAGATGTCAGCACATCCACCGTAGCCAGTATAATTAACGCAAGGGTAAGCAATAGGGAAGTGCCGCCCGAATAAAGTCCCAGTGGCGTGGTTTTATCATCAGGGTAGGTAAATATAAAACCCGCACCTATATTATGGGTTGCATAGGCCAACACAATATAATGGATGGGCGTGAAGTGGCTTTTTGTGCTTGACCCCGCTATTAGCACAAGAAACACAATCAGCAGCATACACACAGTATAAACACTCAAGGCAATAATATAGCGGATGTTCATTTGGCAAAGTTTGGTAAGTGGAAAGGTACAAAATGTGTTCCTTTGTCTTGAAACAAAAGAACCAAAAATTCAAGGCTTGCATCTTTTTCAGCTACAAATTATTCGCTTCAGCTAAACGATTTGAACTCGCTTCGCTCAAACAGCAAATCGTTTTTAACGCCTCAGCTCTTAATTTGCTTAACGCTAAAAAGATGATGCCAAACTTCACTCAGCCGTATTGTAGTGTGAACAAGAGGTGTATGAAATCTACAACCATCTGTTTTAAATCTACAAGTACTGTACCAATTTTTTTCCGAAATTAGCGGTATGCAAACACCTACAATTACCAAAACACAAATAGCCGTAATGAGCGTTGCCGCCGGTATTTGTGTGGCAAACATCTATTATAACCAGCCCATACTTAAAGACATTGCCCACAGCATGGGCATTGCCGAAAAAGACTCTGGCATCATATCGGTACTGGCGCAGGCTGGTTATGGGTTGGGGCTGTTTTTTCTTACGCCGCTGGGCGATAAGGTAAACCGCAAAAAACTAATACTCTCGCTTATGGGTATATTGGTAGCGGTGCTTGTGGGTATTACATTTGTACAAAACTTCTTCTGGCTTTGCATTTTTAGCCTGCTTACCGGCCTGCTGAGTGTGGCCGCGCAGGTTATATTGCCTATGGCTGCCAGTATGGACCCCGTAAACCGCGGGCGTACGGTGGGTATTATTTTTACGGGTATACTGGTGGGTATACTGGGTGCCCGGGTATTTAGCGGACTAATTGCCGGCTTGCTGGGGTGGCGGTATGTATATGGCATATCGAGTGTGATGGTGCTGGCGGCTATGGTGCCGGTATACCTTACACTGCCCGATGTAAAAGCAGGTTTTGAGGGCAATTATGCCAAACTGTTAGGATCGTCTTTAGAGCAGTTTAAACGTTTTGCGGTACTTAGAAAAACGGCTTTGGCAGGGGCGCTTATGTTTGGCGTGTTCTGCTCGTTCTGGACCACGCTTACCTTTCACCTTAGCGGTGCGCCGTTTAATTATGGGCCCGATGTTATAGGGCTGTTTGGAATCCTTGCTATAGGGGGTGCTTTGTTAGCTCCTATCTTCGGGCGTCTGGCCGATAAGGGCAGCCCCCTGAAGGCGCAGCTTTTTGCAGGGGCACTGGTAATTGTGAGTGTTGCCCTGATAAAGGTTTTTCCGCATTCGGTTGTGGGGTTTGTAATTGCGGTACTGGGGCTTGATGTGGGTGTACAGGCCATGCAGGTTACTAATGTGGCTACCATATACTCTCTTGATGCCACGGCGCACAGCCGCATAAACACGGCCTACATGACAAGCTATTTTATAGGGGGTGCGCTGGGCAGCTTTACCGGTTTGCAGTGCTGGGGCATGGGCGGATGGCAACTGGTAACCTGGCAACTGCTGGCATGGTGCGTACTGGCTATGGTGGTGGTTTTGGTAAGGGCAAAGCCTGCCAACTTGTAATGTTCTTTTGCCTTAAAAGAGAATAGAATTATAGGCATTGTACGGGTTCGCTTTTGCGCAGTCGTTTAGTATGGCGTTTAAAAAGTATGCGGGAAGACGTTGGAGGAGGGATAGTGCGGGATCTGTTGCGTTTTATCTATATATGATTGTTTATCTTCGTAACCACATCAAAATAGTCATCAATCAGTTTCGCTATTTCTATTGGCCTAGTTGGAATAAACTCTAAGTAGTTATAATTATTCTTTTTTGTAACATCAAGCTCTAATTTTAAGTTGTGATAATTAATAAAATTTATTTCTTCAATTTTACTAATTATGTTATCAAAATCCAATCGTGACTTCTTTATCCTGATGGTAAGCCTTGAGTCCATCATTATATCTCCAAAAGGTAAAATATCTCCACAAAATATATATGTTGAAGTCGGAGTAAATTTAGATTTCCAAAACTTCTTTTCAAAAGCCGAGCATACTTTTTCGACTTGATATTCATTAAAAAATATACTTTTATTAGTTAAATGAGTAGATATGTTATTTTTAGGTTTGGAAATACCGTTTATCAAGGTCGGGGTTGATTGAACATATACATACTTATCCACAAAATTGACTAACTCGATTCTTTGCTTTTCTGTTTGTGTACTATATGCAATATCAATAGAATTAATATCAGAGTAATGTAAAAGGTTAAGAGAAGTAACGATCCCATACTTTTCATTGATATAAACTTTTGCGTGCAAATCATCCACCATAATGGGTGTAATTCCCAGATTTTTTAAAAGAGATAAGTCTTGCTTAGCATTTTTCCGCACTATAAATTTTACGTTAACACCACGCCTTATAGTTCGCTCAAGACATTTAACCATTTTGTCCCAGTTATTCAGGTTGACATATGGTGATACAATAATTAGTTCTTTATCGGCATCCTGAATCAGTGTCATTATTTTCGAGGCAATTTCGAGAGGAGGAATAAAATTCATATAACTGGGTTTAAGTATTGGCTAACATATAAAATTATACAGAAGCATCATTATTGAATAAAAATGGATTTGATCACCTCCGATGTGAATTAATCCAAAAGTAAGAATTAAGCATTTTTAGCCATGCATAACTATTTATACATTTCGAAGATATGTAAATTGTAAGTTTTGTATGATGTTTCAGCAAACTTTTTTACATAATAAAATTGAAGTAGGATTTAAAAATGGTAAGAAATTGATACTTCAGAAGTTCTTAAACAATGAGCAATCCAAAAACCCAATTTCAAACTCAAATTGTGAAGAATTAGCGTTAAAATTGCGGTAATCTGACTCTAACTATCTCATAATTAGATGGTTTTAATATTTCACACCGCTAATTTTTTGTAAGGCATTGATTTATAGTATTTTATACCTCATTTTAAAGTGTTAAAAAGTGAAGAATTAAAATTGGTTAAATGCTTTTGTGGCACATTTTTGTACCCTACCTTTATAGTGCCCAAAAAACCGCGTTTTTATGGAGAACTTAGAAGCCGCAAGGCTGCAAATGGCATTTACCCTCATTTTTCACATTGTTTTTGCCTGTATTGGTATGGTTATGCCATTTTTTATGGTAATATCGCATACAAAGTGGCTCAAAACCCGCCGCCCGGAGTATCTTACCCTTACCAAATCCTGGCAAAAAGGGGTGGCCATTTTCTTTGTAACCGGCGCAGTATCAGGCACTGCCCTCTCGTTTGAGCTGGGTTTGCTTTGGCCGGAATTCATGAAACACGCAGGGCCTATCATCGGAATGCCGTTCTCTCTGGAAGGCGCCGCATTTTTTATAGAAGCCGTAGCCTTAGGCTTTTACCTCTATGGGTGGGGCAAAATACCCGAGCGTTTTCACCTGTTTACGGGTATTATCGTGGGGGTTTCGGGCATGCTTTCGGGCATACTGGTGGTCTCGGCAAACAGCTGGATGAACGCCCCGTCAGGCTTCGATTACGTTGATGGCCAGTTCCTTAACATCGATCCGGTGGCCGCTTTCCTTAATCCTGCGTGGTTTGCGCAGGCCCTCCACATGACGCTTGCCGCCTTTGCCGCTACCTCGTTTGCTGTGGCCGGCATCCATGCCTGGCAAATCTACCGTGGCCGTAATACCTTGATACACAAGACAGCATTTAACATAGCCATTGTTTTTGGCGCTATAGCGGCACTGCTGCAACCACTCAGTGGCGACCTTTCGGCCAAGGATATTGCCCACCGCCAGCCGGTGAAGCTGGCTGCCCTGGAGGCGCATTATCACACCGAAAAAGGTGCCCCGCTGTACATTGGGGGTATTGTAGATGAAGAAAATCAGACAGTTAGCCATAAAATCGAGATACCCAAAGCCTTATCATTTCTTGCCTTTGGCGACTTTGATGCTGAGGTAAAGGGATTAAAAGACTTCCCGAAAGAAGACCTGCCGCCGGTAGCCATTACCCATTATACTTTTCAGGTTATGGTAAGTTTGGGTATGTTACTTGTCTTGGCGTCAGTTATTTACCTGATTAGCCTGAAGAAGAAAAAGTGGCAGTCCAGCAGCCGTTACTGGCTATACTTTGCACTTATGGCGCCCATTGGGTTCCTGGCGCTTGAGGCCGGCTGGATTGTAACTGAAGTAGGCCGCCAGCCGTGGATTATCCATAACGTTATGCGTACTAAAGATGCTGTAACTCCCATGCCCGGAATGGTTTACAGTTTCTATATGTACGTTTTGCTTTACCTTATCCTTTCTGTTGCCGTTACGTGGCTTATGGCCCGCCAAATTAAAGTGTTAAACGCCAAAACTACCTGATATGCTGTATGTTGTGCTGCTTTTTACCGTAATTTCATTCGTGCTTTACGTGCTGCTGGGCGGCGCCGACTTTGGTGCCGGTATCCTGGAGTTGTTCTCCGGCCCGGAGCATAAAAAGAGCATCAAGAAGACGGTTTACAGCGTTTTAGGTCCCGTTTGGGAGGCTAACCATATATGGATCATCATATTAATTGTAATTTTGTGGATAGCCTTTCCGCTGTTTTATAACGTTATCATCATTTACCTACACATACCGTTAACCCTTGTCTTACTGGGTATTACGCTCCGGGGAGTGGCCTTTGTATTCCGCCATTATGATGCCGTTAAAGATAAGAGCCAGCTACTGTATGACCGAATGTTTGAGTTTAGCTGCCTAGTAACACCCATCTTTCTGGGCATGACCTTCGGGGCGCTCCTGCATGGCGATATTGTTTTGCTGGAAGATGCTGCAAACCCTTCATTTTATGATATTTACATGCACCCCTGGCTACAGCCATTCCCAATATTAACCGGTTTTTTCTTCAGTGCGTTGTGCGTGTTTTTGTCGGCTACCTTCCTTATTGGCGAGGCTAAAGACTATGAGAAACGCATGTACATGCGCAAGGCGGGTATTGCCACAATAGTGGTTGTGGTGCTGGGTATGGCAACGCTTTTAGCTGGATATATAGCTGATAACGAGTTTACTAAAGAGTTTCTTGCCAATTATTTGGCACTTGGTGCGGTGGGGCTTTCAGGGCTGTTACTGTACCCATTATGGCGGGTAATCAGGATAGGCCGCATCATTTGGTGCCGCTTTTTAGCCGGCACACAGGTGCTGCTGATACTTGTCGCTGCCATAGGGCCTCATTTCCCGAATCTTATAATAACTAAAAATAAAGAAATCAGCCTGTTAGATAACATTGCTCCTGATAGTGTTATCAGGGTACTGGGCATATCGCTGATTATTGGCGGTCTGCTCATTATACCCGGTCTGCTACACCTGCTAAAGTCGTTCAGGATGATAAAAGTGCTCGAGGAACGCGATTAGTGGTTTGCCTTGATTGCTAGATATTTAAAAATAAAAAAGCAGCCAATTGGCTGCTTTTCATTCTCTCAAAAAACTAAATGGTTATTTATTAACAGCCACTGTGCCCTGGTTCCAGGTCTTAACATCGTTAATGCGGCTGTTGTTAAAATCAACTTCGCTTAGTGTATTGCCGGTCCAAAAGAACCATTTGCCCACTTTTTTGCCATTTTCATATTCGCCCATAGATTGCTTGGTGCCGTCTTCATTATAGGCTACCCATGCACCGTGCAGTTTGCCGTCTTTGTAAAAGCCGGTTTGCCTTACAGTACCATTATCATGATAATAGGTAGATTTTACTAATGTATTTTCTATTTCGTGTTGTGGCTTAACGCTTTGGGCTGACAGCATTCCTGCATAAAGCAGCCCAGCTGCAAAAATAATCTTTTTCATATCTGTCTGTATTTAGGGTTATTGATAAACTTCTATAACAAATTTAAAAAATTATTTTACATAAAAGACACGTTGGCTTAACAATTTGGTAACATTGAGTAAAACTTAACATTGGAAATTTTATGAATAGCTTGTAAGTATTGATTTTATTGGTGTTTTCGATCAAATCAAATTTTATCGATTTTTTTTGATCATGAAAAAAGCCGCGAATTTTATAATTCGCGGCTCGTATATTGTGCACTGTTTCTTACTTAAGCAATTTATCAAGCTGCTCCTGTAGTTTAGGGTCGCTTGGCCTTTTTGCATTGCTTTCTACCACATTGCCCTTAGGGTCTATAAGTAAAAAGCGGGGAATAGAATCTATACCATAAGCTGTAGTAAAGCTGCTTTGCCATGCGTTTTCTGCCATAAGCTGTATGCCGCCCAGTTTTTGGTCTTCTACCATTTTTTTCCACTTGTCATGATCTTTAAGGGCATCAATGCTAATACTTACAAACTCAATGTTTTTGCCGTGGTATTTAGCCTCTACCTCTTTAAGAAAAGGTATTTGCTGGCGGCATGGTCCGCACCATGTAGCCCATACATCTATATAAACGTATTTGCCTTTAAGGCTTTCAAGGCTGGTTGTGCCGCCTTTTGCATTTTCATAGTTAAATGATGGAGATGGTTTGCCTTTCATTTTGTTAGCTTCAATGGCGCTTTCTGCCATTTTTGTCAGCTGCTCTTTTTCACCAGCCAGGTCTTTGCTAATCATCGCCTTAAAGTCAGGGTCAAGGTCTTTATCAGCAAGGGCGTCGGTAGTTTTTTTAAGTATCGGCTCGAGCCTTTTGTTAATATCTTCCATGCTGTTGCCCTCGTTCATAATGCTTTCAATGGCATCGTTATCAAGCATTTTTTGTGCAAGCAGGTTATTCTCTTTAGCGCCTTTACCTTTAAACTTAATGGTTTCGTCAAATTGTTTTGCGTCAAGGTTCATGTTAAGGTCAAAGCCATTTTTAAGGTACACCATTGCATATTCTGCACCGTCAAAAACCTGGTAAACATCGGCTTTTGGTACAGCAAAGCTGGCTTCAAATTTACCTTTTTTATCACCCTTAATGGTTTGGGTAAACTTGCGTGAGCGTATTACCAGCGAGTCGCTGTTTTGGTTTTTTATGTTGGCGCTAAACTTAACCATATCCTGTGCCAGCGCGCCGGTGGCTACAAAAAGCAATAATAAGAGTATCTTCTTCATCTTTTTTTTTGATTGAAATTTTAAAACGTAAAGTTACAGGTAAAAGTATTATAAAGGGCGGGGCAGGTGTAAAATATATTTTGGGTTGCCTTAAAAATAGCTAAATTGTTTAAAATTTGCTACATTGGCTTGACAAACAAAATATAAATGAAAAAAATCCTTCCGGCCGTAATGGTATTGCTTCTGGCAGTTGTTTCCTGCAATACGGCAACACAAACGCAAACCGTAAAAATTGAAAACAAATATTCGCTGGAGCTGCCTGCGTTTTTAGAAAAGGCCACAGGCCTGCATGAAGATGCATCGTTGCAATATCAAAATACGTTGAAGGAATTTTATGTAATTGTGATATCGGAGTCTAAACCCGATTTTGATAAAGCCGTTCAGGGAGCGCAGGAACTTGGCTACACGGCAAATCTTGACGGGTATGCAAAAGCAGGGCTTGACTTTATGCGGAAGTCTTCAAAATTTGATGTTGAGCCGGTGTTTGTGCCTTCAAAAATTAACGGCAGGCCTGCCCGGATTATAGATATTAACGGCACCATAAACAACTTGCCCGTATACTGGAAAGAAGCCTACGTAGAAGGTAAAAACACCTATTACCAGGTTATTATATGGACCCTGGCCGATAAGAAAGCAGAGCACGAAAAGGATATGGAGAACATTGTGAATTCATTTAAAGAATATGATAAAACCCGTAAAGGGTAGCTGGCTGCAACCCCTGATAATGTGCTAAACGCTAACAGCTGCTCTCCGAAAGCTAAAAGCTGATTGACTTTCCATTTTTTGTTGCTAAATTTGCAGCTCAAAAAATTACAATAATGTACAGGAGCCACAATTGCGGGCAGCTAAATGCCTCGCACATAAACCAGGAAGTAACATTAGCCGGATGGGTGCAAAAATCGCGCAACAAGGGTTTTCTTATATGGGTAGACCTACGTGATCGATATGGCATAACACAGCTTATATTTGATGAAAGCCGTACCGATAAAGCCGTGCTTGAACTTGCTGCCACCCTGGGCCGCGAGTTTGTTATTCAGGTAAAAGGCACTGTTATAGAACGCGAAAGTAAAAACACAAACATACCTACCGGCGAAATTGAGATACTGGTAACCAGTCTTACTATACTTAACGCATCGGAAACACCTCCATTTACTATTGAAGACGAAACCGATGGTGGCGAGGATATCCGTATGAAGTACCGTTATCTTGACATCCGCCGTAACCCGGTAAAAAACAGCCTTATGTTTAGGCATAAGGTAAGCATTGAGGTGCGCAACTACTTGTCTGATAAAGGTTTTATTGAGGTGGAAACCCCGGTACTTATCAAGAGCACACCCGAAGGCGCACGCGACTTTGTGGTGCCAAGCCGTATGAACGAAGGCCAGTTTTATGCCTTGCCGCAGTCGCCGCAAACTTTTAAGCAGCTGCTTATGGTGGGTGGCATGGATAAATACTTCCAGATTGTAAAATGTTTCCGTGATGAAGATTTGCGTGCCGACCGCCAGCCGGAGTTTACGCAAATTGACTGCGAAATGGCTTTTGTGGAGCAGGAAGACATCATACAAACCTTTGAAGGCCTTGCAAGCCATTTACTTAAAGAGCTTAAAGGCATTGAGACGGGGCCATTCCCAAGGATGACCTATGATCAGGCCATGAAAAAATATGGTAATGATAAGCCTGACATCCGTTTTGGAATGGAGTTTGGCGAATTGAATGCCGTTGCCCAGCATAAAGATTTTGTCGTGTTTAACAACAGCGAGCTTGTAGTGGGTATTGCCGTTCCTGGCGCTGCTGCTTACACCCGTAAACAGATAGACGAGCTTATTGACTGGGTAAAACGCCCGCAGGTAGGCGCTACCGGTATGGTTTATGCCAAGTATGAACTTGACGGCACCATTAAATCATCTGTAGATAAATTTTATGATGCCGAAGACCTTAAGCAGTGGGCGCAAATTACCGGCGCACAGCCGGGCGACCTTATATTAGTGCTTAGCGGCGACGCCCATAAAACCCGTACCCGCCTTAGTGCCCTGCGTATGGAGCTTGCCACACGCCTTGGCCTGCGCAACCCAGAGGTTTTTGCACCGCTTTGGGTGGTAGACTTTCCTTTATTGGAGTGGGATGAAGAAACAGAGCGTTTCCACGCTATGCACCACCCGTTTACTTCGCCTAAGCCAGAGGATATGGCTTTGTTAGAGACAGATCCCGGAGCCGTGCGCGCCAACGCTTATGACCTTGTGCTTAACGGCAACGAGATAGGTGGCGGTAGCATACGTATACACGATAAGGCCACTCAGGCGCTTATGTTTAAATACCTGGGCTTTACCGAAGAGCAGGCTAAGGCACAGTTTGGTTTCCTTATGGATGCCTTTCAGTATGGTGCGCCACCACACGGCGGCCTTGCGTTTGGTTTTGACAGGCTTACAGCTATACTGGGCGGACAGGAAACCATCCGTGACTTTATTGCCTTCCCTAAAAATAACTCCGGCCGCGATGTAATGATCGATGCGCCAAGCGTTATAGATGACAAACAACTGGAAGAACTGCACATCAGGCTGAAATAAAATAAATAAGATTTATATTACGTTATAAAATAGTCATGCTGAATTTATTTAGTATGGCTATTTTTTTATTTTAGCTGACAGCTGAACAATCAAATAAATCAATATATATGAAAACCACACTACGCGCCTTACTCATTGCACTGCTGCCTGCAGCGGCATTTGCACAGGAAACAACCACCCCTGTAAAGTTTGGCTTTAATGCCGGGGCAACTTATGCCGGCATCCGCGGTAATGAAGGGGCAGAAGCCAATGATTACGCCATAGATTATCTTGTGGGCCTATCTTTTGAGGCGCCGTTATCTGATAATCTGTCGCTTTTGGCCAACCTTAACTATGAGCGTAAAAGCTTTACCAACACTATTTATATAGAAAATGGTGACCCATTTGATCCTGTAGTAGGCGGTGGGAATGTAGATACAAGGCTAACACTGCAATACCTTACGCTGCCGGTTAATCTTAAATATTATATAGGCCAGTCTAAAGGTATTTATGTTAACGGTGGTGTTTATGCCGGCTATTTTTTAGGAGGGATATTAAAAGCCGATGGTAATAAAGTAGATGATAACAGCGACGGGCTGTTTAAAAAGGTTGACTTTGGCCTAAACCTGGGCGTAGGCATGCGTTTTCCTATTGATGAAAAAAACAACCTAAATATAGAGCTGCGCGATAATCTGGGGCTTGCAAACATAAGCGATGGCCCTACGGTGGGCAACGGTACCATAAAAACTAATTCGGTTAATTTAATTGTAGGCTGGCAGTTTGATTTATAGTTTTATATATTGCCGCACGAATAAAATATCATGAAAAAATTCTTAAGCGCTTTGGCAGTTCTCTTTGCTGCATTTTACACTTCCGCACAAGAGGCGGGGCCTGTAAAATTTGGTATTAACGCAGGGGCCACTTATGCGGGCATCCGTGGTAATGATGTCGCCCGGTCAAACAACAGCACTATTGACTATCTCATTGGTATTTCACTGGAGGTGTCCCTTAATGATGATTTTTCCATTATAGGCAGTGTAAATTATGAAAGGCTCGCCCTTACCCGCAACGTGCCTTTTATTGCTGTAGACGATCCTTTTGATCCTGTTCTTTCTGAAGGTGGTTATGGTACGCGCTTAACGTTGCAACACATTACGGTGCCCATAAACCTGAAATATTATATAGGGCAGTCTAAAGGCTATTATGTTAACGGTGGTTTGTTTGCGCGTTATTTTCTGGATGAGTCTGTACGCATCAATGGCGCAAAGGTAGACGGCAGCAGCTACGGCAGCTTTCAGGACTTTACCTATGGTGTAAACCTGGGTTTGGGAATGCGTTTTCCTATTGACGAAAAAAATGCAATTAACGTAGAGGTGCGTGATAACCTGGGGCTCAGTAATATTACGCGTCAGCCTACCGTAAATGGTGGTAGCGTAAAAACCAATAGCGTTAACCTTATTGTAAACTGGGAGTTTGATTTTTAACGAGCTGGTTAAATCAATTATTGCTTTAAAATAAATCAATGATAAATCTTCTAACTGTAATAAACGTTACAACATATTGAAAAATATTGCCCTTATGTAATCATAATGTAATATTTTTAACATTTGATTTGGTCGTGTTATAAATAATTTTATCTTTGGCATATATTAATTTTTTTTCTCTTACATAATGCGAACAGGCAAAGTTAAATTTTTTATTGAGTCTAAAGGATTTGGATTCATTACAGACGACGAAACAGGCAAAGACATCTTTGTTCATGCAACAGGACTTCGTGCAGAAGGACTTCGTGAAGGTGACAAAGTAAGCTATGTTGAAGAAGAAGGCAAAAAAGGTAAAGTGGCCGCTCAGGTTACTGCTATCAGCTAATATATTTATTACTGCATTACCGTTACCTTACAAGGCCGTTCCATTTTGGGGCGGCTTTTTTTATAAACATCACTTTTAATGTAGCTTTTTGTCTGTTTTTTTAATAATTTGTTAACTATCAAAATGCTATTGTGCAAATTATGTAAGCATGCATTTTTATTGAAGATTTAAATATTATTTAGAACCAATAAAAATTAAGCTTTTATTCCGTTTTCTCTCGAAAAAACGTTGAATTTGTGCCCATATCGCATGTATATTTGTGAATTGTTACACATATTTTTACACTAATTCATGGAAACAAGCCAGGTAAGTTACTTCCCTATATTTATGCAAATGCTGCTGGCCATAGGCTTTGTAGTAGGTACTATAGCAATCTCTAATATGCTGGGTCCTAAGCGTAACTCTTTAAGTAAAGATAAAAACTTTGAATGCGGAATCGAGTCGGTGGGTAATGCCCGTATACCGTTTTCGGTTAAGTATTTCCTTGTGGCTATTCTTTTTGTACTGTTTGACGTAGAGGTCATTTTTATGTATCCATGGGCGGTTAACTTCCGCGAAATGGGTGTAGAGGGGCTTGCTAAGATGGGTATCTTTATGTTTCTATTGGTGGTGGGCTTCTTCTATGTAATGAAGAAAAAAGGCCTGGAGTGGGAGTAATGTTAGGTATGCTTTTTGCATTATATGCCTGATAACCAAAATTAAATTACAATGAGCGATCAAAAAGATATAAAAATTGTTGGAGCACCTGCCGGTATAGAAGGTCAGGGGTTTTTTGCAACAAAACTAGATGAGGTTGTAGGCCTTGCACGTGCCAATTCGCTTTGGCCGTTGCCATTTGCCACCTCATGCTGCGGTATAGAATTTATGGCAACTATGGCAGCAACGTACGATTTGGCCCGTTTCGGTTCAGAGCGTATGAGTTTTTCGCCACGCCAGGCAGATATGCTTTTGGTCATGGGTACCATTGCTAAAAAAATGGCGCCTATTTTAAGGCAGGTATATGAGCAAATGGCAGAGCCCCGTTGGGTTATTGCTGTGGGTGCATGTGCCTCGTCAGGCGGAATATTCGATACCTATTCAGTACTTCAGGGTATAGATAAGGTTATTCCGGTGGATGTTTACGTGCCGGGCTGCCCGCCAAGGCCGGAGCAGATACTTGACGGTATTTTAACACTACAGGATATTGTAAAATCAGAGTCGGTACGCAGAAGGAGTTCTCCGGAGTACCAGGAATTAATGGCTTCTTATAACATCACATAATGGCATTAGAAACCACTGTAATAGAGCAAAAGCTAACCGATAAATTTGGCTACAAAGTAACCGGTTTTGTTCAAATGAAAGATATATTGTCTTTTGAGGTAAGTGCTGATTCGGTAAACGATACAATGCGCTTCCTGAAAGAAGATGGTGTGCTGCGTTTTAACTTCCTTACGGATGTTTGCGGTGTGCACTACCCGGATAACGACAAAGAAAGGCAGTTTGCCGTGGTGTACCACATGCACAACTGGATGGATAATGTGCGTATCCGGTTTAAAGCGTTTCTTGATGGCGATACTCCCGAAGTAGATTCGGTAACCAATCTTTTTCTTGGGGCCAACTGGCAGGAGCGTGAAACGTACGATTTTTACGGTATTATTTTCAAGGGGCACCCTCAGCTTAAGCGTATCCTTAACATGGATGAGATGGTTTCTTTTCCTATGCGTAAGGAATTCCCGATGGAAGACGGCGGAAGAACGGATAAAGACGACCGTTTCTTTGGCAGGATAACCGATAATGCAACTAATTAACAAGGAATAATTTTTATATAAAATGTCAGACCTGTTATTACCACCAGAGCTGCGCTATGCCAAGATAATTGAGCAAAGGCAGAATGAAGACGGCAGCGAGCTCTCTATACTAAACCTTGGGCCTACACACCCCGCCACACATGGTATCTTTCAAAACATCCTGCTTATGGATGGTGAAAGAATAGTAGATGGTGAAGGCACCGTAGGCTACATTCACCGGGCTTTCGAAAAAATTGCCGAAAACAGGCCGTTCTACCAGATAACCCCGCTTACAGACAGGATGAACTATTGCTCATCTCCCATAAATAATATGGGCTGGTGGATGACGCTGGAAAAAGCATTGAATATAGAAGTACCCAAGCGTGTACAGTACCTTAGGGTCATAGTAATGGAGCTGGCCCGTATTGCAGACCATATTATCTGTAACTCAGTGTTAGGTGTAGATACAGGCGCGCTTACCGGTTTCCTTTACGTATTCCAGTACCGCGAAAAAATATACGAAATTTACGAAGAGATATGTGGCGCCCGCCTTACTACAAACATGGGGCGCATAGGTGGTTTTGAAAGGGACTGGAGCCCGGCCGCCTTTAGGAAAATAAATGAATTTCTTGAAGAATTTCCGCCAATATGGACGGAGTTTGAAAACCTGCTGATGCGTAACCGTATCTTTATGGACCGTACTATTGATGTAGGGCCTATAAGTGCAGAAAGGGCTATGAGCTATGGCTTTACAGGCCCAAACCTGCGTGCTGCCGGTGTGGATTATGATATTCGCGTTATGCAGCCGTATAGTTCTTATGAAGATTTTGAATTTGACATCCCGGTAGGTAAATCTGGCGACACCTACGATAGATTTTGCGTACGCAGTGCCGAAGTTTGGGAGAGCATCAAAATTATAAAACAAGCGCTGGAAAAACTGCCTGAAGGGCCTTTCCATGCTAATGTGCCTGATTATTACCTTCCGCCAAAAGAGGAAGTGTATACAAACATGGAGGCGCTTATTTATCACTTTAAAATTGTAATGGGCGAGGTTCCTGTGCCAAAGACTGAGGTGTACCACCCGGTAGAAGGCGGCAACGGCGAACTTGGCTTTTATTTAATAACCGATGGTAGCCGCACGCCATTCAGGCTGCACTTCCGCAGGCCGTGCTTTATATACTACCAGGCATTTAACGAAATGGTAAGGGGGCAAATGCTTTCTGATGCCATTGCAACATTATCAAGCCTCAATGTTATTGCAGGCGAATTAGACGCGTAAATTATGGAATTTAGTAACGTACACCAGGAAATAAATATAACACCTGCCTTACAGGCCAGGATTGATGAGCTTACCGGCCATTATCCTGCTGATAAAAGAAAATCGGCGCTGCTGCCGGTATTGCATGAAGTTCAGGATGCCCACAATAACTGGCTTAGCATTCCGCTTCAGGATAAGGTAGCTGAGATTTTAGGTATTAAGCCTATTGAGGTATATGAGGTGGTATCATTTTACACCATGTACAATCAAAAGCCTATTGGCAAGTACATGTTCGAGTTTTGCCGCACATCATGTTGCGCTGTCCGTGGGTCAGAAAACCTTATGGATTATACCTGTGACAAGCTGGGCGTTAAAGAAGGTGATGTAACGGCTGACGGAATGTTTCAGGTCGTAGGTGTAGAGTGCCTTGGTGCTTGTGGCTATGCCCCAATGTTGCAACTTGGCGACTACTATAAAGAGCACCTTGATAAGGCAAAAGTTGATGCGCTTATTGATGACTGCCGCGCCGGTAAAATAGATTTACATAAACTGACCATTACACAATAACAATGGGACAAAAGATATTATTAGAGCATATTAATGTTCCCGGCATAAAAACCTATGAAGTATACCGCCAGCATGGTGGATACCGTTCTGTAGAAAAAGCCCTTAAAGGCATGACACCCGATGAAGTTGTGGAAGAGGTTAAAACCAGTGGCCTGCGTGGCCGTGGCGGAGCCGGTTTCCCTACGGGCATGAAGTGGAGCTTTATTGATAAAAAATCGGGCAAGCCACGCCACTTGGTGTGTAATGCCGACGAATCAGAACCGGGTACGTTTAAAGACCGCTACCTTATGGAGTACATACCTCACCTTTTGATAGAGGGTATGATTACTTCTAGCTACGCACTGGGCTGTAACTTAAGTTATATTTACATTCGTGGCGAATATATGTGGGTATACCGCATACTTGAAGCAGCAATTAAAGAAGCCTACGCCGCAGGCTGGCTGGGTAAAAATATATTAGGCACAGGCTGGGATCTTGACCTGCATGTGCATTGTGGTGCCGGAGCCTACATTTGTGGCGAAGAAACCGCACTAATTGAGTCACTTGAAGGCAAACGAGGCAACCCTCGCATCAAGCCTCCATTCCCTGCTGTTAGTGGCCTTTGGGCTAACCCTACGGTAGTAAACAATGTAGAGTCTATAGCCGTGGTGCCATGGATTGTAAACAACACAGGTGCTGAGTATGCCAAAATAGGCATAGGCCGTAGTACCGGTACAAAATTAATATCGGCATCAGGGCATTGCAAAAACCCTGGTGTTTATGAAATAGATTTAGGCCTTGGTGTTGATGAGTTTATGAATTCAGACGAATACCTGGGTGGCATGATGGATGACAGGCCTTTAAAGGCTTTGGTTCCCGGGGGGTCTTCGGTGCCTATTCTTCCTGCGCACCTTATTTTTAAAAATGCCGAGGGTGGTGACAGGCTTATGAGTTACGAATCACTTTCAGAAGGTGGCTTTGCAACAGGTTCAATGTTGGGATCGGGCGGTTTTATTGTATATAACGATACAACCTGCATAGTGCGCAACACCTGGAACTTCAGCCGTTTTTACCACCACGAAAGCTGTGGGCAGTGTTCGCCTTGCCGTGAAGGTACCGGATGGATGGAAAAAGTGCTGCACCGTATAGAAAATGGCCACGGCCGTGAAGAAGATATTGAACTGCTTTGGGACATACAGCGTAAGATTGAGGGCAATACCATTTGCCCGCTGGGCGATGCCGCAGCATGGCCGGTGGCAGCAGCCATACGCCATTTTAGGGATGAGTTTGAATACCATGTTCGCTTCCCCGAAAAAATAAAAAACCGCGACCACTTTGTGGCTGAGCCTTTTGAACAGGTAAAGCACTTGGTAGCGAAACAAGCAGTTATTTAATTAGTTTTTAAAGCTATAATGTTGAAGGTTGTAAAGTTCCTTACGGACTATTGATTTTCAAACAAATAAAAAAAGCTGAATTGGAGTGATGTTTTAAGGTTACAACTTTATAACATTTCAACTTTTAAACACGAATAAAAAATTGAATTGGGGTTGATGTTTTAGGGTACAAAACTTTACAACATTCAAACTTTCAACATTCAAACACGAATAAAATGAAAGTAACAATAGACGGCCAGGAAATAGATGTAGAACCGGGGACCACCATCCTGCAGGCTGCGCGCAAAATAGGCGGCGAAAGCGTTCCGCCAGCCATGTGCTATTACTCAAAACTTAAGGGTAGCGGGGGCAAATGCCGTTGCTGCCTGGTAGAGGTTTCTAAAGGCAGCGAGGCAGATCCACGCCCTATGCCTAAGCTTA
>Ga0265798_10004183_pt1 | contig 20087 bp, 15 predicted proteins | sample P3T30metagenome_FD_192430 | JGI IMG/M metagenome (GOLD analysis project Ga0265798, IMG submission 192430) | Plant litter microbial communities from East Loma Ridge, Irvine, California - P3 T30 | ecosystem: Environmental > Terrestrial > Plant litter > Unclassified | place: USA: California... | reverse complement strand
GAGCACCGCGGCTTCCTCGCCGACGGCATGATCGTGACGACCGGCGAGGATGACCAGATTGGCGCGCGCGCGCAGCACCGGATCGCCGGCATAAGCGCGGACCAGCGCGGCGAGGTTCTTCTTGGCGACCGGCCGCGCCACCGCGAACAGGATCGGCAGGTCGGGCCGGTCGAGCCAGTCGCCGAGCCGGTCGGCGAGCGTGTCGGCATCATTGGCGCCGGCCGCGTCGCGCTGCGGCACGCCGGGCGGCAGGCAATGGATACGCCCCGTCACCGGGACGCCATAGCCGCCGATCTGCCGCTCCGCCTCGTCGCGGGTCGACACCAGGATCGCCGCGGCGCCCGCGATCGCGGCACGCTCGGCACCGATCCGCGCGTCGAGGCCGTCGCCCTCCAGACCGGCCGCGCGCTTGTCGATCCCCAGCGCATGCGGCGTATAGGCGAAGGGAATGCCGAATTGCGCCTGCGCGGCGCGCGCGACCGCGGCGGCATCGGCGAAATGGGCGTGGATCACGTCGGGCAGCCGCGGCAGCGCCGCCAGATGCGCCGAGAAGGCCGCGGTGAAGGCGGGCAGCTCGGCGTCGAGCGCCTCCTTCTCCAGATAGGCGTCCGTCCCGGTGGCGATCCGGTCGATCGTCACCTTGGCGTCGAGCGTCTCGCGCGCGCGCGCATGGCAGGAATCGAGCCGCGCATCGGCGAACCGGCGGGTGACGATCGAGACCTGGTCGACATCATCCCGCCGCGCCTGCGCCCGCGCCGCCTCGATCACATAAGCGATATGCCCACCGGTATCCGCGGTGATCCCATAAGCGACGGGCGGCGACTTCAGACAGCCGCCGAGGGCCAGATGCAGGATGAACAAACGACCCCCAGGTTATTGTCTGAACGTAACGTTTACTGATGCATATTGGTTTCGTTGGGGGGCAGCATCAGGCCGCGTCGGTGAGCGGCGATAGGATTTGGATAGAATGGGGCGGCGATAGCAAGGGTGCGCAATCAGCGCAGCAAAGTCGGCGCTTCAGGTCATGCCCGCCGGGCTGGTCCCCCCGGCGATCACCATACCGCTGTACAGGTGCGATGTGAGCCATCCACTCGTAGGGGATGCCGGGCAATCCACCGATGGATGCTGCGCCGCGACCTCGGGCGGATCAACATACGCTTTATATGGAAGCAAACGCAGAAAGTGAGATTGAAATCGCGCAGAGGCACGGAGGAACGTAGAGGTATAAGGCCTGTCGCGTCAGCGGCTTTTTCGACCATGCTGCAGAATGACAGGGCTATGCTACCCCCCCTTAGCCCAACTTCACGGCACCATTGCCGCTCTTTGCCGCGCATCAGGAACATCATGGTCGTCGATAGATCATCCTCAAGAATCGGTAGAATTGCTGAGCAAGACACCGGCGAAGTGCCTCGACCGGGCCAGCCAGATGATTACGCAATGCGCCGGACTGCTCTTTTCTTAAGCAAACAGCAACCGAGTTGGAAGTTGAACGGTCCAATACCAAGCGTTCACGCTGGTAGAGCGCAAGACGCTTGGCCGGGACACGATGTTATTTCAGGCGTCCGGTGAGGACCGTTGCGTAAAAGCTGCCATCCGTCTGCTTCAGGCTGACCAACAAGGCGATCTCCTTGCCGCCCTTGCCGTACAGCCGCCCCTGGAACTGCCCTGTGGTCGCGCCGTCCTTGCTGACCAGCGTACCGGTGACCCTTGCATTCGCATCGATCTTGCCGGTCAATTGATAATCCGTTGTCGTGTCCGAGCTGTTGACCATCGGGATAGTTCCCGAAACGGTGCCGGCACCCCTATCGATCGTCAAAGTCTGCGCGGTTGCCTTACCCTTGTCGTTGGATTCCTCCTTGATCAAGGCGAGATAGGTCAGCGTGCCGACGCTGGCGATCTCCTTTGGGTCGGTCGGCGAGCCAACCACCAGGATGCGCGCGATGTTAGAGTCTTTGAACAATGCGAAGGTAAAATAGTCATAAGCCTTGAGCATGTCGGGAAGGCCTATGCTAACGGTCCCTCCCGCCGCGGAGTACGTCGCCCGCTGCCCCGCCTTCAGCGTGAGATCGCCGGCGGAATACACACCGGCGCCGGGCAGATCCGTGCTGTCCGGGAGCGTGATCTTTCCGCCCTGTGTCGCGTAGCTGGTAACGGCCGTTTCGGAAGAGGAAAACTCCGTGCTGAGCGCCTTTTCATTCGCCAGCTTGACGGTGACCCGGTCATAACCGGTGAATTTGCGATCCTGCGTGAAGTCGGTAGCCCGTTCATACGTGTAGGTCCGCGTCGCCACGGGTGTCGGAGTCGGAGTCGCAGCGGGCGTTGGCGAGGGCGAGGGCGAGGGCGAGGGCGAGGGCGTCGGTCCGGTAGTGACCGGCACCGACGACGTAGCGCCGGTTTTGCCGTCTGATCCGCATCCACTTACGGCCAGTACTAATACCATCGCTGTCATCAACCGCCGTGTCATCATTTCACTCCATAGACATTGCGTGAACACACCGTTCACTGCCTCTCTCCATTATAGAATGGACATGATAACCAAGATCAGATCTTATGAATTTTCCCTGTTAGATGGTTTGGTACGTCGACTTCCATCTGATCGCCTACGTTCACTTGAAACATGTTTGTCATTCAAATTACCGAATTTTTCATCTACATTGATAGGTAGTCGCTGGTAACTTTTTCCAGTAAATTCTTGGATTAGAAGATGTTGCGCTTCTGCGACCCCTATTACGCAGCATCCCCGCATTTGCGGCCACATTAACCGCATTGTAGACCTTACCGGATTTGCGGTGTGCCCGCATGGCCTCCCGACCACAATGTCATCGTCTTAGGTCGTGCGAACATGGGAACGATTAAGGCTTGGCGGCGACTCGGCGATGATTCATAGAATCGCGATGCCGATCCGCGCCGAAAACCGCTGGCTCTACCCGATCGACTGGCCGCAGGTGTCCAATGCCATCCGCTTCGTGCGCGCCGGCGCGCGCTGCGAGCGCTGCCGCCGGCCGCATCGCCGCCATGTCGCGCATCTCGGCGACGGCCGCTGGTGGGACGGCACCGCGACCGGCTGGCGCGACGGCGACGGCCGCCGCATCGCGATGCGCCGCGGCACGGTGCCGCTCGCCGGGGTGCGCACCACGTATGTCGTGCTCGCCTGCGCGCATCTCGACCACGATCCCGGCAACAATGCCGCCGCCAATCTCGCCGCTTTGTGCCAGCGCTGCCACATGCTCCACGATGCCGCCGAGCATCGCTGGCAACGCTGGTGGAACGCCTTCCGCCGGCGCGCCATCCGCGACCTGTTCGAGGATCCGCCGCTCACCCGTCGGCGACTGATGCGCGCGCCGACCCGTCGGATTGTCGACACGTCGAGGCGTCGACGGGTTCATGGTCCGTGCGCCGCTTTGTGAAAATTCATCTTATTATGGTGTTGATGCGCAATAAGCGTCTGACGGTGTCGCATTTCTGCCATACCTTACGGGACGTCTAACGCATCACATGACCACCATCGCTGATCGCCATGCCGATAGACCAGATCGACGAACCGCCTCGATCGTCTTCTGCGGGATTATGCTGCTCGCCGTGACGTTGCGGATATGGGCAGCACTAACCCCCGGCTTTCACCACCCCGACGCGATCTACCAGTATCTTGAGCCAGCGCATCGGCTGCTGACCGGCGAGGGCGTGATCACCTGGGAATGGCGCGTGGGCATTCGTAGCTGGCTGTTGCCGACGCTGCTTGCCCTGCCGCTTTGGATTGGAGAGGCGCTGGCCCCCAATGGTGCGTTGCCGATGATCCTGCCGCGCCTGGCGACCGGGCTGGCATCGCTCGGAATCGTGTGGGCGGCGTGGGCGATCGGCCGTCGGCACAGCCTGTTGACCGCAGCGCTGGCCGGCTTCGTCGCCGCGACCTGGTTCGAGATCGTATTCTTCTCAGCCGAAACACTGGCGGAGCCATTGGCCGTTGCCGCGATCATCCCTGCCGCGGCCTTGCTGATCCTGCCCCGTCCGACGATGGCCCAAATCGTTCTGACGGGCGCGCTGCTCGGCTTCGCAACGTTTGCCCGCCCGCATTATGCCCCGGCGGCCGCGGCACTGGTTCTCGTGTCGTGGTGGCGCGACCTGGCCCCGCGACGTTTCGATGCACGCCGCTGGGCCGGGTTGATCGGTGGCGTACTGCTTGTTGCCGGAGCCGACGCGGTAATCGACGCCCGACAGGGACTGGTGCCGTTTGCGTGGATCTTCGAAAACGTCCAGCAGAACGTGGTGCACGACGTCTCGTCACGTTACGGTACGTTCCCGTTCCTGTCCTATGTCGCCTGGTTCATGGAGGTTTGGACGTGGTGGCTGATCCCGGCGATCGTCGGCGTCCGCTTCGGCTGGCGCCAGTGCCCCGGGTTGCTGGCCGCCGCAGCCGTCACCCTGCTTCTTCACAGCCTCATTCCGCACAAGGAATATCGCTTCGTCTTCCTCACCTTCGTTGCACTGACGCTGCTCGCCGCCTTTGGCTGGGGCGAGATCATCGCAATCGTCTATCGTCGCTGGGGACGCGTGCAGGGTAGACGGACTGCGGTGATCGTATTCGCGATATGGGGGATGGTTTCGATCGCTTTCACGCAGAATACGCTCGCACCGACCCACCTCCAACCTCATGTCGACGGGTGGAAGACCTTCGCCACATTGCGTCGCGATCCAAACGTGTGCGGTGTCGCGCTGATCAAGCCCACGAGCTTTGCCAACGTCCCCGGCGCCGTCGGCCTGCGACGCGGCACGCCGATCAGCATGTTCTGGAGCGGTGACGCCGCGTCGGGCAAAGCCAGTCCGTGGCAAACCGCCATGCGATGGCAACACACCTTCAACCGTATCGTGACGCTGTCACGGGGCCCTGCTCCCGTTCCGCGCGGTTATCGTATCACAGGATGCGAACAGCGGTGGAAGGATCGGATGTGTATCCTCGCACGTCCGGGCGTTTGCAAAGGCGCGGACACCTCGCCCTTCCTCATCAACCGGGTCATGGCTCGCACCGGGTTCTGACTTCGGGGCCGCCCTGCGCCACGGCATCTATAGGAAGCGCTGCCCCGCGTGATCGCGGAACAGCTCGGCATCGCGGACGTAATCGGACAGGACCTGCACCGATTTGTGGCGGCTGACCTCCTGCAGCTTGAAGATCGTCGCGCCCTGCGCCGCGCCCTCGGTCAGGAAGCCGGCGCGCAGCGAGTGGCCGGCGAATTGCGTCGGATCGTAGCCGGCTGCGGCGGCATGCTGCTGGACCAGCCGGGCGATCGCGCGATCGGACATCGCATCCTCGGTCAGCGCGTCGCTGCGCGACAGCCGGCGGAACAACGGGCCCGCCGCATGCCCGGCCGCCGCCATCCAGGCGAGCAGCAGCGCCTTGGGGCGGATCCGCGAGCCCTCCGGAATCGCGATCACCGCGCCGGCGCCGGTCCGGTCGGTCTTCGAGCGCGCGATCGTCAGCCGCAATCCCTCGGGCACCAGCCCGACGTGCTCGACGCCGAGCGCGACGATCTCCGAGCGGCGCAGCGCCGCGGCCATGCCGACCGCGAGGATCGCACGATCGCGCAGCGCCCGCAGCCCGTCGCCCTCGATTGCCGCGAGCATGTTGCGCAGCGCCGCGGCGTCGGCGGGCTGCTTGCGAAGCTTCGCCCCGCCATGTTCGGCACGGATGCCGGCGAGCACCTCGGCGAGCCGACCGGCGGTGGGCAGCGCGGTCGGCGCGGGATGGCCGCCGGCGCGATGATAATGGCCGATCGCCGCGATCCGCCGCCCGATCGTCGCCGGGTTGAGTCCGCCCACCGCCTGGTCGCTGGCGAACACCGCCACCACCTCAGACGTCGCCGGCAGCGCGACGAGCCGATGCGCCGCGCACCAGGCGGTGAAGATCGCCCAATCCGATTCATACGCGCGCCGCGTCGCCCCGGCGCGGGCGGCGCGAGCATAGGCCGCGGCCTGCTCGATCTTGTCGTTGAGGATCGCGGGGAGCGCGGGTTGTTCGGGGGTGCGTGCGGCGAGCGTCGTCGCGGCGGGGTCGTTCGAGGGCGCGGGGCGTCGTGGGGGGGCCATGGTCTGGCTGTGCCACGGCGGCTTGCCGGGCGCTAGGGCTGTGTCCGGGAATCATGGTTATCGGACATGATCATCTGGTTCGGTGAGGGGCTTGCTGCAACGTCCGCATTTTTCCTGCGTGCATACCAGCACCGCGGTTTTCCACGCTAGTTGTACTGCCGCTCGTAGTGGGCGACGACGAGGCACTCGTAAAGCCTCGCCTTGGAGGAGCAATCTATCGGGACGCTGATGAGGTCCGAGTACGTTTTCGCCTGTCTTGTTGACAAGTGCATGAACAGGATCAGCTTCAACCTATTAAGGTCCTTTTGCCGGTGCCACCTATGTTCTCTCGACCGGTGGCTGTTGGCACCTAACAACAGCCGCCCAAATCTACGTTGGATATAATATTATACCTTGCGCTTCTTGTCCTTGGCAGTGACGTTGATCAGTGTCATACCCGACATTGTTCCGGCCAATGGGGCATCTTTCTCCGTTCATCGACTTCCCGAGCGTCAGTCTGATCATCCTCTGCAGTCGCGGTCAGCGGTTGTTGCCAACCACGACGTCAGGATCACCGTTGCTTATAGCGGCCCGATAAATAACCTATGCCCCATACGTGCCAGAGATTCGTGGTCAGCGGCAGTGGACGCTATTTGCCCGACCCGCCACCGCAGCGGCTCGCCAACCGGCCTGCTTGCGTAAGATTGCCCTTCTGTCATTTCACCTGAGGAAAAGCTGTCGCGCGACTGAAAAAACGTCTTAAGACGTTCATACCGGGCCGCCTGACCTGAAATCGAGGTACCGCCACAACGACTTATCCTGATGCCTAGCAAGGACCGGCACGATCGCAGCCGATCACTCTTGAATACGAAGCAAACGCACAGCCGAAAAGCGGCACTGGACTGCACGCTTCATCCAGTGCCGCCGCGTCCGCAACGCTGACCACCGTGTCCGTGGCACAACCGGAACCCGTTGCCATCCCCGCAGTCCTCAAGCATGACCCGCGGAAACTTGCATTGGAGCGGCAACAGACAAGTGACCGCGAAGTCTTAAAGAGGACCGGGCATCAATGATGAACATTTATTCGCTTGATGTTAGCAAGATACGTATGACAGGCTTTACAATTAAATTATCTGAATATATAAGTACTCCTTTATTTTTCTTTGTTTCTATAAATATATTTCGCGCGACCTTAATGTATATTTCTGGAGATACTACATTATTTAATATAGATTATGCGCTTATCTTGATTCCCGCCTGCCTCATGTCAAGACGCGGCATCAATAAATGGCACATAAGCTCGGTATCAATAGCTCTTTTTATTGTCGCCGCCTCCTTCGATGCGCTCGGTTTTTTCGGCCGCTTATACCGGTGGGGGCCGGATTTCTACGATAGCTACTTTTTGGGTTACAACGATCTGCCATGGTTTGAGATATTGCCATTAGTATTTCTGGGATTGGCAGTTATTGTGATTTTTTGCTTACCTCTTTCCACTATGCAGTTCCGAAAGAAAGGCATCTTATCACTAATCTTACTATGCGGCGTAATTGGAACATATGACATTTATATTGAACAATCGCCGCATAAAGACCTCAACAGCGAAAAGAATACTCTTACCTCTCCAATTAAATTCGCCTTTTCGAATTATATAAGAGCAATAGCCGCAGGCCACTCGGTAAAGCTACTGACCGAGCCGACCGTGGATCGAATCGTCAGGGCAACGGCACCAACCCAAATACTATCGGTCTCGCTGGAATCGCTAGGACTTCCAATATTAAAAGCCGACTCAGTCAAACTTATCGAACAACCACTTAGAGCAATGCTTAAGTCATATAATATAAGTTTTAGCCATCACAACTTCTATGGTTCGACATTGCAGGGTGAAATGCGCGAGTTATGCTCCCTGCACGTTAATGGAAATCCATCTCATCCTGAAATTGTAAAATACTTTTCAGATTGCCTACCAAGTTTCCTGTCGCGTAGTGGATATTCTACTTGGGGACTTCATGGCAACGGTGGCGAAATTTACAATAGGAAGAATGTCTACCCCCTCATTGGGTTCCAGCATGCCGTCTTCTATAGTGACATGGCATCGTCGCCCGAAATTCGCCCCTGCGAGCACACCCCCTTTCGGGGTATATGTGATCATGACATGTATGTACGCGCTCTAAGACTATTCGACGGTTCTCGACGGTTCGTGCATATCATGACACTAGACACCCATCTTCCTGTTTATCCAACCGCCCCGTCCGAGTGCTCAGGATCATTCAGGAACAATGCAAGCCTGTGCGGGTACAGCAAGGCGATCATGCGGTCGCTTAACGACTTAGCGACTACAATTCTATATTCAAATAAAAAGCCGGATCTAATTTTCATTTACGGTGATCATGCGCCACCTTTTTTTTCCGCATCGACAAGGCAGTTCTTTGACGGAAAGCAAGTGCCGTTCATTATTCTAAAACGGAAGGATGATGGTCGCAGACACTGATGCTCCCGGGTGCCGGTATTGCCGTGTCAATCGGCGGTCAAGACTACAAAAAAAGAGCGCGTCGACGTGTTGGATCCAGGACCCACTTCACGACGCGCGATTCTTAGGGCCACCGATCCGCTGATTGCTTTGTACGACGATACCGGTTGCATCTGAACTTTGCCGAACCCAGAGAGCATCATTTGCGACATCATAGCCGCGACGCTCCATCCGATTTCCCCTAACGACGCAATCGCGGCTGCCGTTAAAAACTACGATCATCGCCAGTCCGTCCTGGCCCCCTTGCGAGAGCATCACATTGTGCTCGATCTTCACATTCCGGGCATGGTCGATCTGGAACAGCTGCGCCGTCCCGATTGCCGTCAGACGGTTTCCGATGATATCGACATGCCTAGCTTTTATCACAAACGCGCCTGCCGTCGACAGATCGTTGCCGGTGATCGTCACGCCATCGGCAGCCTCAATAAAGAGCCCGACGGGCGGTGCGCCCGTCACCTTGTTGTCGACGATCCTGCACCCCTTTACTACCCGTGTATTCGAGATGGCGACCGGCGTGCCGAGGCTGCCGACGAAGTGGTTACCCTCGATTGTCGCATCGTCGGCGCCTACAATCTCGACGCCTGGCCCAGTGCAATCCACAAATCTGTTGTTGCGGATACGGCAGGTGCTGCCCCACCCGGATAGTGAGATGCCCATGCCGTTGACCGGCGCGGTCTTAGCAATCGTCGTCCCCTCGACGACGATATCGCGGTACCGGTAGACGCGCTCGCCGTCTCCGTGGTTCTGAATCTCGACACCCATCCGCCCGGGCTCGAACAGGCAATCCTTGATCGCCAAACCGGCCAGACCGGCAATGCCATCCGCGGCGACGGGACTTCTATCCACCACGATCGAGATACAGTTTTGCTGCGAAACGGCCTTATCCCGCACGCTTATCTTAACCCGAGTGAGACGGATATTGCGCAAGTTGCAGTGGTATGACTGGATGGCGGGGCCGTCGTTCGTGGTTTGCAGCAGCCAAAGGTCGACTAGGTGGAAATTGGCCACGGACGGCATGCTGAAAATCGCACCGCCACCGACGACTTGGGTCATCCAACCTTGCCCCCTGATTGTGAGGCCATCCCGCCCCGGCAGACCGAAACCACCCGGCAAACGCAGATCAATTGTCCCGGCCGGGAAGACGACGGTCTGCGACAACGCAAGCGCCTCACGCAACACCGCGGCGTTGCTCGCTGCGTGGCCGTCCGCCAATCCCACCAGCATACCCACCGTCGTGAGATCTAGCTCCGCCTGCGGCTCCAGACGAAAGAAGCGACCGTCCTTCGTGCGGAAGGTACTCGACGGACGTTCCGCATGCTCCGTCCCGCCGATCGCCGGATCGTAACGATAAGTAGCGGCTCCCACCCCCGCCTCGGCGAAACCGGTAGTGCTGACCTGATCGACATGCGGCGGGATATCAATTGCCACTCCGCGAGGAAATAAACCGATCGTCATCGGCGCCCGCGCCTGGCAGCCACTCGAGAGGCCGAAGGATGCAATCGCTCCAACCACGACGTTGCGCCGCGTCGGGCCGTGCAGCTGGCGCCTGCTCACGCCGCCAGTCCATCCGCTGCTAGCACGGCCGCGCCCGGCGCGGATACGCCTGCATCTGCCGTCGTGATGCGGTACACTAGCCACCCAATCAGAAAAGCCGACCCGAAGAACAGGTTGATGCTCGCTAATCCGACGTTCACCATCAGATTAGTGACGAGCGCACAGGTCACCCAGCAGTCAAAGACCGAGTTACCACGGAATCCGCGCACGACCCGGATAAATAAGCGCAGCACGAAGCCGCCCAGCAACAGGAAGCCAAGCACCCCCATTCGATATAGCGCGTCGACGAAGGCATTGTGGGATCCTACATAGATGAAGCCTGGATCGTCCTCGGTAAGGATTGTCACATCGGCAGCATTAAGCCCGTAGACCGGACGAATTGTCTCAGTTCCGAAGCCGACGCCGGTACCGCCACTCTGCCATACTCGATCCAGCGCGTCGCGCCAGAAGAACAAGCGGATACCTGTGTTGGGGTCAAGCTTCCATATCGTTTGTGCAAAGGCTGCTGCTACAAATGGCACCACGACGAACAGACAGAGGAACATCAGCGTCAACTTCAAACGCTCTTTTGGTAAAATCATCAGCACCAACAGCATCATGAGGACGATACCAGCTTGCGCCGACGATGACGTGATGAGAAGAATAAAGGCAGCGATCAGCTTAGTTAGCCAAGGCACATGATCCGCGTAAAGGATTCGGCGAACAAAAATGAAGGCCAATATCATCATATTATTGACAAGCTGGGCTATACCAGCAAACTGCCGTTCTGCCTCAGCGCCAAAATAGGACGATGGATAGGCGAAGTCATATAGTTTTGCAGCACAAGCAATCAAAAAAATGACAGTCTCAAGACGAATAAATGTGACATTGCCGGCTGCAACTCGCTCGTGATATGCAGCGAATCCTGCAACGACGAATGGTAGCATGACGGCGTAAGCGGACTGCTGTGGGATCGCCTCGCGAGAATACATCAGCGTGATACCGCGGTCGAGCACGCCCATATAAGAAAGGCCAATATATACCACGGCCAAGCATGACAGGAGAATCAGTGGCGTCTGGATATAGCGGCGCCCATAGCCGACACCGAATGCGGTTAGCATCCCGAGGGCGATTAACAGCGGCCCAGTACCTAGGTTGCGGACATAGCCAAACAGGCATATATAGATGAATGGCGGCAGCAGCCACAGCGCCTGATTGACTTCTTCCCGGCGTCGAACTTCGATATTTGCGACAGTGACGCCGCTCTGCTCACCCCAGCGGCCCGGAAAATTATCTTGTAAACGCATTAATTCGTCCATTTCATGCACGGGCAGGTTGCATTCATAGGTCGACGGGTTAGCACAGAATACCAGCCGTGGCGCTCCCTCATCACGGGATGATCTTGCTTCGTCGGCACGGCCGGCTTATCGCTACGCCTTGTATTTGAAGGATCTTGCGGTGATTGATTATCTGCAAGCCGGCCTGTTCTGGTTGCTGACCCTAGTTTTTCTGTTTCGGTTTGCGCCGCGCGGCCGAGACCGCCCCGGCACCAAGACGATGCGATAACGCATGGACCACGTCGGTGTAATTGACTAGCGTCATTTTATGCCTCGTGGATATGCTACCCTCTCCGAATCCAGGAGACACTCCCGCTCGCGTCCCTCCAAACCCGCCCTGTCTGCGGATTTGAAGGCGGGGCCATTCCTCATCGTTGCGACCCTGTTTGTGCTTTGCGCGCTCGGTGGCGGATCATCGCGGGTCGACAGTCTCTCGCTACTTTACCTCAGACCAGCCGCGGCGCTGGCGCTGGTTGCAATCCTATTCACAGCCCGCTACTCGGATTTCAGGAAAATACGCACCCCCCTTGCATTGCTGGGAGCGGTGGCGGGATGGATAGCCTTGCAGCTGATTCCCCTGCCCGCAGCGGTATGGTCCGCGTTACCACTGCGCGGTAGCATCTTTAACGGTCTCCATGCTGTGGGCGTGGAAACAGGTTGGCGACCGATTTCTCTGACCCCGGATCTGACGCTTAACAGCTTAATCGCGCTCGTCGTCCCCGCCGCCCTTCTGATCGGGAGCGCCGGACTGTCGGCTCGCCAGCAGATGTGGCTTTCCCTCATCGTCGTAGTCGCGGCCGCACTCAGCATCATCGTCGAGGTGGCACAGGTCGCGGGTGGTCCCGACAGCCCCTTTTACCTTTATACAGTTAGCAACGTCGGCACCCCCAGTGGCCTATTCGCCAACCGTAACCATCAGGCTGTATTCTTGGCTTGCGTGCTGCCGCTGCTTGCGGTCACCGCGCATCCCCGCTTCGGCGGTCGCCATGCGCTGACGCTTACCTGGGGATATTTGGCCTTTGCCCTGATGGCAATGATTGCGGTCGTCGCCACCGGATCACGGACGGGATTGCTCATTGCCGCAGTGCTGCTCATCTACACGCTCTTCACCAACATCAGCTATGTCATCCTAAATCCTAGGCACCGCCGCCTAGTGGCGGCACTGGTTGGCATCGGCGGCATTGTCTTGCTCCTCGGAATGGTATGGCTCGGCCGAGCTGCTTCCTTTGACCGACTTGTAGGTTTCGATGCCACGTCTGAACAACGGCTAAAGGCACTACCCACACTATTTCACATGTTACAACAGTTTAAAATCGCCGGGACCGGTTTTGGATCATTTGATCCCGTCTTTAGAATCATGGAACCGGATAGCCTGCTTCACGCCACCTTCTTCAATCACGCGCATAACGACTGGCTCGAGTTAGCCATCACGGGGGGACTGCCAGCTTTAGTCGTGCTTGCAGTGTTCTGTATTTGGGTGATCCGCAATATAATCGCGCGCTTTCGGCAGCGATCCTCGCCGATGGCTATCCTGGCACGCGCAGGCGGCCTCATCGTGCTGGCACTTGGCACTGCCAGTCTAACGGACTATCCTTTGCGCACTCCATTGCTATCGGCAGTACTTGCTTTGGCTGTCAGTTGGCTAAGCCGAAACCCTGACCAAGAAGATAGCGGCAAGGGCAACGTTGCCAACGCCCACCTCTCGGCCTAGTGCGCTTCCAAACGCAGCGTAAGGTTTATGCGGACATGAAAATCTTGTTATGGTTCGGGCCGCTCATGGCGCTTGCCCTGCCAGGCTGTGCGAGCAGCGATCGGCTGGTCGGCCGGCCTGACCTGCAAGTCGTCCCTGGTACAGAGTTTCCGGCCCCAACCCAAAGCAGCGCTAATTATGGTATTCGTCCGTATGTCGTTGCGCCTAGCGACAAACTTAATATCGTAGTGTTCGGAGCTAGCGAGCTCAGCCGGACTGTCGTTATTGACCCCAACGGCCAGATCGCCCTTCCGTTGGTCGGTACAATTGAGGCTGCTGGCAAGACGCCCGCCGAGCTGTCCGCGCTAGTTGCCAGCCGGCTACGACGCTACGTTCGCGACCCTCAAGTCGAGATCAATCCCGATACTATTAATCAGAGCGTCGTCGTTGAAGGTGAAGTGCGTCTACCTGGCAGCTTTCCGGTCACTACGCGCATGACGTTGTTGGGTGCCGTCGCTCGTGCGCAAGGTCTCACCGAGGCCGCAAATACCAACTACGTTGTCGTGTTTCGTCGTATTGGCCAACAAGACATGGCCGCCCTGTATGATCTTCGCGCAATCCGGCAGGGGGTCTATCCGGATCCGGAAATTTACGCGAACGACACTGTGTCGGTCGGCGAGTCTCGGGCTCGTCGCGTATTCCAGCTCGCGTTCCAGACGGCAGCGCTGCTGACGGCGCCCCTCGTGGCCGTGATTAACCGGTAAGGGCCATCAGGTGAACATCAACAACGCTATCAGTGGTGTCACGGCGCACCCAATCCAATATGTCGAGAATCAGGCCGCCGAACCGACGATCCGGCCGCTGTTCACGCAGTTGATGTCAATTGCTCGACGTCGGAAATGGATCCTACTCTCGATCGTCGCGGCAACGCTTGTCATCGGCGTCATCGTCACGTTGCTGATGACGCCGATGTATCACGCAGAAAGCACGTTGGAGATCCAGCGTGAGAACGGCGGCCTCGTCAACGTCCGCGAAGATGCGCGATCGGCCGCGATCGATCAGGAATTTTACGAGACTCAGTACGGCCTCCTCAAGGCCAAGAGCCTGGCGGAGCGCGTCGCGACTAACCTGCGCCTGCAGGACGATGCCGCCTTTTTTACGGCGTTCGGTACGGGAAAAGGTTGGTTCGATAATGGCCGTGTACAAGCCAGCGCACCGAGCCGGGCAGATCGAATCCACATTGCTGGTCAGATCCTACTTAATGGCTTCACAGTCGATCACGAACGGCAGTCGCGCCTAGTCAAAATCGGCTTCACCAGCCCGAATGCCATGCTGTCTAAACGGGTTATTGATTCCTGGGGCGCCAGCTTCATCCAGATGACACTGGAACGCCGTTTTGGCACCACCGCTTATGCACGGCAATTCTTGGAGACCCGCCTTAGCGAACTGCGTCGGCGCATTGATGCATCGGAGCGACGCCTCGTCGGCTATGCCGCGCGGGAAGGCATCATCAACCTACCCAGCGCACCAGCTGATGCGACGACTGGCAATATTCCTGAGCGGTCGCTCGCCAGCGACGATCTCGCCACTCTCAACCAAGAGCTTGCGCGCGCACGCGCGGATCGCATTCAAGCCGAAAGCCGCCTTGGCGTGACGGCTGGTCAGACGCCAGAGGCGTTGCAGAATACAACGCTCGGCTCCATGCGGCAGCAACGCGCCGAGCTTGCCGGCAGCTATGCCAAGATGATGGCACAGTTCTCACCCGATTACCCGCCGGCAAAGGCCTTGCAAGATCAGATCTCGCAACTGGATCAGGCGATCAGGCGGGAAGAAGGCCGAGTTGGCGGCTCGCTGCGCCAGGCCTATAATGCCAGCGTCGAACGCGAGAAGGCGTTGACTGATCGCGTCGGCGAGATGAAGTCTAATGTGCTCGATCTGCGCCGGCGCAGCATCCAATACAATATCTACCAGCGCGACGCTGACACCAATCGCCAACTTTATGACGCCCTGCTTCAGCGTTACAAGGAAATTGGCATCGCCGGCGGCGTTGGAACGAACAACATAGCAGTAGTCGATGCGTCGGAGGTGCCAGGTGCTCCTTCAAGCCCCAAGTTGTTCCTGAATTTGCTTATCGCACTAGTCGCGGGATTGGCACTTGGTGCTGGCGTTGCGTGGATTCTTGAGCAAATTGATCAGGGCATCGCTGATCCGGACGAAGTTCCGGGTGAGCTTCATCTCCCATTGCTCGGCACCATTCCCCGAATTTTGAGTGGGGACCCACTGGCATTACTTGAAGATCGCAAGTCGATGATCAGTGAAGCTTATATTTCCATTCAGACTAACTTGTCTTTCACGACCGAGCATGGGCTGCCCAGGACGCTGGCGATCACCAGCTCACGACCTGCCGAAGGCAAATCCACTACTGCCTTCGCGCTGGCACTCTCTATGGCTCGGCTGTCCCGTCGGGTGCTGCTAATCGACGGCGACATGCGATCGCCTTCGGTCCATCATTTGCTCGATATTCAGAATCGTGAGGGCTTGAGCAATTTCCTAGCTGGCGGTGGTGATTGGCGCTCATTGGTCCACGAGACGTCGTTTAGCGATCTGAGCGTTATGACCTCGGGGCCGATCCCGCCCAGTGCGCCCGACCTTCTGACCGGGCGCCGCCTTGAACAATTGTTTGAAGGATTGCTCGAACACTACGACAATATTGTCATCGATGCGCCCCCTGTCATGGGCCTTGCCGATGCGCCGCTGATTGGCACTAAGGTTGAGGGCATGATCTATGTCGTCGAGTCCCACAGCACCCAGAAAGGCATGGTCCGGGTTGCACTGAGTCGTCTGCGCGCAACTAAAACCGCGCTGGTCGGCGTCGTCCTGACCAAGTTCGATGCCAAGCGCGCGCATTATGGCTACGACTATAATTATGCCTATGGTTACGGTTATGGCGACAAAGCAGGCGAGCAGTCGAAAAAATGACTTTTACGTTGGCGCGCCAAAATGACTGACGTCCGAAAGGCAGCCCTTGTTATGCGGGGCGTGCTGGCGGCACTCTTTATTTGGCTGATTTGTGCCAGTACGATAGGCATCGTGTTGGCACGTAAGTCGCCGGCGGCATCCTTCGCGCTCGGCTATCATACGGCGGCGGCAGAAGCTGCCATCGCTTTGGCCGGGCTTGCGGCCTATCCGGGGGCCAACGACAAGGCCATCGCGAGGCATGCCCGCGCCGCCCTGCGCCGCGAAGCGATCAACGTCGATGCGGTGGTCGCGCTTGGCACCATCACGGCGCTGACCAACCATACGCCCGCCGCGGAACGTATGTTCGCCTATGCCGAGCAGCTGTCGCGGCGGAATATACCGACACAGCTTTGGCTGATTGAAAATGCCGTGCAGCAGGGCGAAATCGAGCCAGCCCTCGCTCATTATGATCGGGCGATGACCGTCTCAGTTAGCACGCGAGCGCTACTTCTTCCCGTCTTGGCGACGGCCGCAGCGTCACCTACAGTTGCGCGTCCGCTAGCGCGGCTGTTAGTCCGACGGCCGTTGTGGTGGCCTGCCGCCATTGAACAGTTCATCGCAAGCCCGGACCCGGTCCACGTCCTACCTCCTGCTATCGCCGCGCTGCGCCTGCGTCCCGACGTTCCGGAAGAACGAGCTTATTTGGTATCCGCGATGAAGCGGCTGGCAGATGCGGGTGCGGCCCCGCGGGCCTATGCATTATATCGCGCCGCTCAACCCGCGTCGGCGGCGGGGGCGCTACTGCGGGCCGGTAACTTCGAAAAGGTGGGAGATCTGCCGCCGTTCGATTGGAATTTAGCGGATGGCGCGAACGTCAGCGGCGTGATCCAGCCGGGTGGGGTCGGATCGGGATCAGCTCTATTTCTGTCGGCGGAAGGGGGCGGACAAGGTGAGGTCGCTCGGCAGGTACTGCTGCTGCCGACGGCGACCTATGGCTTGACGGCGACAACGGGGAACGTACCTCAGGAACGGATCGACCGCCCGCGCATCGTAATATCCTGCCTGTCTTCTGATAAGAGCGTGTTGCTTGATCAGCCATTCGCGACCAGCGGCGAACATGGCGCGCCCGTCGCCGGTACGATCACCGTTCCCGGAGGATGCACGAGTCAGCTCATCCAGATTGTCATGCATGCGTCGCTTGATGGGGCGGGGGCCGGAGCAATGCCCTGGATTGACAACATCCAGATTGCGCCGACAGGCGCACGATGAACACCAGGAAGGCGGCCGGTCTCCCCATCCCTTAACACCGCAATCAGGGTAGCGTGATTATGACCTTCTCCGACGGTAGTGTTATCAACTACCCTGTATTTCCAACGGTCGATATCCTTGGGGTCCCGGTCAGCCGGACGACGATCCCCAAGGCGGTCGCTGCAATATTTTCGGCTATTCGATCGGGTCGGTCGCAATATGTCTGCGTCCGCGACGTCCATGGCATCATGCACGCCGTCGAGCATCCCGATATGATGGAGATCCAACGCCGGGCTGCGATTGTCACACCCGATGGCATGCCGTTGGTCATCGTCGCTCGCCGTCGTGGCTATAGCGATATCGAACGGGTATGTGGGGCGGATCTGATGGACGCAGTGTGCGCTGCGTCGCAAGTTCCAGGCTTTAAGCATTTTTTCTATGGCGGCAAGGAAGGCGTCGCGGAGTTGCTGATCGAGCGCCTGACGATGAAGTATCCCGATCTTCGGGTCGCAGGCCATTACTGCCCACCGTTTCGGTCGCTGACGCCTGTCGAGGACGAAACCGCCACCGCTATGATCCGTGCATCAGGTGCGGATATCGTTTGGGTGGGGATCAGCACGCCCAAGCAGGAATATTGGATGCGCGATCATGTCAACCGGCTGCCTGGCGCGACATTGCTAGGAGTAGGGGCCGCATTTGATTTTCATGCCGGGATCGTCAAGCGCGCGCCGATATTCATGCGCCGTCTGTCGCTGGAATGGTTGCACCGGCTGGGCAGCGAACCGCGCCGGCTTTGGCGACGATACCTAATCATGGCTCCAAAGTTCGTTTGGCAAGTGCTCCGCGCGAAACCGTCAGAGACCCGATGAGCCCGCCGCGCATCTTGATCGTCCATAATCGCTATCAGCAGCAGGGCGGCGAGGACACGGTCGTTGCCGCCGAAGAGCGCCTGTTGACCGATGCTGGCTATCCGGTGGACACGCTGTTCATCACCAATCACGCGATCAACAGTACCGCCATGCAGATGCAGACGGCATTGTTTACCCCCTATAATCCGGTTTCGCGGCGCTTGATGCGCCAACGCCTACGCGCCAATCGCCCCGACATCGTTCATGTTCACAATTTCTTTCCTCGCCTCAGTCCCAGCATCTTCGATGCCTGTCGCGATGAAGCGGTCCCCGTCGTCATGACGCTGCATAATTACCGCCTTGCTTGCGCCAACGGATTGCTGTTCCGGGACAATGCACCATGCGAGCTGTGCATCGCCGGGTCTGCGGCGGCTGCGGTCCGCCATAGCTGCTATCGTCATTCGCGCTTTGGCTCAGCGGCGGTCGCCGCGATGATCGAATATCATCGTCGCGCTGGAACCTGGCGCCACAAGGTCTCGCGCTTCATCGCGCTCACCGCATTCGCCCGCGATCGCTTGGTCGCAGGCGGATTGCCTGCCGACCGAATGCGGATCAAACCCAATTTCGTCGCCGATCCCGGGCCGCTCGGCGGAGCGCGCGGCGATGCCCCCCCTTATGCTTTGTTCGTCGGGCGGTTAAGCGTGGAGAAGGGCGTCGATGTGCTGCTACAGGCCTGGCAGGGCATCGATATGACGTTACGGATCGTCGGCGACGGACCGCAGCGCGACCAGCTCGCCCTGCGAGCTTCACCGCCGGTCCGCTTCCTGGGACAGCTCGATCACGAGGCCGTGCGGCGGGAAATGGCCGGTGCCTCGTTCCTGATCGTGCCGTCGATATGGTACGAAGGTTTCCCGATGACCGTCGTCGAGGCTATGGCGCTCGGCACCCCGATCATCGCAGCTGCAATCGGCGGGTTGCGCGAGCTGCTCAGCGACGGTGTGGAGGGACGCCACTTCCAGGCGGGCGACTCTGCCGATCTGCGCCGCGTCATTGGTGAACTGATCGCCAAGCCTGGCTTGCTGCCAGCGATGGGGCAGGCCGCGCGCGCGCGTTATCTCACGCAACTGTCACCAAAGCGCAACCTTGCGATATTGAGCGAAATTTATTGCGAGATGGTGGCCGAGCGGCGCCAAATCTAACCCAAAAATTGCGCTATTGGCCTTTTCTCGCGCCGTTACGTGCTTATTAGCCTCGCCTAATCGATACGACGACCGGTACAGGACCAGCCATTATGCGTGAAAAGACAGCCCTCATTACCGGTATTACCGGCCAGGATGGTGCCTATTTGGCCCAGTTGCTGTTGGACAAAGGCTATCGCGTCCATGGGCTGAAGCGGCGGTCGTCGTCCTTCAATACCGGCCGGATCGAGGGCATCTACCAAGATCCGCACGTCGCCGATCCTCGCCTCTCGTTGCATTATGGCGACATGACCGATTCCACCAACTTAATCCGCTTGGTCAAGGAGACTCAGCCAGACGAGATCTACAATCTCGCTGCGCAGAGTCATGTCCAGGTTAGCTTCGAAACTCCAGAATATACCGCAAATGCTGACGGCATTGGCACCCTTCGCCTGCTTGAGGCCATCCGAATCTTGGGGTTGGAGAGAACATGCCGGTTCTACCAGGCTTCGACCTCCGAACTGTACGGCCTCGTCCAAGAAGTACCGCAACGAGAGGCGACACCGTTCTATCCCCGTTCGCCTTATGCCGCGGCCAAGCTCTACGCCTATTGGATCGTCGTCAATTATCGCGAAGCCTATGGCATGCATGCTTCTAACGGTATCCTGTTCAATCATGAAAGCCCTCTTCGAGGCGAGACATTCGTGACGC
>Ga0265798_10004182_pt1 | contig 20088 bp, 19 predicted proteins | sample P3T30metagenome_FD_192430 | JGI IMG/M metagenome (GOLD analysis project Ga0265798, IMG submission 192430) | Plant litter microbial communities from East Loma Ridge, Irvine, California - P3 T30 | ecosystem: Environmental > Terrestrial > Plant litter > Unclassified | place: USA: California... | reverse complement strand
CAAACCTAGTGACCTTCCTCCCTGGCCCACCTCGGCGATCGGGGCCCTCGGGAGCTGAATGGAACCCTTCTACATCCTCGAAACCATCGGGCCCACCACCTCTACTTCTACGCTGGCTGTGACGACGCGCACGCCGATCGTCGGGACTTGGTGGCGGGCTCATGGACTCTTCGCCTGATGAGTAGAGATCGTCGCGTGGATCGTCGTAGCGAGGCGGCGGCGGCCCTAGAGGAGGCTGGCGAGAGCGTCGGCGAGGTTCGTGGCCAGGACCGTCTGGAGGGTAATCACGCGGACCGTCGTAGCGAGGAACGGGACCTGGAGGAGGAGGACGAGACCTTCGACGGGGTTCGGGACGGTCGTCATACGGCGGCAGTGGTCTCGACCCGCTTGGGCGCGAGCCGCGACGGCGTGGAGGGCTTCGAGAGGGGTGAGGGCGAGTTCGGCTGCGATTTGGCGGCGGAACGTCCATATCTGGGTGGCGCCGAGGGCGTAAACGTCGGTTTGGCGGTCCTGGATACTGACGAGGATCGTAATTCATAGGAGGTGGCGGTGGAGGGCCTGGTAAAGGTTGTTCTCGGCTGGGCTGGGGCGGTGGAGGCTGGCGTGCCACGTGCGATGCAAACAATGGAGCAGCCGACGGTACGAACGATGGGCCTATGCCGGATGGGCGGGGCGGTGCATCTGGCGAGTCTTCATAGGCCGAAGCGCGGCGACGTCCAGGAGGAGGCTCTTCAGGCTGGAAGTAGTCGTCAACGTCGCGCTGCGTTGGTGTGGGCTCGTGGCTCTTCGAGTGCCTGACATGCGGGTCGTTGAAGTCTCGGGGACCAGGACGAGAGCGTCGTGGACTGGGATCCCGGCTGTGAACCGAAGGAGCCTGGCCTTCTGACTCCCAATCATCATCTGGACGATTGATAGTCGGACGAGGGTCTAGTCGCGAGCTGCGTCGGCGAGAGTGTCGAGGAGGTTGCATAGGGCCTGGCGGCGGGAGCTGCTCGTCGTAGGGATCTCGCTCGGGCGGAGGATCCCCGGGCATATGGTGAGGCAAGCTCCTTCTCTTTCGTTCTCTGTCACGATCACGACTTCCATTCCTGCTGCCGTGTCTGTGTTCTGGTTCACGCTCGTAGGCATGGCCGTCCCACAGATGTGGGCTGGCAACGTTCTTCATGACATGACCAAACTTCACTGCAGCCTCTTTGCTCTTTCCTCTCAGGGATGACGGTCTCGGACTGGCTGTTGGTCGTCTGGATCCAGGTGGTACGGCTGTCGAACTCGCATCGACATGTCTGTAAAGCGGGTTGCGGAAGTATGCCAAAGCAGGACCTCGTGAATCCACACTTCCTTCGTCGTCCGTATCGTGATTCTTGACTGTGACCCTCGAGCGGTCTGCCTCCTTCTCATCTTCAACTCTGCGAATTTCTTCCTCGGCTTCTGTTCTCAGCCTCTCCGACACGCCCTCGTACCATGCTACCATGTGCTTGTCCGGGCTCGCAGGGAAGCACTGTCTTGGTAAGATCTTGGGGAAGATCTCGCCGTTGTTGGGGTCCTTGATATCCCAACGACGTACTGCTTCCATCAGGAATTTTGAATGTTCCTCGGGTCCAAGTAGTACTTGAATCGTTTGCCACATGATCCATCCTTCGGTCTTGAGAGCAGGCACTGTAGGGTCGGTGAATGTGACGGAGTGTGGCAGGGGCTGCAGACTGTGGAGACAGCCCAGTGACTTGTAAATGAAGGCAATGCTTGCACCTGGTGTACCCAGGAAAAGCTGGTCGTAATTCCCGTCCAAGTCTCGATAGAAGCTAGCCAGTTGCGTAGGTGTCAGATCCGGGTTGTCGGATGGTTCGTAGTGTTCATTCTGTGCATGGTTAGTGCATGTAATCTTTCTCTCCCACCTCACATTTATCACCGTGCACACATACAATAGTATCCTTCAGTCCTCTCAATAATGCTTTCAACTTGTCTGTGCCCGTCTTGTCCGGCTTAAACATGTAGCCCCACGCCTCGAAAGCTTCTCTTTCTTCCACGCTATGCTCATGCTCGTCTGAACGCTCCGATTTTGCGTCGGCCATCGGTCTCGCGGCGCTTGGATGCGCCTCGGCCGCATCTGCGTCCATGATGGGCGGTACTGGCGGACGACGATCGGCTGACGGTATAGGTGGGACTTGACAAGCTTGAGGATGGAGTTAGGGCGACAACAGGTAGCCCTCTGATAGGTAATGTCACATATCAAAGGTCATGAAGAGTGAGGCTGAGAGTAGGAGTGGAGTAGAGGATGCAAGAATGTCACACTCGCTAAGGCTAAGGCGGTGTCCAGTCGCAGTCGCATCGCGCATGTAAAGCAACGACGTCAGAGGCTGGGATCTCGGGTGCCACATGGCAAAACACACGAAGATGGAGAAACATCAAACCTAACCAACGACTTGAACATTCACAGCTCTTGTACAGACGAGTCTATCAATCTCTCTCTACAAACAATGACTGCCGGTCATTTCTTGCTGTAATCTCAACACGACAAACCAAAACACCATGTTCCTCTTATCTGGAAGATACCGAGTGACTTCACGACACCCTTGGCTAGCGAAGAAGGCTACTCAGCCAAGGACAACAGATCTGCGGCTACTGGCAACTAGCTATAGATTACATGTAGGGCTTGACTTATACGGCACTCAAGGTTTACATACATACAGGGCAGACCATCCGTCGTGCGATATTTTTCTCCCTCCTCTGCTCAATCCTCCCTCATCCATCCACTGCCCACCACGACCATGAGAGTGTCACTTCGAACCACCACTGCAGCAGCCTTGTGCCTGGCATCTGCCAGCCATGTCTCGGCCCATACGCGCCTTCAACATTGGCCTAAAGAAGCTGCTGCTTCTCTCGAGAAGATGATTGTAGCGAATGCCAACGCCAGCAACTACGCCTGTTTCGACATGGACGTATGTCACCCCAAATCCAGAACGATGACACCTAAATGAAAAGCAACACCTAACAACCAAACGAAACACAGAACACATCATACCGCTTCGACCTCGAAGAGAGCCTACTTCCCTTCCTCGAAAACCGTGGAATTCTAAATCGCTCCAACCTGCCCCAAGAACTCCACCTGATCGACTTCAAGGACACCGCGAACTTCACCGAGTCGCTCTACAGTTACTACAACCGCCTCTGCGAACTCGATGACCTCCTCTGCTACCCTTGGGCAGCCCAAGTCTGGGCTGGTTTCACTCTTAGGGAACTAAAAGGCTACGTCGACGAGCTGATGGCCTACAACGCCACGATCCCAACGAAATATTGGGACGGCGACGAGATCGTCGCCCACAACGTAAGCACGCCCAAAATCTTCCGCGGCCAGACCGAGCTCTACAACGCCCTCATGGCAAACGGGATCGAAGTGTACGTCATAACCGCCGCCGCCGAAGAACTGGTGCGGTTCGTCGCCTCGGACCCTAAGTACGGCTACAATGTGAAGCCTGAGAATGTCATCGGCGTGACGACTTTCCTGAGAAACACCACTTCGGGCTCTCTCACCACTTCCCGCAACCAAATCGCTGCGGGGACTTACGACGAGGAGGCAAACTTGGATCTTGTCTTTGGAACGTACCTATCCACTCCCGTGCCGTGGTTCTCCGGCAAGTGGGCGGCGATTTTGACGTACATTGATCAGTGGAGGAAGCCGGTGTTGGTTGGTGGGGACTCGCCTGGCAGTGACACATATATGCTTTTCCATGGAGTCGACGTCGCTAAGGGTGGCGTGCATCTGTGGGTCAACAGGTCTGCGTCGGCCTTTGAGGAGTTGCAGGAGCTGATTGAGGAAAGTGCAGAAGGGCAGAAGTCGAATGGGCTAAATGTCACTGTTGACAAGAATTGGGTGTATGTCTTGCCGGAGGACATCTTGTAAGAATGATGGGTTAGTTGTAGGATCTTGATGTGATGTAAGCGAAAGGTGTGGGGCGTCGTTGTTGTCTTCAGATTTGGCCAGATAGATGTTCGAAAGGCTGGTGTGTATTATCGACCAGTGAAAGGGTAGCTGTAAAATTCATCTCTTATCTAGTGGCTCCTCGAGGGAAAAGAGACAAGCACTCTCTCCAAAATTTGGAACGCCAAACTCCACGCTAGTAGCAAACCGTAGTGAAACATTTTCCACCCGCCCTTGAGCTCAAGATTCAATCAGGTATTCTCGCTAGACCCTCAAAACCAAGCAAGAGTCCACAGCGCCGGCAGCGTAGGCCACCTCTCCTGCCACTTGGCCAGCACATCTGGTACCCTCTCATCGAACCCCATCCTAGCCCCAGAATTTCCCTCGTCAAACCCAGCAGCACCACCATTCCTCTTAACCCACTCTTCCCTCTCCTCCGCCGCCACAGCATTAAGCGCATCCGCCAGTTCCAAAATCGCCCGTCCACCCACAAGCGCTTCCTCATGGTTATCCTTGATGTCCACATTGAAAACATGCACCGGCCGATTCAGCGGAGCTCCCCTCGCCATCAAATCCTCGACCACACTGTCCCAACACCTCTCCTCACACGTGATTACAATGTCAACAGTCCCACCCTCAGTCCCCCGTGAGCCTTTATCCTGCGACCAGTCGCTGTCATTTGTGCTGCCACTGCGGTGCCCGACGCGCGGGACTCCGATTCGCCAATCCTGCCAGCGCTCGGGGCCCCATTTTACGTTTCGGTTGCGCTCGAGCATGGGCAGAATTCCGTTGGCGCGGTAGAGGCGCGAGTCTTTGGAGGCTAGCTCGTCGTGCATTGTGGCATAGGAGGTCGAGTTGAAGGTGTAGACGTTTGGTTGCGTTATGCTCGGACCTGGGAGCCGGACGAGGGAGCCGGTGCCAAAGGAGATGGTCGGGTAGGGGGAGGGCGCGGTTGTTAGGCGGAGGTGGGCTTCCATTGATCTGGTGTGGTTTGTTAGTTTTGAATGTGAGTAGGATGCGATCGAGATGGGAGCGTACCTGTTGTTGTTACTCGCGCAGACGGTGCAGAACTTCAGTTTGAAGCTTTCATTTGCATTTGAGGGTGGTTGTTCGCCGGGTTTTTGCGTCTGGCCATTTGATGCGATGGGTTGTGGTCGGTCGTCGGTACCGTCTAGGCCCATTGTTGTGGTGTCTGGTTCTGTTTCTGGCGGAGGTGGTGGAGGTGGAGGTTGCGCACGGCGTCGGGGATCGGTTGACATGGCTGTGTTGTGTGGGTGGGTTGTTGTCGGGTAGTGTAGTTTTTGTTCAATGGAAGGTGCGAGTATGTTGCTGATTAGCATGTGAAGATGTCTGTAGACACTTTCGGCATGCGATCAAGCTTGCTCCAAGCTCTCATTCCACGCGCGCCGATTCTCCCCACTTTTGATGGGGCGACCTCACTTCGATCTAAGTATCGTTCTGATTGGCTGCGGGGTGTCCGGCGCTAAGAACTGATCGTGATTTCTGAGCATGGCCTCGAAATACACCCTGGACGCTACATACACGTAACTCCATCAATATCATCCCGATTGAGCTATCCTTCGATTTGATCTGGAGCTGACAATGGAGGGTGCGAATCTGTCTTCCCATATCCAAGACCATGAGACGGTGTTTTCCCACCTCTATCAAGCGATTTGATAGGCTCGTCGATCTGCACGATGGCTGGAATCAACAATGATATCACCACTTCAGGAACGCGAACTCTCGACGCGTCCTTGATTTGCATACACTTCCATTGATCAATGGCTGGAAGCGCGATGACGCAGCTTAAGATTGATTTGATGGTAGGTCTTTGTTAGGTCGCACATATTCCCTTTCAATCCCATCCATGCCAGGTACACCATTGCTCGGAGCACTCGACTTTACAAGAGCCTACACTTAACATGTCTAAGCCACGAGTGATATACTGGTTTCGCACGGATCTACGTCTACATGACTCGCCAGCACTGAAGGCAGCTCTTGATCTGGAGCCCGAGGTATTCTATCCGATATGGTGTTGGGATAGCCACTACGTCTACCGGGCACGAGTCGGAGTCAATCGCTGGCAATTTCTGCTTGATTGCCAGAATGATCTGAGCCAGAGCATCACAAAATTGAACAAGAAAAGCAAGCTGTTCGTACTTCGCGAGCCGGCTGTGACACTACTACCCAAGCTGTGGAAAGCCTGGGGAATTACACATCTTTGTTACGAGCGCGACACGGACGCTTATGCGCGTGAAAGAGATGACGAGGTTCAGCGCATGGCAAAGGAGGCCGGTGTGGAGGTCATCACCAGAAGCGGAAGAACACTTTGGGATAGCGATGAGATTGTGAAGAAGAATGGCGGCAAGCCGACGATGAGTGCACACCAGCTGATGGCTGCTGGTGCGAAGGTTGGTGAGATTCCGAGACCTTTGGATGTGCCTACATCTCTGCCAGACCCCGGAGAGATGCATCTGGACAAGCTGGAACAAAAGGTGCCAGAACCGGCACCAGACATCAATGCGCACCATCGCGCCGACGAGGAAAAGTCATACGCGGAAGGGTTGGCAGGGCCCAAGGGAGACTTTGCTCCGCCAGCTTTCGAAGAGTTGGGTCTCAAGGCTGCGACGACGACCATCAGAGGTGGAGAGTCTTTGATTCTCAAGCGGCTCGAAGAGCGTATCTTTTCAGACGAAGACTACATCGGTACTTTCGCAAAGCCCAACACCTCGCCTGCAGCATTTGAGCCGCAGAGCACGCTTCTAACGTCACCCTACCTGCACTTTGGTGCATTGAGCTGTCGCTATCTGTACCACCGTACACTCGACATCGTTGAGAAGCGCCGCAAGGCCAAAAAGCCGGTCAGCGAGCCGCCTACTTCTATGACGGGTCAATTACATTTCCGAGACATGTACTTTGCGGCACAAGCAGCACTGGGATGGTCTTTCGGGCAGACTTACAACAACAGCCACTGTCGATTCATTCCCTGGCACCTGCCTTCCAAAGTCGACACAAAGACCAAACTGATTACTGGCGGATACGAAGTCGATGACCCCGAAAAGGAAATTCAATTTCAGCGGTGGGCGCACGGCAAGACAGGATTTCCATGGATCGATGCAATCATGCGGCAGCTGCGCACCGAGGGTTGGATCCACCATTTGGCCCGACATTCCGTCGCTTGCTTCCTAACACGCGGCGGATGCTATATCAGTTGGGAACGAGGTGCTGAGGTCTTTGAGGAGCTCCTTGTAGACCATGAAACAGCATGCAACACTGGTAATTGGCAATGGCTAAGCTGCACTGCGTTCTTCGCGCAGTTCTACCGTTGTTACAGTCCCGTGGCTTTCGGAAAAAAGTGGGACCCCGAAGGCGACTACATCCGCAAGTACGTTCCGGAGTTGAAAGACATGCCTAAGAAATTCATCTATGAACCCCACAAGGCTCCCATCGCCGACCAGAAGATGGCGGGTGTCAGGATAGAGGGCGATGGTGATCAAGAAGGAAAGGGCGGGCTGAAGTCCTACCCCAAGCCGATGTTCGATTTCGCTACGCAGAGAGATATCTGTTTGGAAGGCATGAAGAATGCATACCACGTTGGTCTGTATGGAAACAATCCTGAAGTCATGGATGGTAGCTGGAAGGCTCTGTTCGATGACGCGGCGGAAGGCCCGACCAAAGGCAAACAAGGTGGACCCGCCGGACTCGACACCTTTGAGGACGCCGATGGCGCCGAGGAAGATGCTTCTCACCAGAAACCTCCGACTCTGAAGAAAGTGACACGCTCTGGCAACAGCGAGAGTCCAAGGGCCACCCGTGGTCACAAGAGAGAGGCCAGCCAAGGCACACTTGACGGAGCTTTCAAGAAGAAAGCGATCAAGAAGGAAGCGTAGTAATTGGCATCAGATGCTGCTCTTCTCACGACTCTCACAAACCGAGGGTCCGAGTTACCTTTGAGCGAGAAGACCCTCTGCCAATCGCCAGGTAAGCCTACAGAGACTTCGTAGGTTTACTTGCTCTTTGAACTTTCTCTCTCAATCATGAGCACATGCAATCTTCGAGCATCCGAAAGCGAGTGATAGTGGCCACAGAGAGACTCATGCAGAGGTCAACATGCTACTCGTCAAGGCCAGAGTATCCACTACCGTCCACAGACATTGGCAGCGGAATGAGCGACGTTCTACCTCGCTTTTCAGTTACTGCCTTCTCTTGTCAAGATGGGTCCAGCGATAGCCACTACGAGGGCAGGCGCTCGGACGATTTCATCACTTCAAATTCAAGAATCGACCACAAGAGTGAAGAGCAAATCCATCCACAATCTGCACTCAGAAGAAGGAGAGGATACTCTGAATGATTGATATTGAGCGAGCGACTGAATTCCCTGCAATATGCTGTCATTCTAAGATCTTACAAGTCGATCATCGCCTGGCTTTCGAAAAGAGCTTCGTGCTGCGGCCAGCTGAACACACCTTCGGCATCGGATCCTTCGGCCTGAACTGCGAATACGAGATCAACGCCTCTCAGCTGAAAAGCTTACATGAAAAGACCTGACCATACACAAACAAACCACAATAGGCAATCCGGACAGACTTAGTAGATTCTCAGCGTTCTCGAGGTCAACATTCTCTGCGAACGATAACGACATCATCGAGCTGTACAAATTACCATCGGACCACGTTCTACTTCTGCATCGGTTATCGACACCTGCGTGCATGCATGGCTGCGGAGTGGTATCGATGTGACCATCCATTCAACCACTCGATGCTCTCAGAGAGATCACATTCCCGACCCACGTCCTTTGTCCGTTTGTTTCAATTGATCGTCCGACATTCTGAGGCTGAACACGAGCGCACGCAAGAAGCAAAGCGCAAATCCCACCGAATCGGGAAGCCGTTGCGACGCTTACGTTCAGATGGCCTGTTATGATTAGCGATGTACTGTAGAGGATGGAGTGTTGAAGATCATCGCACTACTTGCCTTGACGTGGCTTAGCTAGATCCACTGCACATAGCCCGCTCTTGGGTTTGTTCAATGTCTTTCGATCTATTAATATTGTTACATACACCGAAGACTTGAAAGCTTAGTACTCATGTAGATCAACCTTGTGAATACTAGACACGACCGCAAGCACACCCACACAACCCTCTTTCAGTTGACAAAAGGTTCATGTCCTGCCTGAGAGCGCCATGCTATGGTAAGCATGTCAGAGTGGCATAGCCTCGTTTTGTATGCAAAGTCACACGTGCAGGATCAACTTATGGGCCTCATAAGATGGCTCTACATATATCAGAGTCCAACAAAGGTTCCGTCCCACTCATCTCGCATCCCCTTTGCGTCTGTCATCGACAACCTCTCGTCCCCTAGCCACCACACGCAACCATGGCACAAGACCACAGCTGCCCTGTCCCAGAAGGCGTCAAACAACTCGACATCGAAGGCAGTTCCCACGACGTCCTTTTCATCATCTCCGCCATCTCAACCGTCATAACATTGATCAGCTCGACAGCACTCATCACTCTACACCTACTCCGCTACACCGCGCCCAAAGAGCAACGCCAAATCGTCTGGATCGTCTTTGCGCCCTTCGTCTTCGCCCTCATCTCTCTAGCCGAGATATACAACTACTCCATCGCCCGCTACATCGACCCGATCAGTGCCTTCTACGAAGCGATCTGCATCTGCGCTCTCTTCCTCCTCTACGTCCAATTTGTAGCGCCGGCTGCCACGGTCAAAGGGACGTTCGGCGAAGATGTCTTCGACGCGATGAAAGCAAGGCAGGAGAATGAGGCCAACAATAGCAAAGGGAATTGGCCGCGCATTACTTGGATTGCAGTGTTCCAATACCCAATCGCCATGACGCTTGCTATCGTCATTCTAGAATCGACAGAAGCCGTAGGGACTTATTGCGAGTCTTCGCTCAAGCCTAGATACGGCCATTTCTGGACCAGCGTGATCCAGTCTCTAGGAGTGACGGTGGCCATCTTCTCCATTGTTCGGTTCTACAGCCGGATGAAGGTCCTGATGAAGGCCCGTAGAGGTCTAGCGAAGATCACTAGCTTCAAGCTCATGGTGGCGGTGCGATTCGTTCAGACAGTGAGCATTGACATTCCTTTCCTTCTTGCGTAAGTGTAACGCTGACAATGTCTCCAAATCAGTGGCTCTTCAACATCCTGATCGACAAAAACGTGCTCAAGCCTTCCGCTCGTTTTTCCTATGGCGATCTTAGCTACGGACTGCCCAATACTCTCATGTGCATTGAATGCATCCTCTTCTCGGCTGCATTCTGGTATGCTTTCTCCGCGACTGAGTACGCTATCGGACAAAAGCAGCAGCGTCTGCCGCTCTGGAAAGCAGCTCTGCACTCTATGAATCCATACGATCTCTTCCATGGCGTCGCACGAGCTGCGGGTCTTGTTATAGGCAGACGGCAGAGTGAGCGCGGCGATGCTCCCGCGGCCCTTTCCATCACTCGGTCTGGTAGAGGGCGATATCAATCTTTGGAGGCTGATGCACCGGCCGCGCGGAGCCACAGTCAAGTACCTTTCCAACATTTCCAGCAAAGTGAGAGTCAGAGATTTCGAGAGAGCTCACCGCCGGGCTACGGAGAAGATCCGTCGGGTTTACAACCAGTTGCTGCGAGGTACGGAGACCGGTCGCCCAGCCCGAGTGCGATGGGTGGGCGATATGAGGCTGTGAGGGGAAGGGATATGGTTTGAGGGTTCTTTTGGTGTCTTTGTTATTTCGTTACTCGTTAATACGGATGGACTATGCCGGTGTTAGAGGTAGACTAGCTACCTACTAGATGCATCCTTCAACGCGATGCAATCAGGACCAAAGCATCTCGATAGCGTCACCTACAAGTGTAGTTTGATCCGCGTTGTCCAACGACAAATCTGATCCAAACCTGAAAGACGCGCCACGCTGCCCCATCCGGCCCAAAATATTGCAAAGCAAGACGAACAATCTACTTGTTCCCATCAAACTTCTTCCACGCTGCAGCCTCAGCTTCCGCCACCTTCGAGCCGGCCGCACTCGCCCACCCTTTGACAGCGCTCCAAACATTCCCCGCCGTCTGAGAAGCGTCCTCTCCAATCACGCCGCCTCCACCACCTCTTCCGCTCGCGCCTCCACTAGCACCTCCCGGCAGACCAGCGAACATGCTGCCTCTCCTTTCCGCCTCCTCTTGTTGATCCAGACTCGCTCGTTGCGCAGGAGTCATTTCCTGCGCGAACAGGTTCTGCTGGTAGCCTGTCGGGTGGTTCGCCGACACGGAGGGCTGAGGGTCAACAGGGCCGAGGTTGTAGGTTGTGGCTACCTTGGGCGGTTGGGCACTAGTCGGCGCGGTGGTGTCTGTGGATTTTGTGGGCGCGTAGTTGATCTGTGGCGGAGGCGCGTGCATGGCGTTCAGGGCGCTGGTGAAAGCGCTGCCTTGGCCTGTTCGCGGTGGAGGTGGGATGCTGCTTGTCTGCGTTGGTGGGACCGGCACTGCGCCTGGCTGGGGAGGAGGCGGAACGGCATCTTGTGAGCCTTGGGTGGTGCGTGTTGGCGTTGGTTGCGCGGAGGGAGTTGCGCCTGGGACGGGTGCTGCTGCTGGGTAGGCGGGTGGTGGTCCACCGGCGGCGGTCGTTGTGCCGGCGGTGTTTGAGCTGATGGTCTTGGTGGGCTCGGTTGTGTTGGCGGTCTTTGGAGTGACACCTTGAGCTTTGCTCGGTGTGATGGGTTCGTCGATGTGGACTGGAATGGGCGGCATGGCGTTGACCTAGTTGGAAGGCTGGTCCTCGCTGGGCAAGAGCGTCGCGTGCTTCGAAATTGATTCTTGTAGTGATGGAGCTTGGTGCAGTAAAGTGATGGTTGTAGTAGTACCTGTGTTCGAGAAATGGGATGTTGTAAGGAAGACAGTTCGATCAAGTACTTTACCTTACTTTACCTTACCTACATGTACAGCTTCGCCCTGCATCGTCGTCACCGACGCTGATCCATTGACTGCCCTTGCAGGACAGCTTCACCCCTGGCCCATCGACTACGCATTCTCGAGTAGATCGTTATCAAAGATGCTGTCGGTCTGCTTAGCTGATGTCTGTCCAAACAATTAGGAGTCGTAGTATGAAAACGCATCGACTCGTACACATGCCGTACTAGGTCGTCGGCTCCACTTCACTCCAACAATCGCCTGCTTGTCCACTACTACTCCGACTGAGTCGTACACAGTAGGGACAAGTGCTTTTGCGAGAGGGTAAATCTCTCGGGCGAATGTGAGGAAATACTAGCATCCTTATAGGGACATGGCACTGTGCATTATTGTTCGTATGCTCAAACTGCGTTAATTATCCACAAGGCTGCGATGGGACCGGACCACAGACGGTTGAACCATTGGCTTCGTACAGGGTCTACGGCTGAAACAGGGACTGGACTGCCGGATAACTTGAAAATGCGACATTTGCAGGGAGTTAATTTATCTGGCGGAGAGCGTGATTGGGGCGATCAAAAGGACCGGCCCTAGATACATCGACATCCTCCACCCAACACACCAAGATGGAGTCGTCGTTGGCATGGGGAAAGAGACGGCGGAAGGTCGATATAAGGACTATGCGTGGAACTCCCCTTTGAGCTCCCCGTAATTGTGAATCCAGGCCGAGCGCATACGCAGCGCGCTAGGTTTGGCTCGATTGGCCTATCAACGATTTCACATAGCCTTTCACCCGTGACTTGGCGAGCCTCAGAGGTAATGATCCGCAGGTGTCCGGGCATGAGGTGGTGATGGATTTTATGTCAATGTCATTGTCAACAATGGTATAGGAAACGGCTGCTTAACGATGGGGAGGACAGCACTGCTAGCGGCCACGAGAGCGATTGCACGTAGGTGGACACCACGGCCTATCACATGCTTGAACTTGTAGCTGCTCAAGCAAGCCCTGTGCTTTTGCTGTAACTGTTGCTACAGCGGCGCCGTTGCCGAGGATGGGCTAATTCGCCACCCAATCCCTGCCGCTGGAGAGCTCGTTGTAGGCGTATAGTGGTGAGGTGAGGCTGATAAGGCTGCTGCTTGCTCACGTGAGATGCACTCGGTACAGCGCATCGCGTGTGGGCAGTAGCATCACCGTGAATTAGGTTTGCGCACCAGCTAATATTTTTCATCATCAAATGCCGCGACGGGTCAAAGTAGCAGCAAGTGAAGCCAGAACGTATACACCAATCCGAAGTCGTTGCACGGGCAAAGTCGGGAAGGCGCTCCCGCGTCCGTGCCTGCCGCTGTTGGGGGGCTTCCGATGGCTAGTGGTTGTCGCTTGAAAATCTTCCCTCCCCTAGTCCTCTCATAAAGTCGTTTCTTTCCTCCCAACTCTACCATCCAGCTTCATCCATCACCCTCTCCACTCCATCATATACCCCCCCAAAACAACCGACAGAATGTCTGCCCCCATTGGAACCGCGACCAAGGATGTCGAGTGAGTAGCGCGCCGAAACCACCGCCCTCGTCCAGCTTCAGGAGACGACGGGGCGCCATCGGGAAACATGCTGACAACCATCACAGCCAGAGCAAGAAGGAGTTCATGGGCGTGCCCGGCTTCGTCGTTGACTTCATGAGTACGTTCACCCTCGACTCCGGATGCCGCGCCGCGATATCGCATTGATGGCGCTTGCGTGCCCGCGCCGATAAGAGCTCGAGAGACAAGGGAAACATTTGCTGACATTGGACAACAGTGGGTGGTATCTCCGCTGCCGTCTCCAAGACTGCTGCCGCTCCCATCGAGCGTGTCAAGCTCCTCATCCAGAACCAGGTTCGTATACTCCATCGTTCAGCTCATCGAGTCGCAAACAACAGCTCCCCCAAGCTTCACCTGCGCCCGTGGCTGGAAATCCATCACCTGAGCATGCTCTAACAACATACTACAGGATGAGATGCTCCGCTCTGGCCGTCTTGCCAAGCCCTACACCGGCATTGGCGAGTGCTTCAAGCGTGTCATCGCTGAGGAGGGCACCGCCTCCCTCTGGCGTGGCAACACCGCCAACGTCGTCCGTTACTTCCCGACCCAGGCCCTCAACTTCGCTTTCCGCGACACCTACAAGTCCATGTTCGCCTTCAAGAAGGAGCGCGACGGCTACTGGTGGTGGATGGCCGGTAACCTCGCCTCTGGCGGTGCCGCCGGTGCCACTTCCCTCCTCTTCGTCTACTCCCTCGACTACGCCCGTACCCGTCTTGCCAACGACGCCAAGAACGCCAAGTCTGGTGGTGAGCGTCAGTTCAACGGCCTGGTGGACGTCTACAAGAAGACCCTCGCCTCTGACGGTATTGCCGGTCTCTACCGTGGCTTCATGCCCTCCGTCACCGGTATCGTTGTCTACCGTGGTCTCTACTTCGGCATGTACGACTCCATCAAGCCCGTCGTCCTTACCGGCGCTCTTGAGGGTAACTTCCTTGCCTCTTTCCTCCTCGGATGGACCGTCACCACTGGTGCCGGTATCGCCTCTTACCCCCTTGACACCATCCGTCGCCGCATGATGATGACCTCCGGTGAGGTAAGTTATAAATCTCGAGATTCCAGCGGTTTGCTGCAAATAAGTACTAATTCGCAATTTTCAGGCTGTCAAGTACAAGTCTTCCATCGACGCTGGTCGCCAGATCATCGCCAAGGAGGGTGTCAAGTCTCTCTTCAAGGGTGCCGGTGCCAACATTCTCCGTGGTGTTGCCGGTGCTGGTGTCCTGTCCATCTACGACCAGGTGCAGCTCCTCATGTTCGGCAAGGCCTTCAAGTAAGCGCATCCTTACCAAGCGCATTGACAATACATTCGCGTCGGGGGTTGCGGTACGGAGGTCTGCAGGCCTGTGTTGAATGCAGACATAAAAGAAAAGGAGAAGAAGAGTGGAGTTGTTCTCGAGTGGCTACGGCACATGGAGGTGGTTTGCATTGGGAGTTGCGCAGTGCGCGCTTCTCTGACCCAAGCGATGTGTACCTTTACTCTGGGCCTGGCTTCTCAAATCCTGTATTACAATTGGTTGCTATGTTTCACGTATGGAGTATAGATGCTTTCTCTCACTTACCTCATTCCTCATCATCATGCTTGTTGTCGTCAATGGTGAGTTCGTGCACTTTGAGATGTACGCTTGTGTTGCCCCTGCGTGCTCAGTATAATCGCGATGTCGCGCATCAGCCATGGCCCAATGCTTCTGGTTGAACCATCATCCTCCACTACTCCTAAGAGTTATGTGATTCTGTCAGATATGTACGCAATTCACAGGCAATTATCTATCATGTGCTGCTGCTGACAGTTGTGGTTTCTGCTCGTGTAATGAGAACAGTTGATAAATTGTGAGACATGTGAAGTGGACTGAACGGAGCCCGTGCGGGCTTCCGCTGACTTCACTCCGACCTGAGGTCATAGACGCTGGATGCTTTCACATGAAGCATTCGACCCATCTTCATACTGCTTGTACATAGTCATTGCAGTCATGTCTCTATCATCTCGTCCCGCAATGAGGCTGCTCTCAACTCGCCTTGTGCAGCTTCAACGTGCTCCAGCAACAAAGCTATGCACATCCCAAATCCGCCATGCATCACGCTACAGCGCACCTGCGAGGCGCGCGTACACCGCAGCACCTGCGCAAGAATCATACTTCGTCAACCCATCGGGCGAAGATGCTGAGCTCAGACATCCAACCGACCCTCCTCGCAATCCGTTGGATGCCCGCGCTGTCCAAGAGGCTTCCGAGGAAAAGCGCCAGTACCACTTGCGCCGCATGCGCTTCGCTGGCATGGGCCTACTGTTGAGTCTTGCTGGCCTGGGTACGGTTGTGTGGAACCTTGATCTGGATGACATGGACCAGGCGAAGGAAGAGCTGGCTCAGAGAAGTGGGAAGATACAGCTTGACGCCTCCAACGAGTCGAACGAGCGCTTCCGTGGTCGGGAGGTGTACACCGTTGGTGCTGGAGAGGGAAAGAGGATTGTTGCTCATGGCAAGGGCGAAGAGATCGAGCTTGTCGAAACTGGTACGAGCAGTGTTCCACACTTCCCAAGAACGATCTATCTGCCTGCTTCGTCTGAAGATGACCCCAATGCTGCGACTCCTGTCGCTGGGCTTGTCACGGCGGCGCAGGCCAACTCGCCTGGCAACCCTGGCAATGTCGCCAACCAGGAGGAATACACCCTGGTCGGTCTGGGTATCAGGACTGTGTCCTTTTTGAGCATTCAAGTCTACGTTGTTGGGATGTACGTGAGGACTACCGACATCAGTGGCCTGCAGGCTAAGCTGATCCACCTGATCAACCCTGACGCTTCGACACTGGTGCCCTCCGAGAAGGAGGAGCTCAAGAAAAAGCTCCTCGACCCAGTTGCCAGTAAGGAGATCTGGAATGACTTGCTCAATGCTCCTGGCATGAAGAGTGCATTCCGCGTCTCCCCCACTCGCAACACCGACTTCGCTCACCTGCGTGATGGTTGGAAGACCGGTATTGACAAGCGCACTGCTGAAGCTAGGCAAGAAGCCAGGATGCTCAACCCTACAGCCGAGACTCAGTACGACGCCGAAGACTTCGGCCTGTCGATGCGTAACTTCATGACCGTCTTCGCGGGCGGAAAGGCACCTAAGGGCTCCGTCATGATTCTCTCGCGAAACCAGCAGGGCGTGCTGGACATCTACTTCGAGGCACAGCCTGAAGACCAGAGCAAGCAGATCCAGCATCTGGGCACCGTGAACGACGAGAGGATCAGCAGGCTGATTTGGATCAACTACCTTGGTGGCGCAAAGGTCAGCTCTGAAGCTGCCAGGCAGGGTGTGGTTGATGGCTGCATCTCGTTCGCTTCGCGCCCGATCGGTTCCGTCGAGACCATGATCACTTGATTGGATCTATGGTAGCACCACTCTTTGTATCTTATCCGCAACTGTATGATAGCGGGACCACTCCCGCATGAGAGCATTTCGTCGCATGACGCACCCCGGGTCTTGCACCTACTTTCAATCTCCTAAACCTCACATAACTCACTTGCGGCCTGCAACATTTCCGCCTTCATTTGCTCTGCTTGTCCTTACTTTTCCGTGCCCTCTTCAATCGATAACTTTTCCTTACTTTCCCTCACCTTCTTCAACCAACAACTTTTCCTTACTTTCCCTCACCCTCTTCAATCAACAGCTTTCCCTTTACTCTGTTTCAACAACAACACTCTCTTTTACTGCACACACTTTCTACACACTTTCCACAATGGGTCTCATTGACAAAACCCGATTCGACTCCATTCCGAAGGTCACATTTTACCTAACCGCCGTCTTCGAGCTCCGCGGCGAGACAGACCAATACACCTACAGCATCGAGTGAGTTGCTCCTTCCGGACTTCCCTGCTCCTTCTGCCGGCAGCTAACTCATATTCACAGTCGATGCTACGAAACCCTTGCGCAGGCTAACGACCGCCTGGCGCTGATCTCGCGCAGCAACGCGGACTTGAACGTCCGCGAGACTCTGCGCCACGGGTCGGACTATGAAAGTGGCTGCAAGTGGGTCACCTGGACTCGCCCCGGCGCCGACGCAGACCTGTTTCACTTCTACGCCGAAGTGAAGCAGATTACCATGGTCGGCTCTGTCAGGGAGGTTGACCCACCCTGCCCAGATGTCGTCGCTATCGACGGCATCTACTCAACCGCTGCCATCCGCTATATGTACGAGCACAAGAAGGATCTCGCTGGCCACATTTGGGCGGTCGCAGTACACCACCCCGACCGGCAGATCACTGTCGCTCAGGACGGGAGGCCCACTTCTCTGCCTTGGGACCTCCAGAGCCTCCATGACGCCTCCGGCAACGCTAAAGCCAAAGGAAAGAGGGTGTGGAGTGAGGAGTTGCAGCCAAAGCTTGGTGCCTTCCACAAGTTCGACACGCACTATGGTCTCGCGCGTTACCTTTATGTGCCGACTTGGGCCAACCCCAAGGTTAGTAGCATCCGCCTGGAGACCGACGTCAACAACCTCATCCAGCAACGCGCTGTAGCCGACGTCCCGCAGGTCCGCATCGAGAGGATTCAAGTCCAGACCAGGGACGCCATGCTTGCTCAGTTCGTGCCCGCAGCCGCGATCACCTACGACAAGCCTTTCCAGCCGCTCTGCCCTGGTAGAGGAAGGGCTCCCCGTCTGCCGAGAGTGGAATCAGAGCTACAGGAGCTGTTCGACGACGCAGGCGAGCGTGTATGGGTTGGAGAGGAACAGGAGGACCTGGATGAGGAGCTCACCGGCGCGACCCGAGTGGCGTCCTCGATGAACAACGTGAGCTCATTCGCAAGACCTGACGAGGCTCTTCATTCTAACCCGCCCCAGATCTACGAGCAGTGGGCTGCTGGACCTCGCAGCCCTCCTCGCACCCCTCCTCGCACCCCCACCATGGCTCCGACCCGGGCCTCTGGAGCTCGCTCCCCGCCTGCTGCTCCCAAGAAGCGCTACAACTCCCTCGGCGCCGGCATCGCGGACATCACCAAGAAGCTCCGCTCAAGCACCATCGCCAGACACAGCAAGCGCCGCGTCACCGCTCCCACCGTGGACGCCAGAGGCAGCCCCATCGAGCGCACCGACAGGCGCGTCTTCACCAGCGGCCCCGCCGTGCCGGTACTCCGCCTGGACACCCCCGGACGAGTGAGCATTCCTTCCCATCAACATTCCCACGAGAATATCCTTTTCGCTAACGTTTCTGTTCTTTTCTTTCGACACACAGGTCGTCTTGGCGACTCACACGTCGATTCAAATGGCCAGCAGAGCCATGAGAATGTGACTTTTCCTCCCCGGCTTCCTGGGCTCTTTCTCCTCTTCGGAAATGGTAGGTTTTTGATTATTTTTTTTGCTGCTTCCCCTGCTTTGTTTTGTTTTGTTTTTGAGAGGAGGGGTGGCTCCCTCCTCTCGGCCTTCCCTTTCCCCGGTGTTTTCTTGGGTGGTTTTTGGTGGGTTTGGGCATGAAAGTACTGAGGAGAAGGGGGGTTTTCTGGGTGGGATAACATGTCTATGAAATCAAAAATGTTCTACAAATTCTCGTTCTCATTTGTGATCTCCCCGTGGTGGTATGTAGTTCAATCAGTGCGAAAGTCTTAGGTATTACCTTGAAGAGTCATCCAACCCATTGAGTGACCTCTGTTTGAATGTGGCTCTCTCATGGGCGCTTGATAGTTCCAATGCTGTCAGGGCACTTAGGTATTACCTTGAAGGGGTATGAATGCCATTGAGAGACCCTTACTTAGACGTAGCTCTCTCTGCGGTGATGTGTGGTTAAAACATGGCGGAAGTCTTAGGTATTGCCTTGAAGGAGTTACGAGTACCACGGAGATGCCCCTCAATGGGTTTGGTTCTCTCAGCGGTGTGCACCAGGACGAGAGTAATCGGAGCCCTCGAGTATTACCTTGGAGAACTTGCAATATCATTGAAATGCCCGTTGATAGGTGTAGCTCTCTCAGCCGTGTGGATCAGGTTGAGATAAATCGGGCATCTTAGGTACTAACTCGATGGTATACTAGTACCCTTGAGACAACTGTTTTCAAGCGTAGCTCTCTCAGTGGTGACTGTTATATTGAGATGAGTCCGGGTCCTTGGGTATCACCACCCTAGATGCATGCGTACCACGGGGATACTCTCGATCAAGGGTAGCTCTCTCGGGGGTGCGTATGATGTTAGGATGCATTGCCTAAGGTGGCACATGTTGGATTTCCTGGTCGCGATCAAGACATCCTCAATCGAGGAGATTGCTCTCAGCAGTAGGACAGGTTCCATTTGACCTGGTATATTGAGGTAGCAACTTCGATACCACAGCGTTGCAAGTGACATGTCCGTGCAAGGTGGACGGGTATGATGGCTTCTCCGGTGCCATAGGCCTAATGCTAATGTGTCTTCTTCTACCTCCCCGATCATCGACGTCAAGCATTGAATGCTTTTCATGTCCTGGAAATGGTACGTGTGGTTTTCACTTTCTCCCATTTTGCGTGAGGTTGTACGAACGGCGGGAAGTCTTGGCTTCGTCACAGTCAAGCCGCTTTGCGTAGTCGATGGGATACTTGGTTGTTGAAGCACCTAGTCGGTTAGTCAGTAGTAGTAGTAGTAGTAGTAGTAGTAGTAGTAGTAGTAGTAATAAGCCACTGAGATGAAAATGTAGATCTGGGACCGATAAACTTGTCAGTGGGTTGAAACGATCTCACCTGTGTTTATCTCTCTAGATAGAAG
>Ga0265798_10004181_pt1 | contig 20088 bp, 15 predicted proteins | sample P3T30metagenome_FD_192430 | JGI IMG/M metagenome (GOLD analysis project Ga0265798, IMG submission 192430) | Plant litter microbial communities from East Loma Ridge, Irvine, California - P3 T30 | ecosystem: Environmental > Terrestrial > Plant litter > Unclassified | place: USA: California... | reverse complement strand
TGTACGACGCGGGCAACTCGCTGAACCCGGCCATCGACATCGGCCAGGTCGAAGGCGCCTTTATCCAGGGCATGGGCTGGCTCACCACCGAAGAACTGTGGTGGAACCCGGCCGGCGCCCTGAAGACGCACGCGCCTTCGACCTACAAGATCCCCGGCATCTCCGACTGCCCGCAGGACTTCCGCGTCCGTCTCTTCAACAACCGCAACGTCGAGGACAGCATCCACCGCTCCAAGGCCGTGGGCGAGCCGCCGCTGCTGCTGCCGTTCTCGGTGTTCTTCGCGATCCGTGATGCGATTTCCAGCGTCGGCGGCCACCAGGTGAATCCGCCCCTGAATGCGCCGGCGACCTGCGAAGAGATCCTGAAAGCGGTGGCCGCCGTGGAAGCCGCGAGCGCGCGATGAACGACTGGCTGCCAAGCGCGCTGCACGGCCCGGCCGTGCTGGTGACGGTCGCCCGCGTCGAGGGTTCCGTGCCGCGCGAACCGGGCGCGCGCATGCTGGTCGACGCCACGGGTTTCCGCGGCACGATCGGCGGCGGCCACCTGGAGCACCGCGCGCTGGAAATGGCGCGCGCCATGCTGACCACAGGCGGCCCAGCCCACATCGAGCGTTTTCCTTTGGGCCCCAAGCTCGGCCAATGCTGCGGCGGCATCGCCTGGCTCGTCTTCGAAATGGCCGATCCCGACCAACTGGCCATGCTCCACGAGCGCCGCAACCAAGACACGTGGCGCACGGTGTGCGTAGGGTGGGCGGGTCCCCCGCCCACGCGGTCAGCCAGCCCCAGCGCAGCCGACGCCCCACCATTCGACCGCAGCCTCGGCACCCACGTGCTCGAACACGACGGCCGCCTCTGGCTCATTGACGCCGTCCTCGCCCCGCGCGCCCACCTGATGCTCTTCGGCGCCGGCCACGTCGGCGCCGCCATCGTCCGCGCGCTTGCCGACTTGCCCTGCCGCGTCACCTGGATCGACGAACGCGACGACCTGTTCCCGCCAGATGTCCCGCCCAACGTGACGGTCGAAGTCACGGATACCTCCGAGGCGCTTGTTGAAAACGCAGCACCCGGCACCACTTTCCTGGTCATGACCCACAGCCATGCCCTTGACCTGGCCCTGTCGCACGCGATACTGTCCCGCCCCGGCACGCCGGATTGGTTCGGCCTGATCGGCAGCGACACCAAGCGCCGCCAGTTCGAACACCGCCTGCGCGAACGCGGCATCGCCGACGACCGCATCGACACGATGGTCTGCCCTATCGGCATCAAGGGCATCGACGGCAAGGCCCCGGCCGTGATCGCAGCCTCCGTGGCGGCGCAGCTCCTCGGTGTATGGGAAGCTACGAGCCGCCCACCAGAAGATTCAACGGAATAAGAAGATGTCCACCGCACCTCACACCATGCAAGCCTACCGCGCGAGCTTGCTGCACTTTCACGCCGACCCGGCCTTCGACGACAAGGCCTACGCCTGGCACGAGGACGGCCTGCTGCTGGTCGAAGACGGCAAGATCAAGGCCGCCGGAGACTACGCCACGCTCGCGCCTTCTCTGCCATCGAGCGTGACCCCGCACGACCTGCGCGGCCACGTCATCACCCCCGGCTTCATCGACACCCACCTGCATTACCCGCAGACCGACATGATCGCCTCGCCCAGCCCGGGCCTGCTGCCCTGGCTGGAGACCTACACCTTCCCGAGCGAGCGCCGTTTCGAAGACCCGGCGCATGCGCGCGCCACCGCCGAGTTCTTCCTCGACGAGCTGCTGCGCTGCGGCACCACCACGGCGGTCGTATACTGCACCGTGCACCCGCAATCGGTCGACGCGTTTTTCGAAGCCAGCGAAGCACGCAATCTGCGCATGGTGGCCGGCAAGGTGCTGATGGACCGCCACTGCCCTGACTTCCTGCGCGATGTCGAGGGTGGGACAGGTGACAGCGCTACGTTGATCGAGAAGTGGCACAAGCGTGGCCGCCAGCTCTACGCCATCACCCCGCGCTTCGCCCCGACCTCCACCGACGCCCAGCTGCGCGCCACCGCCGAACTGGCGAAGGCCTACCCGGACACCTTCATCCAGACCCACGTCTCGGAAAACGAGGACGAGTGCAAGTGGGTGCGCGAGCTGCATCCGCAGTCGCGTTCCTACCTGGACGTCTACGAGCGCTTCGGCCTGATGCGTCCGCGCGCGCTGTTCGGCCACTGCATCTGGCTGGACGATGACGACTTCGCCCGCATGGCGGCCACCGGCAGCGCGGCGGCGGTGTGTCCGACTTCCAACCTGTTCCTGGGCAGCGGCCTGTTCGACTTCGAAAAGGCCGACGGCGCGCGCACGCTTCTGTCGCTCGGCACCGATGTCGGCGCCGGCACCTCGTTCTCGATGCTGCAGACCATGAACGAAGCCTATAAAGTGGCGCGCCTGAAGGGCAGCTACCTGCCGGCCCTGCGCATGTTCTACCTCGCCACCCTGGGCGCGGCGCGCGCGATGGGGCTGGAAGGGACGATCGGCAGCTTCGCGGTCGGCGCCGAAGCGGACTTCGTGGTGCTCGATCCGAAGGCGACGCCCTTGATGGCGCGGCGAACGGCGCGGCTGGAGTCCCTGGAAGAGCTGCTGTTCGCGTTCGCTCTGCTGGGCGATGATCGCGCGATCAAGGCGACGTATTCCGCCGGCCGGCAGGTGCATCGCCGTTCATACGATGGCGATATTGCAAACGCAAACTCAAGCGGTTAGAGTTGCGCGGTCACGCGGGACATCCATCCCGCCATCCAACCGCACCAGAAAGTCACGACCCATGACCACCAAACTGACCGGCAGCCTGCTGCTCGCCCTGACCCTCGCCAGTGCGCCGGCCCTGGCCAAAGGCCCGGCCTCTACCGCCAACGAAGCCGCCACCGCCCGCCACTACGCGAGCCTGATCGCCGGCGAGCCGAAGACGTCCGAGCTGACGCTGTTCTTCACCCAGATGCCCAAGGGCGGCGACCTGCACCACCATTACTCCGGTTCGGTGTATGCCGAGTCCTACGTGGACTTCCTCGACATGCAGGGCTACTGCGTCGACAAGCGCACCTACCGCATCGAGACCAACAAGGACAACGTCGCGCTTGAACGCGCCAAGCCGGCCAAGGAGCGCAACTGCCTGTCAACCGCCGAAGTCTACGCCGACGACCACACCTACCGCGAGCTGCTGCAGCGCTGGTCGAACAAGGACTTCAGCAACCACGGCGCCATCAATCCGCCGCCGGACCGCCTGTTCTTCCAGACCTTCGGCTTCTTCGGCCCGGTCTCGAACGCCAACTTCCGCGAAGGCCTGCAGGAGCTGAAGAAGCGCGCGATCCTGGAAAACGTCGGCTACATCGAGACCATGTTCAAGATGTCGCCCTTCGTCGTCAACAAGGAGTTCGACAAGCAGGCCTGGGCCAACGTCGGCGACGACAAGGCCTTCGATGCCCAGATGGGCGCCTGGCTGGCGGTGCTGGAGCAGGATGCGGGCTTCCGCAAGCAGACCGAGGACTTCGTCACCAAGATCCACGAAGCCGCCGAAGGCATCGACGACGAGCGCTTCACCATGCGCTACCAGACCTACGTGCTGCGCCTGCTCGATCCGTCCCAGGTGTTCTCCTCGATGGTTTCCGGCTTCAAGTCGGCGCAAATGAGCGACAAGATCGTGGGCGTAAACATCGTCGGCCAGGAGAGCACCATGGTCTCGATGCGCGACTACACCCTGCACATGAAGATGTTCCGCTTCCTGAAGTCGCGCTACCCGGGCGTCAAGGTGGCCATGCACGCCGGCGAGCTGGCGCTGGGCGACGTGCCGCCGGAAAGCCTGAAGTTCCACATCGACCAGGCCCTGGTAATGGCGGGCGCCGACCGCATCGGCCACGGCATCGACCTGGCCCACGAGAGCAATGCCCCGGCGATCCTGACCAAGATGCGCAAGGACGACATCCCGGTGGAGATCAACCTGACCTCGAACGCCTTCATCAGCGGCATCGAAGGGGCAAATCACCCGGTCACGATCTACCGCAAGTACGGTGTGCCGTACGTGATCTCGACCGACGACGCCGGCGTGACCCGCCACACCCTGTCGAACGAGTACGTGCTGTTCGCCAGCCGCTACAAGCCGGATTACGCGGAAATGAAGCGGACTTCGTACAACAGCATCACGTATGCGTTCCTGCCGGCAGCGGAGAAAGCCCGCCTGAAGCGCCAGCTCGACGAGCGCTTCGCCCGTTTCGAAGCCGACGTCGCGCGCATGACGACCAAAGCTGTACGCAAATAAACAACACTCGCAGCCTGCGAGTAAATATTTTCGTGAAGTTCGCTGGCAGGAAAACCTGCCGGCGGCTGTCATTACGATGTCATGAGCGGCGTTGAAAAATTAGTGCAAAGCTAATTTTTGTGGCCAACTTGCCACAAATTCCGCCGCTCAATTCACGCTTTTTTGAAAAAGCTTATTCAGGTATTTCATCCAAGTATCCCTTCCGTATAATCGCGCCTTGTGATTTTGCCCGGAACCAACGCCCTCTCAGCCCCTCATTCCCCGTTTTTCGACCTATTTATAGGCTCGGCCTATAAATATCCATGGAAAAACGTATTTGTCGGCCTGTTGGCGCTCCTGCATATTTATTCTTGTTAATAAATAAGCTTGAAGTTCTTATAAGACGGTCGGAACTGCATGTAACACCGATGAAAGATTTCAAATCTACAATCGGCCAGTTCATTTGCGCAGCCGGCAACGCCGCTTCGGGCAGCCAGAGTTGCAGTACTTGTGAAGAGGGACGTCTCGCAGCGTCCAATAACTATTAAGTCTATTTTGGGGTTTTAACAATGATCACTCACAAACAGATCCGGCTGACCAAGCTGGCACTGGCTTTGTCGATTGTGCTGTCGGCCGCTCCGGCAATCGCACAGAACACCACCTCCGCCGTCGGCGGCCGCGTCACTGGTGCGGACGGCCAGCCGGTCGCCGGCGCGCAAGTTGTCGTGCGCCACGCCGAGTCGGGTTCTGTCAGCACGGTCACGACCGATGCCGAAGGCCGTTACGTCGCGCGCGGCCTGCGCGTCGGCGGTCCGTTCACGATCACCATGTCGAAGGACGGCACGGTTGAAACCATCAATAACGTCTACACCACCCTGGCGGAGACCGCGGCAGTGGACGGCACCATCGGCGCCAAAGTGGCGGTCGTGAACGTGACCGGCCAGGCCCGTTCGCAGACTTTCAATAGCGCCAACATGGGTTCGGGTACCAACCTGAGCCGTGCCGACCTGGCAGCGCACGCATCGATCAACCGTAACCTGGCCGACTACGCGCGCCAGGATCCGCGCCTGGCGCAGACCGACAAGGACCGCGGCGAGATCTCGGTCGGTGGCCAGAACTCGCGCTTCAACTCGATCACCATCGACGGCGTCTCGATCAGCGACACCTTCGGCCTGGAATCGAACGGCCTGCCGACCAACAAGCAGCCGATCTCGATCGATTCGATCCAGTCGGTGCAGGTCAACGTCTCGAACTACGACGTGACCCAGAAGGGCTACACCGGCGCCAACATCAACGCCATCACCAAGTCGGGCACCAACGAGTGGCACGGCAGCGTGTACCACGTGTTCCGCAACGACAAGACCGCCGGCGACCGCTACAACGCGACCGACAACAGCTACAGCGCGCCTGCGGCGTTCAAGGAAAACACCAGCGGCTTCACGCTGGGCGGCCCGCTGATCAAGGACAAGCTGTTCATCTTCGCCAGCGCCGAAAACACCAAGAGCTCGCGTAACTCGCCGGAATACGGCCCGCTGGGCAGCAACCTGACCAACGCCGGCGTCACCCCGTCGTCGATCGCCGGTCTGCAGAACATCGCCAAGACCCGCTACGGCTTCGAAGCCGGCTCGGGCGAAACCCCGAGCGGCTTCGAACTGGACGTCGAAGACCGCCTGGTCAAGCTCGACTGGAACATCAGCGACAACCACCGCGCCAGCCTGCGCTACCAGAAAACCAAGCAGTCGGAGCCGCAATTCTCCGGCTTCTCGGCCAACGGTATCGCCCTCGACTCCTACCTGTGGACCGAAGGCAAGAACATCGAGTCGACCGTGGCCCAGGTGTTCAGCGACTGGACCCAGGACTTCTCGACCGAGTTCAAGATCTCGAAGCGTGAATCGGGCAAGAACAACGCCAACAACGCCGCACTGCCGTCGATCGCCCTGAGCTTCCCGGGCCCGCTGCCGGCCGGCACCCCGAGCGCGGTGCGCACCGGCACCCGCTTCATCAACTTCGGTACCGAAGCGAGCCGCCAGTTCAACACCCTCGACACCACCACCTGGGACGCCTATGCGGGCGGCACCTGGCTGAAGGGCGACCACGAGATCAAGTTCGGCGCGGACTACGTGCGTAACGAGATCTTCAACGCCTTCCTGCAGAACGTGAACGGTACCTACACGTTCAGCTGCATCAACTCGAGCGCGACCTACACCTATACCTTCGGCGCCGTCAACTGCTCGACCTCGCCGGCCGAGCTGATCGAACGCGCCACGCTGGAAAACTTCTCGCGCGGCCGTCCGAGCCAGTACATCGCGCAGATCGCCAGCCCGGGCTTCAGCGTGAACGACGCGGCAGCCAACTGGACCCTGGCCAATACCGGCCTGTTCCTGCAGGATAACTGGCGTGTCAACGACCAGCTGACCCTGACCTACGGCCTGCGCTACGACAAAGCCAGCACCAATGACCGTCCACTGCGCAACGCCAATGTGGCCAATGCGCGCGTGGCCGGCCGCTACAGCGCCACCTCGACCGCGATCGTCCGCGAAACCGGCGGCTTCGGCATGGACAACACCGTCACCATCGATGGGGACGACCTGATCCAGCCGCGCTTCGGCTTCAACTACCGCCTCGACACCAAGCGTGCGACCCAGATCCGCGGCGGCGTCGGCCTGTTCTCGGGTTCGGCACTGAACGTCTGGCTCGGCAACCCGTTCGCCAACGCCGGTATCGCGACCTACTCGGTCGGTTGCGGCCGCGACAGCTTCGCATCGTGCGGCACCGCCGAAGGCATCTTCAGCGCGAACCCGGCTACCCAGCCAGCCATTGCCGGCTCCCTGCCTGCGGTTGCAGTCGACCTGCTGTCGCCTGGCGTGAGCCAGCCGTCGGTGTGGAAGGGTAACCTGGCGATCGAACATGAGCTGCCATGGTACGGCCTGGTCTTCAGCGTGGAATACCTGCGCACCAGCGTCAACAAGGGCATCTTCTTCGAGCACCTGAACCTGGGCGCCCCGACCCGTATCGGTCCGGACGGCCGCCAGATGTTCTGGACCGAGCAGGGCTACACCGCCTCGTGCGCCAACGGTACCGGCGGCTTCAACAGCACCGGCGCCTGCGCAGGCTTCCGCTCGCGCGCCCTGTCGAACGCGGCGTACACCAACGTGATCGCGATCCGCGAAACCAAGAAGGGTGACGGCAACCTGGCCACGATCTCGCTGAGCAACGGCCGTTCGCGCGGCCTGCGCTGGAACGCGTCGTACACCTACACCGACGCATCCGAAGTCAGCAACCTGAGCTCGTCGACCTCGAACTCGAACTGGTCGGGCCGTGCGATCTTCAACCCGAACGAAGAAGTCGCGGGCAAGTCGGCTTACCTGATCAAGGACCGTGTCACCCTGTCGCTGGCATGGGACAAGGCCTTCTTCGGCGAGTACAAGACCAGCGTCGGCCTGTTCTATGAAGGCCGCAGCGGCAAGCCATACAGCTGGACCTTCAACAACGACATGAACGGCGACGGCGTGGCATCGAACGACCTGATGTACATCCCGACCGCATTCGGTTCGGGCGAGGTCATCTTCCGTGGCGATACCGCGACCAGCAAGGCCAACGAGCAGAAGTTCTGGAACGTGGTCAATGGCGACGACATGCTCAAGGGCTCGGCAGGCGGCACCATCGGCCGTGCCGGTTCGCGCGCACCGTGGACCAACAGCATCGACATGCGCCTGAGCCAGGAAATCCCGGGCCTGTTCAAGGGTCATAAGGGCGCGCTGGTGTTCGACTTTATGAACGTCGGTAACATGATCAACAAGCGTTATGGCCGCATCAACGAAGTCGCCTTCGCCAGCGCCGGCGGCAACTCGCGCAGCTTCGTGGACTACGCCGGTATGCAAGACGGCAAGTACGTCTACCAGGTGCGTGACCAGGTCGAAGACTACGTGACCAAGCAAGCCAAGGGCGAATCGCAGTGGGCAGTCCAGGTGACCGCACGCTACGAGTTCTAAGCTCGCTTCGTCGCTGCGCATGATGCGCTGAGACCCAGGACGGCCGGTGGCGACACCGGCCGTTTTTTATTTGATGAAGACCCCGCGCAGCCCCGTAAAGATAGCGAAGCTGCAGGGCCGATGCCATAATGCGGCTGGGCCCAACGGCCTCCCGTCCCCGCATACCGAGAACACTCCATGACCGTTTCCCTGCACGCCCCGGCGCGCCTTTCCTGCCTCGCGCTGGCGCTCGTCCTGGCAGGCTGCGCCACCGCGCCCGCGCCGTCAAACCCGGTGACAATCAACATCGTCGCCATCAACGACTTCCACGGCAACCTCGAGCCGAGCCGCTACGTCCCGTCCGATGCCGACGGCGCCAAGGCCACGCCGATCCGCGCCGGCGGCATCGAGAACGTCGCGGCCGCGCTGCAGGCCTGGCGCAAGCAGGACAAGGACCTGCTGTTCGTCTCCGCCGGCGACCTGGTCGGCGCCAGCCCGGCGATGTCCTCGCTGTGGGCCGACGAGCCGACCATCGAAGCCATGAACATGCTCGACCTGCGCGTGTCCGCGGTCGGCAACCACGAATTCGACGCCGGCCGCAAGGAACTGCTGCGCCAGCAGAACGGCGGCTGCGATTCGCCGCGCCCGAACAAGGCCTGCCAGATGTCGAAGGATTATCGCGGCGCGAAGTTCACTTACCTGGCTGGGAATGTGATCGACAGCGCCACCGGCAAGCCCTTCATTCCGGCGTTCCGCATCGAGACCGTCAAGGGCGTCAAGGTCGGGCTGGTCGGCGTGGTGTTGCAGGACATCGCGTCCTACGTGATGGCCTCGGGCATCGCCGGCCTGCGCTTCGACGCGGAAGCCGACGCGATCAACCGCGCGGTGCCCGCCATGCGCGCGCAGGGCGCCGACGTGATCGTGGCGCTGGTGCACGAAGGCGGCACCACCACCGATCATCCGACCCGTCCCGGTTGCACCAACCTGCAAGGCCCGATCGTCGACATCGTGAAGAAGCTCGATCCGGCGATCCGCCTGGTCATCACCGGACACACCCACCAGAGCTACCTGTGCACCATCGACGGCCGCACCGTGACCCAGGCCGCCTCGTATGGCCACATCGCCACCCGCATCGCCATGAACGTGCAGAAGGGCGTCGGCAGCGTCGGCGAGATCAAGGTGGAAAACGTCCTGATGAAAGCCGGCGACTTCCCGCCCGACCAGAAGATGGGTATGTTCGTCGCACAGGTCAAGGAAAACAGCCGCGCGGCCCTGGGCCGTCCCGTAGGGCGCCTGCCCGCCGCGCCGGTGCTGCGCAAGAAGAACGACGCCGGCGAATCCGATCTCGGACGCCTGATCGCCGATGCCGTGCTGGCCAATACCCGCAAGCTCGGCGTACAGATCGGCTTCATGAACGACGGCGGTATTCGCAAGGACCTGGAAGCGGACGAGAACAAGGTCGCCGCCTTTGGCCAGGCCCAGGCGGTTCTCCCGTTCGGCAATACCCTGGTGATCATGGACCTGAGCGGCGCGCAGATCCGCACCCTGCTCGAACAGCAGTGGCAGCGCGCCCCGAACCTGCCCACCACCATCCTGCAGGTGTCGAATGGCTTCAGCTATCGCTGGGACGAACGGCGCCCGGTCGGCAGCCGCGTGATCCCGGGCAGCGTCACGCTCGACGGCCAGCCGCTCGATGACCGCAAGGTCTACCGCGTGGTGGCGAACAACTTCCTGGCCGAGGGCGGTGACGGTTTCCCGGAATTAGCCAAGGGCACCAAGCGCATCGAGACCGGCTTGCTGGATCTCGACGCCTTCACCGACTACCTGCGCGCGAATGAAGGGCAGGGCGCGTCCCTGGCTCCGAGCGCACCGCGCATCACCAAAGTTCAATAAGGATGACCATGAAAAAAATCGCCCTCGTACTCGCGCTCACCGGCGCCTTCGCATCCTTCGACGCCGCGGCCTGGGGCCGCGACGGCCACAAGGCGGTCGGCGCCATCGCCGACAAGCTGCTCAAGGGCAGCAAGGCGCAGAAACAGATCCAGGCCCTGCTGCTGCCGGGCGAAACGCTGGAGTCGGTCGCCAACTGGGCCGACTGCGTCAAGGGTACTTACTGCGGCCCGCAGACCCAGGAGATGGTCGACTACGTGGCCGGCAACCCGAAGCACAGCGAGTACCACTACACCGACGTGCCGTTCCAGCTCAATAAGTACCACGACCACGGTGTGGGGACGGCGGACGTCGACATCGTCCAGACCCTGAAACAGGCGATCGCGGTCCTGCAAGGCAAGACCGATCCGGCCCTGAACCCGCACAAGTTCACCAAGCGCCAGGCCCTGATCCTGCTGACCCACTTCGCCGGCGACATCCACCAGCCGCTGCACGTGGGCGCGGCCTTCGTGTCGAAAGACGGAAAGTTCGTGGTGCCCAAGACGCACGCCGAAGTCGACGAAAGCGCCATCTTCGATTCGCGCGGCGGTAACAACCTGCTGCTGGACGACGCCAAGGTGTCGGCGCTGGCCGATGGCCTGATCGGTCCGGGCGAGCCGGCGGTGGTGCGCGAAGGCGTGCCGAAGGCGCTGACCAAGCCCTTCCACTCGTACTGGGACAGCACCACGGTCGATTACGCCTTCCGCCGCATCAAGACCAAGACGCCGGAGCAGTTTGCCGAAGCGGCGATCGCGGGCAATCCGCAGATCGCCAAGGCGTCGGGCGATCCGATCACCTGGCCTTACCAGTGGGCGGACGATTCGCTGATCGCGGCCAAGCTGGCGTATGCGGATGTGGTGCCGGGCAAGCTGACGGCGCAGACCAGCAAGAAGGGCGAGACCTACTATACGTTCGCGCTGGAAGTGCAGCAGAACTATCCGGTGCCGAGTTCGGCGGTGGCGAAGACGCAGCTGATCAAGGGCGGGTACAACCTGGCGGCGATTTTGCAGGCGATTTTCCCGGAACAAGGTTAATCAGCCCGGTCCGTTCTTAGTACCAGCAGCAGTAGCACGTCATCCCGGCGCAGGCCGGGATCCAATTCCGTCGCATAGTGTGAACGTAACTCTGTGCCGCGAACTTGGGTCCCGGCCTTCGCCGGGACGACGTTTACAGGAACGTAGCCTTTATCATGCGCCAACGATTTTCGTCGTCCGCAGCGTAGTAATCGTCAAGTCTTGGCATAGAATCGCGTTCACCAGAACCGACGAATAAAAACCATGACCACACTGCTCAAGGCGGCCTGCGCCGCCTGCCTCCTCTCCACCACTGCCCACGCCCAAACCAGCCTAGAGGCCAATCTCCCGCTCTGGGAATTCGGCCTCGGCGCCGCCGCCCTGTCCACGCCGTCCTACCCCGGCGCAGACGAGCGCGAGAACCGCGTGCTGGTCTTCCCCAACATCGTCTACCGTGGCGAAGTCCTGCGCGCCGACCGGTCCGGTGTCAACGCGCGCCTGTTCAGTTCAGACCGCGCCGAATTCGACATCGGCTTTGCCGGCGCCTTGCCCTCGGATTCGGACGACGTCGATGAACGCGCCGGCATGCCGGATCTAGGCCCGCTGATCGAATTCGGCCCGCGCCTGAAGCTGCGTTTGGCGGACCTCGGCAACAACCGCCGCATCCGCGCCGAACTGCCGCTGCGCGCGGTGATCGAGGCGCGTGGCGGCCTGCATGCGCGCGGCTATACCTTCGAGCCGCGCATCGCTTACGAGATGGCGGGCGAGCGCGGTGTGTGGACCTTGGAGACGAATGCGTCGGTGGTGTGGGGTGACCGCAAGATCAACCGCCATTTCTATGAAGTCGCGCCGCAGTACGCGACCGCGACGCGCGCCGCCTACACGGCCGATTCCGGCCTGATCGCGACGCGCCTCGGGCTGTTCGGCTCGCGCCGCATCAATGGGGACGTGCGCCTGTTCGGCTACGTGCGCTACGAGAGTTTCAAGGGGGCGGCGAACCGCGACAGCCCGCTGCACGTGAAGGACAGCGGCGTGTCGGGTGGGGTAGGGGTGATGTGGACCTTCAAACGCTCCAGCCGCCGGGCCGGCGGAGGGGAAACCGTCGACCCGGCGCTGATGTAAGACAGTCGGCGCTTACTTGCCGCTGTCCTTGCTGTCTTTATGCGTGGTTTTCTTGTCCTGCTTGTCGCTCTTGTCGGCCGGCGCAGCAGGCGCGGGTGCGGTGGTAGCCGGGGTAGCAGTAGTGCCAGTGACATCGCTCACCGGCGGCACCGGGCTGGTCGGGGTGGCCGAGGTGGTTGGGCTTGGCGGCGTGGCCGTGGTGGCGGGCGTGGCCGGGGTGGTGGTCTGGGCGAATACCGATGCGGCGGACAGGGCGACGATCAGGGTGGCAATGGTCTGCTTCATGTGATGAATCCTTTATAGTCGTTTCTGGCGTACGGTTATCGTGTCACCTGCATAACTAACGGGCGCGACCATAGCACCGTTGACCTCATTACAAACCCTTACGCCGCTCACATTTGCTCACAAACCGTGCAATAAAAAATGGCCTGCAGCAATGCAGGCCATTTTCTTTAACGCGGGAAACGCTCAGCGCGATTTCACGAAAGGCTTGCCCAGCGCTTTCGGCGCCACCGATTTCGCCATCAGCCCGGCCAGCACGATCACGGTCACGACATACGGAATCATCTGAATCAGCGAACCCGGGATGCGTCCCACCACCGGCAGGTCGACGCCTTCGATCTGGATCTGCACCGCCTGGAAGAAGCCGAACATCAGGCAGCCCAGCACCGTGTAGATCGGACGCCAGTTGCCGAACACCAGCGCGGTCAGCGCCAGGTAGCCGGCGCCGGCCGACATATCGCGCAGGAAGAAGCCGCTCTGGACCACCGACAGGTAGGCGCCCGAGAACGAGCACAGCACGCCGGCGATCAGCATCGCGATGTAGCGGGTGCGCTGCACCGAGACGCCGGCGGCATCGGCCGCGTGCGGGTTCTCGCCGCAGGCGCGCAGGCGCAGGCCGAAGCGGCTGTGGAACAGGGTCCAGTGCACGACCGGCAGCAGCAGGAAGGCGAGGTAGACCAGCACCGAATGGCCGCCGATCAGGTGGCCGTAGAACCAGCCGAGGAAGGGCACGTCGGCCACTAGCGCGGTACCCGGCAAAACGACGTCGGTCAGGCGCGCTTCGCCCAGGTCCGGCGTGCGGCCGCCCTGCTGGAAGAAGTACTGGGCCACGACAAACGTGAGGCCGCTCATGGCGATGTTGATCGCGATGCCCGCGACCAGCTGGTTGCCCTTCTGCGTGATCGAAACAAAAGCCTGCACCATCGCGAGAGCGACGGAGACCAGGATGCCGGCGGCGATGCCAATCCACGGGTCCTGCCAGGTGTAGGCGACGCCAGCCGACACGAAGGCCGAGGCGAGGATCTTGCCCTCGAGGCCGATGTCGACCACGCCGCTGCGTTCCGCGAACAGGCCGGCCATGGCCGCGAAGATCAGCACCGGGGCGTTGCGGATGGTGGAGACGATGATGCTGGCGAACTGGAAGTCTTCCATGGCTTACCTCTTGCGTGCATTGATCAGTTTGAGGACCGCGGGCGCGTACATGTTTTCCATGGCGCCGCAGAACAGGATGATCAGGCCTTGAATGAAAATGAAGGTCTCTTGCGGGATGTTCGGTTTTTCCAGCGAGAGGTCGAAGCCGCCCTGGATCAGCGCGCCGAACAGCACCGACGAGAGGAAGATGCCGACCGGGTTCTGGCGGCCCATCAGCGCGATCGCGATGCCGATGAAGCCGGCGCCGGCCGGGAAGTTCAGGCTCAGGTAGTGGGTCGAGCCCATGATCGAGTTCACCGCCGCCAAGCCGGCGAGCGCGCCCGAGATCAGCATCGCGACCACGATCATGCGGCTGATGCGCACGCCGGCGTAGTGGGCCGCATGCTGGTTCAGGCCCGTGGCCTGCAGCTTGTAGCCCCAGGACGAGCGCGACATCACGACGCCGTAGATCACCAGCGCTAGAATCGCGATCAGGAAGGAGATGTTCAGTGGCGTGTCGCCCAGCGCCGGGAACCAGTCGAACAGGCGCGGCATCGCAGCCGCTTCGCTGAAGGGACGGCTGGCCGGGTTCTGGTCGCCCTCGGGGATCAGGAAGCCGACGATGATCCAGTTCATCAGGTTGGCGGCGATGAAGTTGAACATGATGGTCGTGACCACCACGTGGCTGCCGCGCCTGGCCTGCAGGTAGCCGGGCAGGAAGGCCCAGCCGGCGCCGAACACCGCGCTGGCCACCATCGCCAGCGGAATCAGCAACCAGGGCGACAGCGTCGCATCGAACGACAGCATGGCCAGGGTCAGCCCCAGGCCGCCCAGGTACATCTGGCCTTCGGCGCCGATGTTGAACAGGCCCGCCTTCATCGCCACCGAGACCGCAAGGCCCGTGAAGATGAAGGTCGAGGCGTAGAACAGCGTGTAGCTCAGGCCTTCCGGATTGATGACGGCGCTGTTGATCAGGATCTGCAGCGATTCGACCGGGCTTTCGCCGAGCAGGTGGATCACCAGCGCGGCGACCAGCAGCGCCGAGAGCAGGTTCAGGATGGGCAGGACGAAGCCGGAAGCCCAGCGGGGGAGTTCAGTCGTTTTCATGATCAATGCTTGTGCATCCCGCCCATCAAGAGGCCGATGCGGGTGGTGTCGAATTCGTCGATGTTCAGCTCACCGGTGACGCGGCCGCTCGAGACGACCACGATGCGGTCGGCCAGCGCGCGCACCTCTTCCAGCTCGGTCGACACCAGGAGGATCGCGACACCCTCGTCGCGCAGGCGCAGCAGCTGGGTGTGGATGCTCTCGATGGTGCCGATGTCGACGCCGCGGGTAGGCTGGCCGACCAGCATCAGTTTTGGTGCGGCCGAGACTTCGCGCGCGATCACCACCTTCTGCTGGTTGCCGCCCGAAAGCAGGCCGATACGCAGGTCCGGATTCTTCGGACGCACGTCGAAGGCTTCCAGCAGGTGGGCGCAGCGGTCGGCGATCGCCTTGAAGTCGAACAGCCCGGCCTTGTTCTTGACGCGGTCCTGGTAGCCGAAGACGGTGTTCTGCATCACCGTGAAATCCTTGATGACGCCGTCGCGCAGGCGATCTTCCGGCACGTGGCCGATGCCGAGCGCGCGGAATTCGGCGGGCAGGCCGTCGGCGTTGGCACGGCGCGCGAAGGGCAGTTCAGTGCCCAGGAATTCGACCTTGCCGGAAGAGGGCAGGCGCATGCCCGACAGGATTTCCATCAGCTCGCTCTGGCCGTTGCCGGACACGCCCGCGATGGCGACGATCTCGCCGGCGCGCACCGTGAGGTCGATGTCCGACAGGAGCTTGACGCCATGCTTGTCCTGCAGCTGCAGGCCGGACACCTTCAGCACCGGCGCGCCCGGATTGAAGGGTTTGCGCGGCAGGTTGCCTTCGATCGGGCGGCCGACCATCATGTTGGCCAGCTGCTCTTTCGAGGTGTCGCGCGTGGCGACGGCGCCGGCCACGCGGCCCGCGCGCATCACGGTCACCTGGTCGGTGATCTCCATGATCTCGCCCAGCTTGTGGGTGATCAGGATGATGGTCTTGCCCTGTTCCTTGAACAGCCGCAGGATCTCGAACAGCGAAGCGGTTTCCTGGGCGGTCAGGACGGCGGTCGGCTCGTCCAGGATCAGGATCTCGGCGCTGCGGTAGATCTGCTTGAGGATCTCGACGCGCTGCTGGGCGCCCACGGATAAATCGTGGATGGTGGCCAGCGGGTCGACGTCGAGGCGGTAGCGCGCGCAGATCTCGCGCAGCTTCGCCTCGGTATCCTTGCGCTTTGCGGCCAGCTTGAAGCCGCCCTCGGTGCCGAGCATGACGTTGTCGAGCACCGTCATGTTCTCGACCAGCATGAAGTGCTGGTGGACCATGCCGATGCCCATCGCGATCGCTTCCTGCGAGGTGCGGATCTGGCGTTCCTCCCCGTCGATCAGGAGCTGGCCGCTGTCGGCATTGTAGTAGCCGTACAGGATGCTCATGAGGGTGGACTTGCCCGCGCCATTCTCGCCGATCACACCGTGGATCGAGCCCTTGGCGATCGAGAAGCTGACGTCAGCGTTCGCCTGCACGGCCCCGAAGGCCTTGCTAATGTTGCGAAATTCTACGGCTGGCTGCATTGCGATCTATATTCAAAGAGGGTTCTAACTATTCAAAAGCGCGCCGGACCGGTTGGAGCCGGTGCGGCGCGCTCTGGAATGGGAAAAGCAGGATCAGACCGGGCAGCTGCCTGCCGCGCGGTAGTCGATGACCTTGATCTTGCCGTTGATGATGTCGGTACGGACGCCGTTGACGCGCTTTTCGATTTCCGGCGAGACGAGCTTGCGGTTGTCCTTGTCCAGCACCCAGTCGACGCCGCCTTCCTTCAGGCCTTTATAGGTGACGCCACCCTTCCAGGTGCCGTTCTTCATCGCCATGAAGGAGTCGTAGACGGCGACGTCCACGCGCTTGACCATCGAGGTCAGCATGGTGCCCGGGTGCAGGTAGTTCTGGTTCGAGTCGACGCCGATCGCTAGCTTGCCTTTTTCCTTGGCCATCTGCAGCGTGCCCATGCCGCTGCCGCCGGCCACTGCGAACACCACGTCGACGCCGCGGTCGAACTGGGCGCGCGCCAGCTCGCCACCCTTGGCCGGGTCGTTCCAGGCGGCGGCGGTGGTGCCGACCATGTTCTGGACGATTTCCGACTTCGGATACTGGGCTTTCGCGCCCTGTGCGTAGCCGCAGGCGAAGGCGCGGATCAGCGGGATGTCCATGCCGCCGACGAAGCCGAGCTTGTGCGACTTGGAGGCCATGGCGGCGGCGACGCCGACCAGGTAGGAGCCTTCCTGTTCCTTGAACATCACCGAATTGATGTTGTTACCTTGCGCGATGCTGTCGATCAGCACGAAGCGCACGTTCGGGAATTCTTTCGCGACCTTTTGCACGGCCTGGGTCTGCGAGAAACCGATGGCGGCGATCAGGTCGAGCTTCTTGCGGGCCAGGCCGCGCATGACCTGTTCGGCCTGGGTGTCGCTGCTGGCCTGCGCTTCGAAGACCTTGATGCCGGTCTCTTTCGAGAAGCGCTGCAGGCCTTCGAAGGCCGACTGGTTGAACGATTTGTCGAACTTGCCGCCCGCATCGTAGACCATGCCGAGCTTGGGCGCGGCAGGGGCCGCAGCGGCGCTGCCGGCGACGACGAGCGCCGCGATGGTCATGCTGAGTTGCTTGAGTTTCATGAATGAGGCTCCTGGAATTTCGATATTGTACCCGCCGCAAGCCTGGGCCTGGAAAACGGGCAGCGCAAGCTGCATCGTCCACGCATGCGGGAGCTGGACAATGCGTAGCGCATTGTGTCAGCCGCACGGCGTGTGTGGCGTGTCGATTTGTAACGCGGTGTTGATTCTCACAGACAGCGCATGATGCATGTCGCTCGCCTGCAACAGCGCAGGCGGCGAACGGAGCGTCATTGCTGCGCAAAAGGACGTTCCGGACCTGCGCAGCTCAAGGTGTCAAATATGCATCAAGCGACAGTTTGATGACAAATACGATTTTACTTGGCAATTTATTCCAAGGAAATATAACTGGTGACAATTTTCACCAATTATTTCGCAATTGCCGCCAAAACCGGGAGGACAGGGGGTGTCTTGACGTTCGCGGCAGCGACCGGCGCCGGGCCGACTTCGACGCCGACCTCTGCCTGCAGTTCGGGTGGCGGCAGTTGCGGGGCCGTTGCCAACTTCTTGAATTGCGTGGTCAGGAAGCTGGCGATCAGGGCCTGGGTCGCTTCCAGGTAGGGGATGTTCATGTGGTCCGAGTTCGGCACCGTGTCGTCGCCGACTAGGGTCGCCAGCTTGCCGACCAGTTGATCGGTGTGCGAATGCGGCACCACGTCGTCTTCCGCCGCGCGCAGCACATAGGTCGGGGCCTTGAGCGAGGGCGCGTACTTGATCGACTCGAAGCGGTGGCGCAGCATGTACTCGATCGGCATCACGCGGAAGCGCCGCTTGGCGATCGCCAGGATCGAATCGTAAGGGGTGATCAGGACCACCGAGTGCGCCGGACGCTCCTTTGCTACCTGCACCGCGACGCCGGAACCGAGGCTGCGGCCGACCACCGCGATGCGCGATGCGTCGACCTGGCCGAGGGCGGCGAGCCAGTCGAACAGGTGGCAGCCGTCGTCGATCATGTGGATTTCGGCCGGCACGCCTTGGGACTGGCCGTAGCCGCGGTAGTTCATGGCCAGCACCGTCATGCCGGGAAAGAGTTTGCCGGCGTCGCGCGCGACCCAGGACACTTCCTCGGAGCGGCCGCCAAAGTAGATCACGGCCGGACGCGGGCCCGGCACCAGGGGCGTGAGCAGCCAGCCGGAGAGGCGGGTGCCATCCTTGGCGCGCAGGACGATGGGACGGGTGCGGTGCCCGCTGCTGCGCGGGCTTTCGACTTCGGGCTTGATGCAGGGATTGAATACCAGGCGACGCTGGTTGGCCGCGACGGCGGCCGTGAGGGTGAGCCACAAGAAGCTTGCGAATCCGGTGATCCCCGCTGCCATTTTCTTTGACGTGTCCATAGTGGACAGTCTACGCCTGCCGCTGGGCTTTCCTATGTGCGGCACTTCGCTCTGCGGGCTGGAATATGGATGAGCAGCGAATTAGTTGCGTTATCGCAACAGGCGAGCGGGGCTGTGGACCTTACTGCGGTGGATGCAGTGTCGTGGACGGGCCGGCCGCCACGTATTGCTCGACATCCAGCGCGGTATGGTCGATGCGGGTGTCCTGCTGCGCGTTCTCCGCGCCCATGCCCACTTGCGCGTGTTCGGCGCCGCTCATGCGCATCCCGAACCAGCCGGATGCCAGGGTGCCGGCGGCGGCGATCGCCGACAGCGCCAGCGAACCGCCGCTGTCGTGACGTCCTTCGCGGCGCAGGATCAGGTTGGCCGCGCCGGCCAGCAGGGCGGCGCCGGTGAGGGCCGCGTGCAGCTGGCCTTCGTGTTTGGTGTCTCCCTGCGGCTGCTCGACGGCGTAGTCGACGGCGCCCGCCACGCTGGCCACCAGGCCGCCGGCAATGCCGCCGGCCATGCTCAGGTAGGAAGCCTTGGCGTAGTCGTCGTCGCCGGTGGCGCTGTGCAGGGCGTCGAGGATGAAGCCGAAGGGGATGAGGACGGCGGGTGCGGCCATCAGGATCGAGTGCAGCGAATGGCCGGCGATGGTGGGCTTTTGCATGGCGGGTCTCCTGGGTGAAGGGTGTGGAAGAGTGTGACATAGGGTGCAAGAGCGCCACGCACGCTTGCTTCCTACGCTAACCCCAAAACCGTCGTACCGGCGAAAGCCGGTACCCAAGTTTGCCCGCGTACTGACTGCGATGGTGCTGGTGGTACCTTACGAAATTGGGTACCGGCCTACGCCGGTAGTCGTAGGCGCCAGTGGCGCGTACGACATGCAGGTTGCGCGGGCCGCCAGATGCGCAGCCGCGGTTCGCGCGATCGAGTACCATCCACCATCACGCCCCCAATCCAACTGGAGCTCCCCGTGCACTACCTCCTCATGTACGACCTCGCCCCCGATTACCTCGAACGCCGCGGCGAATTCCGCGACGAGCACCTCAAATTGGCCTGGGAAGCGCAGGAACGCGGCGAGCTGGTGATCGCTGGCGCCCTGATGGAACCGAGCGACCGTGCGGTGCTGATGTTCCGCTGCGACTCGCCCGAGACGGTACAGCTGTTCGCGGCCAGGGACCCCTACGTCACCCACGGCCTGGTGCGCGCCTTCCATGTGCGGCAGTGGAACACGGTGGTGGGCGACAACGCATTCAACCCGGTCCGCCCCGAATAAGCTTGGCCGGAGCGTCCATGCAATCTGCCGTCAACCTGTGGCCGCTGCTCGGCGTCGCAGTCGTCA
>Ga0265798_10004180_pt1 | contig 20089 bp, 15 predicted proteins | sample P3T30metagenome_FD_192430 | JGI IMG/M metagenome (GOLD analysis project Ga0265798, IMG submission 192430) | Plant litter microbial communities from East Loma Ridge, Irvine, California - P3 T30 | ecosystem: Environmental > Terrestrial > Plant litter > Unclassified | place: USA: California... | reverse complement strand
TGTGTCACGGTTCGCCTCCGCCTCTCTTAACGCCGACGTGAGGTTGGATGTCTGGTTTTGCGGCGAGTTGGAGCGGGGCCGTCCCCGCGCCTCAAAGTCCATGGGCGCGGCCATCTGGGCCATGGCGCTGTGCTGCTGCTGCTGCTGCTGCTGCGGGCTCTCGGGGAACAGGGAGAAGCTGCAGTCGCCCGCGTCCTCGAACAGAATCTCGCTGTCCGGCAGGTGGCGGGCCACGAGCTCGTGCGGCTGGCGGTGGTGCCAGGCGTGGGCGTGGGAGAGGCTCGCGCTCGGGTCCTTGGGGCGCCCAAAGTGTGGCAAGGCCGGCTGCTGGACGGGCGTGCTGATGGGCGTGCTCGCGGCGGTAGACTCTCGCGGCGAGTGGGAGAGGGGCGGCGGCGACGTCTCGTGGGAATCCAGCTTGGATAATGGGGTGTTGGTGTTGGAGGGACGGTGAGGTGCCGCTAGGCGAGAGGTGGGATGGCGACCTGAGGGCTGCGTATTGACTCGAGACGGCCGTGGGGCTGCGTGCGTGTGGCGCAAGAGGATCCACAAACTTTTGTAACGTTGGAAAGGAACAGTAGAATGCTCAGCAGCGTGTTTTCCGGCGCTGTTTCTTCGTTGCAGAATAATAATTAATGCACGAGATAATAATGCCGGGGCGCAGGCTCCGCTATATAGCGGTGACGAAGAGACGGCGGATACAGACACCTCCTAGCACGGTTGCTGTGGTGGCCAATGGGCGAACGGCGCTACTGTAAGTGCTCGCGTCGTGGGCGGGAAGCTGTGACGATGGAGGGGATCAACGTTTATTACTCCGTACGGGCGTGGCTATGTACGGCGAGATTGGATGTGTAGAACACGAGAAGTTGTGGGAGACAGATGCTTCGAGGGTGTCGTCCTTCTAGTACCTCCGTGATTCTAAATAATTTACGGACGCCCGGGGCTTGCGGCCGAGGCAAAGAAGCACGGCCACAGTGTTATTAGGTATTGTAAGTACATTACTTTGGTACGCTCTCAGCACTCGCGGCTCCTTGCTAACGTAGCCTCCGGACATTCACCGCGGTCTGCAGCCCGGGCCCTGCCTGGTTACATGGACATGGACATGCTGGACTCGATCATGTGCGACATCTCCCGCGTTTCTGGAAAGCCCTCGCTCACGTGGCGTCTCCTGGACATTTCTCTTCGCCTTATGTCTGCTCCGAAGAAAGACCGCCACACGCTGAGAGGCGACTGTTGTGTATTGTCAAACGTGGTGACAGAGCAACTTGAGGCAGGCAGCTTCGAGTCTCAGACACACCGACTCCATCGTGTTGCCGCTACATGCGCTGCGTACCACGCAGATCATGCACATCAACTCCAAGCCTTGCGAGAACCGCTCCAGCAACACGTTTGGGACCGCGCTTGCCCCCCGCCCGTCTGCTCTTGCCATCGCTCCTTCCTAGAATGTAATGTTGAGTAGACCGCCATTCTCCCTTGGAGCCAGCGACCTCGAGTCTAGGACCTCTAGATGAATAATGACTTTGTTTCATACTCACGATCTGTCTCTCGCCGTCGGGCACTTCGGCAGAATGCAGCAGGGACCACGCCTAGAGGGTCCGGCCTACGCTCGGCTGTCTAGCTTTCTTGGGCGGCCTCTTACACTTGCAGTGAACAAACAGTACCCGCTATTAGCCTGGAGTATTGTAATAAAATTGTGTCCCTCAATTGAGGCTCGCAGATGTTGATTTCTTTGACGAGAGTTCCACGTGAGTGATCATTACAGATGCATGTCATTCCTGGTGATTGGTAGCATCAACCGCGTCTTCCGCTTAGACACAACAACTGACCACAACACACTTCGAATTGCAGCTCTGGGAGTTGACTTCCCGGCTTTTGGCTTACCGTCCACCACCCTGGAGCTGGGGTAAACCGTAAGCTACCATCTCGCTGACTTGCATAGCGTCACGATTTGTCCCTCGCGACGAGCCGAAGACGCATGCAGCATCCAACGCATCTCCAGCAAGTACCCGTCCAACAACCCCACGGCTCCTGCATAAACATTCAGCCAGTCCTCGAGTCGCAGCCCATGTACAAAGGTCAAGCCTCATCTCTTTCCCTCCTCCTCGTGACCATCGCCTAAACACCGGAGTTTCCCAAGACAGACGAACAGCCAGCACTCCCCTGCGACAACATGCATCGCTCCGGCATTTGGCTCATTGCACGCCTAAATGGCCGTTCCTGGACCCTGGAGCAGCTCACCCATCCCACGCTCTGACCGCAGAGGGACAGCATCTTCCTTGCCTACGTACTTTGGAGCACGGCCACCTCATCTTCGCTTGGCTTTCTTTCTCCCAGTCCCAGACAGCCGTTGTTACTTGGGCACACAATACGAACGACTTCAATCGACATAAAACACAAATCCTACCGACCATCAGCACGACGCAACAGCCACGCGCATGCAGTCGTCATCCTGAGTGTGTAGCCCATATGCGGAATTCACCGCCCTCGCCAATCGCAGCGCCAGATGCAGCAGGCGCAGCCGGGCCCAGTTCCGACAACTTGAGTGTCACTTCCGCATTTCGATTCGCGCAACCCTTCGTTATTCAGACGTTGCGACGCTGCCGTCGCATACAGCGCTCTGTACACCGCCGTTGTCGCTGTATTTCATGCGTGTACGGCGTGTATGGAGTATCCATCTGACGAACGGCAAGCTGCTAGCCGGTCAGGCGTACCCCAGCCCTGCGAGCGCCATCGAGCAAGTCAAGCGAAATGTCTACCACCTCACGACTTGTTGAGCCAGTTGCGTTTCTCGCTTGAGGGACTGCATTACTGCTTCGAGCTAGGTCCTGTGTCGCTGCCAATCATTGTTGCAGTCGCTGAGGTAATGACGACGTGCATCGTCTCGTAGCGCGGGCGTTCGAGTAGTCCAACTCAGTCTAACCGTACCGTACACCTTACGAACGTTCACGTTTAGCAAACCCAAGCTTCGGCAATGCGTGCTGCATACAAGGCTTAGCACAGTCCTGCAGGTGGGAGCATTGTAATGGTCAACGGTACGGTACGGGACGTGACTTCAGTCGTTCATCTCAAGATGTCGTAATGCAGGATCGCTGCGTCAACATCACGGAGAGATCTACATGCGGTCATTCACAGGGCTGCGCGCATCGACATGGCCAGGTACTTGAGTCTTGAATTCTGTATTGCATGCTCCAGTAATATTGCATTGCGGTATCTCATTCTCCACGGCTTCATCATCCGAACCCACAGAGCAATAGAGCTCTACTCACCCGACTTCACGATTCCTTGTACCGTACTCGATATCTTCACTTTACTTCACATGCATCATTTGACGTCGAACTGCTTCTCTCAGCACACGTCTCTCAAATATTGTATACATCGTCTACTTTCCTCACTTCCCGATCGTTCCCCTTGCCCTACGTACATTCAACCCCCAACGTCGGACCGACTCTTCTGCCCCTCCTAGACTATCGGCCCGTTACACGTTCCACGGCAACTCCCACGGCAAAGAAGCGAAGCGAAGCGAAGCTACAAGCCTTGGAGTTACATAGACGAAGACCACACGATCACGATTTCACGATGCAGCCCAGGTCTCGATGTGTAACGATCGCGAGCTGAGTCTTGTGTCTCCGGTTCTTGAGGCTGGCTTTCATTCGGGCCTTTGTTGATGTGACGTTTGATCGAGTGAGGGGTGTGACGTCATGGCGATAGGGTGGTGGAGAGAAGGTGGATTGACTTGCGTGGTTGTTGTGTGGGTTAACGGTATGGTGAGGTCGTTGGTTTGATGGGATCAATCACCGCTCCCTGCTCTTGTACTAACACCCTGACTTGTGCTTTCGATATTCAGCCCAGCTTCACTTCCACGGGACCAGAGGTATAAGCCTCCCAAATAGCTTTCGGCACCCATCCGCACGCCCTTCTGTATGCTACTTCATCCTTCCGCTCGATCCAGAGAACGTTGTAGAGGTGACACAGCGCATCATCAGAGCACAAACTCGAAGATCCTCGCTCTTTCATTCTCTCGACGAGAAATCCGTTGCGCGTGGCGCGCCTCACCGTGTCCCAGAGTGTACGCGCAGAGTTTGATTTTCTCCGCACGTCGGGCTGGCGAGTTCCATTTTCAGTGCCGATTTCAAAGTCTAGGACTTGACTGCGTGCTTGCAGCCAAGGACGTATATCGTTGCTTTCACAGAGGCGGAACTGGAGGGTGATGTTTTCACTGATGACGCGCGCGCGCTGTTGTGTCTCAGCGTAAGTGGCGAGGATACGGCTACTCAGCAATGTCCCAGCCGCGTCTTGATGAAACGCTTCATGAACATTGAATAGGAGAGCGACTTTTCCCTTTTGACTGATCCATGCTGGCCCGTACTGTGTCGTCTGGCCGTGATTTTCGTTGTGGTATTCATCGCACAGCGTTTCGAAGATTCTCCATTCCAGGGAACTCTGTACATCTCGTGCTGTTGCGCTTCCCGTGGAAATGGCGACTAGTTCTAGAGGTGTGGTTTGGTCTAGTGTTTCCTTGGTCGTGAGCCGGAGGAGCCCTGCGAAGGCGCCGTTGGGTTGTTGGAGCACGAGGACGGGACATGCCCCGTTGCTTGGGCCGTCTTTGAACATGGTCTCTTCGAAGACGGAGATCTTGGGAGGTGCGTGGGCTGTGTATGAGGAGCCGTTCATACCTATGAGCATAGTTGCGGGTGTGAAAGTTACGGTGTTGGTCACGCAGGATAGGTGTGCTGAGGTGCTCATGAGGTTTTGTTGTGGTCCTCTGTTGTTGAGTGGTATAGGGTGGCGAAAACTGCGGTGTTGTTCATTGTCATGCTCGAAGACATGGTGTGTTCGGACGATGTTCTTCTGGTCGTCGTACTCGACCTCGCGGCACCTCCTCCAACCATGCATTAGTCCATCGCAATCGAAAGAAGCGGTATCGACGAGCTGATCGAACACGACTGGTTCCAAAATCGGAATTCCTGGGCTCTGATCTTCCGAGTAGTGCCATGTCACAAGGTTTCTCGTACGCCAAGTACCGCTGCGTTGTCGACAGCTTTCGTCTTCGATATATGACATTCCACTGCGCATGCTACCCGGATCAATGTAGCACTGCCACCCCACCCAAGACCACGACGGTAAGCTCGAGCGCCCATCACCGTCCCCACCCTGATCAACACGCCTCTCCGCCGCCCCAAACGGCTGCCAAAGCAGCGCATGATCCAAAAACATTCTTGGCAAGCCGTGTACAAAACCGCCGGGAAACGACTTCCCAAGCACATTCAAGACGCCCGCAATACCCAGCATCGCGTCCTTCGAGTAACTAAATTCTCGGCCGTTGTAAGGACAGATCAAGTCGAGATAGAGACTGAAGTCAGGCCACCACCTGGTATGCAGCCGCTGTCCCATGTCCGCGCGCAGTGAACTATCCTCGAAATTTTGGCCTGGGAATAGCTCGATGGCGTCCCACATGCTACAGTGGCAGTCCCAGAAGAAGCCGTCGTCTACGAAGACGATGGCTCTCTTGCACAGTATTTGCTCCTGGTACGTCCAGCCTCGCGTAGCCCATCGAGAGCGCGAAAGCGTGTTGTACCGGCTACACATTATCTCAACGACTCGGTCCCTGTCTAACCTTGTGGAATCATCTCGAGGGGTATCACATTGTTCCCACCACCTTTTCGCCACAGCGCTTTCGAACACCGGCCACTCGCAGCCGAGCGCCTCCTCATATATGTCATCAGATGCCGCAGCGATAATACTCAGACACGCCCCGTTATAGATTTTATCCATTTTCCCGACCTGGCTCAGCGTCCCATCTACCTCAACATCATCCTGCACAATACACAATCGGTCGACCCACAAGAACGTTTCGCCCAGGACGCGCGTGAACGCTATCGCGTGCTGGATCACGCTGGGTATACAAGCCTCTGTGCTTGGGCTACTGAGACTGCCTGGACGTTGCAAGTCCTTGAGGTTCGCGCTGTCGAGGAGTAATGTGCGCGGCGGAGGCGTTGATGTGTCTTTAGAGCTTCGACTTTCTGGCCACACGTAGCTGAGTGCTAGATAGCGGTGCGCAGATATGCCTGGCACGATACACTGCTTGTGCGTGTCGATGAGCCAGAGAGGCACATCTTCGAGTGGTCGTTGAGATATGGGATTCGGTACGCAGGTGCTACCATGAAGCTTGTTGCAGGTTTCGATCCACTCACGAGTAAGTTCGACATAGCGGGGCGTACAAAGACGTCTTTGCGCCTGGTCTTCTCGTGGCAAAGGATTGAATCGCTTTCGGGCACGCGTCGGCAAAGAAACAAGATGGTTGTCTAGCACGGCGGCCGGACTTGATCGCAAAGGAGAGACGGCTGCCGTCCCACATTCTAAGCGGAGCTTGGGTGGTTTGTTCATATTACTCAGTTATAGAAGACCAAGAGACGTGCGAGTATGCGAAGACGTGAAACACATAGCTATTGTCTTTGGTCAGCGGGGCAACGGACGCCAAGGTGCGGCTGAAGGTTGAGTGTTCTGTTCAACGCGAGATACGATGAAACTGAGTCCACGAGGTTTGGAATAGGTTCGGCGATTTTTGACTTATTTGAAGTTGAAGTACGGCTTGCACATGTGGCAATGTGGCTGACTTGAATAGATCTGTGAATGTCGTCAAATTCGCACCTCACCAAGTCGTGCACAGAAATCAGAAGTTCATGGCTGTTCAAGAACAAGAGACCATATGTGTTGAAACAATACATGCAGTACATGCTTCGTCAACTACGGAAAATAACACAGAACCTCACAAAATCACTACAATCCAGATTCCCGCCTCAACTGCGCCTCAACATCATCCTCATCTTCCACCCCCTCCTCCACCTCAACCGCCCAGCCCTTCCCCTTCACATCCCCAGAACTCCTACCCCCCGCCTCATAACCCCCAACAACCCCCTCCCTCAGCGCCTCCCTCTCTGCCCTCTCCATGCCCAACCAATCCGGCGCACCCTCCACATCCGTAAACTCCCTGAACCCGCCCTTCCACGCCGGCCCATGCGCCTCAGGTACATCAGCAGCTTTCCCGTCCTTGAACTTGCGCGCCCGGCCCCAGCGGCAGTACACCCAGCCGTACGTAACAATGCGACTGCGCATGCCCTTGTCGCCATCTTCAAAGCGTTCGTATTGCCTGTGCGCCTGCGTAGACTGTGCGGATTCCCAGCCGCCGAGACGGTACGCAGTCACGCCGTCCATGATAGTGATTTGCGTCAACGGGTCATCGTTCCTAGCGCGCTGTTTCTCAGCCGCTGGGATTTTCGCGCGCTGTTCGCGCTGGCCGAGGGAGAGTAAGGGCTCGTCGTCTGGTGTGCGCGGGTTGGTTTGCTGCATGGTGTGCTGGTTGTAGCATGCCATGCGCTTGCCGTTGAAGGTGTCTTCTTTGAAGACGGGCTCGAAGTAGTATACTGTGTGTGCGTCCATGCGCATGCTGAGGCTGAGGAGGCCTGCGAGCGTGACGATGGATTTAAGCGCGGCGAGGGGCTCGGGTCTGTTGGTGGTTGGGCGCATGGCGAAGATGGGGGTGAGGTGTGTCCAGAGGACGGAGGTGATGAGGTTGACGTGGTTGGAGAAGTTGGGAGGGAGGGTGTGGGTTGTTGTGTGGGGGGAGGGCGAGAGGATGGTGCGGATGTAGGTTGCGTAGTGGGTGTTGCGGTCGAAGCCTGGTATTGTGTTAGTTCATTGAACGTAAGGTGTTTGGGTGAGTGAGTGAGTGATGACTTACCGTCTTCGTCCTTGTGGGCTTCCTGCATCTTGGCGAGTACATCGATCTGCTCCTTGCTTCCGCCAAAGAACAGGTGCTGGAATACTTGCTCGACCAGCACGTTGCCAATGATAGCCAGAACAAGCGCGGGCCTGATGTTTTGATTGGCGAACAAGTTCTCCCAGCCCTCTACACTACCGGGTCCACCAGACGCCACGCAGCCGATGATCTTAGCCGTCTGAGGGCTCAGTGACTTGAAGCACTTTCGAAGCACCTGTTCTTTGAGCTCTGGCTGCCTGATTCCGAAGTTGAAAAAGTCCTTCGCCATTCGTTCCATCATGTCCATGAGCTTCCACAAGCCATCGCGAACCTCGACATCGCGCAACGCGTATTCAGGCTCTTGGATCTCGCGCTGAATGGCCTTTTTAGCAGTGAGAGGGTGGCTCTGCAGAATCTCGCGGGCGCGGCCATTCGGCTTGGTAGACCAGACTTCAGGGATATCTGCACCTGTCGTCCACGGCTCCTCTACCACTGGGGCGCAGCTGCTCGACGGAATAACAGAGGGCCTCCTAGGCGCCCCACTCGATGAAGCAACAGAAGATTTTCTCGCCGTCTTCGCCGCTTGCAACGCTGCCTGCTTCGACGGACGTCTAAGACACCGCTCAATCTTCGTCGGATGGCTCTTCGCATCAGACTCCCAGCCAACGCTCCCATCGTCAAGATCAGTCGCAACTTCAGGCAGCCAGTCCTCGTCGCCCGAGAAGATACCATCAGAGCCAGACGGCGTCCAAAGCTCTTCATCGAGTCCCGTCAGCGACAGTCTACCGACCGGGTTCCTAATGTCCGAGTCCAGATGGTCGCGCAGCTGCTCGAAGTGGCCGAACACCTGAGCACCCGGGTCGCTGGGCCAGTTGCGGCGCAGGTCTTCGAGGCTGCGACGTGCGCGAATGGCTTCGATGGAGTCTCGACGATTGCGAGACGGTCCTACGAGTTCGTATGGTGCATCGCGGTATGCGCTTGCGCTGTAGCGTCTAGCTTTTGCGTGGCCTCTGCCGTCGGTGCTGGGGCGGCGTTTGGCTCTGAGTGAAGGGAGTGGGTCTTCCGAGTAGTGGCCTCCGATGAAGAAGTCCAGAAACGTGTCTTTTAGCCAGGTCGCCATGATGAATGATTAGGATGCTAGATGTAGGCGAAGTGAGGAGAGAAAGTGAGATGAGACACAATGCGAAGAGACACGGCAATCTTGCGGGTCAATACAAAGTCAGCAAACAGTCCAGGAAGTGGATTGTCTTGCTTTGTGGGCTCTTGTATGTCCTCCACCGTTGCTTTGTCCGGATCGCGCATTGCCGCATGCGGCGATTGTGGAATGCAGCCACCGGAACAAGGTTTGCTGGCCGAGAACAAATCATTATGGGGTGTTGGAGGTGGTCAAAGGAAAATAGAAAGATACGATGGTTTTGCAGTGAGTGGGGAGGTGATGTTTGTTAGGATGTGAAGTTGGTGTGTAGAGCCGCATTCCGCGGATGCGGTTTAGCGACCGTGTAACATGCAGAAGGCGCATCCCATACAATCACACAACCTGCTTCAATTACAAGTGACTATTGCTGCGACGTTTTCCTGATGCTTACTAAGACCCAGACTCCACGCTAAAGGGAAAATTTGAAACGTGCGTGCGGTGAATGCCATCACTTGTACGGTCTCGGGGGTGTCCAATTCCTGTACATGCACGAGCAAAGTGTGTTCAGATCCTGCGCTCTGAGCCCATCATTGACCTTCTCGCCCGACTTCTTCTTGCATGCAGGGACATTCTCGCCGCCACCGACGCTTTGTTCGATGCGTGCAGCTGCGATGTCGTGTTAGCACCATAATTCAGGACGCAGGATGAGATAGAGACTTACCAAACGGCCAAGCAGGATTGGCGGTGTTTCCAATCGAGATGGTGTCTTTTGGATATGTCTTTCCGAACTTCGTGTACAAAAGTCCCGTCACAGTCGTCGCGCTGTAGTCGCACACGAAATCGCCTTGCTGGTCTCCAATGCTTCCAGTTATGTTGACGGACTTCGATCTGCTGAAGAGGAATGAGTAGCGCTCAGTGTCCTTTCCGGCGTCCAGCAGGGTCAGAGGTTCATTCTGGAATGTAGTGCCAAGTGTGGCATCCTGGCCGTTGGACGAAATCTTGTATGAGCCCGCAGAGCCACTGATCTGCCAGTTGAGCACTGTGAGCGCCTTCTGCGGGTCAGAGTAGTAGTTTGTATCGGGTGGGCAGGACCATGTTGCGGCGTTCGAAGTGCAGTCGGATCGGACGGTGTCGAGGAAGGTTACGAAAGAGTATGCGCCAGCAGGGAAGTTGGGCGGAAGAGTGGACGGTGCGACGGATGCAGCTGGAATATGAGGTTTATCGGTCTCGGTGCCAGTGCTAGGGCTTGTGTGCGAGCCGGAGCCGTGTCCTGCAGACTGGGAGTCGCCAGACGCCGAGGAAGGAGAGCTACTGGACAACTTGTTAGTGGTTCACACCAAGTGCAGGACGGTGAGATGGCGTACCTGCTGGACGACTTCTTCAACCCAAAAGCCAGACCGATCACCAACGCAATGATGAGTACGAAGGCAATGGCCGCGACGATGGCAAGTCGCTTCCGGCTCCACCAGCCACCAGCCCCTCGGTGCTTGCCCTGCCGTATTTGTCCAAACTTCTCTGCGTCTCCCTTTCGACTCCAGACACTGACACTCAGATCACTGCCATTAGGCGTCCGATCTTCACTGCTCTCTATGGTTGTAGTGAGGGTCCCACCCTTCAGGGCCGTAATGTCCGACTTCCTGAGGGCCGGGTGTGTATGCTCATACGGTCCGATGTGTTGATGCTCCGGGTCATTGCAAAAGGTGCTCGTTGTGGTGACATTGATCTTCGATGCTGGTGTCTTGGACTTCCGTGAAGTGGTGGACTCGATAATGAGGGAGAGGCGCTGACCGGCGGGCGTTGAGATGCGTTTGGCGGGACGCTCGTCTGGGAGAGGCTCGTGAGCCACGTAGCGCTTGGAACGAAAGAGATCCATAGTTGTGAAGGCGTAAACGGGAGATGGCGTATGTCTCGCTCAGGGATGCCTTTGTCAACGCTCCTATTGATTCGCTCCCATGCTCTATGATCCTTCGATTGCGATGTCTCGGGAGCGATTGCCGTACAAGAGCTTCGTTATTCTGTCAAGGATGGGGAGTGGGTAAATTGGGTAAAGGAGATGGATCAATCTCGTTGATCGAAGGAACACAGCGAGCATCGGCCATCTCAACGGAAGGAAGCTTGATCCACAGGACCATCGTTCACCCCAAACCATAGCTAAGTTAGCGTCCTGCCAATCAACGGGGTCGAAGACAGGGCGCATCTTCCGTGACGCGCTAGCATCTGATTCAAGTATCGAAGTTACTGCAAAGGGAAAGCTGCTTTTTCTGGCTCGAGCTCGGTGGTTATTACTCGCGTGATTGGGCTTGCAGAGATTCGCCTAAAGTCCGACTTTGGGACAGCGGGTGATTCCTGAACGCACTTCTCATGAAGGAAGACTTGAAGTAAGAGAGTTGGCAGATTACACCAAGCCGTAATTCGCGTAGGGCGGGAATCAGAATTGCTGCTTCGACAGTGTTATTCGATGAAGCGATGCAAATGCTCTAGGAGGACGCGATGTTTGTTTTGTGGAAATCAGGGGTTCGCGTGTTCCTGCATTCAGCCACAAAGTTTATCGGCAATCAGCACGTGCCAAGCCCGACTTCAGCACAAGCATGCATGTGCATGTGTGCTTTCACGTTCACTTCGCAAACGTGTGGGGCTCTGCAGTGAAGGAGGAACGCCGCACAGCTTCACTGCTGCCAAACGAACCGTCCAGCCCTTTCTACCCGCTTCAATGTCTTCCTACGCCAATCGCCAAACGCGTCTCTCCCACCACGCGTCTCCTCACCGCCCACGCGTTGTAGGTGCTCGACCGCGCCCTCCTTCGGACACCGCCTTTCCTGTGTGCTTCATGACCTGAGCGAACGGGCGGAGGGCTCCTGCTTCTTATAACAAATACGACAACAACGCTTCCTACCAATAGAGCCTCGCTCCTACCTAACCGATAACTGCTCACCTCACGCGAGCTCTTGCGACAGCTCAACGACTTGCCGTTGCTGAACTATACCACCCACCCACAGCACGTCCAGTCTCGAGCCTCCAATCCAGCGATTGGCCCCACCATATCGCCCTGCTAGCTATCTAACGGCAACGTCGACCTAAGTGACCAACACCAACATGTCGCACAATCGCATAATTGTGCCTATCCGACCGGGCTGCAGCGATGGCAACCATCTGCACGTGCCGAAGCAAGGCACTCTCACTCAGGTGATTCCACCAACTCTGTATCTCGAAAAGACCGGGGACCAGTGGATGGAGCGCAGGGGTCACGCACAACCTGGAGCCAAATATGTCCTGGACCGCTTGCCTGACGGATATACCATGTGGCAGCGACCACGCCCCTCAGATCCCAAGCACATCGACAAGTACTTGTACGGACATCCACAGTCAAAGCTTTTTGACTCACCGAACCGATTCTACATGCACTTTGAGTTTCTGATGAACAACAACGGCAGTAATATTGGTTGCCAGTGCAAATTATGTTCCGGCGGTTCAGGTCTGCTTCCGAGAAGTACTCTGAGCAGCGCGAAAGCCAGCACCGATGGCGCCAACATTGCAGCATCTTCACGACCAAGCACGTCAAAGAGCGCAGCCGCAGCACCGGCACCATCCTTCTACAAACAATCCGCAGCTCCTGTAATTTCGGCTCCTATGATGAACACTCCTTTCGCGTCAACTGGGTCACTTACACAATCGAAAGGGCGCCCAAAACTCGTCAGCGCTGGTGCCGGCTCTAGTCGCGTGGACGAGGAGGGGACACCGGACGTGTACCGCAACCTCATAGATAAGCTCAAGCAGCATCAGGTTGTGGATGAAGCTATTCGCGAGCCCCTCAGTCCGGACTGGTACGCTGAACAAGAGATACTCCCAGGCCTTCTCCAGTCGCTAAAGACAACGGGTCAATGGGTCCCCCGAACTGGCGACATCGTTCTTTACGTTAGGGAACTGCCAAAGAACCTCGAAATAATGCGTCACGAAGTAACGGAGGAATTTCAAATGTACGACGAGGAGTCAGAGGAAATGCTCGGATCTCCTCTCTGGGAGGCTGGACTAGTCGCAGAAAATCCTACAGAGTCAAGCAGCATTGCCGACCTCCACCGAGGTGGTAATGACAGGAGCGTTATCTACTCTGGCGTTCGCGTCGAGCCTCTACCCGATCCAAATAGCGAAGACAAGTCGCTGTCAAAACGGCACAAGCACGTCTCACTGCGACAGACTCGTCCATTCGTGCTGTGGAAAGAGCTCCTTCACAACGTATCGCAAGACCAATGGCATCCTACCATCATCAATGCTCTGACCGTCATGTCTACACTGTCGCTCGTGGGCAAGTTCCGCTTCCGCGGGACTTGGCCAGATGCTAACATCTTTTGCCACGGACTTTATATTGGCTCAGAGATGTTGGCAGTTGGCGATACTATCCGATTACTGCCCAATGCTTTCAAGAAACAGACCTACTGCCAGGAAATCTTGATAATCAAGAGTATAAGGCTAAGGTATTCTAACTTGGACAAAGCCTCAGACAACGACTACGATGATGGTAGACCGTATAACTCAAATGTCTTCATCTACGGTGCAGGCTACTCGCGCGATCAGTCGCAGCTCAACAAGGAGTACCTGTCCCAAGACAACGCCGAGCCACCTAAGGCAGCCGCGGAGTATGGTGAGTGGTACCCGCTACATCCCACCAACAAGGAGCTTGTCGTCCCCTACACACGCATCTTGGGCCGACTGTACGAGCGCGAGGCGATGGCGTTTTGGCTGAACGCCGAACCCGGCCATCCTCCTACGCTCGACAACGGACGCGAAGCCCTCGAGGAAGCTCGCGACTTCGCCCACCAGCGCGATCGTCGCATGACTCAAAACCCAGGCACTACTTGGCACTGGGCGGACTGCCGTGCCGAATCACTCAATCTACGTACTATTAACGGCCTCGATGTTTCCAAGCACGACCAGGAACGCGACGTTCGCGATATGCGAAAGAAGATGAAAGTCATCGAAGACATGGAGAATGACAAGCCACCAGCGAACAAATCGACCGGACTGGCATCCCTTGGTAGCCGCGGTCTACGAAGCTTCATGGCTCCTGGTACCGGTGATCAGCCAGCCCTGACGCGCGAACCCAGCTCAAGCGCCAGCGGCACCGCGTCGTCGAGCACAAGCACGAGCTCAGCAGGCAAGAAGCGTCCCAATATCATCAATCTCAGCGACGACGACGAGGACGAAATTCGCGAGCACACGCGTATTGTCGACAACGGAACTAGTATGGGCGGCAAGAAGTACAAGGTAGCTGTTGTCATCAAATGAGCTGGTCTGCCTAGCGCGGAAGGAACACAAAATTGTCTGGAGTTCGGAGTTCTGTTCGTGTCATTTCGGCGGCGGAAGAGGCATATGATGACGGAAACGTGCAAATTATCTGGTGTGATATGGTTGACATGACTTATGATGTCATGTGGATGCGAGCAAGCACACATGTTGCACTCTCACTTCCTTTCTGCGAAAGGGGCTCGCTACTCGCCCAGGATTGTAGTCTGTCCATAGTGGCACTTCGATGGCACATTGTATACATTAGCGATGGAACTTTGAATGATACACGAAGATCGTCTTCTTCTCCCTTGGCAAGTGATGTGGTTATAAACATGCATTTGTTCTCCTTGCATACGCTGCGCGCCATTCAGTCTTGGTAAAGTAGGTATCTAGAGATATCCGAACCCCAGTTCCGTCCCATATGCCATGCGCAAAACAGACAGAGAGTGTAAATAACGCCAATCCAATCCCAAGCCCACTCCATCGCTATGCTAACAATCTCAATCTCCCAAATCAACACCATATCCCAACAAAAGAAACCGTGGTCACGTATGGCCCCCTCCACTGCCAATCTCAATACGATTTGTATTTCTGTAAAACGCGTTAGCACACGCAACCCACAATCACTACCAACATAAGCATGAAAGATGGTACTCACATCATCAATCTTCCTCCGACTCCCCCCATCCAACGCATTCCCCACGCCCAACAACGCACTACTCACAGCCTTCATCCCGCCCACCGCCGGCCTCAAAATAACAGTCGGACCATACCGCGCCAACGCGCGCGCTACACCCACGCCGCTGCCCGTCTCCATGACCTCACCCGGTATAGCGATGACTGCGTCGCGCGCGGTGAGCAGGTCGCGCTCGAGATGGGCGGCTGCGGAGCGCAGGCCTGCGCGTACGCCGATTGGTTGGTGTGCGTAGTTTGATGTTGCGCGGGGGTCGTCGATTTCTGTGTTTGTGGTAGTAGGGAGCGAGGAAGAAAAGGGCGAAGACTGCGGCGCGAGGAAAGCCTCTGCGCCTTCGAGCAGTGTCTGTGTCCCGATGGCGACTTTTGCGCCGAGCCGCGCGACTTCGCTGGTCGTGTTTTTGGCGAATGCGTACACGCCTTTCTGTAGACTGCGAACGATACGCCCGTCTTTGCGGTACTCGCGCATGGGCACGACGACGAGGTCGCGCATGCCGGAGCCGACGTTGACTAAGGGGCGCACGGCGGCGAGGCCCGCGAGGACGCCGGGGAGTTGGTTGCGCTTGACGTCGGGCATCCAGACGTCGTTGAGGGTCTTGTGGAGTTTGTCGAAGGATGTGATGCCGTAGACGATGGCGTGGCGCAGGATGATGTCGGAGCCGTCGAGGATGAGGAAGTTCATGAACTCGGTCGTATGCCCGGAGCGCAGGCCGCGGTAGTCGACGCGCTTGGGCTTGTAGTCTAATTTGAGTCTGACAGCCTTGATTTCTAGGCGTTGGATGAAGGGTTCTTCGGAGGCGGAGGAGGAGCTGCTGGGCGCTGCGGAGTCGTCTTTGAATTCGAAGAAGCGCGTGATGAAGTCCAGACAGTCTTGGTCGACGTGCAGACGCAGGGGCAGGACGGTGACTTTGATGACGAGTTCTGAGGCGGCGAGGTCGGTGACGGGTTTCACGGTGAGAAGATCGAGGTTGATCATGGGCTTGTGCATCTCGCGCGCGTTCGGCTCAATGAGGCAGGTCAAAAACTTCTTCCACGTTGACGTCGGGACGTGGTCAAAGATTTCGAGATCACGAATGCGTACGTCGATTGAGTTGATTGTCTCACCGCTATCCGGCGGGAAGACAATTAGGTCGACTGCAACGCCCATTAGCGAGAAAGCTACTTTCTTGTGCTTGCTGCGGTCGAGCTTGAGGCGGCGTTTGGTCTTCTCAGAGCTGCGAGGTCGAGCGGTGGCACCGGTGGATCGTGTGGCGGTTGACGTCGCATAACTGCCAGTCTCGCTAGCCAGATCATCGATATCATGATTGATGCGCCGAGCGAGTGCGCCCTTGTCATCCTTGACGGGCACGCCAATCCAGACGGAATTGAAGAGGAAGTCTTCTTCGACAAAGTCGTCTTCCTCGTCTTCATCTCGTGTCTTCCGTCGTCGCTCGTCAGCACGCGCTTCGACGTCATCCACTGCTTGGCTGATAGCATCACGAGTGCGTGGCCAGTCGTAGCCGTCGTAGAGATTCCATATTATGTTGACATCGCGGACCCGAATCTTTAGTGGCGCATCCGGTTGCTTAAACTCGTTCGACAGGTGGTACTGATTCTTCTCTGAGTCCCACTTGCGAGCTTTGCCCTTGCCCTCCGTATCTGAGTCCTTGAAATAGTGTTCGTCAAAGACAAACCCTTGCTCGCTGTCTGACACTTCGTACTTTTCTTGAAAGCTCTCCAGAAGCGCACGATCGCCACGTTGCCGGATAATCGGTGGGTGCGCAAGTGCATCAAGATCGTCCTCGCCGAGCAAGCTATCTCCCATCTCTTCGTTGCTCGGAAGGGATTGTGAGTTGTAGATGCTACCAACAAACTCAAGGTTCGTGGGCACTTCGTCATCTACAAGGTCGGCATTGCTCATGAAATCGTCCTCGACGTCTTCCAACTCCGGCGCGGCAAACGCATCGCCGGTGAAAGACTCCATCATCTCCTGCAGAGGTACGACATTTCGATAACGTTCGGCTGTCGATGGAGGCGTTGGCGGCTGCAGTCCATTGATGATAGCAATCAGTGTCTGCGTGGAATCTGCGCATGACTCTAGCACGAAGAGGTCGTTCTTGAACTCCACGTCCACTAATTGTGGCTCGTCTTCGCCATCTCCAGCAATGTTGACAAGTACTTTGGCCGCTGATATGGAGCTGAGTGACACGAACCCCACTTCTCGGAGCTCATGTAGATGAAGATTGGGGAGGGCAACGCGGGTAGCTGGAGGCTGCTCTCGCTCCTCGTCAAGACGTGCTACGTCATCTATCGCGTGCATCGACGCCCTTCGCAGCTCTAATGTCACATTGTATTCACTTCGCGCTTGTTTGCCTGCGATGTGGGCTTCGGTGAGGACGAATAGACCTTTTGACGTGATCTTTCGGGGATTTAGACCAAGTGCGCAGTTTCGCATGAGCAGATCGACCTGCAGTGGCTTTGCCGTCGGGCTGGCTGGTGAGCTGGCTTGCGAAGTCTGTCGGCTTAGTGACTTAGCTGATGATGCGCCCGTAATTGTTGCAACACTGGCTGCGATGCCTAAAGCAATGTCGTCGACAGTGCCATCATCAGAGATACCGAGCGCCGCCATGACTGTCGAGACGCGATACTCCGCACAGACATTGAAGAGCTTCGCTTTGACGACGGGCTCCATCTCATCCCCAACCATTCGTATCATGATTGCGGGTAGCTGATCCTGAGGTCGTAGCGGTATGACTTCGTGCACGAGTACTTCGTCTCCACGTGTGATTGTCGCCTGCCCAACCTCCGTCGCCAGCAGGGCCGGAACACCGACATGGGCGACAGCAGCAGCTTCAAGGGTGATCTTTACATCTCCAAGCTGTTCGTTGATGGCTATACCTGCTTCGAGATGCTGCACGGATGCGAGCGTGAGTAGCCCAGGACGATCGTCGTCAGGCAGGTACTTCGTGACCTTTGATAGTCGCGCTATCTCGTTCCCAAGCGCTTCAAAAGTCTTTAGCTCTTGAAGATCTGACAGCCGAGCGACAACATTGGTCACCTCAACGCGAAGAACCGAGCCCTTCCTACGCTGACGCAGGAGAGTATCGATGAGAATGTCGTCGTTGTTTTCGTAGGGATCCTTACTGGGTGTAATCATGGAAATGAGGCGTGCGAGATCCGACTCTTCGGGGCCAAAAAGAAAGTTGACGGTGGTTCCTTGTATGTCCATAGAGAGGGGCGCGCATACCTGAGTCGTGTCTGAATATGGACCAGAGAAATGGACTTCCGAAACCTTGACACGTATGTTACTCTCGCGCATAGCTACCCGGACCGTGGTTGTCTGGACTTTGACGGCGCAGCTCCGACCTTTCAGCGTTACTGCGACTTCTCCAAATTGTACTTGGACCTTGGGAGAGCTGGACGGCGCCCGTACTTCAGTCCGAGCTGGAGGGATATCGCCAAAATGCACACCGCGTGGTCGAGGCCGAGATGGTGATATGACTGGGCTGTTGATGGTAGTGTTGGTAGAGCTGATGGAGCTACTAAGCTCTAGCACACCACTGAACCCACCAAAACAACCAAGTGCTTCATCGAGCTTCTGTATATCGAGCGTGACCTGCACAGGGCGGGTCACCACCGTTATGCGTTTGTCTTTGGCTTGTTCGTAATCAATTTCCACATCGTTACTGAGCTGCTCTTGGGCACCCGCAGATCGCCTAGATCTCGGTCTTGAGTTCTCGAAAGAAACGAGATTTTGATCCAGAGATGCTAGTACAAACTTGCCAAACTGAAGCTTTGTCCTCGAATCTTGTGGACGAATCTGACTGGTCATACGAATGGTCTGACATGAAAGTCTCAGAATGGCGTCCCCGGGACCAAGAGTAAGCATCCGTGTAGTTGATGATTCCGCAATGAAAGACTCGGTCATGACATTATCGAGCCAAGAGATGCCAATATCCTTGACGGATATGTCGAATGCACTGGTTTGGACATCCTTCTGTGACTCGCCTTGCTTTGGCGCCGTCTCATGTGCGCCCGATCCAGTAACAAAGGCAGCAAGCACGCGCGTGAACATGCCATACATGACGCGGCCGGTAGATAGGTCCATGTGCCCGGCTATTGATCCGACTTGAACGATGATCGAGGGCGCAGAAGCACGCTTCTCCGTCGGTACGGATCGCTCGGCCTGTAAATCTTTCGCAACAGGGCGTCTCCGCGCTGAAGCTTCTAAAGATGGATTCCGTCTGTGCGTGGACGTATGCGCATAGTTGGAGAACGATCCAGGCATCTCAGCAAAGATAGAATCCTCGCCAAGATTTGGGGCCTTGAAGCTTATGCCAGAAGCATCTACCGAAGCAGCAGCAGACTTGTCCTCGTCTTCATCCTCAAAGCCAAGTGGAAACCACACAGTGACCTCGTCGATAGTGAGAATCAACTTCGCCTGCTTTCGAACAGGACTGTGAGCAGTGGGCGTCCGAGCTCGGTTGAGGTGTGGCGAAGGAATAGTGCTTAGCGGGCTGCCTGGACGAGGCGTTTCGCAGCCGTCATCGACTTCAGGATGTGGTGCTAATATGCTACCCGCTATCATGTTTTCTGGTATTGAACCTGACGTATCAGAAGCAGTGTCTTTGCTAGATGTCGAAGTTGAGTCCCATCCTCCTGGAACATGGCGGTGTGTTGATTCTGCTTGGCCGACACCCACGGCACTCATGTACATGCTCTCGGCCTCGTCGTGCGTGAAAAGTTGTGACTCAGCAAGGTCTTGGTCCGATCGTGGAGAGGATGCTGGGGACGAATGGTGATCTTCGAGCAGAGTCTCGTGCTCCTCTTCTGCTTGGTGTTGCGCCGCAACAAGGTTATCTGTCGAAGCAGGAGGATTAGAAGCGATTGAGGCCGATGGCGAAGGCTGATCGATTGGTGGCTGAAAAGATCTGCCGAGCGCGGATACGGTGGGAAGATTTGCGGTCGAAGCATCGCTCGTGGCTGTAGACGTATAGCTTTGTTGTACAGCGTTGTCGGCTTCGTCATCCCAGTTTTCGGGTATGTCCTCAGGAGACTGCGGATCAAATGCATCGTCGAAGCGCGAGTTCAGCATATCGTTCTGCATTGCGTAGTCGAGGACACCTTCGTCGTCGTATAGAATGCTGCTACCTCCAAGATCGCGCGAGGGTAGAGACTGCAAAGACTGCGAGGGTTAGCTATCTTCAGGAGCTTCGAGCTCACCATCATCGAACACATCTGCGAAG
>Ga0265798_10004179_pt1 | contig 20105 bp, 18 predicted proteins | sample P3T30metagenome_FD_192430 | JGI IMG/M metagenome (GOLD analysis project Ga0265798, IMG submission 192430) | Plant litter microbial communities from East Loma Ridge, Irvine, California - P3 T30 | ecosystem: Environmental > Terrestrial > Plant litter > Unclassified | place: USA: California... | reverse complement strand
CCGGTCTTACTGCTCTTCCATACTAGATATTGGAGTGCGAAACCAGATATTTTAGGCTTTCATCAGCTTAGCATGCCAGTGCACCACTTCAGCTGTATCTGTATGCCCTCGACGGAGCTAGACGTTGCGGTGCGGTAAAGTACTATTTGGGCAAGCCTGGCATTTCGAGTACTTCATGGTATCAAAACCGAATGCCTCGGCACCCGAAACAGTGCTTTTGTAGCAGCAAAAGCTTGGTTGGATCGAAGCCTTACTATAGGAGCTCTCGACTTTGTTTTGTTGGCGCGCTCATTCACACCGAGAAATGCAGTGCAATGATTGCCCATCAAGATGGTTATGGCGCAGAGGCTCTTCGCGTCATTTCCCACTGTAGTGCTAAAGACAACCGTGTAAAGCTTCGAAGGGCTTTTGCACGGCCTAAAATCTTCTTCACTTTCTATTAATCGTGTTCGTAGCTATTCAAGTGTGGTAAAGACAGTTTCATTGCCAATTATGTAAATGTGAAAGATCATTAATGAGAACCTGTCCGTGTACAATAAGATATCATTCGTCTGAGTCCTCGTCACTGTCTGTCGCGTCGCTTTCAATCCTGTCTTTGGACTTCTTCGAACTCTTGCGTCCACGGCGCTCATCAGAAGAATCGCCGTCACTTTCGGAGCTAGAACTGCTCTCCTTCCTCGACGATTTCGATTTCTTCTTGTCGCTCTTACCCTTTGACTTGAGCTTCTTCGATTCCGACTTTTTTGGCTGTTCTTTCCTGACTCCTTCCCTAGTTGCCACGCCGTCGAACGTGTCTCCGATCGTCTCCGCCATGTACGAGTCAAACTCACTCGCAGTCTTTGCAATCTTCTCAAATTGCTCTTTCCCGATGGTGATTTTCGCATCACGACTGACATCGTATACTTCTCCGCGGTCGCGCGCATTGAATTCGGCCATTGCAACAGCGGTGTGGAAAGCGTTGCGGATTTGTCGGCCGTTCCAGCGCGCGTTGGGGTTCTCGTCCCAGTGCTTTCGAGCGAAGCTCTTGATTTCATTGGCGTTGATATGCACATTTGTTCGACCGTTGCTTTCCAGAACACTTTGGGTCTGCTTGATGAAGGTTTTCCAGACTTTTATGGTGGTTTTCTTGTCAAAATCTGGATCTGAACATGCTGTCAGCGCTAGAGCTAGCTCGGGTGTTTGGGCGCACTTACAGAATAACGAAATGTGTATGCGAGACTTGAAAGCCTCGTCGAAGATACCGACACGGTTCGTCGTGAGGAAGAGGAGACCTTTGTAGTATTCCAGTATGCGAAGGAAAACAGAGACCACACTGTTGCGACGGAGATCCTCCGTCTTTCGCTTAGCAAGAAACACGTCCGCCTCGTCGAGAAGCATTACGCAGTCCCATTTGCTTGCGAGCGTGAAGTGCTTCTTCAAGTTCTTCTCTACGTCCTCAGCGGAACTACCAAGGTCTCCGCACGTGATGGGATAGAGTGGTTTCATGACTAATTCCGCGATACATTCTGCTGTGCCTAGAAATATATGTACGAAGTCAGTGTATGTCTCACATGCAGTCCGTGGGTGGAAGTCTCTCACATGTCTTGCCGACTCCGGGTGCACCTATTGAATGTTGGTCTTTCGTCCACAAAGTCGGATTGAATACTGCTTACCATGAAGGAGAATAATAAGACCTTGGCCTTTGCCTCTCACCAGATCCATGTCATCTTCAGTGTTTCCATCCCTAACTTGCAAGCCCCTTTTCCGGAAGTGCTCATGTACTTGGGACTGAAGAATCTGCTTGTGATCTGCAGGTAGAACAAGCTTCTCGAAGCCACTTCCATGGTCCGTTGTGGGCGGTTCCTCAAGTGCTTGAACGTCTACTTGCACTGAACATTGTCAGTCGTGGTGCATTGGTTATTTGGGGAGTAAATACGCACCCCACTCCCGAGATCGCAATTTGTAGGCAAACAGCCGGTAGTGGCAGATTTCGAAGTCCGTATCTCCCTGAGAGTCACCTGCATGCGCTCCTGTGATGGCTTTGAAGTCTGGGCTTGCTTCCACATATTCAGTGAAGACCTGAACATCAGATATCGGATCTGGTATAATTCTCGATTGCCGATGAATGCACAAAGCGCGCCCAGAACTGGCGCAATCCCTGGCGAGTGGACAATCACTGATCTCTGAGATATTAGGCGCTTCCGGGTAATCGAATCTAGGGATGTCGCCTGGCGTCGTGCTTAAATAGCCTCTCATGTCAACAATGACTTTGTCGTTGAGCTCTTCTCTCGTACAAAGTTCTGTACCCTTACAGTCGAGGTATCTGGCGGGTCTCGCTTTGACATAGTCCTCGAATTTCCTGCCTCGCTCCAAAAGCTTCTTTCGTAAGTCCGCGGCATATCCGATTGGGAACACATCGAGGTCCGTCACAGAGCGTGCATTTGCGTAAGGTGGGATGACAAAGCCTCGTCGAACGGGTACCAGCTTTGAGCCGTCGTAGTCAAGGTAGTAAGCGTGTATACAAAATGGGTTGAGCTCACTGTACGATGGTGGCGGGTCGGTCTCCTGGTCAAGACGCGGGTTCTCGTCAAGCCCAAACAACGGTGCAGGGCTGACCGGGCTAATGACGCGTCTTCCGCCGCTAGTCATGAGTACTTTGAGTCCCATGCGATTACCCGTCGTGTTGTCAGGTTGGAACGCAGTTTCTTTGGTGACAATCGTATCACCAGTCAAGAACAAATGCCATAGATCGCAGAATCTTACTTTTTTGGGTTCGTGATCTCGAAATGCCTTATGCGCAGGAAGCAGATATTCGTCGATCAGTTCTCGCATGGCCGCGAAGGAAGCCTCCACAGCGGTCAGAGTTGGCCATTCACGCATCGTTGCTTGTGTGCAGCCACTACAGCAAAGGAAAAGGCCAAGCTCTTTCAAAACGGTATCCCACTCAGTGAGTGTGATTGCATCCGGAGCCGTCGACTCTTCCTCACCATCATCTGTTTCCACTGCATGCGTTGGTGGCGGAGGCGGATCTTCGGTGACCTCGGACGTATCAACATTGCCGCCATCCTGGGTAGCTGAACGCTTCTCGATGACCCTTCGCAGAGCTTGAGAGAAATCCGACATGACTTCTCGGACATGGTCGACGCGTTGCAGCACAGGCTTAAACGGGCGAAGCAGAATACTGTCCGGCACTGTCGACTTAGAAGACGAAAAGACTTTGCGAAGGATGCAGGGCAGCGCTTTCCCGTTGAATCTAATCCGTTCTGGAAACTTTCCAGACTTGAAGTTGGCGATCTCCTCCGCAAGATTGAATTCTGGGTCAGGTGTTGTGTCATCCGAGAAACCGATCTCTGTCGGCTCTTCTCCTTCCAAAATCCTCAACGCTGCCTTGCGGCGTCGAAATCTATCGTATTTGTCGATCTGAGGATCACCAACGAGTATGTCAATGACGTGACTTGGTGCTGTGGATGAGGTAAAGTCCATCCATTGCTTGAAGCCCAACCCTGGTTTGAGAAGTTGCCTCTTCTTTTTGGCCGTTGGATTTGTCTTCTTATTGCGCTTCCCGTCCAATTGCAACTTCTTATCAAACAAGTCACACTTCTCTTCTAAGAATGAGACTCGCTCTTCTAGAATGTTTACGTACTGCCTGTACTGCTTCACCCGCTTCGGTGCGAGTTTCTTGCGATCCTCTAAGTCATCGTACTTTCGTCTGAGCCATTCGTCTCCTTCACTGATATCTCCATCGTCGCTGGTGTCTTCCTCATCATCCCTAATACTGTTCTTATCTGTGGTCATCTTTCCTTGGGCTACGTCGTTACTGTCCTGAGTTTCGGACTTTTGGTTATTCAGCTCAGTATTCGGGGCCGTACTGCTGCATTCCGCAAGTGTTGGAATTCCCACGGAATTCACAGGCTTAGTCGCTACTTGATCATCGGGGCTCGAAAGAGTTTCTGTCACCGGCGTAAGCATGGCACAGATTTCAGGTCCTAATGCTCTACCTGGCCTTATTTTCGCTGCATCCTTCTTCTCCTCGTTCATTCCGGTGCCCGAATTGTCCAAAGGGATCATTTTCCTCGATCGGTCGACTTGTCAAAACGGCAACAAACAATGGCGACAAAACAGTATTGAGAGAAGCGGGATGTCTTCGTGGCATTCGAGAATCTAAGGCACCGCTGCACACCTTACAATTTAACGATCACATCCTATCTATAAAGATATAGTTCTACAGTATGAGAGGGGCTCTTGTCGCCGTCCTCGGCGTACTTTTTGGCCCCAGCTTTGTCGTAGCTGACCGGTCATGGTAGTGCCGTACGTCAATGCCATTGGGCCTAAATCGAACACGTTCGCATTCTCGTTTCTGGTTATCACTTCTGTCCAGTCATGTCGCAACATTCAATCCGTGTCAATGTTCGCATACAAGGTGGAGTAAGCTGCATGAGATTGACCGCCGGATATGGGTTACGCATCTACGTCCTGCGCAGTTGGGTGTACAGCGTTGCGATCTCATTGGTCGTAACCGTCGGCATCGCCGATAGCCTGTTGGCTTCAGCCTGGCGCATTCTTGACGGCATGCTGGGTCATCCACGAACTTGCACTCTGAAGGTCTAGAGCCTCGTTACCATATATGTTCTCAACCAAGTTATGATCTCCTCCAGCTTCGACAGTCTTCACTATGACATCGCGGCCATCAAGACAAGCGTCACTGTGCAGTGGTACAAAGCCAGGCGACCAGTGCCCAATCGACAGAAACGATGAAATTCCTCTACCATCTAAGCAACATATCACGATTGACTTCATTGAACATCGCACGTCGGAATTTCGCGACGCGCAAGGTCAGATGCCTTGCCGCTACGATCCCAACCAACAGCAGTTTATTCTCGATTACTTCGAAGTACGAAACCCCGAAATGCCCCTAGAAGTCCTGGAGGAGGAAGTGAACAAGAGCAAGATGCAAATCGTAGTTACTAATGAAGCCTTCTCACGCGCGCTTTGCAGACTCAAAGCAGAGTCCAAAGATCGAGCAGTAGCGTGCGTCAATCTGAGTGACTGCCATGATTGGGAAGACGTTGGCAAAGCTTTGGAAAAGATGACGGCTGAGTACAAAGATGACAAGAGCGCATGGGCGAAGGTTCGCAAGGTTTTTAGGAATGTGGGTGATCATTCGAAATCGATACAATCATTCGTGCACCTTTTACCCGATGGGCAGTACAAAACTCTTGCCGGCGGGCTTACACTCATTCTTACCGTAAGTACACTGTATCGGCAAAACCATCTGAGCTGACTGCAGTAAAAGGCAATGACAAAACACTCTGAGCTTCGTGAAAAGTTTGCGGAGCTACTTCAAGAACTGCCAGATATCGTGGGGGCGTGCGAAGAGTATAGTGAAGCATATCCCGGACGCTACGCTATGCAACTTCGTGTGAACGAAGTTTACTTATGTCTTCTTCAGGCGTTGGAAGATGTTGCACACTGGCTGAGGCAGAAGTCCAGAAGTATGTAGCTAACCTACGTAAGTCGCTTCAAATTGTAAACTGACTGCATAGAGCACGTACTCGACCCACTACTGAGAAATACGTCATACGGCCAATCGTTTGATTTACGACTCAAAGACCTACAACGGGCAAAGCTTCGCTTCAAAGAACAGATGGCACTGTACTTGACATGGTCGGTACGAGAGACGCTGAATACATCGCGAGCGGCACTCTACGTGTCACACGAAAGTTTGACTACCGGGCGTGAAGCGTTAATCACGATGAAAGCAACGGACACAAACGTCAAAGACCTTCGACGTGACATCGCAGACGGGCTTAATGGGTTGAGCGCTATCTTGGGCGACAACGTCAAAAACGCCGAATGTAAACCCAAGGTGTTCCGTAGGAAAAGCGACTTGTGGCTGACATTCGAAATTAGGGGCGCGTGAGAAAGATGCAGAAGTAGAAAAACTTCGTAGAGAGCTTGAGCTGGAAAGGCGGAACCGGCAGGAGAAAGGCAAGTTCACGCTATCAACATCTTCAAGACCACAACGCTGACCGAATTAGAACGGAGAATCAGCGATCTAGAGTCCCTTCGCGATCGGAATACCCTCTCTCCTGCAGATGTCATGCGAGACCTCGACCTAGACATTGACCGCGACACGCATTTGAGCGATGTCGTCGCAGTTCAACGCCACGGTCTTCAGAACGACATCAGCTTCCAGAATCGTGCCCGCTGGGTGAGCACAAGCACTGGGTTTCAAACTTGGATTAGTTCGAGAGAAAGCGCATCTCTTATCGTTCAGGGCAGAAGCAGCTTCCAGCGTACTTCGCCTCTCTCGTTCCTGGTATCTCTGCTATGCGAGAATCTCCAGAATCAGCCCGGGGCGGTAGTCCTTCCGTTCTTCTGTGGGCGACGATCGACAATAGCAGGTGTCAGTGGTCCAATGGCCATTGCGAGAGCTTTTTTCGTGCAGCTACTTTCGTTATATCAGTCTTCTCAATCCGAAAACACCAATGAACGCCGTTTGATGGGCTTTCTGGAGGCGCAGTACGTCATGCGCATGGAGCAGGACTCACTTGAGGCATACATCACCGCTATAAGTCAACTCACCAACGAACTTCGACGCGACTCGAAAGCGGTCTTCATATTGGTAGACGGCGCCGATTTCTTCGACTCGGAATGGAAAGATGACATGGTAGAGTTTATCCTTGCTCTGGAGAAGGTGGTCAGGAAGGCTAGAAAGCGTACTCGGGCTGGGGCTGTTGGTGGACCGGTCAAAGTACTACTAACGGCATCAACACGGTCACGCTGTTTCATGGTCGCAACCAAAACTAGTATTTTACTCGACGTACCTGAGGACGTGAGTGGCGAGCGGAATAGCTTCGAGAAATTTTTGCACATGGTGTAGGAACCGATTCCTCCCAATAGACAATCTTTCATCCAGTCAGAACAACGAGCGCTCGATTTCTCTACATTCTTCTTCTGTATCTTGAGCAATGTCAACGTTTTCCTTGCTCAAAGTCTTGACCCACCGCTTCAGATTGTCGTTTCAACAAGACTGAGTGAAATATAGCTAGTCTAGAATCATGGTAAGGAGCTTATAGGATTTCTTAACTCTTCTCACTTTAGCTCAAGTGCAGTCGTCCACAGTATATTCAGAGCGTAAGAAGAGCCTTGTGCTTCCCGAAACTGACTGTGAGATCACCACGCACCCATCGGCGCTAGATAGTGTATTGCGCACTTGTTTACGGGTCACTCTGAGATTGCCCGTTAACTAGAGGACGCTTCTATGCGGTCATTCTGATCGAATTGCAGTGTACATGAAGGCAAGTAGCACTGCCATTATCAGAGCGCATGAAAGTATGAGTGAGCAAGTATAGGAACGTCCAAGGCGTAGTGGTATAATGCAAAGCTGCAGCTCATCGCCAATAACGCTGAAGAATACCACACGTGCTATGAAAGGAGTCAAAGGACGACCCGAGTGTCAACCATTTCCGGCGATTACAGATTATAGGGCCTACAGCTCATAATGCGCGTCTGGGTTCGCCTACGGTGACGGCAAGCCAGAAACCAGCCCACAGATAAGGATAACCACGTTTTTCACTCCATCGCGGAAATGAACATCAGTGTATGAGCCGTTTGCGGCGATTACAGGCTGCACAGCCTACGAGTCACCACGCACGTCTGGGTTCGCCCCAAGCGATGGCAAGCCACTGCGAGGGCCGATATGATCAAACAGTGGTATGCTGCACTCATCATACCAATCTGCCTTGTTGGACTATCTCTACAGAGGAACTGAGCCCAGAGAACCATGTACATAATCTGTCTGAGTGCCCCTTCTTTCCGAATATCCTAGTCGTCCTCAACCTCTTCCAAATATTTCCACTACCTAGCCAATGTCTTCTCTACCCTCCACCTCGCACGCAACACGCACCAAGACAAACACCCCCATCCCATCCCCAATGCTTCCCCCACTCCCGTCATCCCATCCACGCTAAGATTGCAGGCTGGTGCAAAGAATGTTCACATGCCACTGAGTACTGGAACAAAGTAGCTCTTAAATCACCATAAAACATGCATACTCAAATCCACGCTGCACTTATTCGATTCCACACTATCTCAAGCCACGTACGATACATCTACTAACCCCCTCATGCTCATCAACTATATCTTCAGTCCCTCAATATACTTCCGCGCCACCTCCACCCCCTCATCCACCTTCTCCGCATTCGTCCCCTGCCCAACCGCCGTCTGCGCGCCCGGCTTACCTCCAGCCTTGCCGCCAATAATCGGCGTAACAGCGGAGGCCCACTTAGGGCCGTCGGCGCCGGCAGCTTTGTGTTGCTGAATTCCATGTTAGCACTCGTTCGTCTTATGTCTTTCCTCAACGCGATGAATCTTACCTCAGCGACATAACACCCATGCACGACTTTGCCTTCCTCGGGACTCGCGCTGAAGAGATACACGGAGCGATCTTTCAGCGCGCTCTTTGGTCCTGAGACAGCCTTAATTGCTTCGCTGATGGCTTTGCTGACGTTACTCGACCAGTCCACTTTTCTGACCAGGAACTGCTGCGACCCGTCTTCGAAGAATTTCGTAACGTCATCTAGCACACGCTTATTGTCTGCCTTCGCAAACGCCTTTTGTTCGTCAAGGATGGATTTCTGGATCTTGGCAAACGTGTCCCTGAGCTCAGCCTTCTTAATCGCGCTGATGGACAGCTGATTGAGTTCGAGTTGCAATTTCTTGGCCTCACTCTCCTTCTCAGGCCCGAACTTCATCTTGCCGAAGAGCTCGACGCGTTCGCCGAACTCGTTGCCGATGCGCTGCACGTTGTATGCTTCTTGGCCTGTCACGGCGACGATGCGTCGAATGCCCTTTGCGATGCCGGATTCTTCGAGGATGATGAGTTCTTTGATTTCGGATGTGTTTTTGACGTGTGTACCGCCGCAGAACTCGATGGAGAGTTTTCCCCACTTCTCGTTCTGGGGCTCGGCGAGAAGGTCTTCGACGGGTACACCCACCGATACGACGCGAACGGGGTCAGGATACGTCTCGCCAAACACAGCACGCACGCCGTTGATCTCTTTCGCCTTTGCGAGCGGTACATCTTTGGCGTAGACTTCGGAGTTTTGCTTGATGTACTGTGATGAGATATCTTCGACCTTCTTGAGCTCGGCATCCGAGAGGCCAGCTTTGTGCGAGAAGTCGAAGCGCAATTTCTCGGGCGCGACGAGTGAGCCTTTTTGGTCGACTTCGTTGCCCAGAGTTTCGCGCAGGGCGTAGTTGAGGACGTGGGTACCGGTGTGGTTGTTGCGGATGGGGTTGCGCCGGAGCTCGTCGAACTCTGCGATGACTTCGCTGCCGACTTTGAGCTCGCCGTACTTGAGGAAGCCGGTGTGGAGGACGTAGCCAGCGTAGACTTGGACGTTCTCAACGCCAATCTCGGCCTCGCCGTCGACTAGTAGCCGTCCGGTGTCGTATTCTTGACCGCCCTGCTCGGCGTAGAAGTTGGTCTTGTCCAACAAAACACCGAACTGCTCGCCCTCTGGCACTTCACTTGTGCTCTTGAGAAACCTCTTGTTGTGATATATCGCCTTGATGGTAGATGTGATGTTCTCGCGGCCGTGCTTGGCAGAGTCGTCGGTCTTTGGTACGTCTTCCATGCTGTCGAGCGCGCCCAGATCGTGCACGTCGAACTTGACAACCACAGCGCCAGCCTTCTTGTCGCCCTTGCTAGCCTCGCGAGCCTTCTCTTGTGCCTCCTCGACCTCCTTATCGTCGATGTTCAGCCCGTTCTCCTCAGCCATGATCTGCGTCAGATCCAGAGGGAATCCGTAGGTGTCGTATAACCGCCAGACATCGTCTCCAGGAAGTTGATTTGACCCAGCCTTCTTTGCCTTTGCCGCGTACTTGCCGAAGATGACTTCACCGCGATCCAGTGACTTGGCGAAAGCCTTCTCCTCTTCGTCCAGAATCTCGATGATGTCCTGCTGCTTCTTCTTGATCTCCGGGAACATGTCGCCCATCTGCTCGACCAGCGTAGGTATAATCTTGGAGAAGAAGTCGCCAATCCCCACCTCGAAGTACTTGCGCGCATATCGTGCGCCTCTCCGCAGTACGCGGCGCACGACGTATCCTCGTCCGACATTGTTGGGCACACCACCGTCTGCAATGGCAAAGCTCATCATGCGGGCGTGATCTGCAACGACTCGGTATGCGGTATCGATGCCGTCTGGGTCTTCCTTGCCGAACTTGCCGTTGTATGGCCGCGCGCCAGTGATCTCCTGTATCCGCTTGAACAGCGGCGTGAAGACATCCGTGTCGTAATTTGACATCTTCTTCTGTAGCACGCAAACCAGTCGCTCGAATCCCATACCCGTATCAATGTGCTTGTTCGGGAGCGGTCGCAGTGATCGGTCGGATTCGCGGTTGTACTGCATGAAGACGTTGTTCCAGATCTCAATGACCTCGGGGTCGTCCTGGTTCACCAGACTCGCCGCGTTCCTGTATTTGCCATCCACCGGCTCCCTCAGGTCGTAGTGTACCTCCGAGCAAGGTCCACACGGGCCCTGGTCGCCCATCTCCCAGAAGTTGTCTTTCATATCTCCAGGCAGAATGTGATCTTCAGGCACGCCAACGCTCTTCCACAACTCCTTCGCCTCCAGATCCGGCTCAAGATCGTCCGCGCCCTCAAAGTATGTAACATACAGCCGGTTCGGGTCAATGCCATACACCTTGGTCATGAGCTCCCAGGTGAAGCCAATGGCCTCCTTCTTGAAGTAGTCGCCAAAGCTCCAGTTGCCCAGCATCTCGAAGAAGGTGTGGTGGTAGCTGTCCTTGCCCACATCGTCGAGGTCGTTGTGCTTTCCACCGGCGCGGATGCACTTTTGCGAGTTGGCGGCGCGCTTGAGGGCCGCAAAGTCGGACGAGGGATCGACGGTGCCTTGGAAGATGGACTTGTACTGGTTCATGCCCGCATTGGTGAAGAGGAGGGTTGGGTCGGAGAGGGGGACGACCGAGGATGAGGGTACTGGGCGATGTTAGGGACATGTTCTGGTGCAAGAGTCACACCAATTGAGATGCTCCAATGCATAGAAGACGCACCAAATGTGTGGCCATTCTTCTTGAAGTAGTCCAAGAAAGTCTGGCGCACCTTTGCGGCGCCCCACTCATGCTGCTCGTCGACAAGCGACATGTTTGCGGCCTGCGCGTTGCCGTGGAGGGGTCTGGCGTGGTAGATGAGTCTAGCAGAGGGTCGTGGCAGTCGTGAGTGTCGGAGGAAGGAGCTACACGTAGAAGAACTGGAGTATCCGCCTCTAGTCGCGTGGTGACTCAGAGGGGCAGCAATCGTGTGCTTCAACAACATTCACGGGACAAGAAATGCGCTGCGACGAGCTGTTTGGCGGGCTGCATTCATTGCGGGGCTCTGGCGGACGGACCCCCGATGCTAGCCTTCTGGAACATTCACGCATGTGCTGTGCGCCTGGACTCCCGCATCTCATAACCACCACCAAACATGGCTCTTACACCACCCCACACCTTCACTTTCATGCGCACTCGGACATAAACACACGCCTTATCGTCGGCCCTCAAAACACCTTGAAAACCAAAACACCACGCACAACCTGTCATGGATGGCGCACATCGCAGCACCCGGTAGCCAGACACACCTGGGACAGCAACATGCTCCCCCCCACGGCAAGAAGCGCGCAGCCGAAAGCACCCTCGAGAACGAGCAACGCCTAAGCAAGCGCTTCGACCTGCTCAACCTCATCGACGCCAACGGCACGCGCCTCTACATCCCCGTGCCCGGCTCGACCGACTCCACCCAAGCACGCCCAGCAGACGCCGTACCTGTACCTACCCCCCACCCACTAGCATTCACCAAGCGGCCCCGAGCACCGCGCCCACCACGCCCCTCCACCTCCGATGGCATGCAAGTAGACGAGTCGCCGAACAGAGTGTACATCCACGACCTAGCCGCCGAGCTCAGCGACATCGAGTCCGACGAGGAGAACCCTATTTTCCTATCAGACATCGAGAAGCATCTCGCCAAGATACCGAAACATGTGCTGCTGGGCCCGGAACCAAAGGCTACGGAGCATAACCAGGTGGTGCTGTATAATGTGCCCAGTAGTCTGAGTGTGCCTGAGGAGAGGGACGGGGTGCGCAAGGCGATTGTGGAGGCGCGGAGGAGGATTAGAGATGGGATGGGGAGTGGGGTTGTGGAGCATGAAGGGAGTAACGAGGGGGGAAACGATGTAATGAGGGCATCGCAAGTAGTGGAGGAGGACGGAGATGCTATGGACCTGGACTGAGGACACAGTACAGAAGCTCCCAAGCAGTGATTTGCAAGCCATCGATCCCCATACCCATAATAATTACAACAAAATATACACCGCACCAAACAAAACACGCTCAAATAACACAAGCAAATCCCCCACTATCAACACGTATGACCCAGCCACGCCCCCTCCCTCTACTACCGCCTAAACCGATCCACAAACCCCCTCAACGCCGCCGTCGCCTGCTGCGGCCTCGGCGGCAATTGCTGCTGGCCCTCAACATCTCCTTGTCCACTCCCGCCTCCCACAACACCATTTTGTTGCCCTCCTTGAGGTCCAGCGACACCGCTTTGCTGCCCTGGCGCTCCATACATCGGCATCTCCATGCCCTGCGGTTTCGCCTGCCCCGGAGGCGCAAAGTACTGCGGCGGCGCATCACTCTGGTACAGCGGCGGGGGCTCCGCGTATTGTCCTTGCTGTGCGTACTGCGGGTGTTGCTGGCCTTGCGGGTAATATGGGTTCGGCTGTGCGTAGAAGGTGAAGTGGTTCTGGGGGACTTGGCCGTGGCGCTTGCGTTCGGAGTAGGAGATGAGGAACTGTTGTTTCTTGTGTTAGCAATGAGGGATAGATGAGGGAGTTAGGAGGGGACTAGACGTACGCGATGATATGCCAGCAACGGCAAGCCCTTTCTCAAGCGCCGCTTTGCGTGTATGTATCCGCCTACGAACCATCCCATGAAAAGGGCGAAGAAGACTGCGAGAATGACCCATTTGATTATCACGCCTTTCTGTTCCTCTTGTTAGCACTCATCCCACCATCTCCCCCATCACTGGAGGAAAACTTACATCCGTCGACCAAAAGCTATCATAGCACGAAATGCTCCCGTCATTATATCTGAAGCACTCCTCATCTCTCTTCGCCAGTCCAAACATCTTATCCGCCTCAATATGTCGTATCGTGTAGAATATCCAAAGTCTTCCAGCGTCTAGTATCCAATTTAAACAGTAATGTAATCCAAGGGTCGAGCTCGCTCAACTGAAGCCAGAGAGAAACCACCGACTCTAGTATCCCTCACAGCGTGGCGTAACCGGTCGATCACGCACCCGAAGATCCCTCGAAATGCGGAGCACTGTCGCAGCCCGTTGCGCGTCTCGTTTCAGAATGTTCGGCGCGAGACGATAACTTGGGGTTGGTTTCAAGGATGCTGCTTGGCCTAAGGGGGGTATCGACGTGGACGGACGCGCAAGAAACGACACGCAGCTGCAATAATGACTCAACGAGTAAATAATGATAATAATAGTGATGATGGATAATAAATGCAAAGAAGCAATGCGACAAAAGAGCACAACGCGGACAAAGACACGAAAAGGAGAAACAACAAATTGTGGCTGGTGATGGTGGTTGGGTGCCTTGCATATTTTACGAGGTTCCGACCACGCGTCGCACGAGCCCGTGCCCTGCAGCGCTGTGGGGCATGCAAAGCTTAGCTCCCGGATGCGGCAGGACGTCACTCGGCTTTTGTCCACTGTGGCGCGGAAAGCCCAGAGTTGTGTGATCGCGTGATCGTGTTTGATGCGTTGGATGTTTGTATCGAGACGTAAGTTTATTTGGCGCATTTGGTACGGTGTGTTTGACTGCGTACATCGTACATGCAGCGGCAGGCGTGGCTCGCCGCCCCTCTATTGAATCAACAGAAGAAAAATAACAAGCGAAAATGTTGTGGTATATGCCCGCCATACTAGACTCCTCTGCCTGCTTGACACGCTCAGTCGCCGAAAACTCCATCAGCGCCTTGTCTTTCATGCAGAAACTGACATATCCGCGCCAAAAATGCTCAAGACAGGGAACTCACACAAATGTAGAAAATACACAAGCGAAAGGAAATGCAATAATGGATGTCTAATGCAGCAGATTGCGAAGCGAAGGACTGGCACTGGCTCCCGTAGTGGCACGCTCCGTTGGCGCCGCAGTGACAGCAGGAGCGTCTTGCATCATGGTGTCTCGAGGCGTGGCAGGTGGACCTGGCGCAGGGCTACCATTGTGAAGCGTAGTGTACTGCGCATGTGTGTATGGACTCTCGGTCGACCGCGAGGGAGGATGGCCATGTGGATGTGTGGGCGAGTAAGGCATGCCGTGGGGAGAATGCATGCCATTGATTATCATTGCCCCATTGTTCAGATTCAAAGGCATAGGGCCAGTGACTGATGGGTACGATCCGCGCATTCGTGCTGTAAGCATCTGGGTGTGAATCGGTGGTCCGGAATAAGGCGGATAACCTTTTGGGTGTGGGTATGGAGCATGGAATTGCAGGGACTGACTCATAGCAGCAGGGTGTGGTTGTTGTGGATGCACAAGTCCGCTGTGTAGTGGATGCGGAGGTTGACCAGGCCCCGGAGGAGGTATGCCATTATGCCAAGATGGAAGCGGTGGTGCTTGGTTTGGTGCCATAGAAGAAGCCACGCCGGGTATGTCCCAGGACCCTGCCATTGTAGGTGGCTGCGGTGGTACGAAAGGCTGTACGGCAGGCGATCGCAGGGGCAATTGGTGAGGCTCTGTATGCACAGGCGTCAATCTTTCTTCTTCCTCTTCCTCTTCTGCTCCATTCTGTCTCTTCCAATGGCACTTTTGACAGAGATAAGTGTCAGGCCGAACCACGGCTGCCTCGGTATCTATCCCGAGAGTACGCGGGCGTGGCTCTGTAGGCACCGGTGATGCATCAGTCATTACTTGGTTGATTGAGCCATTGACAACGTAACCATTCTCGGAGGGCGGGTTAGACTCATCCGTAGCACGTCCATTCGTGTTCACTCCATTAGGAAGCAATGGACCGTCAACGACTGGAGGCGTCGACTGATTTGTGGGCGCAGAGACCTCAGTCTTCCACCAGCGAGGACTTGCCTCGACCTTGCAACGTACACATTTGCGCTCAGGCTTGGGCGTTGATTCTCGAGATTCCTCCTTCGCAGGAAGCCCAGCGATGGAAGGCCGTCCCCGAGCCGAAGTGGGCGTTTGGGAAGTGATAGCCGATGCTCTGCGACCTGCCTGTGTTGGTGCTGGCTGAGGCACAATGCGTGTCGATTGATCGACCAGATTCGCCTTGCGTGCGGTACCGGTGAGGGTGAGGTCGGCCTGCTTGAACTCGCGCGCGAACAGCTGCAATGCAATCATATCTGTCCCCTCCACTTCTTCGTTGATCGGATGTGGTAACGATTTAGGGGCATGTTCTCTGCACCATATAGCGGCCATTAGCGAGCCGGTGTCTCCGTTGAGAGTTACCGTAGGTACAGCATCTCTCCGGGAGACCTTGACCGGGGTCATGTCAAAGCCGAAGACATAGCCACTGCCATGAGCGCATCCAACGTGGAACGTGGCGTGACATTGGAGGCAGGAAGCGCATGCGCCATCGGTTGTTTTACAGAGCTTACACACCGCGTCGTATCGCAGGGTAGGTGCTCCAATGCCTTCAACCATGTCAAACCGCATCGCGCTGCTGAACTTGATTTCCGCGTGCCATAGCGCGCATTGCACATGGACCCAGTTGTTGTCCGCGGTACGCTTTAGCGGCTCGCGAGGAACGAGGGGCCGCCCTTTGTCCATTTGTCTCATGCGGTATTCCTCCCTTGCTCTGTCGATGAGCTCTTTCTCGAGGCGTTCCTTTTCCCTGTCTCTATCGGTCTTTTTCTTGTGTGAAACTTTTGGTAGCTCAAAAAAGTCATGATGAGTATTTTGATATGGACACAGGACGCATTCATAGTTCTAGTGTGGTCAGTCATCGCTCTGATTGCCGTGTCGACATTACTTACATATGACACACTTTCTTTTTTATCGTTCTTGCAAGTGTCACAGTACCATTTATGGGCCTGTCGCGGATCATCGGCTCCATAGCAAGACTTGTGGACGGTCAAACGGCACGCGGCACACTCCAGACGGAATCCCTCGGCCGAGCGGCAGACCGCGCACGGGAGTATTTTGAGACGAGGCTGCGCGGGGATTGGTGGAGGGGTGGGGGCTTTGGGAACAGGTGGAGCTTTCTCTTTCTCCTTCTTCTTGATTGAAGCCTCATTGACAGGTGTAGATGTCCCGCTGTCACCACTGCCGTTGACCATGGTCTTCTGCTTTTTCTTTGGAGGTTCCGTAAGAGCATGGGCTGCGGCGGCAGGAACATCAATGTAATCTGGAGTACCGCCCACTGGATTGGGGTCAGTCTGGGCCGCGTAGACCTCACGGAGGAGTTCTTCGTCGATGCGGCGCTTCCATGCCTTGCCTCCGCCCTGTGCGACTTTCTTTGCGATCTCATCAACATTTTCCCATTTGACAGCATATTTCCGCCATAGATTCGCGCATCGCCCACACAAGGCGACCATAAAACCACTCTTGTCTTTCGACCTGCCGTCGGGAGGGAACATCTGGCCTGGAGAGACGCCCGGAGCGCGTCTCCATTGTCGCGAATGTCGGACATTGCAATACTTGCATTGAAAATTGCGCCTGAATCGTGCAGCTTTGTCGTTGTCGAAAGCCGAATCGTCCTGGGCATCTGCAACGTCGTCTTGGAGTCGGGACTGCGCGTCAGGCTCGACTCTCTTGCTTCGGCCTTTGCGGCTACTGTATGATCCCCAGATTTCGCGGCCCTTGATCGTCTTCTTCCACATATACCAATAGCGCACCGCGTCGCCGTAGAACATGTTCTTACTCGTGTGGAGGCGCACGCTGCGAATCTCAGAACCGTACTTGGCGACACCTTCGCCCCATTTCTTCTCTTCCTCTTTGGTCAATTCAGGCTCTTTCAAATCTTTGCGCTTATCGGTTTTCTTGACCTGCTTCAATGCTGCCTCTGCATCATACTGGTGCTTCGTGAACAATGTAAGGCATCTGTCAAGAAAATTCGTGTTCCATGGCTCGACTCCAACATGCCTTGCTAAAGCCTTGGCACGGTCCATGTAGGCTTTGATCTGGTCTTCAGTGACAGTCGGGGCATTGTCATCGCCACGAGTCGAGTGAATTCCAAGAGGGGGCATCTTGAACATGAGCTCCGCGGTGCACTTTGAGTCCTTGTTGGGTAGGTCTTCGCCGCGACGCACATATCCAGGTGGTTCGTCCATCACCCACTTAGGGCGCTTCGCCTTCTCCGCCTTATCTGCCTCGATTGCAGCGACAGTCTCTTTCGACAATTTACCCTCCTTCTTGTTACCAGCCGTTTTGACATAGCGTTTCTTGATCTCTGCGGGCTTGACAAGCTCGACCGGATGCCCATGCCATACATTGACATTCGCCTGATGCCGTGGTCCTAGACGTGAACTGGCGCGAGGATATATTGCTCGATCGTCGTACTGCAGGGCGTCTTCTACACGGGCGTGTATACCAAGATAACGCATGGGCCACATCTTCGCTAACGCAATCTCGGCCTGCGTTCCGGGGTGGAAGTCGACGTGACCATCTGGATCAGGGGTCGTGTCGTTCGTGCCACCGTTTGCATCCTCTTCTTCTTCATCGAGCATCTCTTCCTCATCGCCTTCTTCGCCCCCAGCACCTAGAAGCGGGGTCCGTCGCGCCTCAAGTTTCTTCTCTTGCGCTCGGCTGCACGGACCACATGCCCATGCGAAGCCACGGGACGGCTTCTTTAGCAGCGGCGGGCGAACACAATTCATGTGATACGTGTTGCGGCACACTGCGCATTCAACAGAGTCATTCCTGCGATAGATTAGCATGTCTGATATGCTCGGATAGGCCTAAACTTACGACGCGCAGAAGCCTACACAGCGCTTACAGCTCTTGACTGCGCTCGTCAACTCTTTCACGCGACTTGTCTCCAGACAGATGTACTTCCATCGCTCGTCCAGGGCCTTCTTGACCTTGTCGGGAACATTGATGACCTGTGAGGTCGGGATGACATCGTACCAGCGATGGATGAAACGATCAAACACTTGATTGAACCAGAAGCTGTCTTTGGACTTGCGGTACTCATCGAGGTCGCCAATCTCACTTCTGTGCCGAATTTGGCATTTGCCGCGAAGTGATGTAATAGGACACAAGTCAGAGTGCATGGTGGCGTATACCAGACGCGAGTCATTGTTGTAACGCTGAACATCTCGTGGGCGGTAGAACCAATTTACTCGTAATGACTCTACGCGCTTTTTTGGATCGTTATCGACGTGGATAAATTCCATGACCCGGCAGAGGTAGTAAGGCTCGCCTGGCGGCTCGCACACGAGGTACACTTGGTCTAGACGCCCAATTAGCATCCGCAGACAAAGCCGCACGACGTGGCTGGCGCAAGGTAGTGACCATCAGCTGCAGGGAAAACAAATCAGAACTTACCATTAATGGACACAGTCTGGCCATCATCCGCCTCCATATGGCCATTTCTCAGGATTGCACCAGTGTTTTCGAAAGTCAGCATGTTTGTCTCGCGTGCGCTGTTGGCGGCTGCGGTGATCTGATTTCCGCGCTTCGGCCCTGTCTGGCTTGGCGCAACTGCATTCTGAGGCATTCCATTGGCAGTAGCAGCATTCTTTCGGCGTTTAGTGGTTGTGGCTGGTGCCGTGGTGGGTAAAGTTGATGCTGCGACTGATGATGCACCGGAAATATTGGGGTTCGCTGGGTTGTCTTTGGAGTTGGGTCCGGAATTACCCCACGACACATTGACTTGGGCAGGGGCGGAACCTTTCTTTCCACTCACTCCAGATGTCGGCTCGCTATCGGCCGCCGCAGATTCACGCGACGGTGGATCGGATTTTTTTTCGTTGGTGGGAGCGGCTGTCATTTCGAAATCCATTTCCGTATCTTCAGCATAATTCGGCCGTGACCTGCCGGGACGGCGGTTGCGCGACCGCGTGCCATATGGCGCGGCACCATTGTCATCAGAATCTTTTGAAGAAGACTGCGCTGCATTTGGCGAGACGTTACCGGCGTCTTGTGCTTCTTGGACTGCGTCTGAAGTGGAAGACGCGTCATTTGGGGCTTGTGCAGAAATCTGGGGTTCCATGGATGTCGCTGCAGGTGTGGAATTCCCAGTGGACGGTGCCTTGCTGGTTGCTTCGGATGGTGCAGCCTCATCTGTGGCGTTGGTGCCGTTTGGCGTGGTGTTTTGCGCGTCGTCCTGGGTGCGCGTCGAGTCTACAAGAGACTGATCTGCAGGGTTGGTAGACGGAACCTCGCCCTCGCCGTTCCTCGGGTCCATCATGGCAAACTGCTATTTCAAAACGCAGTTGCGCCTCGGCGGACAAGCCAAAGGACGGCGAAACCCCGCGAAGGTACACGCCGAGCGTGGCCAGGACGGGCCTTTGGAAATGCACTCCAGAAACGTATATCAACGTAGCATGCAGAAGCCTGATGGTGCATACACGTCAAATTGGTGAAGCAGCCTCTCAAAAATGGTCGTCGTGACGCGAGAAAGCGGGATTTGTGATGCAAATGATGTCAGACCCGGCGGGTGGAATCAGAAGGAGAGCGCGCCGTGTAAGAATGATAATGAAAGATGGAGCGTGGCAGAGGAAGGAACCGAAGTGTTAATGGAGGAAGGAGCACAACGTTCTGCCAAGAAACTGATGTGGATCTTACGAAGGCTAGCCTCTTACGCATATCTCCCATCGCATCAGCGCCTTTCAGATTCCACCTTGCCGCAACGTCCGCCTGCCCACGCCGCGCATCGTTCTGTTTGGTGGATCATGAAGGCGCCTATGACACCTCGTTCGGTCGTCTTGCTTTGTAGGACGATGATGTTCTCATGTTGATGGCCACACTAAGCAGCACCCACATTGAGCAGCGATACTTTGCAAAATCTTCACCAAGCTTTCATGACACTGAGATCATCAGAAATACTGTTTACCATCGGTGAAGACAGTCCTGTATGTAAATCACTTGGTC
>Ga0265798_10004177_pt1 | contig 20117 bp, 17 predicted proteins | sample P3T30metagenome_FD_192430 | JGI IMG/M metagenome (GOLD analysis project Ga0265798, IMG submission 192430) | Plant litter microbial communities from East Loma Ridge, Irvine, California - P3 T30 | ecosystem: Environmental > Terrestrial > Plant litter > Unclassified | place: USA: California... | reverse complement strand
TCAGCCTTCAGCTGAGCCGACCAGTGCGCGACGTCGTCGAGATTCCCGCGCGCTGCACCTGCGGCAACCCGCTGGTGGCAGCCACGGCCCCTCGGCTGAGCAATGGAATTCCCTTCCCCACCACGTTCTATCTGACCCATCCCGCCGCGACCATTGCAGTCTCACGTCTGGAAGCCGCCGGAGTCATGGCGGAGATGAGCCAGCGGCTCACCGACGATGAGGATCTCGCACAGCGTTACCGCGTCGCCCATGAGAACTACCTCGCCGAACGCGACCGCATCCGCGAACTGGCAGGCCTCGACCCGGTCTGGGAGATTGCAGAGGTCAGCGCAGGGGGCATGCCGGAACGGGTGAAATGCCTCCACGTGCTGGTCGGTCACTCGCTTGCTGTGGGACGCGGGATCAATCCACTCGGTGATGAAGCACTCGATCGCATCGCAGCAGACTGGACTCCACAGGTCTGCGTCTGCGCCCAATCCTGGGATCACGAGGCGCCGGTCCCGCAGCGGGACCTGAGCCGACACGTGCGGCGCAAGAACCAAGGGTTCGCCCGCCAGGAGAACGCTGTGGGGAAGCACCTCGATCCTGAGAAACCAGCGAGCGGCAGTCCCGCAACGCAGGACACCGTCTCGCAGCCGACCGAGGAAACCGCATAGAGTGCTGCCAAGGATCCCCGCGGAAGAACTACGCCGTCGAACGCCAATGAATGCCCAGGAAGAGGACACCCCATGAGAGTTGCTGCCATCGATTGCGGGACCAACTCCATCCGCCTGCTCATCGCCGATATCGAAGACAGCGGTCGGGTGACCGACGTGGTCAGGCAGATGACCGTAGTGCGCCTGGGCGAAGGCGTCGATGAGACCGGCGAGTTCTCAACCGAGGCGCTGAACCGGACCTTTGCTGCGGTGGACAGCTACTCAGCGCTGATTCGCCGCCACCACGTCGAATCTGTGCGGTTCGTGGCAACCTCTGCCTCCCGTGATGTGAAGAACCGCGAGGAGTTCATCTCCGGGGTCAAGCATCGGCTCGGCGTCGAGCCTGAGGTGATCCGCGGCAGCGAAGAAGCCGGGCTGTCCTTCGCCGGGGCGGCCTCCGTTCTGGACTGGGACGCCGAGCGCAAGATCCTCGTGATCGATCTGGGCGGGGGCTCCACTGAATTCGTGCTGGGCACCTCCGCTGGCGTAGAGCACGCGATCTCCACCGATATGGGGTGCGTGCGCTTCACCGAGCGCCATATGCGCACCGATCCGCCAACAGAGACCGAACAGTCCATGACCACCTTCGAGACGCTCTCCTTCCTTGAGAATGTCTCCGAGGTGATGCCGCTGCATGAGGCCGAAGTGGTGATCGGGGTGGCCGGCACCGTGACCACAGTCGCCGCCCATGCGCTGAAGCTTGAGGACTATGACCCTGACCTGATTCATGGGGCGGAGATCGATCTGGACCGCATCCATCAGTCGGTGGAACAGCTTGTGCATTCCACCAGGGATGCTCGCGCCCAGCTTCCGATCATGCACCCGGGACGGGTGGACGTCATCGGCGCAGGCGCGCTGATCTGGGGCACCATCCTGGATTACCTCAATAAGGTCACCGAGGGGCGGATCGTCTCCGCGGTCGCCTCGGAGCACGACATCCTCGATGGAATCGCGATGTCGCTGGCACATGCGAAGACCGCCGAACTCGCCAAGACCGCCAGCGTCATGGAGACCGTGGAATCTTCGAAGTCGGACCAGCAGTCATGAGCCGCGGTTCACGCACGCTCAGCGCCGCGATGGCGGTTGGCCTCGCGCTGACCGGCATCGTGGTCGTGGCTTCGGCTGCGAATGCTGATGAATGGCGCGATCAGCAGTACTGGCTCGAGGACTATGGGATCACCGATGCCTGGGAGACCACCCGCGGCGAGGGCATGACCATCGCGGTGATCGATACCGGCGTGGACTCCAGCCATCCCACACTCTCAGGTGCCGTGGTGGGCGGAGCTGATGTGTCCGGTGCCGGCGACGGCGGCGCCCCGGTCGATCAGGTATCCACCGAACATGGAACCCTGGTGGCCTCATTGGCTGCCGGCCGTGGCACCTCCGAAGAGGCCGATGAGGTCGCGGAACTCGTCGACGAGGATTTCGAGGATCTCGACGACGATGAGTGGGAAGACTGGTTCACCGACTTCGAAGCCGAGCTCGAAGAGATCTATGGCGAAGACTGGCAGGACGAGGTCGACGCGGACGCACTGAGTGAGTTCGAAGAGACCCGGACAGCTCCACGGGAACTCACCCAGGACGACACCCCTGATGACGGAGTCATCGGTGTTGCCCCCGAGGCCTCGATTCTCTCGGTCTCGCTGCTTCTCCAGGACCCCAACCCCTATGGCGGGGGCACGGAGGAACAGATCGCGGAAGCCGTGACCTGGGCCGTAGACAATGGCGCTGACATCATCAATATGTCCCTGGGCTCCGGATTCCAGGAATGGCCCGAGTCCTGGGATGAGGCCTTCCTCTACGCCGAGGAGAATGACGTCCTGGTGGTGGCAGCCTCTGGAAACCGCGCCTCGGGCCAACTCTCGGTGGGAGCCCCGGCGACCATTCCGGGAGTGCTGGCAGTGGCCGGCGTAGATGAGGATCGCGGGATCAGCGAGGATTCGTCCTCCCAGGGCATCGCGATCGGCCTGGCCGCCGCCTCGGAGCCCCTCGTGGGTGCGCTTCCAGGTGGTGACTACGCGCAGTGGAATGGAACCTCCGGAGCCTCCCCGATCGTTGCGGGTGCCGCAGCTCTGGTCTGGGCGGCGAATCCCGAGCTCAGCGCGGTGGAGGTCAAGCACCGGCTGCTGTCCACCGCAGACTCACAAGGTGCTGAGGGTGTAGATCCCGAGTACGGCAATGGCGTGCTCAATGTGGCCCAGGCCGTTTCCGGGGATGTTCCCGCATTCGACGCGTCCCAGTATTCGACCCTCGCTGAATGGGTGCGCGTGCACCGCCGCGGTGAGGTTGAAGCGCCCGAGCAGGAGGAGATCCCCGAGGACGCCGGCGTGGAGGCCGGTCCAGAGGGTGAGCCGCGCGCCATGCCTGAGGCCAGCCGTGCAAGCACCGCGCAGGATTGGGCCGGCCCGGTTGCGCTGAGCGCGGCGGCGCTGCTGATCGTGGCCGTGCTGACCATGGCGGCCGTGCACTACAACTTCACCCGCAGGCAGGATAATTGAGCGTGAAGCTCAGTTCCTGACTGGCAAACACCCTGACCACCCACCATCGAGCAACGTATAGGATGGACCATATGGCTATTCCAGAGACGCTTTCCGCGAAACCCCGTGTCCTGATTGTTGGCGGCGGCTACGTCGGCCTGACAACCGCCCAGCTGCTTCAGAAGAAGGTGAAGGCCGCCGGTGGTGTCGTCACCGTCGTGGACCCGATGCCTTATATGACCTACCAGCCCTTCCTCCCTGAGGTCGTGGGCGGTCACATCGAGGGACGCCACGCAGTGGTGTCTCACCGTCAGCACCTCAAGGATTCTGAGATCATCACCGGCAAGGTGACCGCCGTGGACCACGACGGACGCACCGCCACCGTGGAGTTCTCCGAGGGTGACACCCTGGAGCTGCCGTACCAAGACATCATCATGGCAGCCGGCGCCACGACGAAGACCTTCCCGATCGAGGGCCTTGCCGAACAGGGCATCGGCCTCAAGACCATCGAAGAAGCGCTGACTCTCCGCAACCACATCCTGGAGCGCATCGAATCGGCTTCGGTGATGACCGATGAGAAGGCCAAGTCACGCGCACTGACCTTCACCGTGGTAGGCGGCGGATACGCCGGCACCGAGTGCCTCGCCGAGATGGAAGACATCATCCGCGCAGCAGTCGCTGGCAACCCTCGCATCGGGCAGTCCGACGTCCGCATCCTGCTGGTGGAAGCCATGGGCCGGATCATGCCCGAGGTCACCGAGGATCAGGCTGTCGGCGTGGTCGAGCACCTTCGCGGTCGCGGCATCGAGGTTCTGCTGAACACCTCACTGGGTTCCGCTGTGGACGGCGTCATGCAGCTTGTGAACATGAAGGACAAGTCCGAGGCCGACCGTTTCGAGTCCGACACCCTGGTGTGGACTGCAGGCGTGGCTGCCAATGTGGTGGCCAAGCACTCAGGCTTCCCTGTGGACCCGCGCGGTCGCGTGACCGGTACCGCCACTCTGCAGATTGCTGACGAGGACGGCAAGGTTCTGCAGAACGCCTGGACCGCCGGCGATATCTCCGCGATCCCCGACCTCACCGGCAATGGCCTGCCCGATGGCACCTGCGTTCCCAACGCTCAGCATGCCTCCCGCCAGGCGAAGGTGCTGGCCAAGAACATCATGGCCGCCAGCTACGGCAAGGGTCAGCTGACTGAGTACAAGCACGAGTCCCTCGGGGCCGTGGCCGGACTCGGCATGTTCAAGGGCGTGGGCAACCCGCTCAATGTCAAGGTCAGTGGCCTTCCCGCATGGATGGCTCACCGCGGCTACCACGCGTTCGCCATGCCGACCTTTGAGCGCAAGGTGCGCGTGGTCGGTGGCTGGGTCAACGAACTCATCCTCGGGCGCGACTACACTCCGGTGCGCGATCTCGAGACCCCGTACCGCCAGTTCCAGGAGGCTGCAGGCAAGAAGAAGGAAGCCTCCAAGAGCTGATCTTCTAGCTTGACGCAGATTCAAGAGGGCGGGCTGCCACTGGCAGCCCGCTCTCTGCCCCTATAGCCCAATCGGCAGAGGCAACCGACTTAAAATCGGTCCAGTGTGGGTTCGAGTCCCACTGGGGGCACATTGAGGGGTCAGCGTACGCCGCGGGCTGCGAGTGCCTCCGCCGTTTCCTCGGCATGGCGCAGACTCATCACTAACAGAGGTATGACGGTGGCTCTAGGCGAAGGACGCATGCCGCGGGCGCGCTGGGCTTCGCGGATGTCGGCGTAGAAGGACAGGATGACCGGAACCGAGCGGATGGTCAGCGAGAGGGCGAGCGAGATCCGTTCGGCGCTGAGCCCCACCCGCTGAAGTTGCGGGTCGATCGGACGGAGCACGCGTTCGCAGGCGCCCAGGATCTCTGAGGTCGCCGTGGTGAGTGTGAAGAGAGCGGCCAAGAGGACGACGGCGAGCACTCGGCTCACATTGAAGCCAGCCTCGGTGGGACTCAGGAAGATCAGCTGCGGGATGACCAGCACCACCACCAACCATTTGAGCCGCCACAGCTGCGCTGCGAAGCCGCCGAGTCCAAGACCGGAGCATATGAAGCCGATCAGGACCGTAACCCAGATCGCGAGCAATACCCACAGGTTCTCCCGGTATAGCGAGGCTGCCAGCGCTGCCAGGAAGATGACCAAGAACTTCGGCCCCACCGGCATGCGGTGAAGGAGGGAATCGCCAGCGCGATAGAGCGGAATCACCGGGAGGCGGCTCTGACGCGATCGCGTGCGTAGCTAAACGGTGCCGGGTAGGCGCGCAGAAGCGAGTGGGTCACTGCAATCGCGACGGCAGCCTTGATGGCATCGCCTGGGAGGAACGCGAGGTTGAGCAGGACTGCCTGGTCCAGTCCGAGTCCCATCTGGTAGGCCATCACCGGAAGACCACATGCGTAGACCACAAGAATTCCACCGAGGACTGTGCCGAGGATCGTGCGCCAGAGGCGCAGTGGCCACGAGGCTTGAACGATCAGGCCGACTACGAAAGCACCGGGGATCCATCCCAGTGCGAAGCCAGCGGTGGGACCGGCGTATACGCCTAGACCGCCTGAGCCGTGAGAGAGCAGCGGGAGGCCGGCCGCCACCAGCAGATGGAGCAGGGCGATGGCACCAGCTCCGCGCCAGGGGCCCAGGATGGCTCCGGCGAGCATGACGCCAAGAGTCTGCAGGGTAATCGGGACCCCGCCGGCCAGCGGGATGGCAGGAAGCTGACCTAGAACCGCCACGAGTGCGGCGAACATGGACATCTGGGCGATGTTGCGCACCGCGGGACTCGGGCCCGCGAGGGTCTCCGGGGGAGTCGGGGAAGCCGAAGTGGAGGGCGTAGATCTATTGAACACCGTTCAAATATACCGACCCACATCGCATTTCCTACGCTCACTGCCGATTCCCAGGTATTTTCCAGCACTATTCCTGCTGCTCGGGGGCAAAGGCGATAGAATATTCGAGGACTCGTCCATCGCCGAGCGGGACCTTGGTCTCGCTCAGCAGGACAGACGATGAGACATCCACCGAGCACTGATAGGAGTGCGGTCACACCATGTCCAACCCGATCTTCAACACCGGTGCCTTCCCTGACCAGTTCAGCGAGCAGAAGCGCGAACGGCGCCGGTTCTACATGAATGACCAGGGTGGCGTCACCGAACAGTCACGCCAACAGAACCCGGCGCAGGGCCAGCCCTTCGCCACCCAGTACGGTATGCCCGGACAGCAGTCCGGCCGGACCGGGACTGACCAGCTCAACCAGCAGTACAACCTGCCGGATGCTGCCGGGTCCCAGGGTGCTGCGATGACTTACGACGACGTCATCCGCAAGACCGTCACCAGCTTCGCCGTCGTGCTGCTGGGCGCTGCCGGCGCCGTCGCACTCGGCATGGTCATGCCCGGCATGATCATGGGGCTGGCGCTCATCGCCGCCCTGGCCGGCTTCGGTCTCGGCCTGGTCAACGCGTTCAAGAAGGAGCCGAATCCGGCTCTGATCCTTGCGTACTCCGCGACCCAGGGCTTCTTCCTCGGCGCCTTCACCATGGTGATGGAAGTAATGTTCCCCGGCATCGCGGTGCAGGCTGTGCTTGCCACCGTCGCCGTCTTCGGCACCGTGCTGGCACTGTTCAAGTCCGGAAAGGTCCGGGCCACACCGAAGCTGAACAAGATGTTCTTCGTCGCGATCATCGGCTACGCCGTGTTCTCCCTGATGAACTTCGGTCTCGTCATGTTCACCGATATGGGCATGTTCGGCCTGCGCGATGGCTGGTTCGGCATCGCTATCGGCGCCTTCGCCATCCTGCTCGCGACATACTCCCTGGTCATGGACTTCACGAACATCCAGGAAGGCGTTGAGGCTGGCGTGGCGCAGAAGTACGGCTGGGCCGCTGCCTTCGGTCTGACCGTCTCGCTGGTCTGGCTCTACATCGAGATCCTCCGCGTGATCGCCATCGTCCGCTCCATGGCCGAATAGCGACCGGAGACTCCTCGCGCAGCAGTGCACGCGCGGAGACCACCCTGAGCACCCTCAAGAACACCATGGGCCCGCCCGACGCGAACGCCGCGTAGGGCGGGCCCATTGTTGTATAGAAGACCTGCAAGCCATGTCAGGATGTACCCATGAACACAGTCGAAAAGATCGAGCTGATGGAGGAGGACGTTCCTCCCCGGATGGCCGAAGAACAGCGGATTCAGGACGACGTCCCCTGGGGGGTCAGGATCGCTGCAGCCTGGTCCTGGCGCGTCATCGTCATCCTGGCCTTCATCGGCGTACTGATCTGGCTGCTCAGCCATATCTCGCTACTGCTGATCCCGCTCCTGGTCGCGGCTCTGCTCGCGACCCTGCTGCGGCCGCTGCATAATCTCTTCGTCAAGTTCAAGTTCCCACGGATCCTCGCAGCCATCACCACGCTGATCGTGCTGATCGGATTCGTCGCGGGTCTGCTCTACCTCGTGGGTCAGCAGCTGGTCCAGGGCTTCGCCGAGATGGCCAATCAGGTCACAGAGGGCCTGTTCGAGCTGGTGACTCTCGCAGAGGAGACCGCCGCCGGCTTTGGCATCGAGATCTCCTCAGATCAGATCAACCAGGGACTGGAAGAAGGCCTGACCTACCTTCAGGACAACTCCGAGACCATCCTCGGCGGGGCGATGGCGATCGGCTCCACCGCAGGAAACGTCGTTATCGGCGGTATCCTCGCGCTGTTCACGCTGATCTTCTTCCTGGCGGATGGTCGCAAGATCTGGGACTTCCTGGTCTTCTTCGCTCCGGGCAAGCACCGCCCCGCCATCCACGGTGCCGGTCGCCGCGGCTGGACCGCGCTCGGGTCATACATGCGCGTGCAGGTCTTCGTTGCCGGCGTCGACGCGGTGGGCATCGGTGTAGGCGCAGCGCTGCTGGGCGTGCCGCTGGCGCTTCCAGTGGCCGTGCTGGTCTTCCTCGGTTCCTTCATCCCGATCGTGGGTGCAGTGGTCACCGGTGCCGTCGCAGTCATCCTGGCCCTCGTGGCGAACGGCCTGGGCAACGCCCTGCTGATGGTCGGCGTCGTGCTGCTCGTCCAGCAGATCGAGTCGAACATCCTCCAGCCCATCGTCATGGGCAAGGCGGTGCGTCTGCATCCGCTCGCCGTGATCCTTGCGGTGACTGCAGGCACCACCCTGCTGGGCATTGTGGGTGCACTCTTCGCGGTACCTGTCCTGGCCTTCGTGAATCGGGCTGCGCAGTACCTGGTGAAGGAGGAATGGCGCGGCGACCCTGAGGCCAAGGCCATGGAGCGGCTGGAGAAGGAAGAAGCCATCAAGCGCGCCGCGGTGAAGGAAGTCCAGGAGGCCGAGGAACAGGCTTCGCTGGCGAACATCACCCGCCGGCTCAAGGAGACCATCCCGGGACTCGACCCCGACCGGCCCTTCGGGCGTCGCGGTGAGTCCGGCGCAGGAAACCGGACACGAATGGCCTCCAGTGAGCGCGGCACGCAGACCCGTCCAGAGACCCGCGCGGAGGCTCGTGAAGCCCGCCAGGACCTGCGGTCGGAAACGGATGACGTCCAGCACCCAAGCACAGCCGAGGGGGAGCACCTCCGGCCAGAGGATGAGGGGAAGCGCGAATGACACAGATCCAGCAGGGCGCTCAGGCGCCCGCCCGCCCAGGCGCTCACCTCAGCGTGCAGATTGAGGATGTCCAGGCAGCTCAGACGCTGCTCGCCGACATCATCGTGCGCACACCGATGGAGCACTCACGGGCACTGGGACGCATCATCGACGGCACCGTGCACCTGAAGGCCGAGAACCTCCAGCGGGCCGGCTCCTTCAAAGTGCGTGGTGCCTATGTGCGCATGGCGCGGCTCTCCGAGGAGGAGAAGGCACGCGGCGTCGTTGCTGCCTCTGCCGGCAATCACGCCCAAGGTGTGGCCCTTGCAGCCAAGAAACTTGGTATCACCGCGAAGATCTTCATGCCGCGCGGGGTCGCGCTGCCGAAACTGGCTGCCACCCGAGACCACGGTGCCGAGGTCGTCCTGTTCGGCTCCGATGTTGATGAGGCACTGGCAGAGGCACAGCGGTACTCGGATGAGACCGGCTCGGTCTTCATCCACCCGTTCAACAACACCGATGTGGTCGCCGGGCAGGGGACCATCGGCCTGGAGATCCTGGAACAGGAGCCCGAGGTCGACACGGTCATCATGGGCATCGGCGGGGGAGGACTGCTTGCAGGCTCCGCAGTCGCCATCAAGCAGCAGGCTGCGAGGCTCGGCCGTGAGGTCAAGATCATCGGTGTCCAGGCTGAGAATGCTGCCGCCTACCCACCCTCGCTCGCTGCCGACGCTCTGGTGCCGATCAAAGGCGTGCGCACGATCGCGGATGGCATCGCCGTGGGTCGTCCCGGGGAGATCCCCTTCGAGATCATCAAGGAGCTCGTCGACGAGGTCGTCACGGTCAGCGAGGACGCGATCGCCCGTGCTCTGATCTTCCTGCTTGAGCGCTCCAAGATGGTCGTCGAACCGGCCGGCGCTGTGCCCGTCGCGGCGCTGATGGAGGGCAAGCTCGCCGATCTGGGCATCAAGCCCAAGAACGTGGTCGCTGTGCTCTCCGGCGGCAATATCGACCCGATGCTGATGCTGCGAGTCATCCAGCACGGTCTCTCGGCGGCAGACCGGTTCCTGACCGTGAAGATGATGCTCAAGGACCTGCCGGGTGAGCTCGCGACCATCTCGCAGATCATCGCCGATGCTGACGCGAATGTCACCGGCGTGGATCACAGTCGCATAGGTGGGGCGCTCTCCATGGGTGAAGTCTCCATCGTGATCAATATGGAGACCAAGGGTGCCGAGCACTCCGAACGAGTGCTCAATCGGCTCCGCGCCCAGGGGTATGAGCCGATGGTGCCCGCGCACTAGACGATCCCGGGGTGCCACCAGTACGCCGGAGAAACCAGACACGACGACGACGGCGGCCCACTCACCGAGGTGAGGGAGCCGCCGTCGTCGTGATGTCTCTGCTCAGTCGTTTTTCTGACGAGCCCTCTACGGGCTGGCAGGATCTTGTGACTAGCCGCCGAAAGGCTCAGCGGAGAGGATCTCCACCGGGATGTCCTTGCCGTTGGGCGCGGCGTAGCTGAGCTTGTCTCCGGGCTTGGCGCCGTTGATGGCTTCACCCAGAGGGGAGCGCTCGGAGTAGACCTCGAGGTCGGTATCTCCGGCGATCTCGCGATTGCCGAAGAGGAACTTCATCGAGTTGCCAGCAATCTTGGCCTCGACGAGCATTCCTGGGACCACGGTGTCGCCGGTGGGTGCTTCGCCCACATAGGAGTTCTCGAGCAGGTCGTTGAGGTAGCGGATGCGCGCCTCAGCCTTGCCCTGCTCTTCCTTGGCCGCGTGGTAGCCGCCGTTCTCTTTGAGGTCTCCCTCTTCGCGGGCGGACTCGATGCGGTCAACGATCTCCTGTCGGCCGGGTCCGCTGAGGTGCGCAAGCTCGCCCTTCAGCCGGTCATAGGCCTCCTGGGTGAGCCATTGAGCATTCTCGTCGATCTCGGGGGTATTCGTTGACACTGTTCATCTCTCCTTTTTCATGCAAAGACCCCGCCGGGGGACGGCATGCGTTACGGTCCAAAAGTCCGGAACATGCCTCGGCGGGGTGTTGTTGCGTTCCACACATGCTAGTGCGGGCGCTCCGGATTCTCAATCAGGACCGTGGGGTGCAATCGGAACTGGCCCCGGATTCGGTGACTTGTAGGGGAGAATCGTCTGCTTCGCTGAAGGCGAAACGAACTTTTCTACCGCTAATTCACCTAAGAATTCATCTGCTGTGGATGCTCAGTCGCTGCGTTGCTGAGTCGGTGCGCTGCTCCGGCTCAGACGCTCAGCACGAAGGCGGCGACGAAGCAGAGCAGCAGTGCCAGGGCGATGACCCCACGCAAGCGGAAGAACAGGGAGTCAGGTTTCATAGATGGGCCCCTCAACGTTGTATCTGAGCCCGGCTGCTGGAGCTCCTTGGATGACGCGCCGCTGTGCTGGTGTGCGGCACGTGATGACTGAGCGCTGAATTACTCGATGCCGTGCTACTCGACGTGCCAGCAGGAGTCCACCACGCCGGTGACTCCGCGGGACTCGGTACGGACGTCCGTGCGGTAATACTCACGTCGATCGCCCGGCTCATCCCCCTCATGGGGTCCGATGGTGATGACGCGAGCCCCTACCACTGCATAGCTGTTGTCCAGGACGTGGATCATGCACTGAACCGTGGCGTCGTAATCCTTTGTCAGCTCAAAGTCCACGGTGGCCTCGGTGTCCGAGACGATCTCGTAGCCGACGTCATTGTGGGTCAGCTGCCCGATCGAGTCCGCCACAGCGACGTAGATAAAGCCCGCCAGAGCAAGAATCAATGCCCCGAGGATCATCCAGCGCTGGGATTTCGCGGTGACTTTCCGCCGCGGCGCACCATAGCGCGACCCCACGTCATTCGGGGTGGATGCTGCGGTGGTGCTGGACTCTGTCATCGGGTCTATTCTAGGTGCTTATGCCGAGCTCACACCCCACTGACGTCAAGATGACCGCACCAGGCCCAGCCGAGAACCTCCCTGATTCTTCCGGACTTCGCCTTCTGGCGGTTCACGCCCACCCCGATGATGAATCCTCCAAGGGTGCCGCCATGATGGCCGCCTACGTCGCGGCGGGGGCCGAGGTGATGGTCGTGACGGCCACAGGCGGTGAACGGGGCGACCTCTTGAACCCTGCAGCCGGTGAGATCTATGCCTGCCACCGCGACCTTCCGGGTGTTCGGCGGCTCGAGATGGCCGAAGCCGCGGAGGCGCTGAACATCACCCATACCTGGCTGGGCTTCGCGGATTCGGGTCTGCCCGAGGGAGATCCGCTGCCGCCGCTGCCTTTCGGCAGCTTCGCCACCCTGCCGCTGGAACAGGCCTCAGCGCCACTGGTGCGACTGGTCCGCAAATTCAAGCCTCACGTCATCATCTCCTACGACGAGGTCGGCGGGTACCCCCACCCAGACCACATCATGAGTCACAAGATCACGATGGAGGCTTACCGCGCCTCCGGCGATTCAGCCGCGTACCCGGATCTGGGTGCGGCATGGGAGCCGCAGAAGCTCTATTACGACCGAGCCTTCAACCCAGGTCGCTTCGAGGCGATCCACAACGCGTTGGTGGAAGGCGGGTTCGAGTCTCCCTACGAAGAACGGCTGCTGCGCTTCCGCGACGGTTCCATCCCCTGGATGACCGATCACAAGGTGACCACGCAGATCCCGGTGGGCACCTTCCTGGAGCATCGTGACCGCGCCCTGCGAGCCCACCGCACTCAGGTGGAGCCCGACGGCTTCTTCTTCGCGACCCCCAATGATTTCCTGCGCGAGGTCTGGCCGTATGACGACTATGTGCTCATCGACTCCAAGGTGGAGACCGAGCTCCCCGAATCCGACCTTTTCAGCGGACTGCGCTGATCGCCTGTGGAGTCCTGCGCACTTCGCCGGATTTCTACAACGCGTAGACTGAGCCCAGCGCTCGCCGTCGGTGGGTGCTGGAGAAGCCCGGTCCGCTGGGACTGACAACGTTCAAAGGCAGAGACACCCGTGGTTCAAATGCTTGCCAGTGTGGCGATCGGTGGGGGCGGCGGTGACGCTCCTGAGCTCCGACCTGGGCTCGAAGAGGGCGACATCACGCCGGGAATCGAAGGATTCCTCTTCACCGCGCTGGTCGTGGTGCTCCTGATCATCGTGGTCCGCGACCTCGCCAAACGTATGCGCCGGATGAAGTACCGCGCGCAGGTCGAGGACGAGTTCGCGGGAACCGAACCTGAGTTCCCTGGTGAGGTCACCGAGGCCGAGATCTCTGCCGCGCAGCAGCGCTCCCGCTCCGCCGCGGCAGAGGCCCGATTCGGTCCCGCCCCGGCCAAGCCTGCAGCTAACCCGTCCTCAGCAGAGCCTGAGATTGAGCCCGAGAACCACACGAACCCACCGTCCTCACGTTGAGAGGCGGATTTTCCGGCTAGTTCAGTGGGTTCTAGGCCCTAGAAGCACGTAGATTCCGCCACTCAACCGGGCGATCTAGACTGGCGCCATGGTGAGAACTCTTCCTTACGGATCCTGGCCCTCGAGCATCTCTGCCGAACAGCTTGCAGTTGGCGGGAACCGGCTCGGCTCCCCGCAGTGGGTGGGAGATCAGCTCTGGTGGAGCGAAGGACTCGCAGCCGAAGGCGGCCGGCAGACCATCGTCCGGACCGTCGCGGACCCCCTGGCCAAACCCGCGGACAATGTCAGTTCTTCGCGCCCCGGCAGTCCGGAACATCCCGATAGTCCGGAACATCCCGACAGTCCGCAACACGACGACGACGCGCATCCCGCTCAGGCCATCGCCGTGGAGGCTGAACCCGCCACCGTCACGGTGTTGCCTGCGCCCTTCAACGCTCGCTCCCGGGTGCATGAATACGGCGGAGCATGCTGGACCGCGCTGACTGAAGCGCAGCTGCCACCCGCTCTGCAGTCCTCGACCCCGGCTGAGGGTGTGGAGGCTGCGCAGACCTACCCGGTGGTGCTCTTCGTGAATTTCACGGATCAGCGCATCTATTCGTTCCGCCAGGGTGAGGAACCCCGGCCGATCACCCCCTCGGGTCCCGAGGTCGCCGAGGCGGGAGGCCCGTCATTGCGCTGGGCGCAGCCGACACCGGTCACGCTTGCCGATGGCACACCTGAGGTGTGGTGGGTCTGTGAAGAGCATCTGGGCGGGCTCGACGCTGACGGAGCCCCCCGTATAGAACGCTATATCGCCGCCGTCCCACTGGATGGATCGGCCGCTGAGGATCAGATGTCCCTGCGAAAGGTGACGCCCGCCTCGCGTTTCATCGCCCACCCGAGGCTGTCTCCAGATGGCACAAGGTTGGCATGGATCTCCTGGGAGCATCCACAGATGCCCTGGGATGGGACGACCCTTCATCTGGGCAAGGTGGCCGCCGGCATCGTGGCCGAAGAGTCGACCCTCGACGGAGGCACCGAAATATCGGTCCTGCAACCGGAATGGCGCAGCGAATCCGAGCTGATCTACCTCAGTGACCGTTCCGGCTGGTGGAACCCCTGGGGTGTCGACCTCAGCGGTAAACACCCTGCCGAGCCGCGCCAGCTGCGTCGGGACGAACAGGAATACGCCGGACCGCTATGGCAGCTTGGGGCCAGCTGGTTGACCCTGTTGGACGCAGATCACGCCCTGAGCATCCACGGCACCGCAACAGACTCCCTGGGTGTCCTAAATCTTGCGGACGGGACCGTAGAGCCACTCGGGCTTCCCCAGACGAGTATCGCGGGAGTCGCACTTCGGACCGACGGAACGCTCGCGCTGTACGGGTCCTCCGCGACAGACTTCGCCGCGATCAGCGTGGGGCGTCTGGAGCGCAGCGGTAATTCCACGACAGCTGATTCCGTCACGGTTAATCCCACCACGGCCGATTCCACCACTGCCGGGCAGTGGTGGGTTGACCGCCTCGACGTCGTGCGTTCTTCACGTCAGGACGCCCCGGATCCCGCGCTGCTGCCCAGACCGGAACCGATCACAGTGCAGGACAGCACCGGGGAAGCGATCCACGCAGTGCTCTACCGGCCGCAGCAGAGCGGTTTCGCCGCACCCGAGGGCGAACTCCCGCCGTTTATCGCTCAGGTCCATGGCGGTCCGACCGGACAGGCCGCGGTGGGACTCTCGCTGGGCATCGCCTATTACACCTCGCGGGGGATCGGCGTGGCGGACATCAACTACGGCGGTTCCACCGGGTTTGGCCGCGCGTACCGCGACCGGCTCAAGGGCCAGTGGGGCGTGGTGGATGTCGCCGACACGGTGGCGGTCATGGAGCACCTGGTGAATGAGGGAATCGCCGACGGCGCACGGTTAGGGATCGAAGGAGGCAGCGCGGGCGGCTGGACCACGCTAGCCTGCCTGACACGGACTGCAACCTTCGCCGCCGGGGTCTCGAGCTTCGGCGTCGCGGATCTCGTCGCACTGGCCGAGGACACCCATGATTTCGAGTCGCGCTATCTGGACGGTCTTGTGGGTCCATATCCGGAAGCCGCAGAGATCTACCGCGAGCGGGCTCCGCTGAACCACGTGGATTCCCTCGAGTGTCCAGTACTGCTGCTCCAAGGCGATGAGGACCCGATCGTGCCGCCGAACCAGGCGGAGATGTTCCGCGATGCGCTCGCGGCGAAGTCCATTCCGCATGCCTACCTGCTCTTCGCCGGTGAGCAGCACGGCTTCCGCAAGGCTGAGAACATCATCACCAGCTTTGAGGCCTCGCTGAGCTTCTACGGTCAGATCTTCGGCTTCGAACCCGAGGGTATCCCGCGCCTGGAGCTCACCACCTGAGGTTGAGGGGCGGATTCTACGACCAGTTGAGTGGGTTCTAGGCCCCAGAAGCCCGTAAATTCCGCCGCTCAACGGAGGGTGTCGACGCGTAGGCCGTAGGTGCGCGAGACTTGCCCTATGGGACAACGCCTCGCTGAAAGCTCCTCGCTGTACCTCCGTTCCCACGCGGATAATCCGGTGGACTGGTTCCCCTGGGGAGATGAGGCCTTCGCTGAGGCGCGACGGCGCAACGTCCCGGTCTTCGTGTCCATCGGCTACGCCGCCTGCCACTGGTGCCACGTGATGGCGCGGGAGTCTTTCGCCGATCCCGAGCTTGCGGCAGCGCTGAATGACCGGTTCGTCGCGATCAAGGTGGACCGCGAGGAACACCCCGACGTGGATGACACCTATATGGCTGCCACCCAGGCCATGACCGGTCAGGGCGGCTGGCCGATGAGCGTGTTCACCCTCCCCGATGGACGGGTCTTCCACGCAGGCACCTACTTCCCGCCGCGAAGGGTCGGGCAGATGCCCTCCTTCTCGGAGGTGCTCGACGCCGTGCATGCGGCCTGGACTGAACGTCGCACGGAAGTGGAGAGCTCCGCCGCGAAGATCGCCGCAACACTGGGCGCCCAGCGCCGTCAGCAGGCCCAGCTCGCTACATCCGTCCACACCGACGACGACGCAGCCTCTGCGGGCCCATCCCAGCAGGCACCCACTGATCTATCCGGGACAGCCTCCGCGGCGTTGAGCTCAGTTGAGGTCGATGGGCTCGTCGCTGAGGCGCTCGCAGTGTTGGCCGAGCAGGAGGATGAAGTCCATGGCGGTTTCGGCGCTGCACCGAAGTTTCCGCCCTCCCCGCTGCTGGGCTTCCTGTTGGAAGAAGCCGCCTGGGATCCGACCTCTGCGGCAGCCGGATTCGCGCTTCGCACACTGGAGACTCTCGGCCGGTCAGCGCTCTTCGACCAGGTCGAAGGCGGATTCGCACGCTACGCCACCGACCGGGGCTGGGCGCTGCCGCATTTCGAAAAGATGCTCTATGACAATGCTCAGCTCATCGGTCATGCAGCCCGACTCAGCGCCCATCCCGCAGCCGATGCCGAGCAACGTGAGCGCGCCTTGAGTCAGGCCCGGCTGAGCATCGACTGGCTGCAGGCGCGGATGCTGCTGGGGGACTCGGGACTCTTGGCCTCCTCCCTGGACGCGGACACCGTGGATGAACACGGTGGGCACAGCGAGGGCGCCACGTACCTCTTCAGCGACACAGAGCTTATGGAGGCCGCTGAAGCGGCAGGGCTGGACCCGAGCCAGGCACAGCAGGTGGGCGCATTCAACCGCGGTGTTCCAGCCGATGAGCATGCGCTGAGATCCGGTTCCGCGTTGAACATCACCTCCGAGACTCCGCGGACCCTGCACTTCGATGCGCGGCTGACCGGGGATGAGGCCAGACTGTGGGACACAGTCCTGCCCGAGCTGCGGCGTCGTCGGGATGACCGCAATCAACCGGAACGGGATGAGAAGGTGGTTGCCGCCTGGAACGCGCAGGCCATCTCATCCTTGGCGATGGCCGCTGCGCTCTGGGATGACGCCGAGCTCCTCGCGCAGACCGAGGCGCTCGCGCAGCGGCTTTGGGATACCCACGTGGTCCTGGTGGGAGAATCGCAGACTGCCGGGGAAAAGGACACAGCGCAGGGCTGTGCCCGAGCCCAAGTCCATCGGATCTCCTATGCCGGCATCCGGGGCGCAGACCTGGGTGGACTCTCCGATCACGCACATCTCGCGGTGGCCTGCTTCCAACTGAGCTCGGCAGGTGGCTCGCAGGCTTGGCTGGACCGGGGAGCAGCCGTTCTGCGCGAGATCCTGCACAGTTTCGTGCGCGTCCAAGAGGGTGAACTCCAGCTCCTGGAGAGCGCGGCGACCGGCGGAATCCTCGCCACGGCGCAGCAGGGCCCGCTCTTCGCCACTCCGCTGGATGGCCCCGAGCCGAGCAGCGTGGCCGCGCTGGCCCAGGCGCTGCAGCTGGGGGAGGCGCTGGAGCTGCTCAGCTTCGAGGAACTGCGGCCGGCACAGGTCCTGCAGCACGTGAAGATCGCAGCGTCCAAGGCGCCGACCGTGGTGGGCGCCTCCCTGTTGGTGGCGCGGCGTGCCGCGCGGAGATCACCGGCGTTCCGCTTTCTCGGGGGCAGTGCAGAGGATCTGGCGGAGGTCCGGCGCGCGGGTGCGCTCTATGGGGTGCCCGTGGAGCCGGTGGATGCAGGACTGATAGACAGTGATGCGCGGCTCAGTCTGAGCGTCTGCCTGAACTCACTTGGCTCCATGATCTGTCTGCCCCCGGTAGGTTCTGTGGACCAAGCAGTGGCAGGTCTGCGCAGCTGAGCGATCGGCCCAGACGTCAGCCCAGCACCGCGAACATGATGGCAATGTAGTGGCAGATGAAGCCGATGAGCGTGCAGGCGTGGAAGAGCTCGTGGAAGCCGAACCATTCCGTGGAGATATTGGGGCGCTTGAGCGCGTAGAAGACGGCACCGATGATGTAGGCGGCACCACCGACGCAGATCAGCGTGGCAGACACGGCATTGGCGGCGAAGAAATCGCCGAGGAAGACCAACGCCGCGAGCCCCAGGATCACGTAGCTGGGGGTGTAGAGCCAGCGCGGTGCGTGGGTCCAGAACACCCGGAAGGCCACACCTGCCAGCGCCCCGATCCACACCGCGACCAACAGAATCGTGTCTCGAGGCTCAGGAAGCAATGCCAGCGTCAGCGGGGTGTAGGTTCCCGCAATGATGAGCATGATGTTGGTGTGATCCAACCGTTTGAGCACGATGGCGGTCTTCGGTGACCACGCGCCCAAGTGGTACGTCGCGGATACTCCGAACAGCAGCAGTCCGGTGATGACATAGATCACGGAGGCCACGCGCAGTGTCCCGGCAGGGGCCAGCACGATCAGGATGATCCCGGCAGCCAGCGCCAGCGGCACCATGACCGCGTGCAGCCAGCCGCGCATCCGCGGTTTGAGCGGCACCTCGGAATCGAAGAGACGTTCGGCCGGCGCAGTGTCGCGTGTGGGCAGCTCGGTGGGGTCCTCGTTCGTTGTCACGGCATAAGTGTAGGCCGTGAGGTGACTGGCCAGTAACAAATGTCGAGCAGCGTGAAGCGTTCCAGGGTTGAATTCTCTGCGGGCAATTGTGGTGCACGCCGCAGTGTTCGGGTCCGCTGCCCAGGCGCATATCCCGGCACCGTCCCTTAGGGTGGGAAATGCGTCAACACTGCAGGAGGTTCCATGGGGCTGCGCAATCTCGCCTATGCCGTCTACGAGCGGCAGATCAGTCGTGCCCTGCCCAAGGATCGGATCCCGCAGCACATCGGAGTTGTGGTCGATGGGAACCGGCGCTGGGCGAAACTCGCAGGAACCCCGACGGCGGACGGTCACCTGGCGGGCGCGAATAAGATCGTGGAATTCATCGATTGGTGCGCCGAGCTCGGCGTGCCCACGGTGACCCTGTACATGCTCTCCACGGACAATATGAACCGTTCCACCGAGGAGCTGGACCAGCTCATGGAGATCATCGCTGACACCCTGGAGCGACTCTGTGAGTCCCGACCTGGTGGTCGGCCCGTGCGCGTGCACCCGGTGGGCCAGCCGGAATTGCTCCCCGCTCCGCTCGCGGCACGTCTGCGCACTATGGATGAGGAACTCTCCCGCACCGCGGAAGAGCCCGCTGTTCACGTGAACGTGGCCGTGGGATACGGCGGCCGGCAGGAGATCGTGGACGCGGTCAAAGACCTGCTGCGTGATGCCGAATCACAGGGACGCACACTCAGCGAGGTGGCCGAGGACCTGACCCCCGGGTCAATCGCCGATTGGCTCTACACCCGTGGGCAGCCAGATCCCGAGCTCATCATTCGCACCTCGGGGGAGCAGCGACTTTCTGGATTCCTGATGTGGCAGTCTGCATACTCCGAGTTCTACTTCTGTGAGGCGCTCTGGCCCGATTTCCGCAGGGTCGACTTCATTCGTGCCCTGCGCGACTATGCTCAGCGGCAACGACGCTTCGGGAACTGACCTGGGGCTATTCCTCGGACCAGATTTCGGTGGCGGATTGTTAATCCGTTTGTCATATTAAAGGCACCTGAATTACTCCCATGTAATTAGATCCGGGCGTACTGTTGGCAGTGTCAGAACACTGACCGGAAAGGCCCGATCGCGTATGCCAGAGGCATCACGTAGGAGGGGTCGGACCGGCCCCCTAGGGCCGAACCGACCACACCCCGTGAATAGATACGGGGACAGTTCAAGGTTCCGCCGTGAGTCGGATCCGCTGCGAAGCGGATTCACCAAGACCCACGGTCGGGACCTTTTGTGTTCCCGGGTATGGAGTAATCGTGGCCTCCTCGCATTTGACCCCTCTCACCCCTGACGCTGTCGGCTCTGCCGAGATTGATTCAGCAGTCGCTGGTGAAGTCGCCCAGAAGTCCTATGTGCTCGACACTTCGGTCCTGCTCTCGGATCCGAAGGCTTTTCTGCGGTTCGCCGAGCATGAGGTGATCCTCCCCGTCGTCGTGATCTCTGAACTGGAGAAGAAACGCCACGATGCCGAGCTGGGATACTTCGC
>Ga0265798_10004176_pt1 | contig 20118 bp, 14 predicted proteins | sample P3T30metagenome_FD_192430 | JGI IMG/M metagenome (GOLD analysis project Ga0265798, IMG submission 192430) | Plant litter microbial communities from East Loma Ridge, Irvine, California - P3 T30 | ecosystem: Environmental > Terrestrial > Plant litter > Unclassified | place: USA: California... | reverse complement strand
GCCAGTGAAGAGCAACGGGCCTTTGACGGAGTACAAGAGTTCTGGAGCAACGGCCGCAGCACTGGGGTTGGGCGCGCTACCAAGGTATAGTCCCCCTCTGGATACCGAACTTGAATGGGTACAGCCCATCCACTGAATTGGGCTGTGGTCTCGCTCTAGAACGTAGTTATGATTTGCATGCACGATATTCCCAAGTAGCTGCGCCTGGTCGTGCGGTAAGCCGTTGAGGTCGACATCGAAAGCATTATCGGAACGTTGGGTCATATGAACCCACACCTACTCAGGCTTGTTTTTCTGAGTGTCGAAGAAGATGACTCGATAGCGGTCAGGATGCGGAGGCGAAGCTTGCAAGTGGGCTTGATAGCTGCTACATACAGGCTTGTGTGTAAGCCAGTCGCTGAGTTGACATTCTCGGGAACAGTATCGACTGCAGCGGCAGTTCTGGCAGACGCTGGCGGCAGTGCAGCGACACAGAGCACAGAAGCGTAGTTAGCGTTGAGGTTCCGGGCATGACTGCTGGTATTTGTATTAGGTGAACAATTGATGTGCGGTACAGGTGTGCGGCAAAGAGAGGGAGAGGGAGAGAGATTATGTGCATATGCTGAAGTTCCAAGACAAAAGCGCGTGAAAGCACCAGATGGTTCTCGCCAAGAGATTTTTATGATCATCGCTTTGATGGAAAACTACTGCGATCGCCTACTGCAGGATGGTGTATACCACGGAAAGTCGCAAGGACTTCTGGAAGTCTTCGAACACCCAACTGTTGTTCCTGGAAGTTAGTTATATATTGCGACTTGTCATCTTCTCGGCACCCCTGCAGTTTCCGTCATATGCGACAACACGTTGTAGTCTGTTGTGCAGGGCGCGACCACGGAAGACTATAAGATCTCATTTGCGAACGCGATCATAGAGTCCAGTCTTTCGTTTCCGTATAGCGGTGGGCGTCCCATCACCGTTCCATAACTTCAACCACTTCACAGGCGCTAATGTCCAGTTCGCCTCGTCGTCAAGCGCACGATCCAGAAAGAAGGTGACGACAGATGTGATGCCAACAGCACCAATGGCCGAAACCCAGTACACCCAAAACTTCTGTTTGTTGAGAGCGTAGTTGTCCTGCATGCTGAACAAGCTGCTCGTGTACGCTAAAGGAATGAACAGCAACGCGAGCAGATTGAGTCGCTTCACGCGCTTCGATTCTTCCAGAGCCTGGCGGTTGCCAGCGATAGACGCTAGACCGGTCATGGACGTGTTAGTTTCCAGCAGTTTCATCTCATGTACAGTCAGTTTGCTTATCACGCGTACTTGCTATAATTATACTCCTCTGTATGTAGCAAACACGCTGCCTCTTGTAGGCAAGGCAGATCTCTAAGATAGATCTGTATCTAATTTAGTTAGTTATAGTTATCTACTAAGTTACCTTACTAAAACTAAGCTCTATTAGCTCTACTAACGCTTTAGTTACCTAGTAGTAGATTATATATATAAGGTCCTTAAGAAGGCGCATCGCTTACTAGTGTGAAGTTATTACTCCACACGCACGTTCTTTCTTGACGCTGGAAGAAGGTAGGCTCCATGAAGAAGTGGCCACTAACTGTCTTCACAGAGTCCGGTGCGAGGCCTTCTATGATGTAGATGCGTCAACGCTGGTGATTATGCGTGGAGCCATCGAAGTGTCTCTGAAGCTTCGCCGCTGAGTCGAATGACTCTTGTGTCTTGTAGTCCGGTTGCCCTGTCGCCGGAGAATCGAGTAGTACGACCACTGCGTTGCCCTTCTTGAGAGGTCCTTTTTTGTTTTTTGGATCCGCTTTTTTCAGACCAGGATTGGAGCCGCTTAAAGCCTCAATGTACCTTTGGTACGGACCTAAAATCGGACTTGAGAGTCTGTTGGGATCGAAGGATGGGCAAATCTACCTTCGTCACGCAGCCACGAGCAGATAACGTTCTCATCAGGTGGCAGCCCGGGACTAGGGGCAACAATCCTCGCCTGAGCTGTTGCCAATGATTCGCTTTGCGACGATCCATTGAGGTATCGCACCTTCAACGAGTTACGCGTGCTATGTGTAGCCATCCAGGCCGGCTTTTAGGCGGTATTCACTTAGCCAGGCTTGAGCAACGACTGTCAGCCACTTGTTGGACAGCGACGAGAACACAATGGCGTCGCAGGACAGCGTTTATGGAAAAGCATGTGGTGTCGAGATATTGGGTCTCGGAAGGGCTGGGACGAGCCGTACGGTAGCCTTTGGCTTTCTTCGAGTGCGGCTCTGCATCGACGCTGTGACCTGTCTGGAGTCAGAAAACCGCCACGTCATCCGTGCGTTCTTCAGATCGTTCCCCTTTCGTCCTATCTGGCACCTCCCATGCGCGCTTCGAGGCTGTGTGAGGACTGGTGAGCAAGCATTGAGGGGCAAGCCTCGCGTTTCTACGCGCAAGTGCGGTGCACACAGCTGCTATTCCAGGTGTTGTGAGTTCACCGGAGCATCGGGACCAACGGCTCGTAGGTTCTTGAATCGCCTGATTGGAGACGTCAAATTTGAGGAGAGTCGAGACGGAAGCGCGTAGATTTCCACCCGCACACGTCTTTAGCACAAGAGGCTTAGTGCGCAACACATGGGCACGGGCGATTCTTAGCGTGGGAGATGTGCGCGAGCCCACAGGCACTTTGCCTGCGACACTATCACATATTGCATTACATCGTTTAAGCATGCGCGCATTTGCCAGCTATGTTATATGTACGCGCGCGGACGATGCGGCTCCCTAGCGGAAACCTATTCGTTCACATACTCGACCTTGAGTCGGCCGCTACTGATGAGGTTCCTGCAACTACGATGAGGCCAGTCCTCCATCTCAGCCCAGATGTCCATATCTCTGTCGAATTCGGCAATTAAAACTTGGTTGAAATCCTCGTTCTTGGCCCAGAACGCCGCCGAAACGGAGTTCCAGGTCAACATCGACACCTTCAAGATAGCCTGGGGAGCCAGAAGGTCCATGCGCGTATCTAGCGGAGCGCAGGCCGACCACTCCACGCCAAGCCAGACAGTCTTGATAACTCGAAGCTGTGGCTCGCGGCGGGCATGGAGCCATTTGCTGAGAGCACAAGGACTGTCGAACGAGAACTCGTTAGTGGAGTACGGGAGCAGGCCAACTTCGGTGCGGATCTGGCGACAGGTGGCGGACAGGACCGTCATGTGGGAGCCCGAGTCGTAGACGACACGCTCGTTCGGGATCATGTTGGCAAGGTAGTCGGTCTTGTCGTTGGCCAGAACCGGTACGGAGTCGTAGTTGTTTCGCCACTCCAGCAGGTATGTGGCATTGAAGGACGGTTGAGCCTCGCGCATCCTCCAGTCGTAGCGACCATATTCTCAGGTAGTACAGTAGATGCCTCCGCCAGGTTGACTGACAGACAAGCTGCTGATAGAACTCGAGGCCACACGTACGTTGTCCCTGTCGATACGCTTCGGCAGTCGTTTGACGCTGATGTGGACATGCTGGTCGCTTACAACCATCCGAAAGATCACGTTGCGCAACTCGGCGGGCAGACGTATAAGTGGCGAATATTTGGCGTTGCGCTTCATGCTGCGTTGCGCTTCATGCTGCGTTGCGTCAATATCGGCTTGCGAGTTAAGGCGAGGACAACTTACATGGATGTTCGAGCGTCTTGCTTGCAGATGGTGACATCGAGGAGTCCGCGCACGAGGCACTTACCCTTCAACAAGCCCACAAAATCGCCCTTCAAAGCCTCGAGGATCATATCATTGGGCGTAAGGTACGTTTTCGCGTTTTCGTGTTCAGCTTGACGTGCCGTTGCAACGGCTGCCTGAGCCTTCTTGGTGTTCTTCTTCTTCTTTTTCTTGGCCATGATGACGGTTCTGGGCATTTGCGCGATGAGGACAACTTGAGTTGTTAGTCAGAAGCTCGGTGTCTTCTAGATAGCGTAGGAAAATGCGAAAGTGTGTGCCGGATGGAGTCACTAATTGGAGGCAGGTCGTGGGAGGGTTCAAATACCGGAGCATGGAGAAGGTGAAGGCAGCGTAAGGTGAGAGCGCGATCGGTGGTACGGAAGTCGCGGCCTATGGGAAGGCGCAGACAAACGCAAGCATGTCGCACTTTGCAATTACAGGCCGACGCGAGATTTGTTGCAATCTCGCATCTTCTCCAATACTATCGAACGACAGAGCACGAGCATGTTATATGCTGCTGAGGCCATCACGATTCACTCTCCGTACACAAATTCTCGATAGGCCTGCCCAGGTGGCTTCACAGCGACTGCACGTGTCAACAAAAGCAAGCTCAAGGTAAGTCAAGTCTCGGGTCAAATTAACGCACTGAGGCATATGTGCATTGGTAATGATGCATCTACCCACCAAGCTCATCTACGAAACATAGCACAAGACAAGCTGATTGCGTATTAGTGATCATGCCATAGCCCGTATGTCTGCATTTCAACACTTCCTTCGTCCCTCAATCAGCTACCAGGCGGCGATCTAGATCGAAAAACACCTGTTCGATGTGACAGGCTAGGCGCGGGAAGTGTAAACTGAAACTAAATTCACGCAAAGCAACCTTCCACTACAATGTTATACCAAGTCATGATCCCTGCGTTTGTCTATCTGCTGGGCAAGACGCGGGATCCCGCCTTGAGATAGCTGCAGAGTCGCTCTGGAGCTGCTCCGTCTGCCATGGCTGTCGCAGTGCTCATCTTCACTGTTCCTACTCACTAATCTCATCGCTCATCATTCATCAGTTCATTGCTCATCGCGCAATACAATGTGCGTCAAGGGATCATGTGCAGCAATTCTACCCATGGTCCATCGTATCTGCCTGCAAATCGGCCACCACGAACCACCAAGCTCCAGCACTGGGCGCCCTAAAGCCTGCAAGATGTCACCACAGAAGGTCAAAAGTCGCTCGATTCTGCTCCGCGACTATGTCCTCAGCTCGTCCGTTTCGAAGGTCACGAAGCCCAAGGGCACAGGAAAGCAGCCCAGTTTGAAGCGGAAAGATGGCATGCTGAGAACGGAGATACTTGCGCGGTCGGAGCTCATGGCGATGTAAGACTCCCAATCTGCCTTCATCCGTGGACCGATAGGCTGATGTGACAGCTAGTGCAAAGCGCAATTCTATCGTGTCGCCCCTACTTCGTCTTCCCGGAGAGATCAGGACCAAGATCTGGAAATATACGCTCGGCTATCACCAAATCGATATCGGCCACTACAGTCTCAAGCGTTCGTGGCCCATTGGTCGTACTCTGGACGTCCGGCCGCTGCGACCAGCAGGACACTTCCCGTCAACCCTCGTACACCCACACTTTACGCTTCCCAAGGTATGCCGTCAAGTGTATGTCGAATCTTCCGCATTCATCTACACGCTCAACACATTTCGGTTCAACAATTGCACTGCTCTCGATCAATGGGTGAAGAGCCTCGCGCCGGGACAGAGGCGTCTCGTTGCTTCAGTCGATGTACCCTGCGACTACATGCACAAGTACCGACACGGGCTTCGCAAGTCGTTCTGCGCTAAATTCGAAAACATTGAGCGCATTGGAGTGGATGAGCATGTGGCCGTGTATGGAAAGAGGCCTGGCGACGACAAGGGTCTAGGACCGGCCAAGAAGAGGGAAGTAGAGTTCATCCTCGCGAAGGAAGGCAAGTCATTCAGGATTGAGTGGCATGAAGGAGCTCTTGGATCTGTGGTTCATTGTTGAATGAGTAGGTTGCCGTAGCTTTTGCAACCGCTACTTGGGCTTGAGGTGTACCGACATTAGGAAGATTTTATGATCGCGCAGTTGGAGAAGCGTGTTGGGTGCGCCAGCGAGGTGCATCGTATAAGCTTGGGTCACTTCAGAGCACACCTACTTCTGGCAGTATGTTAGTTCACTCGCGCAAAGACATGTTTGTTAGGTCTACCTCATGTCAACTGGTGTGTTCCTTCTTGCTGCCTCGTCAAGAAGGGAAAGCGCGCGTCCGTAGCCACCCGCTCCTTCCTCATCCTTTAGCGTCCATTCGTACCTCTTCATGCATGACAACTCCCCACCTCCATACCCAGACGGTGCACCAACACCGACGCTCGAATACTCTCAACCTCACCGTGCAAGCCAATACCATGGCGCCCAAGAAGCCTAACACCGCGGCCGCAGCCAAGGCGAAGCCTGTGAAGGGCGCTCACTCCAAGGTCGACAAGGCGTGGACGTACAAGAAGTATCAGAACGGTCTGCTCAACCTCAAGGCGCCAGCTCGTTACATGAGCATGTAAGTCAATGCCTCCAGCCCGCCTTCAGGGTATGGAACGGAGCGCGCTTTTCGTTAGAAGATCAACAGTACTGACCTCCCCAGATCCAAGACCAATTCTGTCACGTCCCCGCTGCTGGCTCTACCTGCTGAGATTCGAAACAGCATCTTCCGCTACGCCATCGGAGGCTACGACATCTACATCAGCGCCATCAACGACACGTATCACCGCGATGCCGTCACTGGTCGGATGATATATGAAAAGAACCGAATGTTCACCACAATCCTGCCGAAGGGCGAGCAATACCAGATCGCGTCAGCCGATGACGTCCTACCAAGTATCTCCCTCCCTCGGGTCTGTCGTCAGCTATACACTGAGACAGCGCTCCTTTCCTACATGCTCAACCACTTCAAATTCGGAGGATCACTGTCGAGAACTGCGGGCAACCGACATGCTGGCTTTTACCACAACCCGTTAGACTTTTGGCTCAACCAACGTGCTCCTGCCCAGATCAAGGTCATCTCTTCGATTGGTGCTCCACACGACTACCTCCGCAAGTACCTCTATGGCGGTCGACCTGCTTTCAGCACAATTCTTCCAGGTCTGAAATTAGTTGACCTTCAGGCTGGTCAAGTTTACCTCGGCGACGTCGGACCTGAGCGCTTCAGACATAGTTCGATCGTCAACAAAGACCTCGAGAGCGGCATCGGCATGTTATGGTCGACAACGACAGGACCAACGGTATGAAAACCGGATCGGGACTGGGAAATTTCCATGGCTAAGGATCTGACTCATTTCAACTCCGTCGTGGACACAAATGACGCATGAGTTTTCACTCCCGTGGGGAGTGGTGGGAGTGCGGAAGACGATTATGGTTTTCAGGCTCCTAACCTGGGAAGGCAATTCGACGATAGTGAGGTGCTCGCAAGGTTTTCAAGACTGTCTTATGTAACAACAACAACAATCAATCCAATCAAGCAGGCAGGACGTCAAGAATTTCTCATGAATGCCTATTGATTCTTCCAAATTCAATTGCACTGGCAATGTCGATATTCTTGCGACTGTCGGTACACATGTTTTGTCTTTAAGCCCTACGTTGACAGGCTGCTCGTAGCATTACCAATGTGCTCCAGAGTGCGACATTCATTATGCAACTGTAAGAGCCCTTTGAGCGGCACCATGCAGCGACTTCAGGTCGAGTGCCCAGATGAAGAGGAGGTCCGATATTCCGAAGCTGAGTGTCGTGCATAACCACTGTTAGCTTTTATGTCTGATGTCCTTGACGACGCAGACACTTTCTCGTAAAGACTAGAAAGTGGATGGGAAATTATATCATTGATCAGGAAAGAAGTGCAGCCGTGACTAATAAGGGAGAGACCAGAAGGAAAGTGTATCCTCATCCGTACTCAGAAAGCGTCACCAAGTCAACTCGTGAACCAACCCTCGCATGTGTATCCGCTTCATCTCCACGCAATTCAATCTCCAGTACATCCCTCCGCTCTAACAGCAGTCCTCCGCACACTCGCAGCAATCCGCACAACACTCGCACCCCTCCTCACACACAAAGCAACAACACAGCGTCGCAAGACACGCGGTAAGACAGCCTCGGTCTTTCTTCTGCTTGGGCGGCGGGCCCTGCTGGTACTGTCCCTGCGGCGGTCCGTAGTACATTTGTTGCTGTGGCGGTGGAGCGCCGTATTGCATGGGCGGGCCTTGCTGGTAGGGCTGGGGTGGGCCGTAGCTGTTGGAATATTAGTTTAGTGGGAGGTGGATGGATGTGGATGGACCTTTGCTGTGGGTATTGGGGGGCGCTGCCGCCTTGGTAATATCCTTGGGACGCCATTATGTTTTCTTGGTTGGAGGATGAAGTGACTTTGCGGGTTGTGATCGAGCGATCGTCGGAGCTGTGAGTAGCGAAAACCAAGCTTTGCGCCAAGAAGCTTGTTGAGGTTGACGGGTGTAACCGAGGCTGGATGCTTGGATCGCGAAAACAAGTCGTAGGAGGAAGTTGGAAGTTCGAGGTGAGTTGTAGGGGTGAGCGAAGAGAAGTAAACAAGGTGGATCAGGCGCACCTTCACACTGCTTATAAGCTCGCTCTCTCACCGGCCGCTCTTCCGCGGCGCATGATCGAGCGTAATTGGCGCAGGCTCAGGCCCATGCACATGCTTCGTCACCACGATCGTTTAGTGCCGAATAGTTTAGCTTACTGCGCCACTAAGCTTCTTAATCAGTGTGATTCATTATTGCGAAAGGATAATAACGTAGGGATGCTGGAAACGCGAGCATCTTCTGAGAGACGTGCTGCTAATGAGTTCAGCGAAATCACCCATAGAGACCATGTAATAAGAATTTCTCATTGACCGCATCACTCTCTGTCGATACCCCGAGTCACAGTGACCGTCGCGTAGCTTCGTCATGCTGTCAGCCACAAATGTGGATGCGCCAGGGGTCAAGGGCTAAGCACCAATGCACACCTTGGCGGAAGCTTGGTTTCGGAAGCGTTTTGCGGCAGGCAAAGGGTGGATTTTAGTGCACGTCACATCAACTGTCACACGTCGTGGCCCAAAAAAATGACCTGTTTATGTAGATCTGTTTCTTCGCCCCTAGCACTCTGTTCAAAACAAACTCTCTATGTAGTTCTAGTCCCCAAAACCACGCCCAATATGTCGAGAGCGAAGAAGGTCCGATAGGCGCTTCTAACTTGCAGCCACACCGCACGGTTCAAGCTGAACACGTCCCTCACATCCAAATTCACAAAGAGAACCAATCAAATCGCTAAATACTAGTGGAATGCTATGTAACCGCTCATGCTCAATCGACAACACAACAAAGCACGCACCTCTCCAGATTATGTACACATATATATGGGGTCGAAGACAATAGATACTCTGTCTGCTAGGCAAGCTACAGCCAGCCTCGGAATTTAACATGGCAGCAGCAATCATTAAAAGCCAAAGGGATTTTGCGGTGCTACAGAATGTCAGTACCACATTCCAACAATGACAAGATAGATCATTCAACTCACTAGCATTAGCGAGACTCGCCTTCCCTGTTGGCTGAGGCGTAAGTTTCTTCGCAGCCTGAACACCAAACCTAATCGGCGGCGCGGGGCCCGTCCGCTGCGGCACCAACGGCTGCGCAGTAGGCATCGACGGCATGGGCGGCATTGGAGGCATTGGCGGAGCTTGTCCAAAGCCAGTTGGTTGGGGCTGGATGGCGGGGGGCAGGAAGCGGTTGATACCCGTTGCTTGTGGGTTGAGGGGCGACGGTTGGAAGCTGTTGTAGCCCGTTGGCTGGGCCTGCATGGGCTGGAAGGGCGCTCGCGGTGGATCTGCGAAGGGGCTACCGTTTTGCTGGTAGCTTGGTTGGAAGCCGGTCTGCATAGGTTGTTGAAAGCCAGTCTGCATGGGCTGTTGGTAGCCGGTTTGCATTGGCTGCTGGAAAGGTGCGAATCCGCCTTGCTGCTGGGGCATTTGCTGAGGCATCTGCGGCGGAGGCGACATGGAATTGTAGCCAGTTTGTTGAGGCATCATGCCGTTTTGCTGGTAGCCATAACCATTCTGTTGCGGCATACCCGTCATCTGCGGTTGCATCTGTTGCATGTTCTGTCCGTTCACCATGTTGGGATTGAAGCCAGTCAGTTGGGGCTGCAGGGGCGGAGGAGGCCCAAAGGCACTCTGTTGAGGGTTTTGTGGAGCGGACGAAGACCGCATCGGCGGTGGCGCAATGCCACCAGCCATTTGCTGTTGTGGTGGCTGCGGTCGCATGCGTGGTGGAGCAAGATTTTGAGGCTGTGTAAGAGCTTTGATAGCAGCGACTTGATCAAACAAGGACGGTGTAGCACCCGTAGGCTGCGGTTGCTGAGCAGGAGCTTGCGCCGGCGGAGGTGGGGATTGGGCAGGCTGAGGCGCTGGTACGGGTGGTGTTGGTTGCGCGATCAGCTCTGGCTTAAGGGCTGGCATATCCAGCAATGAAAGATCATTCATTGAACCAGTGAGCTGAGGCGGCTTTGGTGCAGGAGCTGATTGTGCCGGAGGTGGCGAAGTCGCCGGTGCTGGCGCAGAAACAGAAGCTGTGCGCGATGGCTTGACGTCCCATGCGTTGTCGTCGAAACCCTCTGTCTGCTTCTCGCGCGCCGGTGCCGACGCCAGTGGTGTGGAGACAGCATCGGCGGGCTTCTTGACGGCATTGTCACTCTTTTGCTCGAATGTCTTTGCATCGACAACATCGTTGGTCTGAATGGCTGGCGCGGGTCGTCCCTTGCGAGTATTGTTCCTGAGCGCACCACCAGGACCAGAGAAAAGACCACCAGAGCTGCCTTCCTCCCCGTTCTCCTCGGCGAAGCTCACGCCGCGCTTGTCTCCACTACGTCCATACTTTCCTTCCAGATACTTGGTCACGCGCAGATTGTCGCCTTCTTTGAGACCCAGCGTACGCAGAAGAGCTGGTGTGATATCGGGTAGATTTTCTTCACCCATCTGGTCTTTGTGGAAAGCTTGAGCATATCGCTCGCAGATCTGCGGGTTTACGCCGGCCTTGAGGAAGAAGTCAAACCAGTCGTAGTCGGGCTTCTTCTCGACTGTGATGCCCGTTGGCGATTGCGGGCCTTGCTCCTTGGCTCGCAGCGTGCTCCGCCTCTTGAGATCGGACAGTGGCTTGTCGTCATCTAGAGACACTCCCGTGGCACGCTCAACGTACTCGAGATCCTCTACGGACATCTTAGTCACAGGCACAGCAATCTTGACACCATTGACTTTGTGTAGATGGATCTTGCCGCCTTTCATCAAGATGAACTCTGCATCAACCTTGAATGTGCCGGTCCGGTCGGTCCACGTTCGTACTCGCGACGTGTCTAAGGATGGTCAGAAGGCTTCTCTCTTGTGTGAAACAATATACGCACCGGGCTTTGATGTCGATTTGGTCGAAGTCGTCTTGTCGGCGGCGGAGGTGTCGCGCTTGCTCGATCTCTGTGATGTACGACGATGGTCAACATTTGTCTGCAGCAGACTAGAGTTGCGCGAAGGCAACCGCAGGCCAGGGCCTACCTGATCAGTCCTTGGCTCGCTCTCAGGTCTCTTCCGCCGCGAGGCCTGGCGAGCAAGCTCCTCCTCCTCCCGCCTGTTTTGCTCGACGCGCGATCGGCCGGCGTTGGTGCCCGTGCGGGCGGTCTGGGCAGCGGGCGCAGACACGGGAACGGACTCCCTGATGTCGACGTAGTTGGCGGGCACGACGCCCTCCTTGCCGTTCTTCAGGCGGCGCACGTTCCACCACTCGTCGCTCGCTGAGTCGTCGAGCACGAGGACCTCGTCGCCGAGCCCCACAGTGACCTCGTCGTCGCCCTGGGCCATGAAGTCGAAGAGCATGACGCCCTTCTTCTGCACGTTGGAGCTGCCGGAGCCGGCGGCCAGGATCTCGCGCAGGCCAGCGCCCTTGGCGGCGCCGGCAAGCTCGCCCAGGGCGGACATGATCTCGGTGGCGGTGTCCTTTGCGCCGCAGTGGAAGTCGACGCTCTTGCTCGGCTGCTTGAGCTCCATGAAGATGTGCTTGCCCTCCTGCGAGTAGTACTCCATCTTCTCGGCGGTCCACTCCTGCTGCGGGCCGTCGCGCGACTTCTCGGGGGCAATCATGATCATGCCCTTGGGGATGTTGACGCCGAGGGTGATGGGCATCTTCTTGTTCTTGCCGGGCTGGGTGAGGTACTCGTAGATGTTGTAGAGGTGGTAGCCGCCGCCCGAGACGGGCGTGGCGGGCTGCTCGTCGCGCGGGTCATAGTGGTCGAAGGTGGCGCTGCGGGGCGGGGGGGACGGCAGCTGGGGCGAGGGCGACGGCGCGCGGGCGTACTGGGTGGGCGGCGGGGAGAAGGAGTCGGAGGGCGGGCGCTGGGGCAGGCGGGGCGGCGGCGCTTCCTGGTCGTCGTCGTCGTCGGACTCGTCGGGGGTGAACTGCACACGCCGTCTCTGAGCCGGAGCTGCGCTGACGTTGGGCGGGGGGGAGATGGAGCGCTGGCCCTGGCCCGACTTCTTCTGGATGATGCCTGCGAGCGCGGCGGCGGGGCTCGGGCGCGGCGGGCTGTCTGGCGTGGGCTGCTGCTGGCGTTCGTCGTCGTCGTCGTCCGAGTCGGGGGCTGCTGTGGCTGAAGCTGGGGGTATCGCCGGGCGTGCGTGCGACGGCGAGGCCAGCTCAATGTAGTTCGCCGGGGCAAAGCCGTAACTGCCGTCCTCGCCCACCAGCGCCCAGTCCGGGTCCGTCGTGTCGTAGACGTCGAGCACCGCGTCCTCCTGGAACGACAGCTCCTCGTCCGTCTGCCGCGCGTAGTCGTAGAGCGCCCGCGCCTGGCCCACGGGCGGCGCCTCCTCGACGTAGTTGTTCGGGATCAGCCCCTCGGGCTCCTCCTCGTCCTCGCCGTGGCCCTTCTTCTTCGCCTTCCACCAGTCGTCGTCGGCCGACTTCTCCAGCACCATCAGCACGTCGCCCTCGCTGAGCGCAATCTCATTGTCGCCCTGGGGCACATAGTCGTAGATGGCGCGGTAGATTCCGAGGAACACCATCGTGCCGGCGCTGTACGGTGGGGTCCTCGATTGTGGGTTGGTGAAGGTGTTGGAGTAGGGGAAGCTGTTGCTCGTGCACAGGTCAGACGCGCTAAGCCTCCGCAGCCGTCCATGTCTCCACAGTCGACGTAATCTGCTTCCATCCCATGTGCCATATCAAGACATGCCGTCCTGCACGCACTCAAGTCATTCACTGTCACTTGTACGAGTATCCCAGTCGTCTCAATAAGTATACCTAAACCCCTCTGTCCCCTCCAACACTTTCTTCCCGCCCCTCTGCCCCCTGTTCATCCTCCAAAACGCCACCGTGAACACACCCACAATCCCCATAATCATAACATGACTCCCAATACTAATCCAAATCGCCGTCATGTACCTCGGACTCTCCTGCTGCCTTACAATAAAACTCCCCGCAATTCCCCCAGCGCCATTGCACGCCGTCACCGCCGCAGCCGTAAACACTCTCTTCCACTGCCCCACAATGTTATTCGCCTGGTACGTCGCCATGGCCGCCCAATTAGCTACATATGCTCCCGTGGCTAGATACGTCCCGATGTAGCGCACAGTCACTTGGTCTGTAAAGCCGAGCATACAGAAGCCGGCGATGAGCGTGATGCAGTTGAAAATTATAACTGGCCCACGAAGTTGGTAATAGTCGCCGACGAGCGATGACAGGATGGCGGGTATGACGGCGTAGTAGTACGGCGGTGCTGCAAGGAGTATCGACTTGTTGGTGCTGAAGCCCATGCCTCCTTGGAGTATGATGGGCAGGAAGTAGGAGAGGGAGGTTGAGACGACGTTTTGCAGGAAGTAGAGAAGGCAGAAACCGTACACCTTCGGGCCCTTAGCGTGTATGAGTACCTTTCGCCATGTAAATGGATCCGGCTTGACGTCTCCTCTATCATCCTGGATACGCAACGATGCCACTTCGCTCTCGGACTTGTTGAGGAACTGGAAGCTTCGATGTGAGTTTTCGGGAAAGTCGACCATCCACCAGTAGGTTATGATGCCGATGAAAGCTGTTATGGAACCCTGAACCACATACATATATTGCCAACCTTTTAGACCTGCTTTGCCGTCGAGCTGATTGAGCCCGAAATTCACAATGCCTCCTGTCGCGAGTACTATAACCTCCCCACTCTGCATGTACGCAAAGCGTAATTGCTGCTCTTTCCTCGTATACCACGCCGAAATCAGTACTGTGAGTCCGGGATACACTCCGCTCATTGCAATCCCCAGCAGGATCCTCAACGCTATCATCTGGCGCCACGTCTTCACAAACGCCGTACACATCGTAATGATCCCAAAGCAGAACGTGATGAACGAGAACCAGATTCGCGGGCCGAATGTCCTTACTGCAATGGTAGACGGTAACTGGAATGCGATGCTGGCGATTGTGAAGATGAAGATTGAGACCGAGTACCTATTTCCGACGTCCAGCTCGAGATCGCGCAGCATAGATGTTACCGAAGCTGAGGAGATTACGCCAGAGTCGAGGAGGTTGAGACTGCAAAGGATGCCGGCGATGCTGCAGAGGCGGAGATCGACTTTTAGACGGATCTTCTGCGCCCATTGTTCTTCGAGGTCAGGCCGTGCGGAGGAGACGAAGACATCGTCGTCGCTGGGGACGTTTCGGATGGATTCCTCGGTGAATGCCTGGCTGCGAGGACTTTTTGTCATGGTTGTTGGAGGTTGAGGAATGTGAGCATAGGTATCAATAAGAGTACGTGTGGCGGGGTCATTGTTAGAATCCATTAGAAATGGTTGCGTGCTTATTACCGGAAAGTAGTGGTGTAACTTACGCAGGCTCCGCAATGTGAAGATCATCCCACCTCGGCAACGAGAGACGACAAATCAAAATCGACCCTGTGCAACAATGGCAGATATGCCATGTCACTGATGAACAACATATTCGTTTAGTTTTCATGTGCTGGCTCGTCAATTTTGCTATTAACAGCTTCGAATATTGACATGATATTGCACAATTGAGTGACTAGAGGAGCATGCATCCAGACAAGACGAAGTGATTCGTCTTGAGCTCAACCTCACTGAGATCGTACGTTTGAAGTCGGATTTCATGCAAAGACAAATTTGTTCTCATAAGGATATTGAACAAGGAAGTTCATATGCACTACTCCGCACATGATGTTGATACGGTGCGCTTTGACTACGTGCTGAATAGATACAGAGAAGAGAGAAGGAGGCCATCAAAGTGCCAACCATAGATAACGCCGCGCACGACCCATGAACTGCCGTGTGATGCAACGCTGCTACAAATGCATACAAAAGGCCCATATGACGCCACCCGCCCGGCCCAACATAAATCGTCACATACTTCATTACAGAGGCAGACTGACGTGTCATCGGCCAAAGAGCCCGTTTCCGACACTGACAGGACCAATGCCACTTCGTTGCTCCATGATCACACGTGCTGCATCAGGTCGTCCAGCCGCCGGGGTACCTGAAGTGGCAGTAGGAACGTTGTGAAGAGGCCTGGCGCCCCAGCGTGGACCGCCACGATCGTCTGGCGGTGTGTCCAATTGTTGCGCGGTCGGACTGGATAGCATCGCATATTGCTCAGCCGGGTGCCTCTTCATCTGCAGTACAGGCGACTCTGAGTTGCCCATGCGTCCATTCGTGTGCGGATTTGATGATGGAGGATTTGAATGCGCTTCGATTGTCGACGCAGAACCGTTTGGAGCAGCGTGGTCGACCAGGCGACGTTGTCCTGCTGGCGTCTGATAGCTGGGTACCCGAGAAGGGCCTGGCCCGTAGCGGGCTTCCTGATGCGATGGATGCCGGGGATTTGCCCAAGGAGTGCTCTCAAGGAACTGCTCTTCGGCGGCGACTTCATCTGCTGTTGTTGTTCTGTTGTAAGTGCGAAACGACGGTGGTTGCGCAGGTTGCGCAGGGCGCGCCGTTGCGATCTGCAGCGCCGAATCAGCCGCCTACTCTGTCGTACATGTAGATGCTTCAGCAACTTACCTTCATAGCTCGGAGATCTTCGTCGATATCCGAGGGACGCGCGGTGCTGATGTCTGGCGCTGCTGGGAAGCCAACGTACTTGGCTACACCAGACAAAATAGAGACTTCGAGGTTGTAGGCCGTCTGTTGCCGAATCTGGTCGGATCGTTTCTCTGGCAGCTTGACCATGTACTGCGCCTCATCGCAGCCCAGCGATCGCCGACCCCGTTGGAGTTCATGAAATCGTGTGTTGCATTCCTCGAGTATATCCTCTCGGACGTGGCGGACGGTCTGGAAGTACTGGCTGTGCATCTGATGTCGCTCTGCTGTGGTGATGATGTCCAGGTTCTTCTGCTTGTACTCGAGCAATCTCGTCTCGTACGCAATCTTCTCGACCCGTCGCTCGTCTATGCACTTGATCATGGCGAGGAATTCCGGGTGGGAGCAGCTCGGCTGCTTGAGCATCTCGAGCTCTCGTTCGTGCTGCGCTATTTGCTCGTCGCATAGTCTGGAAAAGGTCAGTCACAGTCAGATTTGCATCACCGATCCACTCTCACTTTTCTCTGAAGAGCTTGAACTTCTTCTCGATCTTGGCAAGCTCGTCGATGGCGTTCTTCTTCTTGGCGACTTCCTCGTCCAGCGCAGCGCTGTGCTCTTCGTCGTTCTCATCCTCGCCTTCTGCCTCAGGCGCATCGGCACCCGCAGCTTGTTCAGTAAAGGCATAATTCGAATCCTCGGCTTTCCGCTTGCCTCGCCTGCCACCTTTGCGTGGTTTCGTGAGCTTTGCGACGGTCGCCAGCTCGCTGACCGTCTCTGCTGCGATGTTCGCTTGTCTCTCCTCAAGGTCGAGCTCCTCGTGCGCGAGCTGCGACAGTCGGTCCTCGGCCACTTCGAGCTCCTCGTCTACGTCTACTTGCTCCGCGCTGTCGACCACATGTGCGAGCGAGCCTTGGGCGGTCGGGAGCTTCGCAGTCCCATTCCGCTTGCGGGCTGGTTCTTCCTCTTCGGGCTCGTCCACTGGGCTACATTCGGCGCTTGCCCTCTTTCTCTTCTTGCCCGCGTGCTCCAGGGTTGCAGCTTCAGAGGCCGCGATGAGGGACAAGGAGTGCAGAGGGTTGTCTGCCTCAGCGGGCTCGTCGACGTCGGTGATGACAGAGGGCGTGGGCGGGGCGGAATCGTCCTGCTCGACCGTCTTGGAGTGCATGAGCTTGCTGGGCGTTCTTGTGTACAGCGCGTCTGCCAATGACGTATCGGTGCCCGTGCGCGCCAGCTTTCGCGGTGTGCTCCCTAACCGCTCTGTCTCGGCCTCTGAATCGTCGTCGTCGTCGTCCATGTCCAGGGCAGTCGCCGGCCGCGGTGTGGGCTCAGACTGGTCGTCGGACGCGTCTCCCAGCTCGCTCAGGCTGCTGGACCCGTTGTCGGGGATGTCGTCGAAGGCCATGGTCGGTGCCGACAGCGCAGAGAGCATCGCGGCTTCTTCGAGAGTGGGCGCTGCTATTTGCGCGGGCGCGGGCTGGGCGGCGAGGGCCGTAGGAATGGAGGAAGGGTCTGCTTGATCGCTCGTCGACGTCGTAGTCGCGCCTGCTTGGTGGTGGTCAGCCTCGCGCGCAGCTACATTGTGGGACATTGCGGTGTGGAATATGACATCAGTCGCAGTCAGAGATCCTCTTTCACCAGCAGTAGTGGCCAGCAGCTGCTGCTGGTTGGAACCGTCCCGACTGCGACCAGACGGAAGATTGATGGAGATGTGAATGACGTACCGTTGGCTTGCGCAGCGCCGTCGCGGGCGCCGGGAGCGTCTCGTGATGTACTCCTGCTCGCCTGTTGTTGCGCGCTCATGGTGCGCCCCGACGATACGGCCGATCAGCTCGTGTCCAATGTCACGTGTAGCACTTGGGGAGCGTGTGTAGAGCGCCTGCGACAGTGCAGAGGTGGTACGGGAGGTCGAGGGCGCCGGTCGCGGCGAGCAGTGCAATACGCCTGTGCCGATGAGGAGGTTGTGGGCGCCGAGGGTGGACGTGGGAGCGCGGGATGAGGAACGGGGAAGAGCGACCCGGGGGCAGCTTCACGGGGCAGATGGGGCGTCGGTGTGCAAACGACGGGCAGTGTTCAGCAATCGTGTGTTGTGCTGGCGGGGAGGGCAAAAAAACAACTGCAGCGTCGCTCTTCACGGGAAACTGCGAGCAATGGTGAACCCTGCCTCGCTCGCCTTGTGAATGACCGCGTCCGACCCCGATTGCACGCAATCACACTTATCGCTCTCTCACCGCCCGGCAGAAAGACAAGGTGACCCGAATCCGGCATGGCGCTGGGCGCTGCTCCACCCAAACTTTTATCTGCGAGCACGCGGTGCGCAACACTCCACTGTCGCAATGGCCAAATCAAAAGAACCACGACCCGCCAAACCAGAGGCGCGGGAGAAGAGCAGCAAGCCGTTTGTGAAGGTCGATAAGAAGGCGTTTGACCCCACGCTTGCTTCACTATTTGCCAGCAGTGTACGTTTCCCCCATACATTGGCTCAACATCACACTGCACATGATTGCTAACGAGTTTGCAGGCAGGCCCAGTGCAAGCGCCCTCCAAGTCACGTTATCAGGAACGCGGTCAAAAGGCACGTGAGACAGAGAACGATGAGGAACTAAGCGAACTGGAAGAGGACGACGCGAGCGAAGACGAAAGCGAAGCCCCTGCAGACCATGACAACGAGGAAGATGAGGGAGACGAGTCTTCAGACGATGAGGCTTCGGAAGACCAGCCCTCCGACAACGAAGCCGTCCTTGCCAATCTGAGAGAGTCGGTCTTGAACGGCGCGCAAGACAGGCCCGACAAGAAGCGCAAGCGCGGCGACAAGGAGGAGGTCGAAGACACGTACATGCGCAAGCTAGCTCGCGAGGAGATCAAGGAGGAGGAACAGCGGCAAAAGAAGCGCAAGAAGGAGCGCGCGCAGGACGACTCCGACTCCGACTCTGACCAAGACTCGGAAGGACCTCAGCCCACAGACGCCGACATGATAATACCCCAGCACGAGTCCTTGGTCTCCAGCGCCGACAAGAGCACCGAAGAAGTCGAGAAAGCCAGCCGCACCGTCTTCCTGGCCAACGTCTCCACCGAGTGCATCAGTTCCAAGTCCGCCGAAAAGGCCCTCAAAAAGCACCTCGAGTCCTTCATTGCCGACCTCGCAGACAACGACCCACCTCACAAAGTCGAATCCATACGCTACCGCTCCACCGCCTTCGACAACAGCCTGCCCAAGCGCGCTGCCTTCGCCAAGAAGGAAATCATGGAATCCACAACTCGGAGCACCAACGCATACGCCGTCTACACCACCAAGATCGCTGCTCGTGAAGCCGTCAAGCGCCTCAATGGCTCCGTTCTACTCAAGCGTCACCTGCATATCGACTCCGTTGCGCATCCCGCGAAAATCGACCACCGCCGCTGCGTCTTCGTCGGCAACCTGCCCTTCGTGGACGACGAGTCTCAAGTCCCCACCGCCGAAGGCGAGCGTAAAAAAGGCAAGATTGCCTCGGACGTCGAAGAGGGTCTCTGGACGCACTTCGCCAAGGCAGGCAAGATCGAGAGCGTGCGCGTCGTGCGCGATGCCAAAACGCGCGTGGGCAAAGGATTCGCCTACGTGCAGTTTTACGACGAAAACGGCGTCGAGGCCGCGTTGCAGTACAACGAGCAGAAGTATCCGCCCATGCTGCCGCGCAAATTGCGCGTTACCCGCTGCAAGGCCGAGAAGAAGATGAAGAAGGTGACGCCACGACTCGCACCACCGACCAAGACTGGCGCGAATGGCAAGGCAGGCTATGTAGCCAAGATGACTGATGAGCAGAAGTCCCAACAAGGTCGCGCGCGCTCCATGCTCGGTAAAGTCGCAAAGGCACAGGGTTTCGTGTTTGAAGGGCATCGCGCGAAGGAGGGGCAGGGCAAGAGTGGACTCAAGTTTAAGGGGAGTGGGGGAAAGAAGAAGGGGCCGAATGGGAGGGCGAGTAGGAGTTCGGCGTGGAAGAAGAAGGATGGGAAGAAGTAGATGGAGCTGGGAGGAGGCAGTTGATGATACCAGAATACGACGACTCACTGAGACGGTGGCGCTCTTCCGTTGTCTTTTTTTTCTCCAAATCTCGTCAAGACATGAGCTCGGGTATTGGTGACGCGCCTTTTCACAATCAGAGCAAGCAGTTCTTAATCTTGACAGCTTACATCACATCAATGGCGAGGAATTCAAATACAAAACGCATCACTATCTGATAAGTAGGGTATCCATTTTTCGTTTCGGTGAAGGATAGTCCTTTCTAGTGAGCCATGCCATGCCATGCCAACAGTCCGGCCGGCGAATGTTCAGCGCTTGTAGCGAATGTGGGGGGGGGGTATCAGGGCC
>Ga0265798_10004175_pt1 | contig 20122 bp, 18 predicted proteins | sample P3T30metagenome_FD_192430 | JGI IMG/M metagenome (GOLD analysis project Ga0265798, IMG submission 192430) | Plant litter microbial communities from East Loma Ridge, Irvine, California - P3 T30 | ecosystem: Environmental > Terrestrial > Plant litter > Unclassified | place: USA: California... | reverse complement strand
CGTTGATTCTCAGCGAGACTATCGGTCGTCTGCTATTTCCATTCATGATTACTTTCCTGCTAGTCTTCCTCGTCATCTTTGAGTACATCCTGGGTGCTTTTGCAGAGATAACACGTGAGTTTCCACTGCCAAGCCCAGCGACCGCTGCTAACATGAGTTGCAGGCTTTGCCGACCGTCAATTCTATGCAGACTGGTGGAACAGCTGCGACTGGTTAGAATTCTCGCGCGAATGGAACAAGCCTGTGTAAGTCACGTCCCTGTACGAGTCGCATGTGAGAAACACGCTGACTAGATGCGTTGTGATTTAGTCACCATTTCTTCCGACGACACGTCTACTCTGCGTCTAAGAACCACATGTCGCGTCCTCTGGCTACGACAATCACCTTCCTCATCTCTGCGTTGGCGCATGAGCTTGTCATGGGCTGCATTACGCGAAAGTTCCGAGGCTACGGTTTCGTCGCGATGATGCTCCAGATGCCGATTGTAATGTTGCAACGGAGCAAGTGGGTTAGAGGCCGCACTCTGTTGAACAACGTCCTCTTTTGGTGCAGCATGATCTTGGGGCTTAGCATGGTAAGTTATGAACTTCCGGCGTATATTCATGGAGACTAACAGCTTGACAGATGTGTGCTTTATACGTACTTGTGTAATTCATGGATTGTTGTTTTGGAATATGTTGATTTGCTGCATTAGCTAGACCTGCGAAATACCCCTCTCTACGTGTCCAGCACGTCTTAGATAGATAGAATATTTCTTCTACTCTATATCCGCGTGGTGCGTTTCATCGAGTGCTATACCAAGCCAGAATGTTAGCAAACGTGAAGGTCGCAATTTCGCAAGCTTTGCCATATGTGACGTAGTGGCTGCCATCGTATTCGTATGCAGGGCAGCCAGGGATTGATACGTCGGTGGCGCGGCGGGCGACCCCGCGTCACGCGTCGCGGATTGGGAAGAGCGAGCGACGTGCAGGGATGACGTTGCATCAACTATACCTGCACATGCAAACAACTGCCATATCGACTGGAGCCCTCGCAATTCAGCATAGGAAAATAGCTCGCCTAGTTTGCTACTCGTTATTAGTTCTTTCTCAAGCTCCATCTTCATTGCAAATCGAATCGATAATCGCAGGTAATGATTTCATCGTCCGTCACCGGACCCTGCTAGCTGGCACCACGGGTACCTCGGAACATTCACAGCACACATATAGCTTGGGAGCAACCACAAAGGGTCTAGGTATCCTGTGGCTTTGAATCCCTCGTTACTACCTCCCCAGATCTTTCCAAGTCCCATCTTTCCGTCAGACATTATCATGTCGGAGCTACACGAAGCGCTCGCGTGCCTCCGGCCGAAGGAGTTTAGCGACGTCCCTACCGACAACCTCCAGACATTCCTATCCGAAATACTGGCCAAAGCAGAAGTGATCGCGAACTCTGTGCCTCCACCACCCAATGGAACGCCTTACGAGTCGTCACAACGAACCCGAACCGAGCAAGAACCTGCAACGGGCTCCAAAGACCTCACAATTTCCCAAGTCCGCCGGCCACCACCTGCGCCAGAGCATGAAGAGCTGCAGAAGTCATGGGGCAAGCCCGTGAAGCTAGGAAACAATGACGCCGCTACAGGCATGAGCGTGTACAAGATGGCCGGAAAGGACAGGCACGGAGCCTGGTTTTCGCGCTCGAGCGTACACGAGGGCCTCGGGTTCGAGAAGTGGAAGCGCGCCATGAAGAGGGAGTTCCCGGAGAGTCTGGAAGTCCAGGGCGGCCCCGGCGAGGGCAACATACGAGGCATTGGAGGCGACCAACGGCTAGAGGACATGACAGTCGACGGCGTTGGTCAACTGCAAGGTATGGGAGAGCGAATATTTCCAGGCACCCGTAGCGACTAACAGAGGCGCAGTCTACCAGCTATCCGCGCAGTTCCCTGGCCCCACCTCACCGCGAGAGTTCATCACCCTACTCATCACCTCGGATACATGTCTTACCGATGCCTCCAAAGTCGCCAACTCAACACCGCGACACTTCATGGTCGTGTCCATACCCTGTTCACATCCGGATGCGCCGCCGCGAAGCAACATGGTGCGAGGCTTCTACGAGTCGATTGAGATGATCAGGGAGATACCCATGGGCGACGGCGACGCAGAGACCAACCCTATCGAGTGGATAATGGTCACTCGCAGTGATCCTGGTGGTGGTATTCCTCGATTCATGGTCGAGCGGAATGTGCCTAGCAGCATAGTCCAGGACGCGGTCAAATTCCTTGACTGGGCATGTGCTAAAGACGACAACGTCGAGGCAGATGGAATGGCAGGCAAAGACGACTCTGCGGAGACGCCCAAAGCGCACGACACTGGGCGGACATTCTCCGCAACTGACGCGAACGGTATGGGTGCCGGAATAGGAACCAGCATAGTGGACAAGACTGGGGAGGCTGGCAGCCAATACAGCTTACAACGCACAAGATCCGATAGCTCCTCAAGCTCGTCGTCTTCCGGCGATTCGTTCGCATCTGCAGAACAGTTCACTACTGCCCGCGAAGGACTCCCAATCGACCGAGAGATCCCGACGCCATCAACTTCGTCGCAACAGTCCCTACCGTTGACAGAAGACAGCCCACATCACAAGGGCTTACAAAAGATTGAAGAAAAGAAGGAACAGCTGAAGGCAAAACTCGAGCAAGCGCGCGAAAAGCAGGAGTCGGGACTACAAGCTGAAAGCCAGAAGGCGAATGCGGACATGCAAAAAGCGAATGAGAAGCACGAGAGGGAGAAGAAGAAACAGAAAGAGAAGTATGAGAAAGAGATGCGCAAACTCGAGGAGCGTCGCGAGAAGGAGACACGGAAGCTGCTCCTTCGCCAGCAGAAGGAAGCAGATAAGAACCAACTTGCTAAAGCGCAACGCGAGCGGGACGAGTTCAAGCAGCGCGTGGAGATACTGGAGCAGGAGAACAAGTTGATTAAGGAGCAGATTGGTGACCTGCAACATGAAAACACGACGCTCGTATCTCGGTTGGGAAAGACTCCTGAGGGCATTGAGATCCTGAGGTCGATCAAGGAGGGGGATAAGGGTAGAATAAGGGCAAGCTCAAGAACGAGTGTGAGCTCTGGGATGAGTGGAACGAGGAGCAAAGCTTCGAGTGGTTCGTCGAACACGCTACCTAGGGCTGGTACAACAAACTTTTGAGCCTGAGTACGGGTGACTGGCGTTGCTATCTTTTCTTTTCTTCCCTTTATCCTTCCTATGAAGTACTATTAGCGAGTGAGCAAGGCGTAGTTCAAATGCAAGCTATGGGATTCAAGAAGGAGCACCAGAATCGAGACAAACGATTTCCAAGTAGCAGACTCGAATGAGAAACCAAATAATGAGTTGACGCATCTTGGTTGGGTGCTCTCAGTCTATAAGCCATGCGACGAGCGAACGCGTGCGTAATCTATGGGCGCAACTCGCCTCTGACTAGACCCCACTAGGACAGGCATCCTCGGTCTTGACCTTACATCCTGCATGTAGACATGTACCTCAGCATACACGTTTCTGTTGAACAACGATACTTCTCGGCGTCTCAGTTCTAATGCGACGGTCATAGATATCTATTTCTCATACAAGCAATACACACGTCCTTGGCGAATGACGACTTTTACGGCCCGATAAGCAGCCACTTGTCCACGTCTACCAAGCACATGCCTTTCAACCCATGTACAGGAATCATCTAACGAAACCTACGACTTTTATTGTTTGTCCAAGTTTAGAAAGAGCAGAAGAAGGAAGGAATTAAAGTGTCGAGCTGAAACAAACGAAAAGAAGCAAACGCCCTCCCCCACCATCTGGAAAAACAGCACCGGACCCTGCATTCTCCTTTTTTACAGCTAGAAAGCCAAGAGAAACATCGAAGAGTTATAGATAGCCTCACGGGGGACTATTCCACTGTGTTTTCGAGCCACGGCCTACATCACACCTTGCCAAGATGGCAGCACAAACAGAGAACAGCACGTACATGACGCCTAGCACAGCGCCAAAACTCGGAGGCATGGGTGGACCTGTGAAGCCCACACTACTAGCCTTCCATGGTTCAGGAAGCAACGCGACCGTACACACGATTCAATTAGCAAGACTGATGAGGGTGATCAAAGACCATTTCGAAGTCGAGAGTCTGGAAGGTATGCATCTCTACCTACCTTCCCTCCCTTTGATATGCGCTCCCATACTAACAACGATCCCAAGCGCCATTCCCCTCCCAACCCGGCCCAGGCATCCTCCCCTTCTTCGAAGGCTGCGGGCCCTTCAAACGCTGGATGCAATCCAGCGTCACCATCTCCGACATGAAAGCCGGCAACTCCACCACCGCCATGCCCTCGGAAGTCGAAGACCTCGTCCGCAGCACCGTTGAGCGCATCACCTCCACCGGCGGCAAAGTCGTCGGTCTGATCGGCTTCTCCCAAGGCACCAAAGTTGTAGCCGGGCTGCTCAAAGGCTGCGAAATCCGACGCGCACTCGCTGAAAAGGGGGGCGATGTATCGCGGCTTGCGTATCTGGACTTTGAGTTTGGCCTTAGTGTTTGTGGATCTTATCCGCCGCCGCTGATACCGCCTTCTGCGTCTGCGGCGCTTGATGCAGCGGTCTCGTCGTTTGGGATGAGTGTGGAAGAGCGCAAGGAGTTGATGGAGGGGAAGATCAAGTTGCCGGCTTTTCATGTTCAGGGTCTGCAGGATGAGTGGAACTGGGCGGGTCAGGGACTGATTGATGGGTGGTATGAGGTTGGTGAGGGTAAGAGTGTGGTAAGGCATTGGGAGCAGGGTCATCTTTATCCTGTGCAGCCGGAAGAGAGCCAGGAGATTGGGGAGTGGATGTTTGGGGTGCTGGGCCGTGGAGATGGGAAGGTGGGTGGTGAGGCGCGGTGATGGTGGCTGAGGGTGCGAGGAGTAGCACCTTATACAAGGGAAGACCCGAACACCATAGAGCCTACATTTAGATAAAAACATGTAAAGTAGGTGGCCTAACGACAAAGTCGGCTCTAGGGTGTTCAGCTTTTCACTTGTATAAGGTAGTAGTAGGAGGATAGTGGGCGCTGTAGGTCATTGCGTGGAATAAGAGGCAATAATGCTAAGTAAAGAGGGGAAGTAAGAAGAGAAGACAAGTCACAAGCAGAGAAGATGAAGTTGCAGTCCACATATTGATTTGATGAAATGCTGCGAAGTTTCCAACCACGACCAAAACCCCTTGAAGAACCAACACACTGAAGTAAACCCGACCATAAGCCATTCCTTGCACTAAAGACCAACAAGATTCCTTGCTCAAACCACCAAGACCATGAAAGATCGAAAAGCCCATGAAGAACCACCACCACCACCAAGTCCAAACCTCCTACCACCATTTCAAGTCCAAACTGACCAGCCGAGTGTGCGCCAATCCAACAACCGGCAGAGGATCTCATCCAAAGCTCTTACACACCGGATGCTTCTGCGAACAGTGACCACGTTGATATCAGCCGAAGCCAACCTGAACCCCATCGAGGCACGCCAGTGGTATGTAAGCAGGGTGCGCAAGACCGCAGTAGTGGTTGTAGGCCAGGTATAACAACCAAGTTGTCATTGACCCTCAGTCCTCCTGACACAACCACAAGCCGTCAAGCGCTCCAAAAGCACAACACAATCTTGTAAAGGTCTCTCAACCGTCGCAACCACTCGATCTGGTCATTGTCGCGCGCCGCGGTCGGTAAGGAGAGTCGAAGCAATCTGTCGTGGTCGCAGATTGGTTCAGTCGATGATAAGTGGACTCGTCCGATCGGTTCTTGAGCTTTGTCGTATGCGAAGGAGCATGCTGGAGATCCAGAGTGATGATGAGGTTGATGTTGGTGTGAAATGAAGTGAGGTGAGGTGGAAGTCCAGCATGTCCAAGGTGGATTTCGATGAAGGAAGGAGGTGATTGAAGTTGAATGAAGTTGTTGATATGGTTCTGGTGAGGATCAGTAAAGGATGATCAAAGAAGAATGAAGAACCCACTTTGTTTTTGTTCTGAACAAGTCAGAAGACATGTTAGTGAACAACGGAGAGGGGAAAGAAGCAAACCTTGAAAGCTTCTAGGCTATGGCAGATGGCACTTGGTGTGAAGTGATGTCGACATGAACGTCCAGTGAAGTGGTGATGGATACCGACATAGTGATGGCTGAGGTGGAAGATATGATGGTGTGGCCTGAAGGTATCCGAAGATGAAGTAAAGCAAGGCTTCACATGATGTGATAGTGTAGTACTGGAGAAGGTTGAAGGTGTCGAAGAAGTGTTCAAGTATACCAAGTGCCAAGGTAGAATGAGTGAATGTATGTTGCCATGATAGACCAGAGTGATGAAGGTCAAGGCTGAAGAAGGATGAGGGAGTAAGAGCTTGAAACTTGGTAAAAGGTACCTGAGCCCCAAATTGATGTGTTGGCCATTGGGCGTTATGGTAGTGGACGTGGAGGTAGCCAAACCAAGTAGGCCCTCAGGGCTTGGCGGCGCTAGCGTCACGTGATGCTTTACTAGCGCCCGGCCGGCAGATCATCGGGCTGCTTGCGTCGGCTGGAGTTGCTCAGGTGAAGGGGGAATGTGGTGGTTGAGTGACCGTTTGTTGTAGTTGAATCCAGGCAACCACTTACGACGGCAACGCTAGCCGGGGACAGCACGCCCGTGAACGAAAATCGAAGTGCCAATATGAGCGTTTGGGGTATTAGAGCAGCCGTACTAGCGTACATATTGCGGCATTCTCGCTGCAAGTCTCGCCAGGGCGCCCTGTGGCTCAACTTGGTTGTAGCCAGTGATCCATCGATGACAGTTGATTGTCAGCCGGAGTCGAAACTGCTCTTTTGCAAGAATGAGAGACTTTAAGAGAAAAGAATGTGAGCTCCTTTGTAATTGAAGCCTTCCCTAAGAACGTAAGGTCTTCTGACGAGGTAGCCATGATAAAGCTAATAGTGTCGACCGCAAGGTGACCGTGCAAATGGAAGGAGTTTCAGGATAGCATGAAGTCTCTGGCTATCGATATCTAGGTATGTATCTTCTCCATTGCTGGTGCGTCACGGAGGTGGCTCAACGCCCCTCGGCTTACCTAGGTAGGTAGTGACTGGGGCTGCGATGAGCGACGAGGCGGCGCTTCAAGCTGGGTCAAAGGCACATTCAGCGAGCGAACGTCGACTCAATGCTAACGAGGTCGCCTGCTTCTTGGTCAAGTGCTCGGGCTGCCGTCCGTTCTCATTGCGCCCAGAGGCACTCACCAACTGACGGTGAGACCTAACTCATGGCGGACAACCGCCCCTACAGCAGTTTCCATCCAATCCGATCGCCAGTCCGCCCAAGCACGCGCAACTCGCATTACCCTCGCATAAGACATAAGGAAGATCACGCAGAGCGTCCCTACTACGGCGGCCCGGTGACTGACAGTCTGGAGGCCGCGCCGCGGCTATTGACTACGGCAACGGATTGCCATGCGCAACCCAGCCAGCAGGGCGGTAGCGACTCCGAAGACGAGATGGCAGATATCAACTACCGTAGAAGAGCCTTTCGGCAATAAGGGCAACCTATAGAGCAAGGAAAGAAAACGGCTGCGATACAAAGCTAGAAGCAGGCTCTGCATGGCTAGCTCTTGCAGCTATTCATGGATGTGACGGACGCAAGAGCAAAAGAGACATGAGAACGCAAGATACATCTAGCCTTGCAGTGAAGTGGAGTCCCCACAAGCTCGGAGTATGTGTCATGGAGACCGTTAAGCTAGAGATGCCGAGAATTCTCGCGAGCTTAGAGACGATGATAATGTCCAGGCAGTGCTAGGATACTGGTCAGGCTCATAGTCTAGCTAGTGTAGCGGTACATCTGTCGGTCCTATCTTCAAGCCGGCATATTCGAAGGTTTGTACAACTGTTCTGGTGATCGCCGGTTGCCGGTGTATGCCAGGAGCGGCGCTCGTCCTTCAAATGCCGTCGTAGAATCATGGCGTTTCAATCCAGGAATATCAATAGCACCACCTGTTTCAACATCTTGATTCGAAATCATGCTGATATTCGATTGACGTATGTTCTCACACCGTACATAAGCCAGCTCAAAAGACAGATACAGTCTCGTCAATGGGTTTCAAAGTACTTGTAGCAAAAGCATAACTTTGGCGGCATCAAAGGCCGAAGAGGGATTTTTGTTGAATTCCGAGGCGGTCCAAAGAGCGGTAATGTAGGCATTGTCCGATAAATATGCTGTCCATCCAGTTGGTACCATCGTCGGCCAAATTTCGTCACTATAGCAAAGTCAAAATGTAATCAACCCGCAAGCACCTCGGTTCAACAATTTGTGCGCCTGCAAACGGTCTGAGCATGGATCGTATAAAGATACTGACCGTGGTTAGCTCGTGGCTACAGAGTACCTAGAATCCTGAGTAAGCTTGACATGACGGCAAGGTACCTAGGTACTTACCTCAGCACTCACGTAGCACGTGCGCCGCTTACCAATACCTGGGTAATGAGAGCCAACGGGTGCACCGAGGTAATGCTGCGCGGAATTCTTCTAGGCTTTCTCCACTGATCCATGGCGTCGTTCCCCAGCATTAGCGGCCCGTCTCGGTGTTGAGCGACTGTATCCCTAGCTAGTCTCGCGACGGAAGGCGTGTCCTAGCGTACCTAGGTAACATCCCCGACCGGGCCTTCTTCCTACTTTGAGCATCGCGTACGAGGCGAAATGACGGTACACATAGCGACATCATATTCAACCGGTGGTACCGTAAGGACGTACCAGACGCATTGCACGTGTGCTTACATCGTGCAGTGGTATGTCGGAAGCTGCACCAGTCCGCCTGGGAAACTCCGACGACACTGTGGGGCGATGTGGGGCACAATACACATCATGCCGAGGCGCGATTTTGGGTGTTCGAGATCGTGAAGGAATATCAGCAAGGAGATGCTGGAAAAAATGGTTGATGATAACGAGATATGGGAATGAAAGGAGGACGTGATGTACAGGTGCAACAACGCTAATTTGGGTATTCAAGACGACATGGTAAGATGAGAAAGACCTATGACGCAACAATGGCTGGGCCTCTTCAAGTCCGTAGTAAGGCTTCATCAATCTCCCAATCTTCCCAAGTAGGCTTATCGAAACCGTTGGGACGAGAGCTGCGTAGGAAGCCGTTCCAGTAACCTTCAACGCTGACCACGGGTCGGATAGTCCTGACATTGGCGTTGAATCCCTTGCTGTAACACTCCTGCATGTGTCGGTCTTCAAAGAGCTCTGGATGAGTTCGTCTCATCGTCTTCAATGCTCTCTTTCCCACTTCATCTACCGAATCGTGATGTCGCAACTGAAAGAACTCCTGGTCATGTTCTTTGCGTAGCTCCGCCATCATACGGTCGTCGTAGAGTCCAAGTTGGAGTAGGTAGATATCGTACTGAACCAACGACGTGGTACCTAGGTAACTTCCACCAACCTTTGCTCGTCTGTGGAGTCCAACTAACGCAGCGATGGTGCCCATACATCCCGTACCATAATCACTCATAGGGAAAGGTGGTACAACAGGCTCACTCAACCCCATTGCTTGACCCTGCGCCCATGCCACACCTGTCACGCAGTCTGCAATCTGCTGCCACCCTGGACGTGAGGACCATGGTCCAGTGTGACCGAAACAGTTCTCAGCAACGTAGACGAAGCCTTTGCCGCGCTTTCTGGCAAGGTGAAGGAGCTGCTCGGGCCCATATCCGAGACGATTCAGACTTCCGGGTCGATAGCCATCCAATATCACATCTGCCGACTGAAGAAGTTGCTCAAAGGTCTGACGGTCTCTTGGGTCTTTCAAATTTAAGTCGGTGGTATGCTTGCCGATGTTTGCATCCACTTGGAAGAAAGGTACGTCGGAGAGGTTCGGCGATGTGATTTTGATGACCTCAGCACCGTATTCGGCGAGCCCCCGACCCATAGCGGGCCCGGCAATGATCCGGCACAGTTCAAGAACACGGATACCGGCAAGAATCTGTGGTTTGGGCGTGTTTGATGACTTGAACGGAAAAGGAGCCGCGGGAGTTTCGCTTTCGAGAGTTTCCACCTTCCAAGGCGGTTGCTGAAGAAGTGTACGTCCGTGTGGGGTCCTTTGGAAATCTTCCCACTTCAGGCATGTCACACCAGCTTGTCCAATCTCTTTATTCATCTCTTCGAGCTGATTGGCAGTGTATCGACTGACATGATCCTCGATGACCTTGATGCATTCATGGTAGTCTGTCAGATCAGGCCGTGATCCTTCGAGACCGATCATGTTCAGCGCTTTGGTTGCCTCAAGAGATCCGTGAAGGTGGAAGTATTCTCCTGGGTTCTTGGTCTGGTAGAGGTTTGCGGATAGTCTGCGGTACAGGATAGATTGTGCTTGAAGCAAATCGGTGTCTGTCTGGGTCAGTATCAATCATCGGCTACGCTGAGGCAGTGAGTTCAACCTTTAAGTAGCTTCTTAGCCCTTGGGTCCGATTTGTCGAACCCGCCCACCGTGGCTAGATAGGTAGAGAATAGAAAAGCTGTGGCTCTTTCGAGATCGACAGCGATACCGCGTGGCGTTTGGGCATTTTGTAGATCGGCGATGGCAGATGCAACTCCTGCTTCAACCGCCTTGAGCGCAGAGATGGCCTCTGTTTGCTTCAGTGGGCTGGGAAAGTATGGGCTTCCGGTGTTTGCGGTCGAAAATTTGACATTGGCGATGTGTGACAGCGACTCTTTGGGCAGATTGTCTTTCGCCTTGGTGAGTAATTGTTCTAATGCTGCCGTGGTTCCCGCCAGCAATGTGTTGGCGTGCGTGGCAATTTGATGGTGACTATTGTCAGATCCTAGATATGGCGCCATTTCGAAGAATGTAAAGACAAAACAGAACGGTACAAGATTGTAGCAAAGGGAATCTCAGGGTATATACTCGTAGCCCTTCCAAAGACGGCCCGAGGTAAGGTTGCGTGGTAACGGCTTTGCCGTTGAAAAGCTGATTAGCGGCATATCGAGCTTGTTGACCGTATGCGGTCATGACCATTGCTATCAGCATCGGCTAAGAGCGTCCTGCATGCATACCAACGGGTTGAGTCTAAAGGCGGGCTGGGCTGGGGTCTGTAGGCCGATTTCATGACGATCGGCAGACGTCCAGCGCTACTCGATTTTCGGAACAGTGGGAAGCCCAAGCTTCGCAGCTTCGCGACAACCACGAGGGACTCGTCACCCAATTTCATCAGCAAGGCCATCAGGATCTTACTGTGATCGTCTCCATCTCATCAATACAGACGGCGAAGGTTGCGGGGCCCTTTTCCGCGTCATTTTCGCGTAGCGTTATGGGACTTCCGTGACTCGCTTCCATCATTACCACGAGTGCATCTTCCGACCAGCTCATCCATCCGTCGCGTCGGCAATGTACTCCCAGGCATTGACCATCCGGATTCGCACGTGATAACGACTGCGACTGCCCGCGGACTTGATACCGTGATGACGCGACCCAAGGTCCCACCAGGTTCGTCTGCGCTCGTACTGGCGAGTTCACGGCTAATTTGACGCGTCGCAGACCAACGACAGCGCACCGCTCAGGCGTGCGAAAGTTGCAAGAGGAGAAAACAGAAGGTCGGTTCAATTTCTCAACTGTTGCGTCACGACGTTTTTCGCATTCGGCTACAGATGCACTTGGCACAGACCCCTGTCGACGTTCACGACCTGCAACTTAGTTCTTGCATGCCATTACGCTAGCATCTTGAGGTTGGTATGCTCACCGATCGCCGTGTGGAGGCATTGCGGGAGGCCATCGGCTAGCTGTGCGGCTCCATCACGTTGTACAACAAGAATCTGTCCGGCTGGGCGATGCTTCACCCGAACGCTTTGTAATCATGGACAACATCTGCATCGGCTTCTTCGCAGGATGACTCGCGGACACGTGCAACTAGGCTCTCTAGTTGGCATACGAGACTGACAGGTCACAGTGCAACGGCTTGTGTCCCTGCAACACATGTGATAAGGTTAGGCCCCCATCCCAATTGCATACTGCAGTGTATTGATCAAAGATAGCGCAAGTTTACTTGCATATACGCGGATCGAGATCCGAATTCTCCAGGCGAGGACCGACCACCCGCAAAGCGACGTACGATTGAAAGTGGCAATGACAGCGACGGTTCTATGTACGTATCTCGCATCTCGTCACTCTGCCAATTACATGGGACTCTGCACTCCTCTAAAGCATTGTTCACCGCTACATGCCTAGACACTTTCCAAGCTTAGCTTTGCTGACTGCTCGCATTATAGTCCAACTGACAACCCGGCTGCAAACACACCGGCTGTTGAGCACGCCCAGACAACGCCACTGTCATTACATAACCGCACGTCTTCCGGTAACCATCCAAGTCTGTTGACACGCACACTCAGTGTCAAGCAAGAAGTACCGTTCAAGTCTCCAGGCCTAAGAACCAGTATAGAGCATGCAAACAGCTCAATCGATCGTCTGGCTGTCAGTCATGATAACACTCGTGACCGGCTCACTCCGACACACGCCTCCACTCCCAATGATGGCACAGATGAAGTAGCGGAGTTTCCAAGCCAGAGCCGCATGTTACAAGATCCAACGGGACGCGTGATATATATTGGCGATGCAGCTACCCTATCATTTCTTCAGCTCCTCCGGATGATGGTCGAAACGGTAGCCGGCCCGTCACCGTTTACGACTGACCCTCGTCGTCACAAGATAGTCGAAGGCCAATACTCACTTCCATTGGGATATCGACAGTCGAGTCTACTCCCAGACGAGCGAACGGCACGCGTGCTGGTGGATGCCTTTTTCGTCAATACTCACGGCTTGTTGCAGGTCTTCCGACGTGACTCCTTTCTTGAGAAACTAGAGCGTTGCTACTCCGATCCGCTATCTGTCGATACATCTTGGTCATGCTTGCTCAACCTCGTTTTCGCCATCGGCCTCACCATGGCGACACCACTTTCAGGAAGCTCTGAGGCGCTGATAATCGACAAGCTTCGCAGTGAACACCTCGACAGAGCCGAGGCTTTCTATCTCAATGCTAGGAACATGAACGATCCAATGTCAGGTTTGGAGGATCAGGATTTCTGGTCTGTCCAAGCGTTGCTTCTCATGTCATATTACATGTTGGCCAAAAGCAAGCGAAACACTGCTTTCGCTTTGCTCGGGATGGCAGTACGGTCTGCGCTTGCGCTGGGCCTCCACAGAGAAGAGACCATGGTCATCTTCAGCCCCGAAGAACAAACACAGCGCAAGGACCTTTGGCGGTCGATATTCGTGATGGATCGCTTACTCTCTTGCTCTCTTGGCCGTCCGACGGCCATATCGGAAGACGACTGCTCAGGAGATACACTCCGCCCGCCTGACAGTAGTGTTCGCAACCAGTCATGGAGCTTCAGCGCAAAGACTGTGTACGACTTCAACGAGACTGGCCCGCCTGCTCTGGAAGCCACCGTTCGAAGCTGCAGAGTCATCGGCGTCATCTTGCGGAGGGTGTACCAGCAACGCAAGATCAGCACTCGTCTCGCCCAAGAAATATCGGACATATGTAAGACATGGCCCCGGTTGCTGACGCCCATCTTGCAATGGCGACAAGCAGCGACTGCCTCGCCCAGTCAAGGCGTGGCCATCTTGCACGTCAACTTATTCTACTGCCATTCCGTCATACTTCTTACTCGACCCTTCTTACTGTACATACTCAACAAAGAGACTCAGCGGCATGTCGAACAACCTGGATCGAGAGGGCCACGCCCTTTCCACCGCATGGAGCGATTCAGCGAGGCATGTGTAATCGCTTCTGTGCATACCATCCTGCTCATACAGAACGCTTACGAGGCTGGCTATCTGTCCCGACGCAACCCAGCCGTCATCTACTTCCTCTTCGCAGCCACCCTCGTCATTCTTGCAAGCGATTTTGCCGGCCTATACCAGATCGAGCTAACGGACAACTGCGTTGTCAATGCCATCAATGTCATGAACTACTGCGCAGAGAGCGATCAACAAGCAAGCCGTCTAGTTTACATCCTGAGTTCTTTCCGAGACGTCGTCGCACAGCAGCGATTACGCCGGCGACAAGATTCAACAAGTAATGCGACACTGCCGAGCATCGCATCACAACTCTACGGCAGGCAGATGCCGCAGCAACAACGTAACTCTGCGCCCCAGGCACCCGATCTAGCGCGCGCATCAAACCCGATGGATGCAACACCACGACTCCACCAAGTGCCTGTACACATATATCCCGGCATGCAGACAGCGCCGATCAACGAACCGGTACTAACGTATCAAGCCTCTGAGCAACACCATAATCTTGGACAAAACCAACACCATGGCAACGTTCAGAACAGCCCTGCTCCCACAGGAGAAGACTTTAGTGTTCATCTGTCCCCTATTCAAGAGCCCCCGCCGATGGACGTGGCCACACCATCGTATACATCGGCCTCAAGAGCGCCCTCGCTATCAGCAATGCTTGATCTCTCGGCTTTGGAAGCAACGCGTGTACCCAGTCTACATTCCGAGGAGAGCGGACAGGACGAGCAAATTGACTTCGATGCGCTGTGGGCCTGGCCTAGCAACACACCTGCAATGGGCAGTCCACGAGCTATGGAGGCAAGTGGGGTGAGCGAGCGGGTGCAGGGTATTAGTGATAGTGCTGTACCCATGTTTGGGGTTAGTAGACAGGGGACAGATGGCCTTTGAAAGGGTGGATATGGTTTGGAGTTTTGTATTATTTTCGATTCTTTGTGCATACTAAGATGTGCATGTAGCTGTCTGTCATTCTATCTATTCCGATACCAGGCTTATGGTACAGGGCGGAATGCAATGACAGCTCACATTCATGAGGGCCCCATTCATCTTCTCAAACACTTTTAGCGGTGTCTGAATTGATCGCGTTGTTGTCAGCTATCTCCTTCTCACTTGTCCGACTTTGTCGCCATTCGTGCAAGCAACTGGGCTAGACGAGTGAGACAAGGACAGGTCGAGGTGAAAACAACGGTCGTCTTCGCGGCCTGTAACGCGATGTGCATCCCTTGTACCGCAGTGAGGACCCGCTCGACTTGAAACGGAGCGAGCCCGCAGTGGTCGCATTCGCCAGGGCGTATAAACAGAGCAATCTCCTTTTGCGCCGGATATTCGAATCTGAATGCCAGTGATTGTAGATGCATGAAGTTTGCTTGCCAGAGGGTCGAGACGCTGTACTCGTGTGGTAACAGGGCGAACAAATTGAGGGCGACATCTCCTCCAAGCGGCGACTTTGGACTGGGGCTGAGAATGTGACGCATTGTCGAACTTTTTTGGAGTAACAATCTTGGAGTCATCATGTACATGTAGCAAGTATACACCAGTACTTCCATCCTCCTGATGAGGTGCCCGTAAGCTGGCGGAGGATGTTGAATGTATGTGCGGTGTGATGGAAATCTTATGTCGATTGTGACCTTGAAAACGTTTCGCGTATAGTACGTCTCCAAAGCGAGCGTAGTGAGTTCGCGGTTCCGAGTGCCGATAATGGAGGTGAGCTGTTCTGCGAAGACACGAGTGTGCGCAGTCGACTTGATCCCGTCCATCGGATCCCGGGTGCCGATGGTGGACATGAGCTGGTCTGCGAAGATTGGATCGTGCTCACTCGGCTTGATCCCGTCCTTCTGATCAAGGTTGTGAGCCAATATCTGCACCTTCAACTCATCTGGGAGCCGCGACCAGCCTTGGAAGGTAGCAGACAATTCCGTGCCGGGATCGTCCATATAGATTCTGTTGCGCCGAAAAATAATCTATTGGCCGTGTGAGCTTTTGATTAGAACAGAATGATCAAAGCACTCACCTTGAGGTTGTGTTAACGCGCAGACTGTGCACTCAAGGATCCGCGCCCACTTCTGTGATTGTGAGCCTCGTGGATCTGTATGATCTTCTTACCGAGATTCTGAGGCGTTATCAAGGCAAAGTGGGTGAGGCAGTACCGGGTGTTGTGTACTATAGTTGCCAAGCCTAGCCAACCCAGGACTGTGCGCTCCAGGGTGGGAAAGAGCAAACGCTGTACGTGAGGCACTGAAGTCGTGAAGACTACTGTAGAATTCTTCTGCTACATGATCGTACATCACACGCGAGCTATCTCTTACAACGCCTCCAGAATGCGCACATCGCTCATCGCTTCAAAGGGTATCGTCTCGCTTCCAGCACCTTGCAACGCCCACTGCAGGGTCTTCTCCACCGCACGTCTACCTGTGTGCTCAAGGGGTAGCCTGCATAATATTAGCTAATGTAGCCTCAATAGGGGTGTTCGGGTTGACTCACCAATGGCCTGCTCCCTTGATAATCACGACCTGACTTCCCTTGACCAGATAGTCGCGAGCGTTGTCAAACGAGAGCCGTTGATTGAATGCAGGGTCAAATTGTCCCATCATGAGTGTCGAAGGGGCCTTCAGCGCGCCTTGTGGTGCCATGCTGGACAGGGTGCCTGATGCGGACAGGGTCTGCGAAGAAGCAGCTTCAGAGGAAATGTTGTACAGCGCGGCAGTAACCTCGAGAGACTTTTCCCACTTGCCGAAGGCTAGGCTGTCGCGATAGATGTGGGTCTTCTCGGACATGCCGCGGTCGCCTATCCTGCTCTTGACAGAATCGCCGTATCGTTCACCCTTGTCGTTGGCCTTGTCTAGCTGGGCACTTCCGGGGCCAGTAGAGATTGCCATTGCTTCAGCAGCTTCCGTAGGTTCCAAGACAGTAGGAGCCTTGCCCTTCTTCGGCGTGCCTTTGCCGAACTGGTGAAGAACACGCAGGAAGAAGTAGTTGCCAAAAGTCGCAAAGACGTTGTGAAGAGGCCAGGGTAGATGGAATACGAAGATGTAGAAAGAGCTTCGGAACTGTCCAGCCACAGGACCGAGTGCGTGTAGTCCATTCTTCAATAGACGGAAGTTGAACGGAGAGTGTATCCATGTCCTTAGCATTTGCTTCGCCAACAGAATCCTGTTCATCGCGTTCGAGTGTAGTAGAGCTGTGACGGCGCCGCCTGTGATGATCCAGTGGTCAGCCAGGACATGTGCCTCAGATGCCAGCCGGCCAGCAATGACCGCACCCCAGTCGTGCGACACTACTACTACCTTCTTGCCTTCCGACAGGAACTGCTCTCGTATGCCAACGATGAACTCGCTCAACACCTCGAGCATTTCGTTCGGGCCGTATGCGGACAGACTGTCGGAGCCGCCATAGCCAGGGAGATCGACGGCTATCAGGATGGAGTCCTTTTGTAGGGAAGCGGATTGGAGGAGGTGGCGCCAGATGAGGTAAGAATCGGGGAATCCTGGTCTTTGTTAGTTGCGTAGTCCATTAAAGTTTGGTACCTGCATGACTCTGCTGGTGAATACATACCATGTAAAAAGATGGTAACATTCTTCGCGGGTGACGATCCAGTGTCCTGGTTAACGACATAGTGCAGGCGGGTACCGTTGGTGGTTTTGTAGAAGGCATGCTTGAAACCTGGAAGAGGCTCCCGGTCAAGACTCCAGAAACTCTCTTGCGCAGCAGCCAACGCGCGCTTCTCCTCGTCGCTATCTTTCGCCCAGAGCGCCCCGTTCTTGATGACTGCCATGGTCCATACTCCGGCAAGGCTGAACAGTCCAAACCCAAGTTTGAAACCGCTCCAGGCCAGACTCCCGAGTTTGTCTGCCATGTTGGCGTTTTGGCTGGAGGTGTGTCGCAGTACAGTTCTGCTCAGTTGTCTGTAGATTAGGCACTCAGTGAAAGGTCGTTCGCATGTGTTGGTGGTGGTTGTAGTTGAGCGACGGTCCTGTCACATGTAGCGCGAAAGTGAAGTTAAGAAAGTGCGATCAAAAATCAAGGTTGGCTGGTATCCACCCCCGCATGCTGGAGCAAGAGCATAGTCCTGACTGTAGCGGTAGCCCCAGGGGCAGATCGCGATGGCGAAGCAGATGACCCGCGAAACCACGCGGCAGAGACGATCAAGGGTCCTGTGTGTCCATGGAAGCTGCAGTGATGATCGTTGAGGTATGACGCTATTGGCCATAGCTTCTGCTATGCCGCGGACTGACGCAGTCTGATCGGTCGGGTAGCTTTGTCCCCCGGTTCAGGGTGCAGTCGCTGGTCGCCTGGGCACCGGGTTAGGGCGATGCGCGTGCTCTGCGCATCATTTAATTTATGCTTGAGTTGTCACCACTGAGAGCTGGGATATCGTGGGTCTGCTCGTCTATCTACTAGATGATACGCGCAATGCTCGTACGTTGTCAATGGCAATCATGGCCTTGGCCCTTAGACAGGAACAGCCATAGTCGGATCTCTGACGTGTGCGCATCGCATTATTCCAATGTCGAGAGGTCCTGCCCCAATATGCACAGAATCTCGCTACACCTAGGACTCAACGCTGCGCCCCAATAACTTTGACATTCCAATGTCGGGTATCATAACAACTCCAACGTAATCTCACACAAGAACTCCAACGTCCACAGGCACAGTGACTCTCAGTTCTCATCTCCTCTTCCCCTTGACCCTCTCCATGACCCTCAACTCGGCGCTTCTCTGCAGCCTCAGATCTTCCAACTCCCTCTCAATCCCTCTGTTCTTCTCTACAAGCTCTTTCCTCTTCTCCATCCTCTGCTTAGCCTCCTCCAGCTTGTGCCTCACAACATCTTCCACCACCCTCTCCAGCTGCCCCGCATCCTCGATGCCATGCTCTCTGATGAAGCGGTCCGCGAATTCTTCAATAGTGTGTGGTGATGGCCCTGGACCACCTGTATGATATCCGTTTTGGTGCGTCATGTAAAGCCCCGGCACGGCGGAAGGATGTGTACGTAGGTGGGAGGAGAGCGAGATGGGCAGTTGCGACGCGGAGATTGTGGGAATCTCGTCTGAAGGCTTTCGCGGCGAGGGCTGGGGTGGTGGGTTAAGTATGATTTCCATAAGACTGTTCTCAAACGCCTCGTCGTATTGTACAGTGAATGGCGAGAAGTCGACCATGGGGGATGTGAGTTCGGGCTCGTCGCGTGGTGTGAGGGGCGCGTTGCCCATTATCGTGTCGTGGTTGCTCATGTTGTCGTCTTCGCGGTTATAATTAGCCATGCGACGCGTGATGGAGAGAAGCAAGGTGTTGCGATCCGAAGTTTGTTGAATTGAGGGGATCCGTCTCGAGGCTGTCGCGATGATGGGGCTGATGCCGCATGACTAAGCCCAGGTTCCGCAGCACCTCCGCGGTCGCGACTTGCCCAACTTTTGCCTACCAAGCCCAACACCAACCCAGTCGCACATCTCCAAACAACCGACCGAACTCCGTACATATCGCGATCATGGCTGACAAACTGCGCGCGCAGCAACAACTCGAGGCTCTCCAGGCCCGCTACATCGGTATCGGAAGCGCAGACACTACCAAGCACGAATGGACATCCAACATCGCGCGCGACTCGCTCTCGAGCTACGTCGGCCACCCGCCTCTTCTACAGTACATGAGCATCGGACTGGGACAGCCGCGCGAAAAGACTAGACTGCAGTTACTAGAGCGCATGGTCAGGCCTGTCGGGCCTCCGCCTGAGGTGAGTAATGGAAATGTTGAGTTTTAGAAGTAATGAGCTAACAGGAAGTAGCAACAAGATTGATCGGGACATTCTAGACCGAAACGACAGACTTGATTATGGAGACATGCGGAGAACGAAGATCCAAAGCGAAAGCCGCCTCCCATCCCCAGCACGAATGCGCGCGAGGCTGGCTCGTGGATGAAGAGGAACAGATGGGTACATGCTGCTTGTCTAGGGCTATCAAAGCCGATACTATGAAGTCGTTCAGTAGCGTAGCGCACGCTGAGTGCCGGTAGTGAGGTGTACACACCTCGGCCTCTCTCAATATACCCCAATTGCCACCATAGCCGGGGCCCAAAGTCTTTCTCCAACTCGTGCTCTCCCATGTGTGACTTCTCAATCGCTATCACTGGCGCTTCCTGTTGGGCCATCATCGTCGTCGTCTTCCACCACGTCACCACCCATTAGCATCGAGACTTCACCCTTTTGTAGCATGCTCTTTAGCTCGGTGTTCCTCGGGTCCACCAACTCAATGGGCTTGAGCTTCGCCTTGTTCCTTATTCTCGGATCGCATCCCGCGTCTAGAAGCATGGCCACGATGGAGTGTCCGTGGGGCCAGACGGACTTTTCGAGCG
>Ga0265798_10004173_pt1 | contig 20133 bp, 17 predicted proteins | sample P3T30metagenome_FD_192430 | JGI IMG/M metagenome (GOLD analysis project Ga0265798, IMG submission 192430) | Plant litter microbial communities from East Loma Ridge, Irvine, California - P3 T30 | ecosystem: Environmental > Terrestrial > Plant litter > Unclassified | place: USA: California... | reverse complement strand
ACTACCCGCGGTGGCTGCATCATTACAATCACCACCGACCCCACACCAGCCTCAACGGATCAACACCAGCACAACGCGTTCACAACCTCACAGGGAACTACAGCTAGGGCACGGTTCCCTCGCCCCGTCCGCGACTGCCCGGGCCACGGTGTCTGGTCGGTGTCGGCCGGGTGGCTTATGATCGGGACCCATCGAGCCGACCGCGTTGAGCTGGTCGGCGTGTGCACCGGCACGACGCCGGGCGCTCCCGGACCGGCGAACCGTCGGTCCTCATCCGGCTGACGCACCGTCGGCCACCAGCGGACCGGCACCACGTCGGCCGACGACCGGAAGGAATCCGTGACCGCCTCCCCACGCGCACTGGAACTCGTGCAGGCAGCCGCCCGCGCGGCCGACGACAAGCAGGCCGAGGACCTCGTCGCCCTCGACGTCACCGGGCCGCTGCAGCTCACGGACGTGTTCCTGCTCGCGACCGGCCGGAACGAGCGCAACGTGCTCGCCATCGCGGACGCGATCGAAGAGCGGCTGCACGAAGCGGGCGCCAAGCCGCTCCGGCGTGAAGGCCGGACCGAGGGTCGCTGGGTGCTCATCGACTTCGGCGAGATCGTCGTGCACGTCTTCCACGAGGAAGACCGGCAGTACTACTCGCTCGAACGCCTCTGGTCGGACTGCCCGACGATCCCGCTCGAGCTCCCGGTGGACCACACCGCCTGAGTGCGACTCGCCCGGGTGATGGGTTCGATTTCGTCACCCGGCGTTCGCATGGTGTACGCTTCCATGGTGCCTCCGGATAGCGGAGGAACACGGAAAGCACCACCTTCCGGGTCTGTGGCGCAGCTGGTAGCGCACCTGCATGGCATGCAGGGGGTCAGGGGTTCGAGTCCCCTCAGATCCACCCAAGACCCCCGTAGTTCCGCGGAACTACGGGGGTTTACTCGTGCTCGAAAACGCCGAAGTGCCAACCATGTGCCAATCATGGCGAGAGCGCTCCTGGGTAACGACGCGCGAAGTGGCCAATCCTCCGTGGACGCGACGACGCGGACCGATGCGCACACGGTGCATAGGTACAGGCATGACCACGACGCACCTGGCCGTACCGCCCGCCGCCGCAACCGACCTCGACCCCACCGACCTCGCAGGTGAGCCAGCAACGCTCGGCTCCGCAGAAGACTCCACACTGCTGCTGCTGAAGCGCATGCGGGACCCGAACTACCTGATGACCGTCGAAGACGTCGCCGCGTACCTGCGCGTTCCCGTCGGCACGGTCCGGAAGTGGCGAGAGAAGAACACCGGACCCACCGCGCGGCCCGTCGGCAAGTACCTGCGATACCGCGCCGGTGACGTTGTCGACTGGTTCGAACGCCAGTGAGCGCAACCAAGCTCGCCCCAGGATCATGGGGAGCGATCCGATGCACGGAGACCGCGAGCGGCTGGCGCGCACGAGTCCGCGTTCGACGGCTCGACGGGCAGTACGAGGACATCCGACGCACCGGCACCACGAGAGCTCGAGCCCGAGAGAGCGCACTCGACGCCGCCGAGGTCGCCGCAGGCGTCACCAGCGCCGGAACCCTCACGCGAGACTCGACGCTGCGCGCTCTCGCCGAAGATTGGCGTCAGTGGGCGAGTGCCTACGGAGAACTACGACCACAGACGCTCCAAGAGCAGTACCGCACCCTCAACCAGGACGTACTACCTCGCATCGGTAACGTCACCATCGCTGAGATGACGGTACCGATCGTCGAGGGGTTCTACCAGTCGCTCCTCGAGCCGCGACGGACGAGAGACCGCATGGGCCGCGAGTACGGCGAGCCGCGTGTCATGGCCCCAGCAGCCCGCAACGCTCTCGGCGTCCTGCGCAAAGTTCTGGACCGAGCCGTGATCCTCGGGCTGCGCAGCGACAACCCGGCGACTGCCGTCAAGCCTCGGCGCCGCGCGAAGAAGGAAATCCACGCCCTCGATGCCTCCGGCCTCCAGGCCGTCAGGCACGCCGTCACGAGCTACGTCAACCGTGACAACCGCTCCGGGCCCACGATGAAGTACCTCGAGTTCGCCCTTGACCTGATGTCCGGAACCGGTATGCGAATCGGTGAAGCGCTCGCGCTCCGCTCGGTCGACGACATCGACCTACTCGCATCACCGCTGATCGTGCACGTGACCGGAACCATCGTCGACTACAAGGGCGCATCGGCGGTCCGTCAGGATCTCCCGAAGACAGACACATCGACCCGCAGCATCCAGGTGCCGGTGTGGCTCGACGCGAAGATCCGCGCCTGGATGAGTCGACCGGAACACGCCGACAACACCCTCCTCATCGAAACGCGCACCGGCCGGCCCGTATCTCCCGACCGCGTGCAGAAGAACCTCCGAACCGTGCGGGCCTGGGCTGGGCTACCGGAGTGGATCGTGTCCCACGTCATGCGGAAGTCTGTCGCAACCGCCGTGACAGACGAACACGGCACCGATCACGGCATGTACATCATGGGTCATGCCGACCTCCGCCCTCTGGAGGGGCATTACGACAAGCGCCGGACAGTCGGGTACGACGTCACCAAGACGCTCGAGACGTTCGATCCTGACCGTGCACGACCGCAGCCTGTTCCCGCAGCTTCGGTCGTCGACCCAGAAGTTTTCGAGGCAGTCGCTGCCGCCGAGGCGGAAGCGGACGCGGTCCTCGTCGGCATGGCCGCGGCGATGGGTACGACGCTCGACCAGCTCCCCGACAACGTGCGGGTCGGGGTGCGTGCCTCCGTGCTCGGTCGGATATTCGCCACCTGACCGCGGCCCGCCCGTCGCGCAGGAGACGCCGGCTAGCCACTGTGCATAAGGAGAAGTGACAGCACCGACCGTGGAGGATCCGACCGTGAACGACACCCCTGCACCCAAGCCGACCTCCCCAGAACAGCGGGTCGACGAAGGAGACCGCTGGTCTGGTGCGGCACGTTCGTGCGCCGTTTAGCCGCCGCGTTCGGACGCAGCCGAGCAGCCCGCGTAACTCGCTATTTCGAGCACGCGGACAGCGCTTACCGTTGACCAGCCCGCTCCGCCCGCAGTGCCCAGAACGTCCGCCCTGCGCGTGACTGCGTCGTCAGCTGGTGGTGAGGAGCGAGCCGAGGGCGCAACGTCGCCTGCGCGGTGCATAGGGAGAGGGGAAGCAACCGATCCCGAGGAGCCAGCATGGGTACAACCACCACCTCACCGCCTACCCCGACCGAGGTCGACTTCGCCTTCGACGTCGAGACGATCGCCGCGATGATCGCGCAACTGAGCAACCACGACCGGGCGAAGCTGCACAAGCTCATCGGCGTCCGACGCGTCCCCGCCGCTAAGGCAGCGAAGCCCGCTACGGAGCCGTACGAGCCGAACACCGGCGACCCCCGTCTGGACGCGTTCATGGCAGCACGGCACGACCCCTCCTGGAAGCCGCGGAAGGTTAAAAAGCCGTCGAAGGCGACCGTTACGGGCGCGCGCAACATGATTTCGTCGGAGCGCTTCGAAGCCGAAGCGGCACGCCTCTGGCGGAAGCGTGGTTACACCGTCGAGCAGCGAGGAGACGGCTGGGCGGTTCTCGGCGACGGGGATGGCTCCTACCAGCGACAGATGTCCGCCGCGTACGTGCAGACCCGTGGCGGGTGGAAGCACCCAGACGACGTCGCAGCGGCCGACCGATGACCGCCCGCCTGAGCCGGACCGCCGCGGACGATCTGACCATCACCGACCTGTTCTGCGGCGCCGGCGGCTCCTCCAGCGGCGCGACGAAGATCCCAGGCGTCCGCGTCCGGATGGCGGCGAACCACTGGAAGGTCGCTATCGACACGCACCAGACCAACCACCCCGACGCCGACCACGACATCGCCGACCTCTCCCAAGTCGGCCCCCACCGCTACCCGCGCACACGCATCCTCTGGGCGTCGCCGAGCTGCACCAATCACACCCAGGCAAAGGGCATCAGCCGCGCCACGCAGGCCGACGAGTGGAACCCCTACGACGGGCGCCCCCTCCCCAAGGAAGCCGCCGAACGCTCCCGCGCCACCATGTGGGACGTGCCCCGGTTCGCCGAGTTCCACCACTACGACGCCGTCGTGGTCGAGAACGTGGTCGACGCCGCCAAGTGGATCCTCTTCCCGGCGTGGCTGCACGCGATGGAGTCGCTCGGGTACGAGCACGAGATCGTCTGGCTGAATAGCATGCACGCGCAGGCCTACGGCATGCCCGCACCGCAGTCCCGCGACCGCATGTACGTCGTCTTCTGGCGCCGCGGGAACCGCCGCCCCGATTTGGCGAAGTGGACCCGCCCGTTCGCGCACTGCCCCAAACACGGCACCGTGCAGTGCGTGCAGACGTTCAAACGCACCGACGGCACACGGTGGGGCCGCTACCGGGCGCAGTACGTCTACCGGTGCCCGAACACCCACTGCCCGATCGGTACGCTCGAGCCCGGATGGCTGTCGGCCTCATCCGTCATCGACTGGGCGCGCCGAGGCCAACGCATCGGCGACCGCGCCAAGCCGCTCGCGCCCAAGACCCGCGAACGGATCCGCCTCGGCATCGCCCGCTACTGGGGGCCGCTAGTCATCGAGGCGGCAGGCAACACGTACGACTCGACCTCGCCGAAGCACCGTGCCCACGGCGACCCGAACGGGTACGTGCGGGCCTGGCCGACCACCGAACCGGTGAAGACGATCCACACCAAGCAGTCGAAGGCCCTCGTCGTCGCCGGAGCCCCGACGCCGCCGCCGCTCGTGCCAGTCGAAGGCGGAGACCGGAAGATCGCGTCCGCCGCGGCCGGGGCGCTGCGGACACAGTCCACACGCAACGAGACCGCGCTGCTGATCCCGATGCGGAACCACAACACGTCGAAGCAGGTCCGCGAGCCGCTCGACACCATCGCCGCGGCCGGAAACCACCACGCGCTCCTCATGCGCAACCAGTCCGGCGGCGCGGAGATGACCACGCCCACCGAGGAACCCATCCGCACCCTCACGACCCGCGGCGACCAGTCGCTGCTCGCGCCGTCGGAGCCGATGTCGGTCGACGTCGACGACTGTGAGTTCCGGATGCTCGAGCCCGACGAGATCAAGCGGGGCATGGCCTTCGAGGACGACTACGTCCTCCTCGGCTCCAAGCGCGCCCAAGTCCGCCTCGCGGGCAACGCCGTCACCCCACCGGCCGCGCGCGACCTCATCGCCGCCGTCGCCGAGTCCCTCGGCCTCCCCATCGACCGCTCGGACGACGCCTACCGCCTCGTCGCCGCACACCGACGGACCGCGACCCACAACGACACCCGCGGTGCATAGGGAGAAGCATGAGCAGCTGGGACGAGACCAAGCGCGACCGCGACACGACCGGGAAGTTCAGCGAGATGCCCGGATCCGCTCCGGAAAGCGCACTGACCGCCGAGACATCGCCCTGGGGCGATCAGCCGAAGCCGCCGTCCGCGGAGATCCGGCAGGCGCGGTACCAGGCCGCTGTGCGCGCCTACCAGGACGCGGGGGAGGCGATCACCGTCCTCAGCGCACAGAGCGTCGCCGCTGGCGTCCGAGAGCACTACCCCGACGCTGTCGGGGTGACGTTCGAGGAGAGCGACCAGTCCTACGACACCAGCTACGACATCCGCGACGTCGTCCTCGCCGACGGATCAACCACCGAGCTCACCGACGAGCAATGGGACGACCTCGCAACGGCCGCATCCGACATCCGCCCGGACCGCGGAACCGGCTGGTTCACGGTCGACGGCGGCGCAGCGTCCATGAGCATCGACGACGTCCTCGCGCTCGAGGCGCCACAGGCGGGGCACTTCGTCACCGACGACGTAGCCACTCCCGCAGAGAACGCAGCCGACCGGGCCGAGTACATCATGCGCTCCGGCAGGCCGCACCTGGCGGCCGATCTGAGCACCGAGCCCGTCGCCGCAGACACCGCGCTGCGGGAGACGCTCACCGACCTGGTGCACTTCGCCGACAAGGCCGACATCGACCTCGTCGCGATCATGGACCAGGCGCGCGACACCGTGCACCGGGAAGCCGCCCCCACGCGCTGACGCGCCACCTCAGACGCAAGGCCCTGCTCCGAACAACCAGAGCAGGGCCTTGCGTCGTGACGTGCAGGATCAGACGACTGCGGCAGCGACGACGCCGCACGCCGACACGGAAGGAACGCTGCCATGACCGCCGGCCGGACGACCAAGACCGCGCAACACCCGGACATCGGCGAGCCGTCACATCCCGCCGTCGAGGCAGTGTTGCGCGTGATGGACCAGTACAACGCTCTTCGCCTCTCACCCGGATTGGGCCGCCGGGAACCCCGAGAGGGTCACGTCTGTGCGCGTCGCGATCGACCGATGCCGAGGCGCCGTCGATGCCGCCGGTCGCGTCCAGGTCAGGCTGCCTCGACGGCGGCGGGCGCGGCACGGTGGCGCACGGCAGCACACCACACCCACGCCTGAGCTCGGAGGTGATTGTGCGTCGGGCGCTACGGGGTTCGCCGCCGGTTCCGGCCCGCGCCGAAGAGCACGAGCCCGACGAGCAGGGCGAGAACCCCCGAGCCGAGCATGAGGCTGGGGAACTGGCCGCCGGTGAACGCGAGGTCCCCGGTGATCCCGCTCCCGGCAGCGCCCGTGGAGCTCCCGCCGCCGGATCCGCCGGGAGGCGTTCCCCCGGTTCCGCCGGGAGGTGTCCCGCCGTTCTCACCGGGGTCCTCGCCCGGGGGCGTGCCCGCGGCCGGGAGGAGTCCCGCGTCGATGTCGGGATCGTCCGTGACGCTGACCAGCGCGCCGTCCGCGTCCTCGACGCTCGTGAGGGTCACTACAGCGGCTCCCGCTTCCGTGACGTCGGAGTCGGCCGAGCGGTCGTCGCCGGCGGACTCCGTCGTCCAGACGCGTCCGTCGGGTGCTGTGAAGGTAAGCGTGTACGTCCCGGGCCGGAGGTTGGAGAAGGTGTACCGGCCGTCGGCGTTCGTGGTGGCTGTCCGCGTGACGGTGTCTCCGCGGTCGTCGGTTCCGCCGAGGGCGACGTCGACGCCGGCGACTCCGGGCTCGTCGTCGTCCTGGATCCCGTTGCGGTTGTCGTCCGACCACACCCGGTCGCCCACCGATCCCGCCACGACCTGGATCGTCGCGGGGTTCGACTGCACCGGCAGGGACAGGTTCGACGCCCGCAGCCCGTACCGGTTCGTGTACTGGTCTCCGTCGAGCGCGCCCGTGGTCGAGAGCGTCACCTGATGTGACACGGTGGCGCCGACGGCAACCTCACCGGTCCGCTGGATCCGGAACGCGGTCACGTCGTCCAGGTCCGCGGGACACTCTGCTGTGCCGAACGCTGCTGCCGCGCACCAGGTCGTTGAGCCGCCCGGCTGGTTCGAGGGATCCGTTCCGTCGATGTCGACGGCCTCCGGCGGTGCCACCGTGTAGGTGACGGTCTCTCCGGCCGATGTGTCAGCGGTGACCTCGGCCTCGAGCTGCGTCGTCCCGTGGAACGACGACTGCCGGTTGACGACGCGGTCGCCGTTCCACGGCAGTACGTCGATCACGTCGACGTCCCGGATCGGCGTCGCGTCGGTGTTCCGATACGACAGGTCCCACACGAGGGCGTCGCCGGCGACGACGATCGGGGCTCGAGCGGTCTTCTCCACCCCGATCCCGGCAGTGGACACGATCTGCACGCCGCGGATGGCGTCTCGGAGCGCCGCCGGCGACACGTCACCCGGTGAGGCGATCGCGGCGACGTTGTCGATCGGCCCCGGGAGTGCGAGCCGGGACACCTCGGCGGTGTACGTGATCGGCGGGATCACGGTGTTCGGGACGACGTTCAGCGTCCACGTCAGCCGTTGCTGTTCCTGGCCGTCCTGCCCGACGATGATCTCGCTCGACGCGGGTTCGATTGAGGCGGTGTCGGGCACGAGCCGCGTGTACGGCGGGAGGTCGTCTGTCACGGTGACCTGCCGCGCGCTGCCACCGGGCGTCGAGTTCGTCAGTGTCGGGTACAGCGCGAAGTCGACCGTGTTCCCGGCCGTGACGAACGCGGTCTGGTCGGGTGTGTTCTCCGCGGTGGTGCCGGGGTCGATGACCTTCTTCGTGATCCTCGCCTTGTCCTGCGTGATGATCACACTGTCCGCGAAGCCGCCGGCGCCGTTGCTGGGGTTGCTCCCGTCGTGCAGCCACGCGCCGTCGCCCGTGGTGCCGAAGTTCGCGTGGCCGAAGTCGATCGCGCGGGTGTTGTTCGGCGCCGGCTGCACGGTGAGGAACGTGAAGATGTTCCCCTCTAGCCCGCCCGCGAGGTTCCCGACCACGCGAGCTTTCCCGACTGCCGCGACGCCGCCCGGTACGTCCTCCGGTGATGAGTACCACGGCCCGTCGACGTCGTCGCACGTCTGCTTCTGCCCCACAGCCGGGTCCGTGAACCCGCCAGCGGCGTACTCGACCCGCTGCCCCGTCCAACCACCGTTGCTGTAGGCATACGGCCGCGACGCGGCCCCCTGCCACCGGCTGATCACGGCGTAGCGGTTGTCCCACGTGTCGCACACGATCGCCGAGGTGTACCCCTGCACGCCCGGATTCGTGATGTTCACCTGGGAACGGATCTGCTTGCCCGGCGTCACGTACGGATCGCCCTGCTTCGCCGAGCCGGGAACCCCGTTGTACGGGGCGGCGTCGTTGACCTGACCGAGGTACTTGAATCCGCCGCCCGGGAGGAAGTTCGACACGTTCCGGTCGACGGAGTTGTTCACGGTCGGCTCGGCGTAGTTGCTCGCCCCGCTGATCGTGGTCGTCTGCAGCGGCGTGAACGTGTTCCGTGCGATGAACGATGCCGTGCCGGTCGGCTGGGGGATCCAGATCGAGATGTACCCGACGATGACGTACGGCTTTACGCCGCCGTCGATCGGCCCGCCCGAAGCGTTCCGGTCGGGAATCCCGTCCGCTCCTGCGAAGGAGGTGTCGGTGCCCGTGATCGTGACCTGGATGGGAGTGCCGGGGCCTCCGGGCTGCGTGCACGAGAACGTTCCCGAGTCCCGCACCGCCGTTCCGTTCCCGCCGGACCCACCGGGCAGTCCCTGGAAGATGCCCCGCTGGTTCTGCCCGCACGCCGGCAGTCCGTTGTAGGGGAACAACACCGCTGGTGACGGGTCACCGCCGTACATCTGGGAGACGTCGTCGGTGAACGCGAACGTCCCGGTCGATTGCTCCGCGCCGAGCAGCCCTTCCCCGGCGACGGGCGGCGCCCAGTTGACCGCGATCGGGTACCGGAGCACGATGCCGTCGGTCGTGCCGTCCGGCCCCGGCGTGTTCGGGAAGGCGCCGATCCTCGTGACGTTCTTCGACAGGTCGTACCGCGCCGCAGCGGACACCGTCGTCACCGGCGAACTCACCGGGGCCGGGGCGTTGTCGGCGTCGTCCGCGGTCACCGTTCCGGTGACCTGGATCGCGTCGCCGTTCGCGGCGGTCCCCTCCACGCGCAGCACCACCGGCACCGCGGTCACCTGACCGGACGGCAGATCACCGATGTTGCACGTCAACACCTGCCCGGAGACCCCGGAGCCCGCGCCGCTGCACTGGCTCGGCAGCGGCGTCACCCACGACGTGTTCGCAGGCGCGGTCACCGTGAACGTCTCATTGGTCGACGCTCCCGCGTTCGAGGACACTTCCACCCGGTAGGTGATCGAGTCCCGGGTCCGGACAATCCCGTTCGTCCCGTTCGCATCCCCGCCGGGTTCATCGGTCGGGGTATACGCCCCTCCCCCGTCCTCGGTGACACTGATCGCCATCGCGACCGTCGCAGCGGACGCAGGCGTCGCCGCGAACATCGCTCCCGCCAGGCCGAGCAGCGCACCCGCTACTCCAAGCGTTCTCCAACGACGCACGTTCGATCCCACGCTGATCCCCTGTCTGAGCGGGCCCGCTCACGCGAACACCAGTCGGCTGCACGGCAGTGAGCACCCCGTCTTCCACGCATAGCTATCACGTATCCGCGAGAGTCGTCGCGGAAGTGCGGGATTCGGATCCTGCCGCGATGAGCACGGTCGCCGCGCGGGTGTAGTACTTCGTGGACTGCGACGTGCGGTCGAGGAACGTCATCGGGTGGGAGATGAGGCGCGTCCGCGCACCATGCGCCCACTCGTCGAGCGTCGCACGCTGCTGCAGGTCGAGCGTCCTGCAGTGCGGGCACTGCGGATCGAACCAGAGGTCGACCCGGTCGGCGCCGTCGCCGAGCATGATGGTGCCGGCCGCTGGGTCCCACGCGCTCGTCGTCGTCAAGTGTCTCGGATCGGGGATTGAACGTCAGGGCTGGGGGCGCAGGCGGAGAGCGAAGTTGCGACGGTGAAGACGACAGCGGTTGTGAAGGCGCGGTGGGTGAAGCGGGTCATGAGTGATGTCCTTCCGTTCGGGGGTCGTGGCGGCGGTCAGGTGCGGGAGCTGAGACGACTGGCGAGCTGCGACACGCACCAGGCGACCGCATCGATGGCGAGGAAGGGTCCGCTGGCTTCGCGGCTCGCTGCATCCCGGTGTGGTGCGCGGCGGTGGCTGCTTGCCGAAGGGGACGGTGAGCGGGAGCCCGACGCCGTGCTGGTCGGTCTTCGAGCCGGCCACCTGGAGGCGGAGGTCATGCCCTGTGACGGTGACGTCGTCGACGTTGAGGGCAGAGACGTTGCTGCGGCGAAGGGCCGAGGCGTACCCGATCAGGATCGCAGCGGTGTCGCGTGCAGCCTTCGCACCGGCAGGCCACGTATTGTGACTCATCGTCCCGATGAGGTGACGGATGTCGGCAGTCAGCAGCGGCCACTTCATGCCGACGGTCGCGTCCCCGGCGTGTCGGATGCCCGCCATGACGCGGTGCACGCGGTCGGATGCCGTGGGGGAGTCGTAGCCGGCATCGCGATGCGAGGCGGCGAATCGCCGCAAGCTTCCTACCGATGCTGGTCGGCTTGTAACGGGCACGACCGTCCGCGCGTACTTGCGCAGCGAGGTGCGTGATGTAGAGCGCGACGGTTTCTGCGGACGCCGGCAGCGGCGGCAGGCTCATCATCCGGCACCAGGCGGAGAAGTCGCGCTGGCCGGCGGCGTAGAGCTCACGCGTCCTGGGGGACCGCGCCTCCGCCTCGTGCCGATCAGCGCGCGCATGGAGAACGTCCAGCAGAGGCGCGAAGTCGACGTCAGGCGTCGCTCCCGCCCGCTCCAGGCTCCCAAGGTGCATCCGTGCATTTTGCCCGTTCCAGCAGACACCGCGCGCGGTGCATAGGGACAGGTATGAGCACCGAACGTGAAGCCCGCACCACGCTCGAGGACGCCATCCTGCGTGCGGCACAGCCTGCTACCGCAGGCGCCCCCTGCCCGGTCGTGACCGTGTCCGACGTCCGGGCGATGGACGCATGCGTCGACGCTCGCGCCGCCGCCGCGCTCCTGAACGCCCTGGAGCGCCGCCGGGTGGTGGTGCGCGTCACGAAGGGCATGCTCGAAGGAATCGTGCAGTGGCCGCGTCGGTCCAGAGCGCGGACGGGGTGGGTCTCCGGCGCCGCACTCGAAGCTGTGCAGGCGCGTCTCCAGCTCCGGCTCGAGTCAGCCAGCACCTTCGCTGCCGCGGTGAACCCCGTGGCCGGCAACTCCGATCAGCATCGCCTTCGAGAGCGAGCCGAGCAGACCGTCCTCGCTCGACACCGGGACGAGGTCGACGCCGAGTACACCAGGCTCCTCGCCCCGTCTCAGTTCTGACCAGGACCGCTCAAGCCGCTTCGCGGTCGGCGCGAACCAGAAAACGCACCTTCAGCCCGGCGTCGCCGTCGGGAACGATGATGAGCGCCTTCGCGCCGATCTCGTGCGCGAGCTGCCGCTCCACGATCGTGTTGTACGCGAGCATCTCGCGTTGCTTCCGCCCGGCACTGAACCTCGCGGTCACGAGCGCCAGGTCCGGCACGGAACGATGCGGGAACGGTTCAACGGACGGTGCAGCGCCTCGACGCGGACGGGGAGGCTTCCCGGTGATCGCGTCGGCCCACACCTTCGCCCAACGCTCCGGATCCGGGATCTCCGCAACAGGCGCGTTCACAGGTTCACCGCCCGCTGTCGCGAGTTCATCAGCTGCGCATCGACGCCGGTGCGGCGCGTGACATCACGGTGACGAGCCGCCCGCCGCACCATAGCCGCCGGGTGATGGAGCAGCCGATCGAGAACGTCGCCAGGCAACGCCGGATTGCCGACCAAGGTCATCCCGACCACCGTCCGCCGGCCGAAGCGGTGGTGCAGGATGCGCAGATCGTTCGCCGACCTGCCGGTGTCGTGCGCTGCAGCGATGGAGTCTTCGCCGGCGATCGCGTCGGCTGAGATGTGGCGCACCTTCCGGCTCGCCCGTACCGCGGCAAGCTGGCGTCGCACCAGTAAGTCCTGTTCGGCTGCAGCCTCGACGAGCAGCAGCATCTCGTCGGACGTGGCGGGGTTCTCGAGCACCGCTCGGACGATGAGCGTGCCGTGGACTCGCCAGAGCGCCTGCAGCAGCGCGTCGTCGGTAGCCGTGCGGGCGATCTTCCTCGCCTCGGCAACGCCCGCGCCGGGCACGAGCGCTTCCGTCGTACGGTCTGGGGCAGTGGGGAACGCCTCGACCTCGTCGAAGGCGGCCACGGTCTGCGTGATCTCGCTCATGACTCTTCCTATGCACCGCGTCGGTGATCCACCGCCACCGTCACTCGGCGGCCGTCGCGGTCGGCTCGTTCGAGGCCATACGGTGCGCTCGGAGCCATGAGCACGCATCATCAAGGTCGTGCACGAGGTTCGGGAAGACCCGCAACGGTCGGGCGTAGATCTGCCTCGTGGACTCCGGGTAGACGATGCCCGATCGGATACCTGCCGGGGTTCGAACGAGTCGAGGATCCAGGACTGCGACCATGCCGCTGTCGCTGGTGGAACGGATCAACCGGCCGACGGCCTGCTTCTCGAGGAGCGCAGCATCGGCTGCGTACACGAGACGGTCCGCCACCCACTTGTCGGACTGCAGCCGCTCCTGAATTGCTTCGACGCGGGCGTCGTCGGCCGGGTTCGAGGGTGAGCGCGGGATCCGATCGAGGACGACCAGCGAACAGGTCTGTCCTGGCGCGTCGACGCCGGTCATGAGGCTGCGGGTACCGACGAGCACGCTCGCGGTGTCGTCGCGCCAGCGCTGCAGCAGCGATGCCGGCGTCGCGCCGTCCCATTGCGAGAACACTTCGATTGCGGGGTCGAGGCTCTCGCGGAGGGCGTCGACGTAGAGCTTGCCCGCGCTACTGGTCGCGGACAGAATCAGCGCTGACCCTCCGCGCGCCGAGACCAGGTCGACGATCTGCCGAGCCGCCCAGTCCGCGTGCAGGGCCGTGTCGAACTTCACCTTGCCGTAGCGGTCGCTCGTTAGCGCTGGTACGTCGACCGGAGCGGTGCGCTCGGTTACCGCGGGGATGAACAACCGGGACTGCGCGAACGCGCCCTCGAAGGGGCTGGGGTACTCGGTAACGGGCACATCGCAGCCCACTTCGAACTGGAAGCTGTCCTGCAACGACGCCGACATGAGGATGACGCCGAGCGGCTTCGGCTCGTCGCCATCGCTCATCGCGGGACGCTCGAAGAGGTTCCGTCGGATCATGCCGGACACCTCGATCGGTGCGACCTCCGCGCTGGTCCACCGCTGCTTGACGTTCGGGCGGTCGTCCGCCTGCACCCACCGGGCCTGACCGACGCGGTGCTCGCGGACCGCCTCCACGGCGGAATGCAGTTCTTCGGCACGCTCGAACGCTCGCGCTGCGGCGATCATCGTCGTCACGACGGGCGACTTCGAAGCGTTCCGAACCAGCCCTGGAACTTGGCCGATCCACGACTCGAGGACGTCACCGATCGATTCGATCGGGTCGTCCCAGCGCGCGAGCCGGACCGGCTTGCCGCCGCGGTCGAGCTGGGCGGCGAGAATCTGCTCCAGCCGGTCGGCGATCGCCGGTCCTGCCAGCGCCCAGGAGGTAGCGCCGGAGCCCGATGCGACGCGCTCGACCATGCGGATGAGGGAGTGAACGCTGCGGCCGGAGACCTCCGCGGCGCCGCGGTCGCGCACTTCGCCGGCAAGGGCATGCGCTTCGTCGATGACGATGTTGTCGAACTCGCCGACGGTGGCACCGCCGTTGACGACGGGCATCCCCGTCGTAGCCTGGATCGCAAGCAGGGTGTGGTTCGTGACGATGATGTCTGCTTCCGCGGCAAGGTCGCGGGCGAGGGCTACCTTCGGGCGGTAGGGGGTGTCATCCTGGTCGGCCGCTTGCGTCTTCGAGCTCGCGGAGACGAGCGCCCACTCGGCCGCGCTGTGGTCGCCGCTGTACGCGTGGCGGCATCCTGATGCGTCGTCGTCGTCGTACTGGGAGAGCGACCAGTCGACCAGCGCGACGAGCCGCTCCAGTTCGACGTCGCTGCCGTCGAGGAGCGGCGGAGTGCTGGTGGCTTTCGCGATACCGTCGCGGAGCGACTGGATGTCCCACGACTCGTCAGTGCCGGCGAGGAGGTTCGCGGTGTCGAAGAGCCGGAGGGGGTCGACGTAATTGCCGATGCCCATGTGTGCGGCGACGCTGATCGGCGCGACGCCGAGGCGCTCGCATGCGCGGCTCATGGTGGGGCCGTCCTTGTCGACGATCTGCTGCAGCAGCGACAGCGACTCGGTCGCGATGATGGTGCGCTCGTTGTGGGCTCGGGCGCGGTGGGCCGCTGCGGCGAGGGCGATCGCCGACTTGCCGGAGCCGGTGGGGAGGGAGCCAGCGAAGTGCTTCTTCGTAGCCAGCGCCTCCGCGGCCGCAGTGAAGGCGGCCGACTGTCCCGTTCGCGGCGTCGAGTGCTGTAGACCGGTGGCTTCCTGCACGTAGGCGCGCAGGAACTGCTCCGGCTCGGGGGTCGATAGGACGTCGTCGCCGGGGCGTGCGCTCGGCGCGGTCAGGATCAGTTCGCTCACGATCATCCCTATGCACCGCGAGGTGATGGAAGCGCGCAAGAGGCCCTGGAAGGGTTGCAGCCAGAAAATTTTCTGGTCTGACAGATTCCTCGCCGAGAAGTTAATCTTGCTCTGATCGGGCCTTTTCTGCCTGAGCCAGAAAACCGAGAAATTTCTGAACCATCAGCCTTCTATACACACGTGTGCGTACACGATCCACAATCCATCCATACACATGCATGGATGGATCACGGACTCGCTCATACACACACATACATACATTTCAGAAAATAATTTGGTTTTGTGGTTGTAGAGCCGAAGAGGCGCGGAGTGACGGGGAAGTGAGCCGACCAGGTTTTCCAGACTTGATCTGGCCGGACCACGAAAAGTCTGGCGCGGCCAGATCCCCGCTCCGCCCGAACGTCTCATCTCGCCCTCCACGCAGCCGATGCGACCGGTCGTCACAGGGTTGACGGCAGGAGCCGAATAGGGCTCCGCGTGACCCCGGAGGATGAGATGACCACCGACAACGACTTCCCGCTCGACGAGCAGGCCGAAGCTGCCGACACCGACCACCTCGAGCAGAACCTCGACGACGACCCCGACCGCGACCAGGCCGACCTGCACGACGCCGACGAGGACGACCGGCACGGCGCCGGCGACGACAGCCGCCGGACCGGCGCCCGCGGCGCGAACGTCAAGCAGATCGCCAAGCGCAGCATCGAGAAGTACCTCGAGGTCAACGCCGCCACCGAGTCGGACCGCCGCGCTGCCGCTCTCGTCCTCGGCACGCCGTCCCGCACCGACGCCGCCGACATCACCATCGCCGTCGTCGCCGCACAACGCGCGAACCTGCGTCTACTCGACCGCACCGACGCCATCGCTGACGCGGACGACCCCTTCGACGCGATGGCCGTCGTCATGGCGCTGGAACCGGCCGACATCCGCCGAACCTGGGACCTCCTGCACGAGCTCGACGCGCTCAGTGACCGCTGGCCGGGCGGAGCAGCCACCGCGGCGAAGACCATCGCCCGGGCCGTGCACGCTGACAGCGGCGCCGTCCTCGCCGGCACCGCGCGTATCCGCGCTCTCCTCCGGAAGTGACCGTCGATGCGCGCCCGCTGCCAATCGTGGCGGTTCATCGGCGGAGACATCCCCGAAGACCGTCACCTCCCCGTCGGATCTGACCACGCCGCATGGCGCCCCTGCCGCGCCCACGTCGACGACGGCCAGATCCGTTGCCGCGACTGCACGACGTCACTGCTGACCTGCCCGAACAGCAAGATCCGATCCGCACTCGCCAACGAACCGGCCGCAGAGACCTGGGTGCTCGAGGTGCTCGCGACCGACGGCGACGCCGTCGTGGTCGCCATCGCCCGCGGGCGCCTCGAACTGCGAACCCGAACCGCGGCGCCCACGAGCGCGGCCGCCACGGCGCCCATGCCGGTCTCCGGCCACAACCCCTGGAGCTGAAGGAGCCCCCGTGGTCCGTAAGAACACCCCTGCCCCCGACGCCTGGTCCGGGCCCGCGCAGGAGGACGCGCTCACCGAGAACCTCGCCGCGCCAGTCATCCGGCACTCCGCGAAGAGCAGGCGGACGAAGGTCCGCCTACTGAAGGCGAACCTCATCCTAATCCCGCCGCTGCTCGGCGCCTGCCTGCTGGTCACCGTCGGCAACGCTCAAGCCGAACCCCCGCGGCAGCAGACCGTGTCGTCCGTCACCGTGAACTCCTCAGCAGGCAAGGCGGCGGCCATGACCGCGATCAACCGCTGGCTCTCCCGAGACCCAAGCCCGCTACCGGGCGGACGTGTGCTCGGGTGGGACGGGTACACGTCGTCGAAGGTCGCCAGCACGAAGACCAGCTCCGGCGGCACGATCGAGATCCACCGGTTCACTCTCGCCGCTGAGAGGGGTGAGGATGTCGTGCTCTACGACAGCACCGTCGAGGTGACGGTGTTGAAGAACGGCATCGCATCGGTCCCCAGCTCCCCGACGCTGCTGCCACGCCTCGACGGGACCGATTCGACGACGACGAGCACGGACGTCTGGCCCGGGTGGACGACCGCTACCGCCACCGAAGCGATCGACTCGGCAGTCTCCGCATGGGCGGAAGCGTTCACCTCCGGCGACCCCGACGCGCTCCGGCTCGCGATCGGCGACAAGAGCGCCAAGCGCGGCTACATCCCATTCTCCGGAGTGAACGCCGGCAACGTCCGCGCCACGTCGGTGGCGTACAAGGCCGCCCCTGATGCACCAGCATCGGACAAGCCCGGCACGGTGATCGCTCGCGTGGAGTTCAGCCTCCTCTGGCAGGGCCACGGCGTCAAGGACGCGCAGGCACCAGCAGCGTCCTACGACGTCCTGATCGTCGACGCCGCCTCCGCATCCCCGCGGATCGTCGCGTGGGGAGGTCCGGGGTCCGGGCCGTCGCTGAAGCCCTACCAGAACGCTGTCCGCGCGTCGCTGGTCGGAACGAAGAACGACGTCGACGAAGCCGACAGCTTCAACGACGACGAGCAGGAGAGTTCCCGATGAAGAAGCAGCCGCAGCAGCGGGAGATGCCGACCCGCCCCCTCCTCGAGACGCAGTCGAGGAAGCCGCTGTCCCGAGGCCGCGTCCCCGGACACGGCGGCGCCCTCTGGGCGTATCGCACCATCCCGCTCGCGCCGATCCGAGACGTCCGCGAGCCACGCGACATGCTGATCCCGGGCGATCGGATCCTCCAGGGGTTCCGGGAGATGAGCGACCTCACCAGGCTCGGAGTGGGCAACAACCGTCAGGCGGCGAAGCGAAACTACCGGTCGTTCCACCTCGAGCTCGTCGACATCCCCGAGCCCTTCCGACCCGCCCCGGGTTCCGCAGTCACCTACCTCGACCAGCAGTTCCGCGGCCATGTCGTGCCCCGCCGCATCGCGACACTCGGGGTGCAGCTGATCCCCGGCATCACGAAGGGGTCGCTCTCCACCATGCTGGCTGCGGTGGCGGACTCGCTCCTGGAATCGACCGCGCCGGCATCCGACTACGACGCCGACTTCAAGCTCGTCGACGAAGCGTTCGACCGCTGCGGGCTGCCGCCGATCACGGCGGAGGAGTACCGCTACCTGAACTCGTGGTGGAACCGCGGCCGCTCCGCAGCCACCCCACACATCGCGCACGCCGATCACCTGCACACCTTCCGGACGATGCAGGCTGTCCGTCAGCAGACCGGCAACAGCTACGACGACTGTGACGCCTGGCCGCCGAGCCCGGCGTGGGGCGGTGACGCGGACCGCGTCGACGTCACCTTCGCCGCGGTCGAGGACTTCGACACTGGGTTCGTCTCCATCGGCAGTGACACCATCCGGTGGGCCTGCGACCTGCTCGACGCCGGCGCGCGCATCGTGTCGATCCGCGGCCTCATCGAACCGCCCCGCATCACCCGTCAGCAGCTCGAGCGCGCCAGCCGGAAGGTCGCGCAGAACATCGCCGCCACGGAGCTCTACAAGGGCGCGGGGAAGGCCGAGCACCTCGAACGTCACCAGGAGCTCCAGCGCACCGCCGACAACTACGCCGTCGCTCGTCGCGATGCTCCGCCGACGCTGGTCGATAGCACCGTCACCGTCGGCTTCGAAGGGATGATCCCCGACGTTTCCACCATCGGTGGGAATCTGATCCTCAGCCCGATGACGGACCGCCAAGCTGCCGCCTGGCTGGACACCCAGCTCTGCTCCAGCATCCGCGCCAACCCGCACCAGCACGACCTTCCCGCTACGCTCGTCGCGTACGCAGGGATCCCCGACCTCTCCATTGTCGGCGACACCAAGGGCAAGCTCGCCCTCATCGGCTTCACCGAACGCGACAACCAGCCGGCGTACATCTCCTCGGCTGGCGCCGCCGACGCCGACACCTTGCCGATCGCCGCGATCCTCGCCGCCACCGGCAGTGGCAAGTCGCAGTTGCTGCAGTGGTTGGCCTGGCAATGGTCCGATCTCGGCGTGGACCAGTTTGTCCTCGACATGAAGGAGGGGTCCGACATGTCGCCTCTCTTCAGTCAGCTGCCGGCGGAGAAGTACCGCGAGTACTCGATGGACGACGTGCTCGGCAACGACGGAGGCCTCGATCCGGTGCGGATCGTCCCCGATCCGAACACCGGGGTCAGCTTGGCCAGCTCCGTGTTGCGGAACGTGAACCCGTGGGAGTCGCACAGCGCCCGAGATCTCGCGATGACGCCGGTCACGAACGCCATCATGTGGGGTGTCCGAAACGGCGCACGAGCGACCGGACAAGCGATCCGGCTCGCCGAGGACGCCGGCGTCGTCGACCCGGCGCTGACGAAGCCGCTCTGGCAGTTCCTCGACACGTACGTCACGGCCAGGACGCTCATCGGCAGCAACCCCGGCGAGGCGAGCTTCACCGGGTTCAACGGACTCACCTACGTCAAGGTCGGCAACGCCACCCTGCAGCTGCCGCAGACGACCAGCTTCGACATTAACGACGCCGAACCGACCGTTCGGATCTCCACCACGATCGTCCGCATGATGATCCGCGGATCCGTGATGGCCCTTGCGGGGCGCTCAGGCGTCGTGCACCTCGACGAGGCGTGGATGGCCGAGCTTGCCGCGAAGTCCGAGCTGCAGGCTGTCGGGCGCCTCGCGCGGCAGAAGGACGTCCTCCTCACCATCTACAACCAGACCCCGTCGGGCCCCCTGGCGACCGGTCTGAACAACTACACGAGCCGCACCTTCAACGGGTTCATCAAGGACGAAGACGAAGCCGAAGCTGGAGCCAAGTTCGCCGGCATCACCAGCCCCGACATCGTCGAACGTATCCAGGCGAAGAAGGGCACGGCCCCGCACATGGGGGCGCTCTTCCGCACCACGCCAAGTGGAGCGACCGTCGTGGATCGCGGCGCGATCATGTACTACACCGACCTCGAGAATCGGTTCGCGCCAGTCGAAGTCGTGCTCCCCGAGGAGTTCCTGAAGAAGGCGGGGACTCGTCCGGAGCAGATCCGTGCCCGCGCACGAGCCGCCGAAGCCGCCGCGGCCGCAGCAGAGCACGGCGCTGCAGCCACAGTCGCCAAGCCGATCGTCACGACGGCTGCTATTCCCCCGGTGGTGCCCGCGCCCTAGCTGTAGTTCCCTGTGAGGTTGTGAACGCGTTGTGCTGGTGTTGATCCGTTGAGGCTGGTGTGGGGTCGGTGGTGATTGTAATGATGCAGCCACCGCGGGTAGTCGGCAG
>Ga0265798_10004172_pt1 | contig 20136 bp, 20 predicted proteins | sample P3T30metagenome_FD_192430 | JGI IMG/M metagenome (GOLD analysis project Ga0265798, IMG submission 192430) | Plant litter microbial communities from East Loma Ridge, Irvine, California - P3 T30 | ecosystem: Environmental > Terrestrial > Plant litter > Unclassified | place: USA: California... | reverse complement strand
GCAGCACGCTCTTGTTGACGGCGTACGACAGCGTCTTCGCGCCCTGCAGCAGCCAGGGCGAGGTGCGGGCCACGTCGTGCCGGTAGCCGCGGTCGAGCGAGACCACGCGGATGCCGTCGCGGCGCTCGGCGGCGTGGTCCTCGAAGACCTCGGTGCGCGCCCAGGCCGAGGGTTCGCTGTCGGGGACCCCCTCGAGCCCGCGCGTCACGATCAGCTTGGTCAGGGCGAACGGCACGCGGGCGTGCGCGGCCGCCGAGGCCAGCACCGCCTCGCGGATCACGTCGAGGTCGAGCTCGGGCAGGTCGAGCAGGGCGGCCGAGCGGGCCAGTCGGCGCAGGTGCGGCTCGAGCGCCTGCACGGCGCCGTCGACCACGCCGAACGCCTCGAAGATGCCGTCGCCCCGGGTGACACCGAGGTCGATCACGGTCAGGGTCGGCTCGGCGGAGTCGACGACGTGCCAGCCGCGGCCCTCGCCGGGGGCTCCGGCGCGGGCCCGGTCGATCACCACGAGCACGGGGGCAGGAGGCGCGGTGTCGGTCGTCGGGGAGGCGTCGGCAGCGAGGTCGGTCACGCCCTCGACCGTACCCCGCAGCGACTTCTTCGCTATGTGGACAGACTATGGAAAGCCGCTCGACGTCGAGAGGCTAGACGGTCTCGTGATCGTCGCGACCGCAGCTGCCCCGCGGATGGAGCAGGCAGGGCAGCAGTCGCATCGACATCTAGACGGTCTAGCTAAATATGGCAGCTGACCAGGGGTTCATCTGATCGGAAACTCTCGGGACCCCCGGAATGCGGAGGTACGGTGAACGAGCCCGCCCCTGGTGGGCGCGTGGTGTCGGCGGGCCGGAGCTTCTTTCACGGGGCGGCCCGCCCGGCACCACACCAGACGCGACGAAGGGCCGCACCGTTCGCACGGCGCGGCCCTTCGTGGTCGCGGTGGGCCGATCGGCCGGGTCAGCCTCGCGGCTTGGGCGGCCCGGGCTTCGGGTTCGCCGGCGCTGCTCCGGCATCCGAGGCGCCGTCGGCGGGATCGGCCTCGCCGGGCTTGGGGTGACCGGGGATCGAGTCCCCCGAGAGGTTGAGGTCGTCGGGGTCGACCTCGATGTCGCCACCGTCGTCGGGCCCGCCCTCACCGGGCAGGGCCTGGACGGCGTCCAGGTCGGTGTCGGAGTCGACGGCGGGGGAGTCCTCGGTCGCTGATCGCTGCATCTCGGCCGTGGTCGCCTCGCTGCGCGGGAAGTCCGCCGTCGGGTCGTCGGCGTCGCGACGGTCCGGGGCGGAATCGGCGGTGCCGGCGTAGCCGGTGCCGTCCGTGGTCGTCGACTCGTCGTGCGGGGTGGTGCCGGACTGGGTGTCGTGCTCGTCATCGTGCATGCGGGCACGGTACGCCGCGGGGGTGCGTGCCGCATGTACGCCGGGCAGACTGACGACATGACGACACTCACCTGCCGCGCGATCGTGTTCGACATGGACGGCACCCTGGTCGACTCGACGGCCGTGGTCGAACGCATCTGGGGTGACTTCGCGGCCGAGCACGAGCTCGACGTCGTCGAGTTGCTCGCTTTCGCACACGGACGGCAGACCCACGACACCGTCACCCGGTTCTTGCCGCAGCTGTCCGAGGTCGAGGCCCGCGCGCTGACCGACGGGCTGCAGGCCGTCGAGGCCGGCACGCGGGACGGCTCCGTCGAGATCCCGGGGGCCGCCGCGTTCGTGGCGGGACTGCCGAGCGACCGGGTGGCCCTCGTGACGAGCGCGAACCACGAGCTGGCCCGGGCGCGCATGGCCGAGGCCGGGGTCGCCCTGCCCGCCGTCGTGCTGGCCTCCGAGCAGGTGGCCGTGGGCAAACCCGCCCCCGACGGGTATCTGATGGCTGCCGAGCTGCTGGGCGTCGACCCCGGCGACGTCGTCGTCTTCGAGGACGCCGCGGCGGGGCTCGAGGCCGCACGCGCCTCCGGAGCCTCGGTGGTCGTCGTCGGCGACCACGACGGTCCGGCGGCCGACGGGCTGCCGCGCATCGCGGGGTACCACGGGGTCACGGTCGAGGTGCGCGACGACGGGTCGCTCGTGGCGACGCTGCCGTAGGCCGGCCGCAGCCGGAGGGCCCCGACGGCACGGGGACTCCGGGGGTCTAGCCGCTCAGCGGGTGCGAGCCCTCGTGCTTCGTGCGGTGGGCCAGGGCGCGGGCGAACTCGCGCAGCGTCTCGTCCGCGCCGTGCCGGGGAACCCAGCCGAGCACGGTGCGGGCCTTCTCGGTCGACATCACCGGGATCTTGGCGGCGATGTCGAGCCAGCCGGGCTCGGTCGGTTGCAGCCGTGCCAGCCAGGTCAGCTGCACCACGGCACGCAACAGGCGGTAGGGCACGGGCAGCACCCGCGAGCCGAACGCCGCCGCGATCAGGGCGGGGTCGACCACGGGCTCGGCCGCGAGGTTGAAGGCACCCCCGGCACGACGGTCGATCGCCCGCCAGAAGGCGTCGGCGACGTCTTTCGCGTGCACGACCTGCGACACGAACCGCGGGGCCAGGGGCAGGAACGGCGGACGGACGCGCTGCAGCCACCGGGTCGGCACCCAGCGACCGGCGAACAGGCCGACGATCTCGCTCGCGGCCGCGGCCTGGAACACCAGCCCGGGCCGCATGCGGGTCAGGGTGACCTCGGGGTGCCGTTCGGCGAAGTCGTCCATGACGCGTTCGTTGATGGACTTGTGCTTCGAGTAGCTCGAGCGGCGGACGCCCTTGGTGCGCCAGCCCTCGTCGACGCGGCGGCTCTTGGGCCCCCGCGAGTACGCCCCGACCGACGACGCCACGAGCACGTGCGGCACCCCGGCCCGGGCGGCGGCCTCGAGCACGTGCGAGGTGCCGAGCACGTTGGTGCGGTACATGACGGCCTTGCGGTGGCTCGGCTGCAGCGCCCAACCCAGGTGCACGACCGCGTCGGCCCCGGCGAAGGCCTGCTCGAGCGCGACCGGCGCGTCGTCGGAGCCGACGTCGACCGAGTACCAGGTCATCTCGCCGTAGGGCGGCGTCGCCATGCGGGGGCCACGGCGGGCGACCCCGGCCAGCGACGTGACCTCGGGCTCGGCCTGCAGACGGGTGAGCAGGGCGGTGCCCAGGTTGCCCGTGGCTCCGACGACGACCACGCGCATGGGGGTCTCACTTTCACGACTCGACGTTCGGCCTCTGCGCCGACCCCGGGTGGGCGGCAGGCCTCGCCCGAGCCTACGCGCGGCCCCTGGGCGCCGGACCGGCCTGACCGGCCTGGCCGGCCTGGGCGGCGATGCGGTCGACGGCGGCCTCGTCGAGGACGAACACCTCGTCGCCGTCGCGCGGGTCGTGCACGCGCACCACCGTGCTGCGGACGTCTCCGTCGGCCGACACCTCGACCACGACGAAGCCCGAGCCCCGCACCGCGCGTTCGGTGCCCACCGGGGCCAGCACGTCCGTGTCGTTCGCCACCCCGGGCGCCACCACCACGGGCACGCCCGCGAGGTGGCCGACGATCGAGTGGTGGTAGTGCCCGGCGAGGACGACGCGGACGTCCGATGCCTCGATCACCGCGGCCAGCGCCTCCGGGTCGCGCAGGGCGAGGGCCTCGTGCAGGGTGGTCGGCGCCGCGAGCGGCGGGTGGTGCAGCACGAGCACGGTGCCGCGGGCGGCGGGCGTGGCGAGCTCGTCGCGCAACCAGGCGAGCTGCTCCGGGCGCAGGTCGCCGTAGCCGGCACCCGGCACCGAGGTGTCGAGGCCGATCACGCGCCAGCCGTCGACCTCGCGCACCAGGTCGAGGGGCCGCGTCGGGTCGCCGCCGAGCACCTCGGCGAAGCCCTCGCGCCGGTCGTGGTTGCCGGGCACGAGCACCACCTCGGCCCCGGCCCGCCTCGCCCACGCGTCGGTCCGCGCGAGCAGGTGCCGGTAGGAGGCGCGGCTGCCGTCGTCGGACAGGTCACCCGACCCCACCAGCAGTCGCACCCCCTCGACCCGCGCGGCCTCCGCCAGCACGAGGTCGAGGGCCTCGGCGGTGTCGACCACGCCCTGGTGCAGGCCGTGGTCCGCGAGCAGGTGCGCGTCGCTCAGGTGGACGATGCGGAGGGCGTCGGTCGGCAGTGCGTGCATGCCGAGACGCTAGCGGGTGCGGGTGCCGTCGGGTGCTGGCGCCGTCGGTGCCGGTGCCGTCGGTGCCGGTGCCGTCGGTGCCGGTGCCGTCGGGTCAGCCGCGGAACTGGTCGGCGGGCGCGAGACGGGCGTCGAGGCGGCGACCGAGGTCCGCGAACATGGCGGTGACCGTGGCCCAGTCCTCGTGGCTCGGCGAGGTCGGCTCGACGAAGAGGCCGTAGAACCGTCGCCCGCGGGTGAGCGCCTCGACCAGCACCGTCTCGGACCGGTCGAAGAACTGGGTGCCGTCGCGCCCCAGGTCCGCCGCGCGGACCGGCTCGCCCGTCAGGCAGCGGAAGCCCGCGTCGGTCAGCGCCCGGGCCGTCCGGCGACGCGACAGGCGGGGCAGCACCGAGCCCCGCTCGGCGTGGACCAGGACGGCGCGCACGTGGGCGAACACGAGCTCTTGCTCGTGCACCGGATGCGAGGCGGGCGTCGTCGGGGTGGTCACGGCACCACGGTGACAGACCGGCCTCGGGGGCACGACGCCCAGTGCGGGGGCTGCCCCTCGGGGTGCGACTCGGACGGGGGCGGCGGCCGCGCGGACTGCGGGCGCCGAAGGGAGTAGTGGCTGCTGCGCGAGAATGACGGGATGCCCCCCGCGACCTCCGACCTCGGCCCCGACCTCGACCGTGACCTCGACGACGCGGCGCGCTGCCCCTGCCTCAGCGGCGAGGTCTACGGCGCGTGCTGTGGGCGGCTGCACCACGGCACGACCCCGGCCCCGACGGCCGAACGGCTGATGCGCTCGCGGTACTCGGCGTTCGTGCTGCTGCGCGCCTCCTACCTGCTCGAGACCTGGCACCCGTCGACGCGACCGGCGACCCTCGACCTCGACCCGGCCACCCGGTGGTTCGGCCTCGAGATCGTGCGGACGCAGGCGGGCGGCCCGTTCGACGCCGAGGGCGTCGTCGAGTTCGAGGCGCGTCACCGCGGCGACGACGGCGTGGGGACGCAGCACGAGGTCAGCCGGTTCGTCCGCGTCGACCGGCGGTGGCTCTACGTCGACGGCGTGGCGGGCTGAGATCCGGCGGCAGCCGAGAACGCTGCAGACGGACCGGGTCGCGCCGAGACCGGGTCGGGCGTCACGAAGAGGACGACGGGTCCGGTCGGGCCCGACGCCCTCTCCGTGACGCCGCCGGGCCGCGGGGAGAGCTTCACGGGCAGGGACCCACGCCCCGGACGACACCGATTCGAGGCGCTCGGCCCCTCATCTCGTCGAACGCTAGGCCGCACGAGACGGTGCGGTTCAGACCCGCATGCGCCTCACAGACTGGGGCGGTCACGCCCGTGTTTCGGGGGACACGCCCGGGCTGCTGCGTCGTCGAGGGCCCGGGTCAGCTCGAGGACGGCCCGCTGCGCCCGCACCAGGCCGACCGGACCGCCGAGCACCGACGAGGACGGGTCGTGCACGACGCGGGCGACCAGGCGCCGACGGTCGTCCACGAACCACTGGACGCTCAGGGTCAGCAACTGGTCGCGCCCGGCGAAGGCCCGGAACGCGAGCGTGCGGGCGAGCGTTCCGCGTACCGCCCGGGTGCTGCCGTCCGGCGCGAGCGAGAGGGTGAACCCGTGCTCGACCAGGACGCCCTCGACGAGCCGACGCGAGACGTCGTGCGCGCCCTCGAGGAAGACGTCGTGCGAGCTGATCACCGGGGTGCCGCGGTCAGGGCCGAGGGGCGGCCGGCGCTGCCGGCGCTGCCGGTGAGGCCGCGGCCGGCGGGAGCGCCGTGAGCATCTCGAGCTCGCGCGCCGTCGGGTCGAGGTCGTACGCGTTGGTGTGCCCGGTCGGCCGGTAGCCGCGGCGACGGTAGAAGGCGATCGCGCGCTCGTTGTGTTCGTGCACGTGCAGTCGCAGGGTGTCGCCCTCGGTCGCGGCCCAGCGTTCGACGCCGTCGAGCAGGGCGTCGGTCACGCCCGCGTCGCGCCCCCGGTGGGACGGCGACACGTAGACGCCCACCAGCAGCGGCTGCCCCTGTGCCTGGAGGAATCCGCCCATCGAGCCCACCCAGTCACCCGTCGTCTCGTCGATCGCGACCAGCGAGGTGCCGTGCTCGGCCTCGCCCCGGGCGCCGCGCATCCGCCACTCACGCTCGTCGTGGCGGCGGGCGACGGCGAGCGTCTCGCCGTAGGCGATGGGCGTGTCGGCCAGCATCGCGAGGCGCAGGTCGCGCACGCGCCGCCAGTCGTCCGCGGTCGTACGTCGGATGGTCACGGGTCGTGCGGGCATGTCGCCACCTTGCCACACGGGCGGCACGGGTCGACGGCAGGAGGCGCGGGTCGCCCCGGCGAGGACGGCCCACCCCGCGGCGTCAGGCCGGGAGGCGCGGGTCGCCACCTCGACCGAGCCTCGCCACGGGTGCGGGGCCGAGCCGCTGCTCGGGGCGGGCCGGCGCGATCAGCGTCGCGCGCCTCCCGCGGTCGTCGGTCTCGGTGTCGACGCCGAGCACCTGCAGGCGCTCGGGGGCGAGCGCACGCAGCGCGGCCGTCCAGGCACAGACCAGCGCGTCGAGCAGGTCTTCGCGGTGCTTGTAGGCGCGGTCGACGAGGGGTGACGGTTCGTCGAGCAGCGTGGCCGACACGGGGTGCGAGCGCAACCGCAGGGGCACCGAGCGCCGGCCGCCCGCGCCGCCGTCCGGGTCGGCCAGGCCGTCCAACCGGCGCAGCAGCTCGTCGCAGGCCGCCGCGCGGGCCGCACGCCGCGCCTCCTTGGGCAGGGTGAGGTCGGGGCGCTTGTAGCGCGGCCGCTTGTCGTCGTAGCCGAGCTCGGCCATGCCCACCAGCGTCGTGTACGGGTAGCACTCGAAGTGCCCGACCGCGTCGGCGGGCAGGGGCTGGACGCCGTCGTCGTAGACCCCGCCGGCCCGTTCGAGGCGCTCGCCGAGGGTGCGGCCGCCGAGCCAGGGCAGCGCGGCGCTGCTCGCGTTGGCCGAGACGTGCCACCGACCGTAGGCCCGCGCCACGAGACGTTCGCTCGCGCGCATGCCGGTCGCGTTGGGCACGAGCACGGGGGCGTCGACCGCCACGACCGAGCCCGGCGTCGCCCAGCGCAGCACCCAGGCCTCGACCTCGTCCACGCCCCGGGCCCAGCCCGCGTCGAGCACCGTGCCGTCGGCCTCGACCACGGCCAGTCCGGTCTCGTTCGCGGGCCGCTCGGGTGTGGAGTCTCGCCAGGCGAGGTCGACGCCGAGGTACCGGGGCGGGGGTGGGGTCACCGCTCGACCGTACTCGCGCCCGAAGACCGCGCTCGCGCCCGATACTGGCACCATGCCCACCGCGACCCGCACCCCGGCCGACCTGCGCCGTTGGCGCCGCTACCTCGCCGACGAACGCGCCGAGGAGTCGACCTACCGCGACCTCGCCCGCCGCCGCGACGGCGAGGAACGCGCCATCTTGCTCGCCCTGGCCGACGCCGAGGGACGGCACGCCCAGCACTGGGTCGACCTGCTCGGCGACGACGTCGGACGCCCCGCCCGCACCGACCTGCGCACTCGCGTGCTCGGCGTGCTGGCCCGCCGGTTCGGCTCGATCTTCGTGCTCGCCCTGGTGCAGAGCGCCGAGGCGCGGTCGCCGTACGCGACCGACGCCGACGCGACCGACGCCATGGCCGCCGACGAGCGCATCCACGGTGAGGTCGTGCGCGGGCTCGCCGAGCGAGGGCGCAACCGGCTCTCGGGCTCGTTCCGTGCCGCGGTCTTCGGTGCCAACGACGGGCTGGTCAGCAACCTCGCCCTCGTGCTCGGCATCAGCGCATCGGGTGTCGCGAACCACGTCGTGCTGCTGACCGGTCTCTCGGGCCTGCTCGCCGGGGCCCTGTCGATGGGGGCGGGCGAGTACGTCTCGGTGCGCTCGCAGCGTGAGCTGCTGGATGCGTCGACCCCCGACCCGACGGCTCGCCAGGTGCTGCCCGACCTCGACGTCGACGCGAACGAACTGGCCCTCGTCTACCGGGCCCGCGGCATGTCGGTGGGCGACGCCGAGGCCCACGCGCGGGCGGTGCTCGCCGGCCTCGAGCGAGGACCGTCGCCGGTGGGCCCCGAGACGGCCCGCGTCGGGGGCTGGGCCGACGGCCCCGACCAGGAGGCGCGCTCGGCCGACGAGCCCGCCACCCACGAGACCCTGGGCACGGCGTTCGGCGCTGCCGCCTCGAGCTTCTGCTTCTTCGCGTCGGGGGCCGTGATCTCCGTGCTGCCCTACCTGTTCGGGTTGTCCGGACTCGTCGCCGTCGTGGTCGCGGCCGCGCTGGTGGGCGTGGCGCTGCTCGGCACGGGTGCCGTGGTGGGGCTGCTGTCGGGGGCGAGCCCGCTGCGGCGGGCATTGCGCCAGCTCGGCATCGGGTTCGGCGCGGCGGCCGTCACGTATCTGCTGGGGTTGCTCTTCGGCACGGGCGCCGCGGGCTGACGCCGGGCTGGCTCGGTGCCGGTGCCGGTGCGGTGGGCTCAGGCCTTGCGGTCGAGCTTCCAGGCGATCCAGCAGGTGACGAGCACGACGCCGGCCGCGGCCAACCGGGCGCCCAGCAGCACGCCCTGGCCGGTCGAGGTGGTGAGGCTCATGTCGGAGCCGATGCCGATGCTCCAGATCGCGCCCGACAAGGTGAGGCAGACGACGAGGGCGAGGCCGAGCACGACCGAGGTGGCGCCGTGCGAGCGGGGGCCGACGTCGTCGCGGCCGCGCACGCCGCGCGACAGGCGGGCCGCACCGATGCGCACGAGGCCGAGCCAGAGCAGGGCCACCGCGCAGGCGCCGACCACGTCGCTGCAGCGGTGCCAGCCGTACGCGACGGTCTGTTCGGCGACGACGGCGGCGAAGGCGGCCCCGATCATGAAGAGCAGCGGTCGCACGTGGCGGCCGAAGGTGGTCATGATGGCGAGCACGGCGGCGACGGCGACGGTCACGTGACCGCTCGGGAAGCTGTTGCCGTAGAGCTCGCCGGTCAGCTCGGGGCGGGGTGCGAGCTCTTTCAGCACCTGGGTGGTGATCGTGGCACCGACGATCAGGATGCCGGCCTGGACGGCCGACCCGGGTCGACGCCGGAGGAAGGCCACGACCATGGTGAGCGCGACGATCAGCAGAACGGCCGGGGGAGAGATGGCGTCGAGGGCGACGCCGGACTGCAGCAGCGTCGTGCCGTCGACGGACCGCAGGATGCTGTCTTCGATCGACTGCCCCGTCTCGGTCAGCACGGCCATCGTGTAGACGCCCGCGAGCACGACGGCCGAGGCGGACGACGCCACGACCCAGCGGCCCGTCGCGCGTCGGCGCACGGCCGGGTTCGCGGAGAGGGCGGGCTGAGCGGTCACCGGATGAGCTAACTACACGCCGCCTGGAAACAGGCTCGGTCCGACCTGCCGATGCACCTGGCCGGCCGCTACTCACAGCGGGGGTGCAGGTGCGGCGTCGGGTCGGGCGACGTGTGTCGGGTAAGCGCCGCGCTCCATCTGCCGCCACGTGCCTCCGGTCAGGGGGGTGAGCGTGACGAGCGTGTAGACCGCGGCGACGATGCCGAACGCCAGGGTGAGGCCGATCGTGTCGGCCGCGAGCCCGCCGAGCAGGGCCCCGGCGGGCACGCCGGCCCAGGCGCCGGCGTTGAGGAGGCCGAACACGCGCCCCCGCAACGGCTCGGGCACTCGTTCGAGCTCGACCGCGCCGAGGATCGGGTTGAGCGCTCCGGCCGCGAGCCCCGACACGGCCGTGGCGGCGACGAGCACGGGCAAGGGCGCCCCGAGGGCGAAGGCGAGGCTCGAGGGCCCACCGGCCAGGGCGAAGCACGCGACGAACGTCACGCGTCGCGGCATCCGGTGGGCGACGAGGCCGAAGACGACGGTGCCCGCGAGGGCGCAACCGCCCATGGTGGCGACGAGCAGGCCGAGCGCGGCCGCGCCTCCGAGTCGGTCGTTCGCGTACAGCGGCAGCAAGGTCGAGCCACGGGCCGCGTCGAGCAGGTTGGTGACCAGCACGAGCCCGACGAGCAGGCGCATCAGGGGGTCGCGCACGACGAACCGGGCCCCCTCGGCGAGGTCGGACCAGTAGGAGGCGCGGGCCGGGACGGTCGCGCTTCCGCCGTCGGTGGCGCTGCCGCGGTCGGTCGGTTCGTCCGTCGCAGGGTCGGCGGCATCGGGGTGGGTGCCGTGCGGCTGCGTCGATCCGGTACGTGCCGGATCAGGCGCAGGGACGAACGCCCGGGTCAGGGCGGCGGAGACGACGAACGTGGCGGCGTTGACGAACAGGGACGCGACGGGGCCGACCGCCGCGACGAGCAGGCCGGCGACCGAGGCGCCGACCAGCTTCGCGAAGCGCTCGGACCCGTCGATCAGCCCGACGCTGCGCTCGAGGCGGATGCCGGCGCGCTCGGTCAGGCCCGGCAGCATGACCCGGCGGGCGGTCTGCCCCGGGGTGTCGAGCAGTCCGCTGACGAAGACGAGCGTGAGCAGGGCCCAGAACGGCAGCCCGACGGTCAGCGCGAGCACCGGCATGGCGAGGACGGAGGCGCCGCTCACCAGGTCGGCGCCGATCGCGGCCCGCCGGTGCCCCACCCGGTCGACGACCACGCCGCCGAGCGGGCCGCCGATGATCACCGGGGCCGTGGCGAAGGCCGCGGCGACGCCGACCTCGGCGCCCGAGCCGCCGAGCCCCAGGACGTAGAAGGGCACCGCGAAAGCCGTCACGACGTTGCCGGTCTGCGAGATCGCGTGGGCGGCGACGAGGGCGGAGAGGGCCGCGCGGGCCGGACGCCCGGAGCGGGTCGGGGCCGGACGGCCGTCGCGAGGGGCGCCGTCGGTGACCCGCGCCTCCGGCGCTCGATCGTGCTGCGCACGGCTCTTGCGGGTACGTCGTGCGGAGGTCACCGGGGCCTCACGGGCGGCGGTAGGCCTGGTAGACGACCACGACGGGCTCGGCCCCGTCGTCGGAGGCCGGGTCGTGCGCGGCGCTGGCGTCGAGCCAGCGGGCGACGACCGCCTCGAGGTCGGAGCGCAGGGACGCGAGCTCGGCCACCGTGAGGCGCAGGCTGCGGTCGCCGCTGGCCGCGGCCGCGACCCACTCGCGGGGCAGGGCCGGTGAGGCGTCGACGTAGTCGGTGTAGCGCGCGGCGTAGGCCTGGGCGATCGACTTCTGCAACGCGGACGACGCGACGAGACGGTCGGGGTCGTCGAGCAGCTCGGCGGGCTCCCACGAGGTGACGACGGCCGTGGCCTGCCACCAGCGCTCGCGGCGGTCGGCGCTCTGGTGCTCGGCCGGCCCGATCAGGTCGATCGACGCGAGCTTGCCCAGGTGGTAGCTGACCGTGCCCGGTGCCTCGTCGACGACGTCGCCGAGTTGGGCGGCGGTCTGCGGCCCGCGTTCGCGCAACAGGCCGAGGAGGCGCAGTCGCGTCGGGTGGGCGAGCACGCGCATCGAGGTGGCGTCCGAGAGCGTGGAGCGAGAGGTGTCGCGCGGGGTCATGGTCACGACCCTAGGTGCGCAAGAGATGTTGCGCAAGAGGTGTTGTGCTTCGGGGGCCCCGGGAGCGGGCCGCGGTGGGGCGTGGTCGCCGTGTGTCTCGTGTGCGTTGCGGGCGGGCCGGCGGGCCGCGGCGCAAGCTCGGAGCACGACGGTCGGACAGCCCGACCGGCAGGAGGAACCCGATGACGAAGAGCCAGGACGACCCGCACGGCCCCGCCGAGACCGACGTCGAGCGTGAGGGCACGACCAGCGGCGAGGGTCACGGCGACCACACCGTGGGCGACCGCGACGACCGCCCCGTCGAGATCACCAGCGAGAACCACCCCGACGGCGGTACCGGGTCGCGCACGCTCGACGACGGGCCTGCTGACGACGCCGTCCCGACGCGCCAGCCCGGCCAGGCCGAGGCCGGTCAGGTCGACGACCTGATCGGCGACCACAAGGGCGACCGCGAGGGCAAGCACACCTACTAGGACGACGGCGAGGAGGCGCGGGTCGACTCGATTCGCGCCTCGCGCCCTGCTCGTGTAGTGTTTCCTCTGGCCAATCGGCCAGCGAAACGCGCCTGTAGCTCAACGGATAGAGCATCTGACTACGGATCAGAAGGTTGGGGGTTCGAGTCCCTCCAGGCGCACAGAACACCCGAGAAAGCCTGGCCGAGAGCCAGGCTTTCTTCGTTTCCGGGGTCGCGCGTTGCCCGTCCCTCCCGGCGCTGGCACCTACGTTGTCGTCCGGCCTGACACAGGACCACCTGTCTCCTGAGTTCGGAGCGGGCTCTGCAACCGTCGCCGGAAACGGCAAGCACCTCGAGGCGCCACTCATCGCCCCGCTCGAATCTTGCTCGCCCTGGACGCCTCCATGCAGGTGCATGCCGATGGTTCTGAAGAGCGAACCGGCGCCGTCGCGAGGAGTTGCCGGAGCCGATCAGGCCGCCAAGTCAGTGCTGTACCGCCGCTCAGGTGCACATGACCACGGATCACAAGGTTGGGGGTTCGAGTCCCTCCGGGCCCACAGCAAGCAGCGAAGACCCTGCCCCACGTCTCCCCGACCGCTGAGGTCTACTAGTTCTCGCCGTGCCACTTCGAGACGAGGTGGTCGGCCTCGACTCGGCGGACGGTGCCCGAGTGTGAGCGGAGCACGATGCCCTCGGGGGCCGGGTTGCGGTCGGGGTGGGTGTACGAATCCGGCTGTTCGGTCACGCGGTCACGCGGTCACCTGCACCTTGATCTGGTCCGGGCTCTTCGCCGCGTTCAGGGCTTCTGCGTAGTCCTCGAGCGTGAACGTCGCAGTGACGAGGCTCTCGAGCTCATCCTGCAGATCGACCATGCGCTCGGCCGATTCGCCGTACTTCTCGGCCAGGGAGTTCGAGCCGATGATGCTCAGTTCCTTGGCGAACACCTCATAGGGGTTCAGCGCAACTGTCGCGGTGGGGGAAGCGACGCCCATCTGGACGAGGCGGCCGCGAGGGCCGAGGGACGAGATGGCCTGTGAGATTGCCGCGGGATGTCCGCTCGCATCGAGAGCCAAGTCGAAGACCTTGCTGTCGAGGTCGTCTGCTGAGGCCACGGCCTGAACGGCGCCGAGCTCGAGCGCCGCATCGCGGCGAGCCTCGTTGGGCTCGACCACGCGGATGCCCGTGGCGCCCTCGGCGCGGCCGAGGATCACGGCCATCAGCCCGATGGATCCAGCGCCGAAGATGACGAGCTCTTGCTCCCTCCAGTCCGGAACTCGCTCGAGGGCGTGGAGGACGCATGCGAACGGCTCGATCAGCGGCGCCGCACCGTGGCTTATGGACGCGTTCAGGGGAAATACGATCTCGCGGGGAACGGCGACGAACTCAGCGACGGAACCATTGATCGCCACGCCGACGGGAAGGATGTTCTGGCACAGATTGGTTGCACCCCGGAGGCACCATGTGCACTTGCCGCAGGACACGTTCGGGTTCACGCCGACGTAGTCGCCCTCCTTGAGCGAGGTGACCCCTGCGCCGACGTCGGTCACGTAGCCGGCGAATTCGTGGCCGGGAACGACGGGGAACCGCCCGTGCGGGTAGTCACCGGAGATGAGGTGGAGATCGGTGCCGCACACGCCGGTGCCGACAGGGGCGATGACGACCCATCCTTCTCGCGCCGTGGGCACGGGCAGGTCTTGGATCTCGATCCCACCTGCGCCGTCGGCCACCGCGGCTCGCATCGTCTTGCTCATGTCGATCTCCAAACTTGATCTGAGACAAAGGGGCCGCCGAGTTCGAGCGCGTCACGACACTGGGATGCCGGGGCCGTGCTTCTCGGGGCTTGTTCCGTGTGCTTCCGACTGTCCTGAGAGGACATCGCTGTCCTCAGGAAGATGTGCCGCCACACTCGCTTCCGCGTGATCCCAAAGTAGCCGATCCTGTCCGCATTGTCGATGCTGTACGTACAGTTTGGCCGTGGTGGGCGATCGGTGGCCCTGTACGCTTCCAGGCAAAGGAGAGTGGCCGTGACGCAGACCATTGATCGCCAGTCCCCAGTTCCGTACTGGGAGCAGCTGTTCGGCATTCTTCGGGACGACATCGTCAGTGGAAGGTATCCGGCCGAGGAGCGACTCCCGAGCGAGCTCGAGCTGGGGCGGCAGTTCGCTCTGTCACGGGCAACGATCCGCCAGACGCTGTCCAACCTCGAAGCCGAGGGCTTCGCGAAGCGTGTCCCGCGTCGAGGTGTGTTCGCCTCGCTCCCGACCGAGCCCTCGGGGTGGACTGTCGAGCAGGGCTTCCTGGAGTCGCAGATCCATCACGGCAGAACTGGCATCGAGACCAAGGTCATCGACGCCGCGTTCGTGGTCCCCGCTCAGCACGTCGCCGAGGCCCTCGGCATCGACGCCGGGGCGAAGGTCTTCGCCCTCCAGCGTGTTCGTTCGCTGGACGGGCGCGTGACCATGTTCAGCACCAACTGGTTCCCGGAGGAGCCGGCACGAGTCATGTCGACGGCGCCCCAGGTGCTCGACGGTTCGGGATCAGTGAACGAGGCCCTTGCCGCTGCGGGCTTCACGGTGCACGGCGGGCATCGCGTCCTCAGGGCGATGAGGGCCCCCGAGAACGTCGCGAAGCACCTCGGCGTCACGTCCAGCGACCCGGTCCTTCGAGTGAGGTCGTTGTCCTGGAGCCAGGGAGACAAGCGATTCGACTACTACGAGACGTGGGTGCTGACCGACATCGTTCCCCTCGAGGTCCACATCTCAGCGAGTTAGTCCACGTTCCGTCCCGCAGCGGTGGCGGCTGCAGGCCCCTGCAGGGCTCGTCGAGCGTCGGGATTCCAGCCGATCGCTCTGCCAGCCAGGAGTGCAGCGCTCACGCCAGTGAGCTCTGGTTCGGTGATGAGTCTGGGGTTGAACCCGTTCACGGCGGTCTTGATCGCGACCCAACCAGGCGATCGAGCCCATCCGCCGGCGAGCCAGACATCAGATCGTGCTGTCCGATCGACCACGGCACTCGGTCGGATCTCACTGACGGCCTCTCGGCCAGCCACCGCGAGAGCTCCGAGGACGGCCGTCGCTCGAGAACGTGGATCGCGGGGGGCATCCACAGCGTAAGCAGGGGTGCCGCCACCACGTCGGCCCGGGATGAAGTGCCCGGCTTCCAGGATCGACGCGATGGGAGCGGCACCTTCGAGGAGGCGCTGGATCTGCCCTGCGACCCCGGGGTCTTGCGATGCCCACTGGACGTTCCTGGCCAGTTCTTCCACCCGCAGGAAGGTGAAGCCCGGGGTGTCGATGCTGGGGGCGATGTCGAAGTTGCGGCGAAGGGGGTGAGTCGGAGCGGAGGGCCGCGCCACGATCACTTCTGCTGTCCCCATGGAATCGAGGACCGCACCTGCGCTCAACTGTTCTGCGCCCCAACCGGCGATGAGGTGATCATGTCCGCCCACGACGACGACGGCGTCGCATCCGAGGACCCCCTCGTCGCGGAGCCGTCGAGAATTTAGCGGCCCTGCCACGTGTCCTGTGGGGCGGACGGGGGGAAGAAGATCCACCGACCCGAGCGTGAGGTCGATCCTGGATGACGACCACGCATGGTCTTGGGAACGCCGTGCACCGGTCCGCGACGCAAGGGATTCGCTCATGAACGGGCGACCCGTCCAACGAACCCCAGGAAGGTCCGTGAGGGCGACCCAGTGGGCGGCGTTCTCGGCACCTACCTCACTGCGGGCCCACACCCAACCGACCATCGTGCGAGCCGGATCGCTGTCGACGTCGAAGCTCTCGTCGGATCCTAGGAGCGGCCCGAGCTCACGGAAGATCGATTGTCGTCGCGGGTCGAACCACGCGAGCGGGGCCGAGATTTCGTGGCCATCGTGGTCGATGAGGATGCCGTCCTCGCCGATGCCGGCAGTGCACACCCCGACGACCAGGAAACGGCTGCTGCACGCCTCGATGATCATGTCTTCGATGCAACTCAGGAGACCGTCGACGTCGACGGACAACCCCAGCGCACCGCGGGGCGTCTTGCGGACTACCCGAGCTACGACAGCGCCGTGACGATCTAGGACGATCACCTTGACGTTGCTTGTTCCGATGTCCACCCCGCAGACGACGTCCACGCGCGCACCATGGGTCATCAGCGCACCTTCCTCGGGTCCTCGTTCGTTGCCGAGAAGTGCATCGGGCGTGAGGGTCGAGGGCTGGTGACAAGAATACCGATCAGGCGTCTGCCGCCCCCGGACACTCTTCGGTCCTCGGGGTGGGTCAGTGGCGTCAGTACCCCAACGCGGCTTTCGCCTTCTCGTGTTGCTCGTTGATCTGCGCCTCGAGGGGCCTAGGGACCAGTTCAGAGATGGAGATGGGCCAGGCGGGGAAGTCACCGATGAGCGCTGCGGCGGCTTGCATGGCTGCACCCTTGGTGACGTACTCGTCGAGCAGCGGCACGTAGACCGGGATGTCCACCATCTCGCTCAGGATGGCTTGCACCGCGACGCTTTGGGCTGCACCGCCGATAAGGAGAAGGCGTTCAGGTTCGACGCCGCAGGAGCGCAGCGCTGTCAGCATCTCCACTTGGCTTGCCAGGGTTCCCTCGATTACTGCTCGAGCGAAGTTCGCTCGAGTGAAGTTCGTGAGGGACGCTTCGTGAAGCGAGCCGCGTGCGTGCGGGAGATCGGGGGTCCGCTCGCCTTCGAAGTACGGCAAAAGGGTGAGTCCTTCGGCGCCTGGGGGTGCTGAAAGTGCCAGCTGTGCGAGCTCGTCGTACGTGCAGCCGAGGAGGGCTGCGCCGAGGTCGAAGTTGCGGGCGGCGTTCAGGGTGGCCACGAGGGGGAGATGGTGTCCGGTGGCGTCCGCGTAGCTGCACACGTAGCCGGCATAGTCATGGACCGGTGCTGCGGTCTTGGCGTAGACGACTCCCGAGGTGCCGAGGGACAAGACTGCGTCTCCTTCGTCGAGGCCGAGAGCGAGAGAGGCCGCAGCGTTGTCCCCACTGCCTACGCCGATGGGGATGCCCGCGGGGATGCCGGGGATGTCAGGCCCCGTGACTCCTGCTCGGTCGAGCGGGCCGAGAACTCGGGGGAGAAGAGCTGGCTTTCCCAAGGCCATCTCGAAGAGGTCCATGCAGTACTCGTTGGTCTCTCCCGACCAGTAGCCCGTGCCGCTCGCTTCGGAGCGGTCGGTCGTCAGGTGGTCGAGACCGCCGTCCCCGGCGCCGAATCCCATGAGTCGCCACGTCAGCCAGTCGTGCACGATCGCCACTGCCTCCGTGCGGAGGGCGGCCTCGGGATGCAGATCACGGAGCCACCGCAGCTTCGTCACCGTGTCGGACAGCGTCAGAGGCAGGCCTGTGCGCCGGATCCACTCGTCCTTGCCCAGCTCGTCGTTGAGATCGCCCATGTGGGAGTGCGACCCCGTGTCGTTCCAGAGCGGTGAGTCACAGACGACCGCTCCGTTGCCGTCGAGGAAGATCGGGGTGTGCTGTTGGCCGCTGACGGCTATGGCAGCGACGTCGTCCAGACCCCCTGCTCGGCGAACGGCCGTGAGCAGGGCCGTCCACCAGGACTCCGGGTCGATGATCGTGCCGGAGGGGTGGGATGCCTTCCCCTCCCTGACGGTCTCTCCGCTGTAGAGGTCCCTGACGGTCACCTTGCAAGCTTGCGTCGATGAATCGACTCCTGCGACGAGCACCATTGCGTCCCCTTGTGTGTTCGGCTTCATGCGATCTCGGTGGATCGGCGGGATGTTCGGCGGCTCATGAGGGCAGGCCCTTGAGGTAGTCCCATCGCTCACGGACTCGGTCCGCCCAGCCCTGGATGCGAAGGCTGCGTCGCGGATCAACTGTCACGTCGAAGGGGTCGCACGAGAGCCAGGTGCCGGCTTCTCCGGAAGCCAGCGACTGCGCGCCTCGAGAGACGACCTCAGGGAAAGTCGAGACGCTCAGGGGTGTGCCGAGGAGGTCGGCTTTGAGCTGCAGCCAGAGCAGGTTCTTGCTCGCGGGCCCGATGATCTTGATGCGCGTCGGATCGGCCCCGAACAGCTCGAGGACGTCTCGGAACTGGAGCACCATGCCGAGGAAGCACGCGAGGATGATGTCGTCCGAGGTCGTCCTCGGAGAAAGTCCCACGATGACGCCTCGAGCCGACGCGTCCTTCGTCGGAGGCGGGCTGCCCCGGAACTGGGGCAGGAACAGAGGCACCGCATCCAGATCGACACTTCCGGCGAGGTAGCGAGCGTGGAGGCCAGCGATGCGCTCGGTGATCGTCTCGGCGTCGAGATCCAACATGGTCTGCAGGGTCGCGAAGGCTGAACCACCCGTGGGTATGGACGCGAACAGGGTAAAACCCTCTCCTGTGCAGGAGATGCCGTTCGCGAGCTTGGAGGCGGCGAAGTGGTCGTCGAGGCTTGGAGAGTCGCGGAGGAAGAGGAGGCCTTCGGTGGTTCCTGTCGAGTTGAGCAGTTCACCGGGCAGGAGTTCTGCACCGACGGCGCCGACCATGTGGTCGTGCCCGGCCACGTGCACGACGACGTCGGGCGAGAGTCCTGACGCTGCAGCGAAGGTCGAGTTCATCACCGAGCCGGCCGAAGCAGGGCGCAGCTCGGGGAGGATCGACTTCTGCAACCCCAGCTTCTCGAGCACGTCCTCCGACCACGAGCCCTCGGCGAGGTCGAGAGCCATGGTGCGGCTGGCGAGGGAGGGCTCAGCCCAACGCTGTCCCGTCATCCGGGCGGCCAGGTACTCGGCGACGTTCAGCCACTGCGCGTCCCCCAGGTCGCCCGCCGCCTGGTCCACAGCCCATGCGATCTTCGACAGGCCGTAGTTCGCGTTCACCGGCAGGCCCGTCACCCCGTAGATGTGGGCCCGTGTCTGAGTGTCGAGAGCGTCCAAATAACTTGCGCCGCGGTGGTCGTGCCACAGGATCAAGGGCGAGGCCAGGGTGCCGTCGGATCGAACGAGGCCACCGGACTCGCCGACGGCCGTGACGGCGATGCGGGCGACCGAGGTTCGCTGCGGGCCGCTCAGGTCCCTGGCGAACGCGACGACAGCCCCGACGAGAGCGTCGGCGTCGTAGACCTCGCCCCAGGAGTCCGCCAGGGTAGGCGTCGGAACTCGCCCGGATTCGAGGAGGCGACCCTCAGCATCGAAGAAGCAGAGCTTGATGCTGGTGGTCCCTACATCGACAGTGATCGTAGGAAGCACGACGACCTCCTCGCTCAGTTGACGGAGGGGTTGAACGTACGGATGCGGCCCTCGACGACGTCGGAGATCGCTGCCACGGCGTCCTTGGACACGCGGATGAGGGACGCCTCTCGCGGGTTGGCCGCGTAAGCCTCGCCGAACGACCGGATCATGGCGTTTCGCAGGTCGCTGGCGACGTTGACCTTGACGACGTTGAACTCATGGAGGCGAGCGAGCTGCTCGTCCGGAAGGCCGGAACCGCCGTGGATGACCAAGGGCACTGGGCTCGCGTCCCTGACCTGGCCCAGGAGCTCGAAGTCGATCTTCGCGTTCGGGACGAATCCGTGCTGGTTGCCGACGGAGACCGCGAGCATGTCGCAACCGACTGCGTCGACGAATTCCTTGGCCTGGACAGGGTCCGTGTGCGCGGCGAACTCAGGGGCGACGTCGTCCTCCTTGCCGCCGATGCTGCCTAGTTCTGCTTCGAGGGCGAGGTCCCGCGGTGTCATCTCCCTGGCGATCGTCGACGTCTTCACGTTGTCCTCGAACGAGGCCTCAGAGTCGTCGATCATGATCGACGTGAAGCGGGCCATCAGTGCGGCGTGCACGGCCGACAGGGACTTTCCGTGGTCCAGGTGCAGTGCCACGGGCACCTTGGAGGACTCCAGGCGTCGGGCGACCATGTCGTAGATGTACTCGTAGCCGGACAAGGAGACATTCGTCGGCGCCACCTGGATGAAGGTCGGGACACCGACCTTGTCGACGGCGTCGAGGATGCCGAGGGTCGTCTCGAGGTTGGTCGTGTTGAACGCGCCAGCGACGAGTCCTCGTGAGGAGCACTCCTGGATGACGTCGATGCCACTTACGAGAGCCATTGAGAGTCCTTTCGATGGTGGGTGCCTGGTCACCAGCGAT
>Ga0265798_10004171_pt1 | contig 20137 bp, 19 predicted proteins | sample P3T30metagenome_FD_192430 | JGI IMG/M metagenome (GOLD analysis project Ga0265798, IMG submission 192430) | Plant litter microbial communities from East Loma Ridge, Irvine, California - P3 T30 | ecosystem: Environmental > Terrestrial > Plant litter > Unclassified | place: USA: California... | reverse complement strand
ACGAGGACAAAGCGGTAATAAGGCGTCTCAATCGTACTGTGCTTCAACGTAAGACCTCTCTACGCATCATAGCACAGTACATCGCCAAGTGTTCAGTCCCGTGGAACCAAATTTCTTGTTTATGGAGTTACAATCACTAGAGGCTCCTTGCTCGACTGCTTCAATATCGTGCGCAGCGATGTAATAGCTGGTCGGACAGCAGGGAATGTTTTCAGTGCTGAATTCCGCCCCAAGCAGAATCACAGGGTCGTGACTCGCACGAGTCTCTAACGAGGTTGAAATAGCCACGACTGCGTGACAAGGTGTTCATCCCTGTTGCGCCGAATGTATGTCGGTGGTACATGCTAGATTGTACCTAGGAACATGTAGCCAGTCCTCCACCTACCTAGGTATTCTTACGTGACAGCTTTCCACATAAGACGAGCATGAGTCGAGATACAGGCAAACAACATCAAACGCTTATTGCACCTAGCATTTCACGTCCTTTATCATAATGCGAGTTCCTGCTGCTTTCATCTTCCTAGCGCTTTGCGCAGTAGTGCAGGCGGAGCCGAGTAGATGTGCACGTCCATACGACACTTGTAGTGAGAGTGAGATTGATCTCGAGGTATGCGAGTGCGATGGAGGACATATTGTAAGGAAGCATCATTGAGAGACTTGCAAAGTGACATTGCTGACTGAGTTACGCTTTGTCCCTTAGATGTTCTGTCAAAGGATGAGCACTTCTCGTCCCTACGGGCACTTCGTAGCGTTTAGGCAAGAGAGGAAGTAAGTTCACGTCGCTGCTTACAAAGATCGCGGGGAGAACATGGGTCTGGTGATGGTGACTGATCGACGCATAGCTGTCCGAAGCCAGGTGGTGGCAAGCTGCAGTGTGTCAATGGGGCTTGCGTTTCATGAAGGAAAGTGGCAGGGTCAATACGTATGAGAATCAGTTTGTCGGTGAGCATGACGAGGTGCCGCTGATCACGCAGGAGAGGTCTTGGGGGTGAACATTAAGTACTAAATGGGTTCAGAAACTGTAATGACAAGGTCCAAAGAACCCGTTATTAGAATTGCTGTAGACCAAGATAACATCAGCCGTACGAAGGTGCTCGTATTCATTGTGTCAACCTTCAGGACACGCTAAACGCCAAAGTCGTTGACTCAATAAATACGTGCGTGTTCGTATGGGCATGTGAAGACGGTTATATAATGTAGTGTACGGTCATTCCATTGTTGTTGCGCTCATAATGGACGCCAGTGCAATGCTCCGATTGCCCACACCAACTCTCACGCCGCCCCCTTCCCCCCCTGAAAACTCTCTCTCCTCCCCCAGTTCCTCGGCTGCCTCTTCAAAAACGCACCCACGCTCCCCAAATACCCTTCGTGTCTCAAGAAGTATGCCTGCTTCGTGCCCTTGCTCCAAAACCTAATCGCATAACTCAGCGTATTCATCGTCTGCGAGTGCCCGCCAATGAAACTGCCACCAAAGTATATGCGCGGCAGGCCATGCTTCTCGGCGTGCAAATACGCGATTTGTCCGATATTGTTGGACACGGCATACAGTAGTGAGCGCGAAATGTCTTCGGGTCGGAAGGCGGCGGATGCGTGTGGGAGTTCGGACGAGCCTTGGACGTGCTCTGCTTCTTCGCGGCGCTTCATGTCGCCGTTACATCCGTCTTCTGCGTCGCGCTCGGCTGCGCGCTTCATTTTGTAGACCTTACCGAACGAAGATGCGATGTGCGTGCTTTTGAGGCCGATCTTATTGTACGCTTGTCCGTAGATGTCTCCTACGAGTAGATCGACAGTCGAGTTGTCGCCGTTCTCGGCGAGCTTCAGCATGTCTTCGAAGCTCCGGGCGCCTGTGAGCATGGAGAGCAGGCCCCAGAGAGTGCCGCCGCCTAGCGATGTGCCGCCCACGCGCTCGAACTGTCGGGGCCCGGAGACTTTGATCATGGAGACGCCGGAGCCGATGTTGACGAGGAGGTAGGGGTAGATGTTCGGGGGGTCGGGCGGGTGCGGCATGAATGTCATGGGTTGTTCTTCGCTGTAGGTGAAGACCTCGTTGGGGATTTCGTTGATGAAGAAGTCGAGACCTAGATAGAAAGAAGCATGTTAGCAGTGGGGTATTTCATCTCCCAGCAAAGTGGTATGCGTACCTATGATCAGACACTCCATTTCGTCTTCTCGCATAACTTCCACGCCCAGCGCTTCTGTTATGCGGTCATAGTACTTGAATGCACCGCCGCCCGTCGCCATGACACACAGCTCCTCTGGTGTTGAGCCATTGTTGTGCTTGTGGTCCGAATGCAGCTTGCGCATGAACTCTATACACGAGTCTATTCGGTCCGTCTCGAACTTGAGGAAGTTGAGACGGCCGCCGATGGACGTGTCGCCAGGTTCGCGGGAGAAGTAGACGAGTTTTGCGAGAGAGCCTCCAATCTACACCAACGTGGATGTGTTAGCACGTTTCTACTTCACGACATTCTGCCAGGCATCCAACAGATATTAGTGGTCGCGTGCTCATTTCTACAGCGCACGCGACACGTCAAACACACTTACATCGAGTGCAATGTGGCTCACGACTGCGGTGTGGTTTGGCAGCCGAATGTCATGCGGATCGTGCTCGTAGTCTTCGCTCTGCGGGGTGCCCGGCTGCTCCTCGTCGACAATGAAGGCGCCCTGCACATTGATGCGCACATTGCCGGGATGCAGGATCGCCTCCTGGATGTCGCTCTGAACAGTCGTCCGCCGCGGTCGTCCAAACACGGGCGACGACGGACTGTCCGCATGTTGCGCATGCGCACGTGGCCCGGTTTCACCCGTCGTGGGGTCCATGTGTGCGGCGGGTAATGGTCGTGGTCTTGGCTGCAGCCGCGCTCTCTTGCTGCGATGGCGCACAGAGTGTGGTCGTCTTGCGACAAACTGGAAATTCGAGGGTTGGCTGCACGGCGGGATTGGTAATGACGGCGCAGATAGCGACGAGACTTCCATTTGTCCGCTTTGTTGCTGGGGGTTAGCACCGTGGGGAAGACGTGATATGAAGTTCTGCGCAGAATAGAGCCCAAGGAGGGTCAAGGGAAATTGCTATCTTTTGTTGAGCGCAGGAAGCGCGGACGTGAAGTGAACCATATAAAGAATCCATGCCTACGGCGCAATCGAGTCGCAACGCGCGCAACCCGACCTTCGCGATGCGGACTGTTATCCGAGACGTGGTGCTGTTAAGCTCGGCAACTTGTCGTGGACAGGTGTTGGAGGCCAACATCCGAGGGTGCGCTGATCCACCTGAATGGCTCGGGAGTCAGGACACCCAAACGAGGAGGTCCCACGTCGAAGCATCGCAGCAACATGTCCTTGAAGGAGACTGGAGAAGGAAGTGAATTGATGGTATTCAGCAGCACGCCACCGATGCCCGAGAACGGACACAGCATGCTCTCGTTGCCATATCCAGCCGTTGCGCACGTGTTTGCAAGGACTGTAGTACGTCATCGAACTAATTACGAACTTCGAGATACAATCAAGGGATGCACTGCTTGCAATTTGAGCCTCACAACCGAAATCCTGAGCGTTCAACTACACCTGTGAATTAATGACGTCGTGCCTCACTCGTCACAGACTCGCACTTCCAAAGCTCTCAACTCCAATCCGCACTGCAACTACACATCACCTCTCCAATCACATCCACTCAATCTTCAAGGTCCCTTTCACCAGACAATTCAGCAAAATGTCCTGGATGGACTCCTGGTCCCGTCCCGGCAAACACGCCGCAACCCCCCCACCCCTCTACCTCACAATCGGCGACTCAGTTCCCTACTGCCACACTTGCGGCCGCGTAATCAGCGAGCGCAAAAAGCAAGGCTCAGAAGTAAAATACTGCTCGTCGCGATGCCGGAACAGTAAGCCTGGCACCACTGATCGCGCGATTGAAGCTGCATTTGCGGCGCTGTTGAATGGCGCGGCGCCCGAGTCGCTGAAAGACGAAGGAGAGAAGGTGGTGGGAGATGGTGGGAAGGATGGGAAAGACAGTGGTAGAGATGGAAAGAAGCACAAGGAAAAGAACTCGAAATCTGTCAAAGGCGAACAACGAATCATCATCGAGTGTCAGACCGTCGAAGAAGTAGTCTTCAACCGCGAAAAAGACCCAGAGAAAGTCTATGGCCGGCGAAAAAATCGCAAAGCGCGCTTCGTAGTCGAAAAGCCAGAGGACTGGAAGAGCGTAGACATGGTCGACCCACCAGAATCATCATCACCAACGCCATCACAACCCAAACAACAACAACCAGCAGCTTTTATGACCAGTGAAGACGATAATGACGACAACACACACTCAGACACGGACTCCCTCGAGGAAGAAGGAGGCATCGTCCTCGAAGAAACAAAAGCTCCAGAACCAGCCTTTACTCCAGCCTCCTCAAACATCAATGCCAATGCCACTCCCGATACCCTCCCCGACACAATCGAATACGGCTACGGCTCCGGAAAAATCCGGCCCCCACAGCACCAAAACGACGTCAACGGCTCCGTCGGCGGCGAGAAAGGCTGGGCGGAGCGTACCCACGAAACCGCAGAACAACTCGCCAAGCGGCGCGAAGGCCAGCGGCGCGCCGAGGAAAGGGAGATGGTGCGCAAGGCAGCGAGAAGAGGATGTGCGTTTGGCTTTGCGGTGGATGGGCAGGAAGGGAAGAGGAAGTGCGAGGCTGTGATGAAGGGGAGTGTGGTGGAGGCGAGTTTTGCAAAGGGAGAGTGGGGAGTCAGGTGGAGGGAGGGTACGGGGTGATGACGGTGGATGTTAGTAAGATTGTCTGGCATGGCGTATTATAAGGTGCAGATCACCAAGGTGAGCATAACGAATCGTAAGATTAGAAAGTGTTTGGCAATGGGGTATCAAGAATAAATGAACAAAAGCCACCGCCCAGCAACGCCCAACAATAGTTCCAGACGTGGGACATTTGAAAGGTGATCGTATCACCATTCATATCCCTGTTCCAGCAGCATCTTTCCAAACTTATTGGTCGGCTTGATAATGTCCTCGAAGCCTGGCATCAGTCCTGCGCCAGATCTACCATGCGGTTAGCAACCATTTCACTGTACAATACTTCACAGAGAACTCACTTGATCATATCCCTCGCCATATACCTCGCCTTATCTTTCAGCGCAACCTGATCGCGCTCCTTCAGGATATCACCATTGGTCTTGTCATGCACCAAGATCGCCGCGTACCTGGCAGGATACATTTCCATATACTCAGCCAGCGCCTCCTCCTCCCTCGTCGTCCAAGTAGTCTTCGCCTTGCGTTCCTTGATCTGTGGACGCGACGCACGTGCTTGCTGTGCGAGTTCGCGCTGGCGATGGTACTGCGATGTCGGTGGCTCATCCTCTGTCATATCAGGGGCTTCGGCCTCGGAGACGGATTCTTCTTGCGTGGGCTCGGGGACTGCACGGCGACGTGGTGGAGGCTGGTGACTTGTAGGCGGTGCGGCGGAAGATGTTGGGTCGATGCGGACTTTCTTCGTTACTGGTGCTGTCTGGCGACGTGCTTGAGCGCGTGCGGTTCCGTCTTGAGCCGTCTCGAATGCATCGTCCTCGGAATCGTCTTCGATCTCTACTGGTGGTGCGCGCTTCTTGCTGGGGGAGGGCTGGGCGCGTTGCTTGCCATTGTCTCTGGTAGAAGGAACAGGTATGGGCTGAGTGTCGAAACCATCTCCGAATTCGACACGCTGGGCATTGTTTTGCCGGTCGAAGATGGACGTTGCTCTATTCTCCTTTTCTGGCTTTGAGGCGGCTTTGATCTTTTCGAGCAGGCCTGCGGAGTCCCGTGGACGACTTACTGATTCTTGTTCTGGCTCAGGTTCTCTCTCATCTTCAGCCTCGACTTCCTCCTCAACCGGCTCTTCCGGCTGTTCGATTGGTAGCTCCTCTTCCTCTTCACCGATGATGGGTTGGTAATCGTCTTGCGCGGCCTCGACCGTTGAAATGTGCTGCTCCTCTTCCAGCTCCTCAAATACGGCTTCATCTGGTTGCTCTTCTTGCGTTTCTCGCGCCGTGGTAGCCTCCGAAAGCCTTTCCCTCGCTTTGAGAGCATCGATAGCCTGCAAATCCACTGGAGCGTGCGGGTCAAACTTTACACTAGGCCTCCGATGGCGTCCAAAGGAAGCGCGTTTCTTTCTAGAAGACTCGGGCGGAGCTGATGTCGTTCGGGGAAGCTCGGCAGCAGGGCGCGGCTCGTTAAATTGCTGTTTAACGTTGTGCAGTATCGCAAAAGACCCTCCCAGCTCTTCAATAGTAGCACGAAGTTCCCTATGACGTAGACGCACCCAGTTCAAGAGCCGCAAGGCCACCGCCTCCCAAGGGAAGTTCTCGCAAAGCCCCTCTATGTCAACGAGCTCCTCTCGCTCCAGAGACTCGTCATCTCCTGGAAAAGATTGTCTCATCATAGTCATACGATCAAGGACTTTTCTTTCCCATTCTTGAGGTAACGCCGAATCGTCAGCTCCCATTGGTGCCATGCTCCATCCACGGACTAAGGATGCTGCTGCATCTTGAGACGCATCTGAACGAAGGAAGACATGGCCAAGCTCGGTATCGGGATCAAAGTCACTCTCGGAACTAGAGCGCTCAAGCACGAGTATTGCCAGTTGTGTCCTTAGGTCTAGTGCCAAGTCAAAGGTGTCGTTTAGCAGCGTGCTTGCTCCTGCACTGGTCGATGCTCCGTTGGAGGACAGTGAGAGCATGAACGGGCTGGGAAACACGTTGTCTAGATGGCGCAAAGCGGTCCACATTTCCTTTTCATCCCGATGAGAGTGAATCATTTGCTTCCCAAAGATCAAGAGGTTGGTAAGATATAGAATCAGGTCCAGTCCAATTTGTGCCGCGTGATCGTCGTGAGAGGGACCGAATAGCGCGCGGTTGATGGCTCGGACATGAATGTAGTTGTTGCCTTCCGTTTTGTAGTGCTTCAGATGAACATTAAGCTCATCATTGAAGTCGCGGTACTCTTCAGAAAATGCTGAATCGGGCTTCTGGATCTCGCGTATATTGTGCAGGTCACGTTCAATGGTGCCGGCGTCTGGCGCGATGTGCTCTAGGAACTCCTCAGACGCATCGCAAAGTTTCCGCAGGTGTTTCAGAATGTACTTTGTATCCATGAGATCGGCTTCCACCATACTAAAGGAGGTTATCGCCGTAGTCCCAGACATTTCAGAAGCAGCGCCAGGCGACCGGAGAGGCATGGGCTCCTCGGCATGGATGTGTTCGGGCGTGCCGGGGGCTTCGTCGAGGTCTATCTGCGTGTCGACTTCCTCAACAACAGTGAGCTCTGGTGCGCTTTGCGTTAGTAAGTGATTTTCCGCGCGACTTTGTAAAGTGATTCGTCACAGATTCTAAGCGCATGATAATTGGAGTAAATATGCTGCTGATATAAAGACCACTCACCTGGGACCGCCTGTTTTGCAGGCTTGCGCCGTTTCGTACGCGTCTTCTGCCCGTCATTGTCACTCTCATCCGTCACCGTTTGCGCGCTAGCTTGTCGCGCACTCCTTCGCGACTGCTTTGGCGCTTCAATGACAGCCTCCGGGTCGCGACTCGCACTGCGCTTCCCCCTAATTCGCGATGCGCGTGAGGCTTGGGGCGTGTTTGTTTTGGACGGCGGCTGTGGGGTTGACGTCTTGAGTCGACTTCCAGACCGCATTTCCCTTCCCTCAGCCATTGCGATTCGAATTGACGCGTCGTATCAGTGGTGGTGCATGGGACGTAGGGCGAGGTGAAGTTTGAGTGGTGGAGTGGTGTTGCGCAGCGCACTGTTTTGGTGATTCTCTTATCGATAGCAGGCCAGACGGGGAGTCACGTGATCCCTGTTCCGCCCTTGCTTTTCCTGGCCTAGACACGATGTTCACGAGCAGGTTTCAAGTGTTGAGGACGAGACGAGACGCATGCAAGACGAAAGCCACACTTGGCTCAGCCTCTCACAGACGACGCCCCTTTCTGGCTTCTGACGAGCCGGCGTTCTGGTGCCTGGACTCTGGAGCGCCAGATATATTACAGTACAGTGGGCGGCGGGCCTGCACGTACCCCTTGCGCTTAGGTTGCGCGCATCTTAGTCTCTCAGTGATCTGATCTCTCAAACGTCAAACGCAGACACGCAGAGCTCTTACAACACACCACCGCCGATCCCGTCGCACCTTCCTTTCCTCTGGGACCCAGCATATAATAATTGTTTACCCTTCTCGTCCCTCCTTACGCCGCCCGTTTCCCATAGACACGACATTGCCACGCTCGAATCCTGTGGGCTTACTGCGCACCGTCGACCGCCGACCCCTGTACACATCACACATCACCCATCACACATCACCGGCACAATGAGAATACCGCAATCGCAGTCTACCCTGCTCCTTCTCCTCCCCGCTCTCCAAGTTCTCGCCTTATCGAATGCTGCAGCTGCTGCAGACGCCGACTCTGTTGCGCGAGCCGTTCCGCCCTCGTATGCCGACGTCAGCGCCGCGTTGAACCCTTCGCTCGCGCCGTCTGCCACACCAAAAGGTACCAAGGATGCGCCATTCGATGGCATGGACGGCATGCCCCACGAGGGCCCCTACGTGAACGACAGCCCGGCCCCAACAGCCAAGAAGCCAGCCGTAGTCGAGGACCTGGGCCCAAAGAAGACGGTTGTGGGCCCGTCACCAGCGAAAGCGACTAGCGAGGTGCTGGACGGTGACAAGAGCGTGATGCAGGATCCAGACAGGAAAGCGTCGACTGGCAACAAGGGCACCGAGGGCGGCGTGTCTGCAAAGGACAAGGAGCGTGTGGCCCACGAGGACAAGACGGGCGAAAAGCTGGAGAAGGTGCCAGAATCGCCCAAGGAAGCCCCTCCCCTACCACACAGCGAGCAGAAGAAAATACCCGGCGATGTCCTAGAGGCAGAGTCCAGCACTCGCGTGCTGGGGGCCGTAGGTCTGGAAGTAAGTGTACCCCAAGTTGGTGACAACATGCGATTGACAAGTGCACAGAAACCTACCAATATGCCTGAAAGCCCGCACGACATTCCTCATCCCAAGCCAGACTCTCTGTCAGACAAAGACCCGTTAGACACCAAGCCCCCGAAGACATCCGCGCCTGATTCGAGCCTTCCAGATGCAGAGGACGGCGGTGTCATACAGCCCTTCCACTCCTTCGTCCTCGCCTTCACCATGATCATCTTCTCGGAGATTGGGGACAAGACATTCCTCGTCGCTGCACTGATGGCCATGCGACACCCCCGACTGCTCGTCTTTTCCGCCGCCTTCTCCGCACTCATCGTCATGACAGTCCTGTCCGCTGTTCTAGGTCATGCCGTGCCATCCCTACTTTCGGAGCGCTTCACACACTTTGCAGCAGCAGCCCTATTCCTCGTCTTTGGCGTCAAGCTAATCAGAGAGGGTCTCGCCATGAGTCCCAATGACGGCGTGGGCGAAGAGATGCGCGAAGTAGAGCAGGAACTCGAAGAAAAGGAGCAAATGGCACGCAACAAGCTCGGAAACCGCAAATCCTCCATCTCGCCATACGCACTCGAAGGTGGCCGTGGTGTCCGACGCTCGAGATCCAATTCCAGACTACCCGCGCCAGCACGCAGCCCATCCACCTCGCCAGATCGATCGCCGTCACCGAGTGGGTCTTCTTTGTCGAGTGCTTTGGGTGGACTCAATAATTTGTTTTCTCTGTTGCTCAGCCCGGCGTGGGTACAGACTTTTGTTATGACTTTCCTTGGCGAATGGGGCGATCGCAGCCAGATTGCTACTGTAGCTATGGCCGCAGGCTCTGACTACTGGTGGGTAACCGGTGGAGCCATCGTCGGACACGGGTTATGCACTGCCGGAGCAGTCATTGGCGGCCGCGCAATTGCTGGCAAAATCAGCATGCGCAACAGTGAGCATTCCTTCCACCTCATACTGAATATCTGCTAATGATATCTAGTCACACTTGGTGGTGCCATCGCTTTCCTTGCCTTCGGTGTCATTTACCTTTTCGAGGCTTTAAGCACGGTGTAGCATACCTCTTCGACTTCTTGAACTTTTGACAGCATTGCGCGGCGCTTTTCAACTTTGTATCATCGCATGGAAAAACTAAGAGTAGAATTCGGACTTTCTTCGCTGTAATTATATTTGTACTCACCGATCCACTAGAGACGGCTCAAAAGTAATGTCACGGGCGGCCAAAAGGGCTCCACAACTGAGCATAACTCCACAACTATCGCGATGGAAGAGTATGTCGTCGTATCTCGCTGAAGCGCCAATCAGCTTCATTCGACCCGACTCATAGTCACGCTTCCGATCTCATTCCCCGACATCCACCCTCTTTAACTCCTCCAAAATCTCCTCCTTCGTCTGCCGACCCCCCCAACACATCTCCACCGCGTTCCTGACCAACTGCACCATTTCCATCGTGCTAAACCCACAATACGTGTACACCTTTTGCATATTCCCATCAACCCACACATCATGCATGTAAGTTGGGTCGTCGCTATCGATGCACACTTTCACGCCTTCGTCTACCAGCTTCCGAATTTTAGGAAACAGCGTCTCCGTCGCTTGACGCCGATGGTACGCATGCGGACACAGCGTCAGCCCGATATCTCGTTCCCTGAGCGCGGGGATCAAGGCTTCTTCCTCGACGGCGTTGAGACCGTGGTCAATGCGCTCAGTCCCAATGTCGAAGATCGCCTCGCGGATATGTGCCCCAGCGTCTTTCTGATCGACGTCGCAGTGCAAAGTAACGTGCAGCCTATCTCTTCTCGCCATCTTGAAGCCTTCTCGGAACTCGATGGGCGGATGATCAAATTCATTCGCTGCCAGTCCAACCGCGTGGAACAATCCACTCCATCCCCCGTCTTTCGCCCACGCTCGCGCAGCTACATACGCATCCAACCCCTTCCTGGAGCGGCCGATCCCTCAAGAAGCAAAAGATCCAGTTACTCTTTACACCGTACAACAAGTGGCCATCTATTTGCGCGCGCCTGTACCCATCGAGAACGTTACTGGCAGCGACCCTGCGCTCTGTATGCGCTTGCGTGTCGAAAGATGGCTCGCAGTAGCGCACATTCATTTCCGCACAGCGCGCCAGGTAGGCCATGGCTAGGTCGTAGAAGTCCTGGGCTGTGATGAGGACTTTGCAGCCGGCGAAGTAGGCTTCGAGGAAGGTGGGGCGGCCGTCGTCGCCGTGGAGTTCGCGGCGGTGGTTGTATCTTACCGCGTCTTTTGGTGGTCAGCTTCGTCACGGAGCGTGTCGATGAGGTGCCTACTGTGTTGGTTTAGATGGAGTCAGAACCGGAGAGGGGATGTGGGAAGTACCATGAATCTAGGAGCTCTTCGTATGTTGCATATGGAAATTTGATGTTATTGCGCTGTGCTAGCATCCATCGTAGTGCCGGAGTAAGGGTGCCTTCGATGTGGACGTGGAGTTCGACCTTGGGCAGATCTCGGATGAACGGTGATATCCCAAGGCCGTTCATGATGGTGGAAAGTGGTTTTCGCGGCCAAGTTCTCTGGAGAGAAGTGTTTGATTATTGCGATGACGCTGTGGTTGTGATCGAGAGTGCAAAGGGTTGGTCTTGTCAACGTCGTCCCGAGGTTGAGCAAATCCTTCATTGAACAAGATTGTGTTTGACGGCGACCACTTCAAAAAGACTACAAGTAATGACACGAAGAAACCTTGCCGCTAGTAACTCTCAAATGGTTCTCGTTTGGCGCGCAAGCATACAAAAGATACGCAACATTCGAAATACTCTGATTGGTCAGTAGGGCATAAGTCGGTCCATTCTCTCTTCTACCATAACCCACACTTGGCCGCTCCTTCTTAACAAGTTGTCCGATAAGCAAGTTCACAGCGAAGGTTTTCCCCGTCAAGCTCCGCCGTTCCTCGAGAGCAGATGCCCCACTCTCGTCGATCTAAGCCTCTTCTGTATATTTCCGACATCGTCCCGACTCCCAAGCCGGCTTGGTGGTGATAAGGCATGCCATAGCGGATGCTTGGTAGCGCCTCGTGATAGCGGCAACAAAGCGTAGAGAATACAGAGCAGCAATGTGTTGCGACTTGGGCACATCAGCAACCTCCAAGAACAGCCATGGACGCCACCAAACAAACTGACGGCGCTGTTGCGCAAGTTCAACCAGAACACGTCGATGTCGCTGACAATGGGCAAACACTTGCGAAGCGCGTCTTGAGAAAGATCGATTGGCGCTCATTCCGCTCATGTTCCTGACGTACAACTTGAACTTCATGGACAAGGCGATATTGTCGTCTGCCTCAGTGTTCGGCCTACGAGAAGATAACGTACATTACCATTTCCTACTCCTTTTAAACCGACCTGGTTCTGATCATATTGCAGCACCTGAAAGGCCAGCAATACTCATGGGTCTCCAGCGTCTTCTACTTCGGATACTTCTTCTGGGAGTACCCTACAACATTGCTCATCGCTCGCATACCAGTCGCAAAGTATCTCGCAGCAATACTTTCATGTGGGGCATCGTTGTCGCGCTCACTGCCGTCTGCAGTAATTATGGTGGATTGGTAACTGTCCGCTTCTTCCTTGGTGTCGCTGAAGCAACGCTAACGCCCGCGTTCATGTTCATTACCTCTACATGGTGCGTATCCCATATACCTTGACTTCTATTCGCGTGCTTTGCTAACATTGCAAAGGTACACTCGTGACGAAATCCCCACTCGTACTGGCATCTGGTTTGCAGGAAACTCCATCGGGGGGCTCATCGCATCATTCCTTGCCTTTGGCGTCGGTCATATCACCGACTCGCTCGCGCCCTGGAAGTTCATGTACATTATCCTCGGCATCCTGACTTTCATCTGGGGCATACCGCTGCTCCTCTTCCTGCCTGACAGCATCGAAAAGGCGAACTTCTTAACCGAAGAAGAGCGCAAGCACGCCGCTGACCGCGTTGTCATCGCTGGGACAGGTCGCACTGCTAAAGCAGGTTACAAAGTCGACCAGATCGTTGAGTGCCTCGTCGATCCAAAGACGTGGCTTATCTTCGCCATGAGTCTACTCACGCAGATACCCAACGGCGGCACGCAGAACTTTGGGAACTTGGTCATCAAAAGCTTTGGCTTCACATCCATCCAGTCCACACTCCTCGTCATTCCCGCATCCGTGATCTCAGCCTGCACAATCGCAGGAACAGGCTGGGTCGCAGGACGTTACCGGCAATTAAATTGCATCCTGATCGTGTGCGTTGTCACTCCCGCCATCATCGGTAGCTCACTCATATACGTGCGGCCACGCACATCCTCGGGCGTCCAGCTGTTTGGCTACTTCCTATTGTCGACCGGCCCTGGCGGCATCCCACTGCTCATGTCCCTCGTTGGCGCGAACTACAAGGGCGTGACCAAGAAGATGACTATGACAGCGATGCTGTTTATTGCGTACTGTGCTGGTAATATGGCTGGGCCCCAGTTCTTTCGCACGCAGGATGCGCCGCATTATAATATGGCGTTCCGTGCGATTCTGATCTGCTACAGCCTCGTTGTGGGACTTGCGGTTACTCTGCGGTTCTACCTGTAGTGGCTGGATGCGAAGAGAGAAAGGGACGAGGGCGTGAAGGGAAGTGCTGGTGCTGGTGGAATCGTTGCTGGTGGGAAAATGGCGGGTGATGTTGATGGGCAGGGCTTGACGGCAAGGGTGGGGCAGATTGAGTTGAGGGCTGAGGATTATGATGATGTTACGGATTGGAAGACGTTTGGATTTAGGTATAGATTGTAAGAGGTACATGGAGACTTTAAGTCGATGCCATACTGAAATCGCCAAGAATGAGACTGCAGGCCTTATTCTGGACGATTAGGATCGCGCACGGGTATTATTGAAAGCTGTACGAAGTATCGCCGCGGGAGTGCGCACGGGCCCTACCCATTGAAGACGGACGTGCCGGTACTATTGTACCACAACTACAACCACTGACCACACCACCACCACCACTCCCATCGTACCCAACGCACGACGTCACGTTATCGCGACATACATCTACAACACCAGAGCCGAGATATCAATACTCACAACACACGGGCAATCGCACGTCACCATCAAGACTGAGATGGTGTCCACTGCCATGAACCCCACTCAACCGCGCCGAGAGCTTCCCAGACCGCCCCCGCCCGCCGTCGTAGAGTCAGAGCAGCAATGGGTCTTCACAGAAGAAGAGCTGTTGCAGGCGCCAACAATCGTGGAAGGCATGCCCGCCGAGGAAGAGCGCACGCTCAGGCGCAAGGGCGTCAACTTCATTCTGCAGGTCGGTATGATGCTCAAGCTACCACAGACGACGCTTAGTACGGCCGCCGTCTTCTTCAACCGCTACCTCATGCGCAACAGCCTAAAGCCACGGCCCGGGTACAAGCCGCTGCATCACTATCAAGTCGCAGCAACCGCACTATTCCTCGCGACCAAAGTCGAAGAAAACTGTCGAAAAATGAAGGAGCTGGTCGTCGCTTGCGTGCGGGTCGCGCTGAAAGACCCCAACAAGCTCGTCGACGAACAGACCAAAGACTTCTGGAAATGGCGGGATACGATCCTGTATAGCGAAGACGTCCTCCTCGAGAGCTTGTGCTTCGACCTGAATGTCGAGTCGCCATACAAGACAATGTACGACATGCTCAAGTACTATGGCGTTGAGCATAATAAGAAGCTACGCAACGCATCGTGGGCTTTCCTGTCAGATTCGGCATCAACGCAAATGTGCCTGCTCTTCACATCACGAACGGTTGCAGCGGCGTCGCTATTTGCCGGCGCACGCATGGCAGAAGTGGAACTAGAAGACGACGACGGCAAACCCTGGTGGGAAATTCAGCACGTCAAACTGCGCGACATTCGAAAAGCGTGCAATCTCATGGCTGACCTGTATGAGAAATCCCCCGACAAGGACGGTGAGCCTAGTATGTACGCCGGCCTTAGGACGCCCGAAGAAGGCATCGACTTTGGCGACACGCCAGGAAGCATGGATGGGGTCCAAAGTACTGCTCTAGAGCAGCCAAACAGCCAACCTGCGCCCACTAATGGTGCGGCTCAGGATACGGCTCAGGATACGGCTCAGGATACGGCCCAGGAAACCGCCCAGGACACGACGCAGGACAATGGAGGTGGTACAGACAGAGGTAGCGAGGAGGGCGAACTCGATGGCTAGCATGATCCAGACGCGCCACTCCCCTCCGTTGAGACACCAGCACCAGCTTCCGCGTTCGCAATCCCAACTTTCAGAGACGTTATTCGCCAAGCTTCCTTGCCTCGGGGGCATCCACTGGCGAGCATTCTGAACTCGTCCTCAGGATCCCTTGCCTCTGCCGAGTCATCTAGACTGCCTTCCGCTGTTCCACCTCGGCATTCAGAAGAACCACTCCCGACTTTCAAGGACGTTGTGCGCGAAGCTTCTTTGCCTGCAGGACATCCGCTCCGGAGTGTCCTGACCTCGACCTCAGGATTACCTGTACCGCCTTCAGCAGTGGCCGCCATACGACGCCCTGGGCGTCCCGATCCGACCGTTTTTGCTTCGCATTCGGGTGCCGCCCCCGCTGTCGAGCCACCCGTGCCGCCTCCTGCAGTCCCATCTCCACATTCCATGGCCACTGTACGACCTACTTTGCCGGCAGGGCATTCGCTCTCAGATATTCTTGCCTCGCCCTCAGACGACGGTCAGAGATAGTCGTACTCAGGTTGTTCTAGGACAACCAGTTGATTGTACAGTCGATTGCTGGGTTCAATAGAACGCGTGGTGTTTTTGGCGCACCGTGACTCTGTTATAGCTTTTATATGCTGCTAGCACCGTAAGCAGAGTCTCCGGTCGAGGATGCGACGGGCAGAGGTGAGGCCTAACGAAGACTAAAGTCTGGAGCGGCCCTGTCGGTAGTTGGAGTTTGCCCTCACTGTACCACAGCATGCATTACTAAGTTGCGAATAGATGAATAGAGTCATGAATTCCTCCTTTATACAGTGCGCTTCGTGACCTGTATGCCTTTTTCCGCGTCTTGCTTCCTCCGCATGATCTTCACAGAAGCACAGTGTTTGCGTATGACGTTTCTATGTTCCGTTTGGACCTTTCTAGCGTATTTCCCAGTCACACGCACTCAACCTGGGGACACCATATGAACTACCGGAGTTACACCATATGCACGCGAGTCATTTCTAAAGATGTGAAGGACGCCGATCCCGGTCACGGCCCTATCACAGAGATGCCGAGGCACATCCCACGCGCCATCCCTGCTACCCAATCTCTCGACGTCAACACTCCTTCTATCGTCCGTTGCCACTCTCTACTTCAATCTCATACTGTCGGCCTTGTACTACACCGTGAGACTCAGCTGTATTAAGGAAGTAGGGCCGAATACCTTCACGACCAGCGTCAGGTCCAAACATCACAACAAAAGAGAAGAACATCACTCCGCGGAGCACATCCACAACCATGGACGCCTCACCCTCCGCCCTCCTAAAGCTGCTGCTACCCAAGACACCGTTCCTCATGAAAACAGCCCTATGGCACGGCTTATCAATGTCACCCACATCCTCCAAATGGGACCTTCGGACCGCCATCACAGTCAACATGCTCCGCGAAATGATGGGTCCCAATTCTACCCCCACACCCATATCCAAGATCCAAGCCCTCACCACGAAAGACCCCGGCGTGAAAGGAAAAGTGTGGAGCTCGAAAGTCAAGCTCGACGTCCCCGAGGAAGACGATGTGCGCCAATTGATGTTCAAAGCGATCAAAGATATGGGAACTGGAGAAGAGACGTGGACGGAGTGTGAAAACAGGGCGTTGGAAGCAGAATGGAATGGGTACCGCGCTAATGTCAAGAACGACGAGCCTGAGCCCGCTGGTCTGAGTGGAAAGGAAAAGTACGATGCTCTTGTGAAAGAAACATCCTCCAAGGTCACGATCTTGTACTTCCACGGCGGCGCCATGTATCTCATGGATCCGGCCACCTATCGCCCAACCATGTCCAAACTCGGCCGCGAAACAGGCGGTCGTATATTCAACGTGCGGTACCGCCTGAGTCCCAAGAACCCATTTCCAGCTGCGCTGCTCGATTGCTTCACCGCGTATCTCAGCCTCCTGTATCCACCGCCCGGTGCACCACACGCACCCGTTCCAGCAGAGGATATTGTATTTGCAGGCGATTCAGCGGGCGGAACATGTTGCACCGCGCTACTCCAACTCCTCTTGCAAATCCACCGCAGCGGCAGCACGACCGTAAAGTTCAATGGACGCGAAGTCGATATTCCGCTTCCAGCAGGCCTCGCTCTAACGAGTCCCTGGCTTGACATCACGCGCTCTCTTCCGTCCATCGAGTCCGCGGCGAAAACATACGATTACCTGCCTCCACCCAGTGCGACCGAGCACCGCCAATTCCCGAAATGCGAAGCGTGGCCCGCGAAACCGCCGCGCGCAGACTTGTACTGTGATGGCAGTGCGCTGATGCATCCTTTAGTGTCGCCCCTAGCAGCGCAGGACTGGATTAAATCACCACCAATTTTCATTTCCGTGGGCGAGGAGATGTTAAGCGACGAGGATGCGGTATTTGCGCAGCGCTGCGTAGCTCAGGGAGTCAAATTGGTGTGGCGCGAGTTCGAAGCCATGCCGCATTGTTTCGCGATGTTACTTGAGAACAACAACGGGTCGCCGATTCACTACAAGGAAGTTGGAGAGTTTTGTAAGAAGGCGGTAGGGAATGGTGGGAGTGGTGGGAGTGGGAGTGTGGAGACGAATGGCGTGTACATCAAGGCGAAGAGTTTGGAGAGGAGTGATGTCGATGTTGCGAGTGGGCTGACGCAGATTAAGGATGGGGAGGTTGAGGCGTATATGAAGAAAGGTAAGGAGAGGATTGAGAGGAAGTTTGCGAGGGGGGAGGATCCTGGGGCGGAGACGAGGCCGATGTTGTGATGTGATTGAGCATGAGGATGTATGGTTCGTAGTTTTGAGACGTATAACTACGTTTAGAATTCAGTCAATTCTGGATGTTGCAAGCAGGACTGACGAAAGACTTTGGTAAACTTCAGCGAGGTTGGAACTTGTGCGCCAAATCATCAAAGAAGCCACGTGTTCTAGTCCGACTTCAAAGCACTCCCATCCAACCTGCCCTCAGCCCTCATCCTTTCCAGAAACTCCCTGCCCACGCCCTCTCCGCCCTCGAAGTGCCATGTACCCACTCATACGTCCTGTCCCTCCCAGCCGGCGCAGAAGTAGCCCGATCCCGATTCTAGCGAGTCTGATTACTTCCACTTCCATCCCTCCCCCTTCCACTTCTCCGCCTATTCAGTCCCCGGTCGCGATCAAACGAGCTCTCCATGCTCGTACCAATCCCACTATCCGTAAAAAGACCCGCGTTCTCCACAGCACTCGGCACAGGCTCGTCTTCCAGCACAAAGCCATCATCCTCATCATCCGCCTCCGCATCCTCACGCATGGGGATATCCTCCAGCGCCGGCTCGTTTGCCTCCGTTTTCGGCGACGGCGACGAATAATGTAGCGGCGGTTGCGACGCCAGCGTCGGAAACGTGCGCGACGTATTACTCATCGGCGTCCCGGGCTCGCTTCCGTCTTCTTGCTTGATCCTCGAACGTTCTTCTTGCTTAATCACCGCGGTCGGTGTAGATTTACTACTGCTGAATAACAGCGTGAACACACCCCACGTGAACAGCAACACGCCCATCTCCACGCTCCAGAACAGCAGCGTGAATGCGATGGCACTGGACAGCCAGTATCGGTACATGAGCCACCTGAGCCCTTCGAGGCGCGCACTAAAGCGTACGGAAGCGGTGTATACGTCTAAAGGATGGCGCGAGCGCAGCTCGACTTTGACGGACGTTGGGATGTTGCGTGGCCCTTTGTCGAACTCTACACTCTCAAGCATACTGATTGAGATGTGCTCGGACTCGGTGTGCCAGCCGAGCAGGTAGAAGGGGAGGCGCAGAAGTCGGTGTGCGTGTTCGATGGCGGGGGAGCGGTAGGTGAGGATTGCGGGGCGTTTGCTGCGTGCGAGGACGGTTGGGGATTCCGTTTCGAGCTTTTGTGTTGTAGTGGCATCCCATTCTTCATCCCAGCCTAACAAGCCCTTAACACCATCACTTAAACCTCCACTTCCAATCCCACGCATCTCAATCCCAATCATCCAATTCCCCACCTCAAGGTTCGTCTTACTCCTCGGCACCGTCATCTCCACAACGACATGGTATTTCTGCCTGCTCACCAGCCCCGGTACACTCGCAATACCGTACGGCCATTTATTCGCAGGTAAAATGCTGTCGCCATGGTGGTATTGCAGGTATACCGGCGCGCTGATGCCGCGCACGGGTATGTACGAGTAGTAGAACGACGTGTATGCGACGGCGGCGAGAGCGAAGAGGGCGGTGGATGTGATGAAGAGGAGGATGGTGCGGAGGTAGGTTCGTAGGAGGACGGGCGAGGTTGCGACGCGTATGGGGAGGAGGAGCAGGTCCTGGCGTGTGTTATTATTAGGTCGTCTGACTCGGTCGCGTGCGATGAAGCGTCAGCAACGTGTACAGATTGTTGTACGCACTATAGCATTCTGTACTAGCGATCCAGACTCCTCATAGTCACCATTGGTATCCTCCATTTTTGTGCAGGCATTGGGCGTGGCAGGGAAGCGATAGCGATGTTGTTGGTGGTACGTCTTCACATGCCTAAGAGAGGTGACGTCGACGCCTAGCGGCCGTGGGTGGCACGGGCCGCGAATCGAAGCCATTTATCGCAGAGCATTAACTATTGGACGGTAACAATATTTGCTGTGCGGATTATTCACCTTTCTAGTTCATCTTGAGAATCTTGGAACCTGCATTGCAATCGAAGGCGCACTACCAGAACAGCTAATCCTACATACTCGAGCACCAAAAGGCCCAAACAAAGGAAAAGCAGCAACAGCAGCAGCCGTCCGAGCCAAATCCCACAGCCTCAACGCCATCCCGCCAAATCGTGCCGCTGGAGGTACATGGTATCATCAACAAGACTCTACATCGTCTTGTGAGAGATCGGAAACGCCAAGTCAAAGAAAAAAAAACATACGAAAGATGCAGAGCGTTGGCACGAGTCGAGTGCTTCCAAATTTACCGAGTCGGTCTAGAGGAAACCAGAACTTTTGGTAAATGCATATGCATCGTGAAGGTCGTAATAACAAC
>Ga0265798_10004170_pt1 | contig 20139 bp, 30 predicted proteins | sample P3T30metagenome_FD_192430 | JGI IMG/M metagenome (GOLD analysis project Ga0265798, IMG submission 192430) | Plant litter microbial communities from East Loma Ridge, Irvine, California - P3 T30 | ecosystem: Environmental > Terrestrial > Plant litter > Unclassified | place: USA: California... | reverse complement strand
CTTCACCCATGTTCCCACCATCAAGACTCAAAAGCCTCTTTTATGGGATCGTTCATTCTGTATGCACATTGCCTGAGGTATCGTGGGTTGTGATCGTAATCGTAATCCGGGAAAGAGTGGAAGGTGTGCTTGACTGGGTGCTGCACAAGAAAACGTGGCAGGCTGGTGACAAGTGAAAGACTTTTGAGTGCGCTAAGAGCAAGGGGAATGCCAGATCGAGACGTAGAGGCAAGCCGACTGTGTTGCCAAAAGAAGGCGGAACATATCGACTGGAAATGAGTGTTGATGTGTGGGATTCGCCGGCGTACCGAGAGGCGCAAATCGTTGATGAGTGACGTGCGGGCCTCCGTTACATGAAATGTGAAGATGCAGGCTACGTGTCTCGAGGATCAAGTGTTGAGAACATCGTCGAATGCAGGAAGGGTTGTATCCTCGTTGGCGCCTGGGCGAAACGCATCAAAGTCATCTGGATACAAGACCATGCTTGATGCGAAGTTGGTGATGTTACCGTAAGCAATGGTGTCGGAGACGAATGCGTTGTCGATCAGAGTTGCGTCAGCCTGAGGATTTGCATCATCTTGAGAGTCCGTAATCGGGCTGTCGAGATAACCAACAAGTTGCTGATAGAACGGGTTGATGTCGTAGTTGGGGAGAGCAGGAGTGGGGTAACGGTCAGGTACGTGTTCGCCGGTGTGTCCAGGGACAGCCCTGTGCGCGGCGAGGATGTCTTGCTCGATGTTTATCCTCAAAGCAGAAGTCCTAGCAATGTCTCGCTTCGCGCGGCGCTTGTTGCGAGCGACGATGCGGCGGTCGATTACAGGAGCTACGATCGGTGTCGCTCGCAAGGCGAGACCGCCCTTCTCCACAGTTGAGTTGACAGAGCGTCCGAGGAAAGTTGACGATGAGGTGCCCTCGATAGCGACATAGGTAGACGCGTATCCCATTGACTGGACGTAGGCGATGATGTCCTCAACAGAGAGCGCAATGTCTGCAACTCCGGCGCCGATGCATGCAAACTCGAGGGAGCCGTCGCGAGAGATGAAAGGATTACCCTCTTTATTGATTGAGAGAGACCATCCATAGAAGGCGAGGTATGACTCAGGTTCAGGTATGTGGAGGTGACCGCAGATGATGATAAGGAACCGGTCTAGGGGAGCTTCGACCTTTCCAACTTGGTCGCGGATGGTAGACCAGGCCTTAGCCATTAGAGACCAGTAAGACTTGTACATGTCGGCTTCCCAGAGAGCTCCGATGATGCTGGAGAGCTTCTTCATGGGCCACTTCTTCAACTCAGAGGCAGTGACGTAGTAGCCTGCAAAATTTAGTGAGGGTTACTGCAATAGTGAGAGATATACTTACATCGGAAAGCAACGAACGCGTTGAGAGCTTTCTTGGCTTTCTCTGGAGTGGTGAAGCGAGCATCGTTGACGGGAGGTCCGAGCAGCAGCAGCCTCGCTGTGAGCGCAGCCTGTGCCTTAGGATCTGGGATCAAACGAAACAACTGGATCATCTGCTTGCCACTGCGAGTCTGCAGAAATCTGTCGATTTCCGCTTCTGCCGGGTTGCGCATGAGACGGGCAACGAAATCATTGCTTGACATAACGAGGTTGAGTATTGTTGCAAGAGAGTTTGAAAAAGGTGATTTGGAGGGAAGGTTGCTATGGGTATAGGTTGTAAAAAGTGGTTGCTGTAGAGTTTTTGGAGCAATTGCAAAAGAAAAAAAAGGTTTGAGTAGTGGAAGTGGGTGGTATTTCGACGAGATGGTGAGAGCAGAGACTTTGTTTGTGGCCGCGCCAAGGCTGAGCAGGCCAGGCAACGAGTCTGCGCGTTTGCAATGGTCAGTGCATAGGTACGTCAACAACAGTATTTCCTCGCTCACCTGATGAAACTGTCTCAGTCTCCTTCACTTCGTAAATAATCCTGGACGGTCCCCTTTAAGCGTTGTTAGAAGCAGTCTGGATACTGAGCCTTATCACAAATGCTATCCGATATGACAAGCACTGTGATGTGACTTGGGAATGTGAAAACTAGATGGAATTGGAGAAAACCCCAACATTTGTCCGCTAAGTGATATTTTGAGACAAAGGAAATAGCATCAAGCCACGCACGAGATAGCGCTAAGATACGTGTACCTGATTTGATGAAAGGTATGCCACTAACCAGATGCTGCGCAAATACGGCAACCCCTTGCATACGCGACACAAGCCGCAGAATTCCGAACATGTCGGTCGTTTCCAAAAAGAGACTCCTGGTGATTCTCATGACGACATTCCGTTCGGCTTGATTTCTTGTGTGTTTTCTGAAAGGCTCCAATCTCTGACTTGGCCTTTCCAGTCTGCGATGCGCCCGTCACGAACCCTGACTACGACAACTCTGACCTCTGCTCCCTCGACGTAACACTTGGTGCCCCCGTCACCTTCTCTTAGTGATTCATCAGCGTTTTCTCGTGAACCTATGCCCCCACCGCCCCACAGTCCTTCGCCAGCGGGAGGAGCCGAGTGTGTGTCCTCGCCACCAGGACTAAAGGTGTTGTTAGCCAGGTGTTGGGCTTTGTACCATGTCTCTTCCTCGGAGCCAGAAGGCACGAGTTCAGCAACGCCATTGATGGTGGCGCTGATGCGACTCAGGGACGCGGTGTTCATGCCAAGGAGAAGTTCGGCCAAGGATCCCGAACGTGGTGCTGGACCTGACGGCGAAGGCGAGCGACCCGGCTGGCTCAAGGTTGGAGGGCGGTGAGAAATCCAGTCATGCACCAGGAGAGATACTCGAGTGTTGGCCTCGAGATTCTGTGTTTTGCGGGAAGTTGAAGGTGTTGTCATGATGATAGTGGGAGTTGGAGAATACGGAGTGTTAGGTAAGTAGGTGTAGTTCATCAACGAGACGTGAGGAATGTTTTCCGAGCATGTTGCAAGATGGAGCTGTTTGAACTTGTTAGCACATAAGCATACGAGAGATCGGGGGTGTTGGCAATGCACGTGTTTATGAGGCGGGTATGAATCACGACACTTGGTAGGAAGGGTTTGGGGGGAAATGAACTGCTCGAAACAAGCGAGGAGGGGTCATGTAAGCATGCGACGTGTGTTTGAATGTGATCCCGATGGAAGAATGAGATGAGACAAGATAAAAGTGTTTGGAGGGACTCACAAAGCGGGCATTCTGGAGGCAGGTCACCACCTCATCCGGTAAGCCGCTAGACATGGCGAGACGGATCAAGAGGGGGGTGAAGACGTGAGTCAAGAGAGGCAGGCTGCGAAAGGTGGACGGTGCTGCCGTGCTTGATCAGGCGCGTGAGGACGGTTGGCAGAACTTGACGGCGGGAAGGATGACGTTGCGTGGAGCTTGTCCGTGCAGCATCTCCGCCTCCGCCGAAGCGCGCGGCATTGCGCATTCCGACGGCGACCCGACGACGCAGCCATTACCTCCTGCCACAACAGCCGCGTCTGCGATGGCTGCCCCGAATGCAATCCCGCCTATGGAGGGCACTGACAGCGTCCATGCCGACCCGAACAGCGTATCGTCGCCCACGCATGATGGTGCCCTCGCCTCGCCCATGGATGAAGCGACTCCCACATCGCCTGACCAAGGGAGTGCACCCCCCAACGCGCAGACGCAGCAGCGCGTGCAAGACATGTTGCACTCAGACGTGGGCGTCTCCACCCTGCTGAACCGCCTCAAGGCCAGCATTGCGAGCGCCAGAGTCAGTGGCCACGAAGCCGGGCTCTTGTGCATTCCGACGGCTAACACGCTGGGCAGGACTTTGCCAGCTTTCTCAAACGCCGGGGAGCTCTCGAGGAAGAGCACGCCGGCAGCCTCAAGAAACTAAGCCGTCTGACGCTCGACGGCGTGCGGAAGCCTGACACGCGGCACGAGAGCTACCAGACGCAGTTCGAGCAGGTCCTCCACGCAAACGAGCGCATCGCCGACAATGGCACCCAGTTCGGCCTTGCCCTACACGCCATGCACGAGAACCTGCTACAGCTGGCCAACAAGATGGATACAAGCCGCAAAACTTGGAAGCAGCAGGGGCTCTCGGCAGAGAACAAGGTTCAAGACGCCGAACGGCTGGCCGAGAAGGCCAAGGCCAAGTACGACCAGCTCGCCGAAGACCTTGACCGGGTCAAGACAGGCGACACAGGTGCGGGCAGGAAGTTTGGCTTGAAAGGGCCCAAGTCAGCCGCCCAGCACGAGGAGGACCTCCAGCGCAAGACCCAGGCGGCAGATCAGGACTATGCCAGCAAAGTCCAGACGGCACAGGTCTCCCGCAAAGAGCTCGTCGCGACTCTGCGGCCCCAGGCTGTCTCTGCGCTGCTGGATCTCATCAAGGAAACCGACGCTGCTCTGACTATGGAAATGCAGAAATACGGTAAGTCCACCTGCTGCCCGCGTCAGCTTCGACTGACGCTGTCATAGCCTCGTTCAACGAGAAACTTGTCGTCAACAATGGCCAGGTCGTCAGTCCACAGCCACCCAAGGGCGCGACTACTCAGGCCCCGTCCAGCATCAACCAGCTCATCTACCAGATCAACAATGAGCGCGACTTTGACGAATATATTTTGAGCCATGCCTCTAAAGCACCCATCACCAAATCAGAGCTACAGTACCTGAAGCATCCGACACAGGCGCAGACGCGGTCACATCCAACACCACCTGCTGCTGCGAGTAGTAACCGACGTACCTCCATGCAGCTGCAGAGTCAGCCGCCGCCCTCTTTCCCCATGCCGCAGCCAGATGCCAACCCTCTATCGCCTCAGGGCCCTTCCAGTCTCGAGCCCTCGTTTGGGGGTCCCGCACAGCTGCCACCTTCGTCGTTGCAATCGCAACCACAGCCTTCCCAAGCGCCGCAGTTCAGCAACTCGCCCTACTCACCCGTGGGGCCCACGCCTTACCCACAGTCAGACTATCCTCGTGGACCTGTCGGTCAGGCTACGGCACAGCAGACTAGCGGAATTCTTTACAACAACGCCCAACCCCCGGTCAATCCCGTCTTTGGCGTCACTCTGGAAGACCTGTTCCACCGAGATGGCTCACCCGTACCCATGGTAGTCTATCAGTGTATTCAGGCTGTGGATCTATACGGACTGGAAGTAGAGGGCATCTATCGGATCCCTGGAACCTCGTCGCATATCCAGCAAATGAAAGCTCTCTTTGACAGTGGTAGGTGATTATGAGAATTAGTCAATGCGAGCGACTAACGCTATACAGACGCTTCCCAAGTAGATTTCCGCAACCCAGAGTCGTTTCAGCACGACGTCAACAGTGTGGCTGGTTTGCTGAAACAATTCTTCCGCGAGCTTCCGGATCCACTGCTCACCCGCGAATTCTACGGCAAGTATATCGATGCTGCACGCATCGATGACGAGACCATGCGACGTGATTCCATGCACGCGCTAATCAATGCTTTGCCCGATCCGAATTATGCGACACTTCGTGCCCTTGTTTTGCATCTGCATCGTGTGCAGCAATCCTCCGAGGTTAACCGCATGAGCACCGCAAATCTGGGTATCTGTTGGGCGTAAGTCATCACTCGACCGAATCTATGTGTCGACTAACCTCGTATAGGCCGTCCATAATGGGTCCTCATAAAGGCAACAATATGGCCGATGCCGGTCTGCAAGCCCGCGTAATCATTACCATTCTTGACAACGTGCTCCAGATATTTGACGAGGACTGAACACCTATCTTGCCTGGGCAGGGGCTCATGTCTGTCATGTTCTTGCAATCTCAAATCACGTTTCCTATTACACTCTAGGTGTTCAATGTCTAATCCAATGTGGGCTCCGCTTGTGCGGGACGGCTACCGCATTCGTGAACAGCACTTTGTGTATGATTATGGTAGAGTACGAGGAAAGCAGGGACTAAGCTACATCATAAGAAGGCATGGTCGCTGCTCGCTGCTTGCTAAGGGGTATGAATAGCCACACGCAGGGATGGAGCAGTCAGGAACAGCGAAGTTCGAGGTCGAGGTTTGGAAGTGAATTGATCCAAATGGTCTCATTCTAGTCTCGTGGTACATCTTGGGCCTCTACGATCATGTCAACAGATTAGATGCAAAGAATACGACCATGGATCTGGATGTTGGCCTGAAGACGCGATGAAAGTGTTCTGCGCGACATTGAAATGTAAACAGCGTTGCAACGCTTCCAGTAGAGCAATGTAGACGCGTGACGGAGGTTGGTGAGGTTTGCAGTGGGGCGCGCTTACCCCAGTGCCCCGGGCGGATACCTAGGCAGCGGGACGCTAGTGAGCTTGACAGGGAGAGCTGCAGTAGGCTGATTGAGGGGAAGCTGTGCTGTAGCCCGCCCAAACCGACACAAACACCACCACTACTCCACTTCATACACGCTGTCGGCGTTGGTGTGTAACTTGACCTCACCCTCCAGCTCCGGTCCCGACAGTACCATCATGCTCACACGCCGTGTTTGTGCCAGTGTGCGCGGCATCCTCTCCCCGCCGTGTGCCACCGCCGTCCGCTCTCAGGCCTTCAGTGCTGGCGCTCCAACACAAAGCCCGGCTAGAGCTCCTACCCTCGCCGACATCACACCCGATAGTGCTGCCAGCTTCAACGAGAAGCAGAAGAGCTTCCGCGACGGTCTGGTAGCTGCTCAGAAGCGAAAGGAACAGGAAGAGAGTCCGTTGCACGTCGCCCAACCTGAATTACCCAAGAGCGCTAACGTGAGTAACTACAGAAGATGCCCGCGCCCGTGAGCAAGAAAACGGCAAGAAGAAGGGCGGTGCGCTATCATCTCTCATCTACGGCACGCCCGAGGGCCGCGAACTCGACAAGGACATTGAGCGCAGCTTTTCTCAGGTCTTAGCTCGCGGCAAATACGTCCACTCCATTGTATTCCACGAGGTACTGCAAGACAAGGTCGAAGAGTACACCGAGTTGGTTGGAAGCTGGTACCCAAAGATGGCGTCCATTCCCGAGAACAAGGTCCATCTTGTAGGTAGCTGGAGGACTGAAGTGGGAGATTGCAACACCTTTGGTAAGTCTGCAACTCGCTCCAACGCTCGCATCTCTCTCAACGATGCTGACTATGCACCAAAGTACATATCTGGGAGTACCAACGCTACGAGGGTTACCACGAATCGCTACACAACATCCAATCCCATCCAGAGTTCCCTGCGTTCGATGCCAAACTCAAGACCTTGATCAAATCCAAGCACAACTCCCTAATGCAAGAGTTCTCCTTCTGGCCTACGACACCCCCACGCCAGCTCGGTGGCTTGTTCGAATTGCGCTCGTACACACTACATCCTGGCAATTTGCTCGAGTGGGAGACACATTGGCGACGTGGCTTGAAGGCCAGGCGGGAAGTCATGGAGGGTGTGGGTGCTTGGTTCGTCCAGATCGGTGATCTGAACACAGTACACCATCTGTGGCAATTCGCCAACCTGGAGGAACGCAAGGTCCGTCGTGAACAGAGCTGGAGTGTGGAAGGCTGGGGCGAGACAGTGCACAAGACCGTGCCGCTCATCCAGACCATGAGGAGCAGGATCTTGATTCCTTGCTCCTGGAGCACTGTTGCATAAGCTTCGATTGCACCGATCAAGCCACTCATCTGGTGTACGACCAAGTAAATGGCACTGTGCGCTGCTTACAGTGAGAGGGTGTCATGTCTGCTGAATCATGTATATGAGCAAGATCGATCACAATGTTCCAGAATGAGGCAAGTATCGCTAGTGGAGTCATCAAGCCTCCAGCGTCTAAGTGGTGCGAAGTTGCGAGGGGCTGCATCAATCTCAGATACACATTCGTAGAATATGATGATTCATCTCATTCGTTGTGCACACCGAGGTAGCGATCGTACCTGACATACCGTTTCGACGCTAAGATGTTGCCAAAACCGGCGGGCGGACGGGTAGCTACGTCATAAGATTTTGCGCTTGGCACACCACCACATAGCAACAACAAGTGCCGCCGAAATCACTTTCACTGCCAGAACCCCACAACAACTCGCCAACAGTTGCTAGTACTAAGCGAATAACACACCATGGTGTACATACGACAGGATAAGCTACCAAAGCTCAGGGAGTACAAGTACTCTGGCGTGGATCACAGCTTGCTTTCACAATATGTCCTCAAGCCTTTCTACTCTCATGTGGTCATCAAATGCTTTCCTATGTGGATGGCGTGAGTATTTCCAAAATCTCATACAAAGCGATACTAACATGTCTTAGACCCAACCTTGTAAGTTTGGCATAAAAAAAAAGATTTTATATGTCGAACCCCGCCGCAAGAGCTTCGTCCTTACTTACATGATGCTGTAGATAACACTCTCTGGGTTCGGGTTCATCATAGTCAACTTCCTCACCTTACTCTGGTATACACCGACCCTTGATCAAGATTGTCCGCCTTGGGTGTACGCCAGCTGGGCCATCGGACTGTTCCTCTACCAAACATTTGATGCTGTGGATGGGAGTCAGGCCCGCAGGACTCGCCAGAGCGGTCCTCTAGGCGAGCTGTTCGATCATGGAGTCGATGCGATCAATACGACACTGGAAGTATTGTTGTTCTCTGCGACAATGAATCTTGGCCAAGGCTGGAAGACAGTCCTCACGCTCTTTGCATGTAAGCCAGCACCTTGACATTACTTGCTTTGCATCTTATCTTGCTAACTACTGCAGCATCTCTGACATTCTACGTGCAGACCTGGGATGAGTATCATACCCATACACTGACTCTTGGTGTTATCTCTGGGCCAGTCGAGGGTATCATAACCTTGTGCATAGTGTATGCCTCAACGGCCTACCTTGGTGGAGGTAGCTTCTGGCAACGCTCCATGATCCAAAGTCTCGGAGTGAAAGAGCAAGGATTCATTCCAGAAGTGCTGTACAATTTGGCATGGAACGAATGGTATATGGTCTATGGAGGAGTTGTGCTCGTGTTTAACACTGTTTCGAGGTATGAACACATGCCATTGTACGAGACAGTAGGCTGACAATGACACAGCGCGCAAAATGTAATGAAGGCGCGTCGTGCCCGTGGTCAAAAGGCGCGAGTCGCTCTCCTGGGTCTTCTTACCTTCGGGGCGGCTTGGGTCCTCATCACGGCGTACTTGTACCTGCAACCTATGATCTTGCATCACCATCTGGTTCCGTTCATCTTCTACGCTGGTCTCATCAACGCGTACTCGGTGGGTCGCATGATCATCTCTCACCTTACGAAATCCCGATTTCCTCGAGGCAACGTACTGATGTACCCTCTCATCTACGGAGTGATCGATTCGCTCGGGCCATGGCTACAGGAGCACATTGGTGTCGGCTGGCCAAGTGCCTTGGGCAACGATGTTTATCAGGTTGCCTTTGTGTTCATGTGTCTAGGTCTTGCTGTCGGTGTGCATGGAAGCTTCATCGTGGATGTTATTTGGACGATCTGCGATTATTTAGACATCTGGTGTCTCACGATCAAGTACCCCTACCAGCCAGTAGAAGAAAACATCGAACGGAAGGGACAATGACGATCAGGCTACTGGGTCTCAACCACAAGGGGAGATGGAAAGGGTTGATGGGATTAATCCCACTATAAATTCCTTTGTTTGGGGATCTTTGCGTACGCCCGCAGGAACTCATCATCATATCTAGATGTTAGAGCTGTTGGCTGAGTAGCTTTACGAGGAGCACGACATCACGTAACTATAGTGCAGTGAAATACACCACACATTATCAACCTCAACTTCAGATACTCAAATATGTACCTTCCGCATTTCAAGGTTCCTGAGATTGATTGTGCCGGCCCGCATACATGTGTGGTGCCAGCGTGAGCCACGCTAGACCGATGTAGGTCACCCCCGAGCGCGTCTCCGCAATCACTCATCAACCGGAGCCAGGACTCTACAACCTCCAACGCAAACATGTCAACCGTGGGGGTAAATTTGGCTGTTACTAAAGACGGTGAGAGCTACAACAAACTACAACGGCCCGATGGTTACCTTATGTCGACGCAGCCGCCCTCCATATCCTCGACAGCGTCCCCGACCGCATACGGCAGCAAAAGAAAGTGCGCGCAAGAAGAGGCCGCTGGTATTAAGCGCGCGAGGATCGCGCGCATCACAGCGCACCCAAAAAACCGGCCGCGCGCTGTAGATTCGTACCAGGAGTATGGGACACGGACGGTGCTACCAGGACTCGACGGTGAAGAGCAGTCATCCGACGAGACCACAAGCGAAGCGTTGGCCTACCTTCACGGTGTCCGGTGAGTGCTTACTTCATCTTTTGCACTCCCCTCACATGAGAGCATTATCAAGTGCATCGCTTATACATGAGGCCTAGGTCTGAAGCATCGGCGATTCCCACTCTACTCGTAGCCCCAAACAACGTCAACGCTGGCAAACTCGACTCAGACCATGACGAATCGCAATACAAAAGCCCGATGGATACTCAACGCGTCATATACAGGGAAGGAACCTGGATCGCCGTGGATTGGGAGTACAACGCTACCAAGTGGGAAACAGACTCGTTCGCCCTTGATCCACGGGAAGCTTGCACCAATGTTCTCCTCCAGCGCTTTCGAAACCTTCGCAAGAAGCTCGCCGAAATGCGGAGGTATGGACGACTACCAGACACAGCAGCGAGCCGCGCAAAAGTAGAGAAGTTTGGAAAGCAGAAATGGTCGGAAACCATAGAGAAGGACTTACCGATTCTCCAAGAAATCATGCACATTGACGAGTCGACGCTGTATATGGCTCTACAAGGCTGCACGTTAGCCTTGGGTCGATCAGCTAAGATATCCCGGGAGAAGAGCAGCTGGATATGGACCTTGTTGGCCCTAGTTGGAGATTTCGGTACTTTGGATCATGAGCGTGTGAGCAGGATCCGAGACTTGGGGCTCAGCGCAGGCCGGCTAGTGGGCCGACTCTACGCAGACAACAGAACATTGACGTGTGATGCACAAGAGGGCGAGTGCACTAGTCCCGAGGTCCCAGAGACCGATCCTGGAGAACAGACACATGGAGCTCACGACACGAGACATCTCTCGCCAAAAGTCACACAAACTCTGCGCGATGTTTCGGATGAGAAAGACAATGGATTAGACACGACGTCCTTCAGAAATGACGATGCCGTGCTCAGCCAAAACACAGTCATTGAAGAGACGGATGATTCTGACGCAGAGATGATCATGTCTGAGGATGAAGTTGAATCAGAAAGCATTCCGGAAGATGGAGGTCTTGAGGAAGCTCGAGCGCGTCTTCTTGCGCAACTCGGAGACCGCTTGGTACATTCACAAGTGCCTCTGCCTCATACGCCCCCAATGCAAGTCCATCATCACCTTTCAAGGGTCGAGGCTGAGAGGCAGCGACAAGAAATACGCCGAGGAGAGCTGCAGCAAACTGCGAGCGCCACCAAATTGGCGCCAGTTTCCGAGCCGACGCAGGCCAAACCGCAGTCCATTACCCCATTGTCCGAGAGTGACTGGAACACGAAGGCAGCCATCGACATGATTCTGACAGTTGTAGCCGAGTGCTATGGACAAAGAGATCTGCTGAAATTTCGACTGCTCTGGTAGTTGCACACAGCGCGATGACTAGAAACCCATGCATCAATTTATTCGTTGTAATCCTGTGACTATATTTTGGCTACCGCAGTGACGTCGGTGTGAAGATGCACGGGCCAAGTCGCGGAGTAGAACGATTCTTTGCACACGCGCGCTTGCTCTTGGGCGATTGAGTCACTTTCCAGGTCCATGCAGCGCATTTCACCCCACTTTGTCTGCCCCGCGCTCTTCCAGGACGCCCTCCGATATACCTTCGCATACCGTAAAGTCAGCCGAACATCTATCCGAACCTACATTCTTGCACCCCGCCGCCGCTTCTCTACGCAAACTTCGCCCTTGGGCTTCGACGACGACATGGGCAAAGAAGACAAGAACAAATCGTTCAACCTGAAGGTGCCAAAGGGCACACGCGACTGTACATTTTGCCCACATTGCGCCCAAACGACTCGCTAACTATGTCAGGGACTGGCGAGGATGCCGCACTTCGCGACAACCTGTTCCAAACGGTAACGGAAGTTTTCAAGCGCCACGGCGCTACGACACTCGACACGCCCGTCTTCGAACTCAAAGAGATCCTCAGCGGTAAATATGGAGAAGACTCAAAGTTGATATACGATCTGCAGGATCAAGGCGGCGAGCTCTGCTCACTGCGCTACGATCTCACCGTTCCACTTGCACGATGGCTCGCCATGAACCCTAGCGTCCAGAGTTTCAAGAGATACCAAATCGCTAAGGTGTACCGCCGCGACCAACCAGCCATGACCAAGGGTCGCATGCGAGAGTTTTACCAATGCGACTTCGATATCGCGGGTTCCTACGACGCCATGATTCCAGATGCCGAGGTACTCAAGATTGCGACCGACGTCTTCGATGCGCTCAAGTGGGACTCGTACACGATCAAGATAAATCACAGGAAGATTCTAGACGGCATGTTCAAGGCTGCTGGCGTCAAGGCAGAACTGATAAGGCCGATCAGCTCTGCTGTGGACAAACTAGACAAGGTGAGCTGAACATCTCCATGTCTCTGCCAATTACTAACATGCTGCAGCTACCATGGTCAGAGGTCAAGCAAGAAATGGAGACCAAGGGACTGCCAGCAGACATCGCGGATAAGATTGGTGAATGGGTGCAGCGCAAAGGCGGCGACGACATCATCGACTATCTCAAGACAAACGAGACCCTTTCTCAATCGGAAGATGTCAGCCAGGGTGTTCGGGAGATGGAACAGCTCTTCTCATACCTCGATGCTTTTGGTGCCCGCAAGAGAATCTCTTTCGATCTCTCACTCGCCAGAGGTCTAGACTACTACACTGGGCTCATCTACGAGGTAGTTACAGAAGGCTCAGCACCGCGCGTAAAAGGTCAGCAGCAAGAAATCGGCGTAGGAAGTGTCGCCGCTGGTGGTCGTTACGACGGGCTCGTGGGCATGTTCAGTGGCAAGCCTATTCCCTGCGTTGGCATATCTTTCGGCATCGATCGAATCATTAGCATCATGAAAGCCCGCGGCCAGTCGACACAGCGTGCCAAAGATGTCGATGCCTTCGTCGCAGCCTTTGGTGGTAAAGGCTTCACCGGCCTGTTGACAGAACGTATGCAAGTCGCTCAAGAGCTATGGGCTGCAGGCATCAAGGCTGAGTTCTCGTACAAACTGAAGCCGAAACTCCCTCAGCAATTCAAACAAGCTGAGGTGGCCGGTGTCCCGCTCCTCGTCATCCTTGGTGAGGATGAGCTCAAAGACGGCAAGGTCAAGATTAAGGTCCTGGGAATCAAAGACGACAACGACCCCGAGAAAGACGGTGTACTGGTGAACAGGACTGATATGATTGCCGAGATTCGGAAGCGACTACCAAGCGCAGCTTGATTGCAGTTGGCGGGCGGACTTCCAGACTGACAGTGCACTTATAGATACCCATAGACTACATTCTACAAGCTCCCCTACCCGGGGTTCACAGTGCCATTCGCAAGGACCAAATTTGGAGAGAGTCTAGAAGAACAAAAGCATGTGTACCTCGACCTAGGACGGACACGACGTTGATCCTTCCAGTCGGATGAATAGCGGTTTCCCTAGCATTACTTGAGTCGGACGTGTATATATACAAAAAGTCTACCGGAAATCACCGTGGTGCTTGAGGGGTTTCTTATCATTCAAGTCCGCATTGATTTTGCTGTCGCGTTGTTAGGCAGACCAGAACTGTGCGGCACCAATCTGTGTGAGCACATTGTAGAGAACTTGTTTGATTTGCGCAATAGGTCTTATGTACAGACGCATAACTGAAGGAAAAATCTCGCACTCTGCTGCCATGAGGTTTTGATTGGAAATTGGGTAGTTGATGTCAGTTTGCGTGTCTAGTAGCCGTCCTTGCCCCACTTGTTGTATGTGTCATGGAGTTCCTACGCTCGTCAATACAGTCTGATTGCTGGTAATCAAGGGCGTCAGCTTACCTTGGGGAGAGTGACGTTGGGAATGACGACCACGTTAAGCGCAGAAGGCGCATCCTTCTTGACGCTGGTGTCACCTCCGGGGTGGTACTGGTATGGGCCTACACCACCATCCTGCTTCCAAGGCTCACTGCCTGCGGCCTTGGCGACGGCTCGTTCCGAAGAGGCACTGGTAGGAGAGCGGGCTTGCAATTGTCAGCATGTGAAGACGGGCGCACGAGGCAGAATCGATGTATCCGGGAACATACAGAAGTGCCATCCTGCCAGACCGAAAACACCGCTCATGATAGCGAACAGAACCTGTAGACGAATCAGCTATGCGCCCTGTATTGTCCAATTGACGTGTCGCAGCGTACATAGAGCTCAGGGTCGCGCTTCGCTCCGGTCTTGAGGGCGTCCTTGCCGGCCTGTCTCTCGCCCTCAGCGGCGGCGCTGGCCCATCGTCGAAGAGCAGGCGTAGGACGGACACGCGGGGCGGCGCGGAAGGCGGAGCGGGCAATGATGGAGGACATGATGGGGGGTGAGTGGCGTGGACGGGATGCGAGCTATGGGATGCGTGCAGCGCGGAGCAGTGGTTCGATGTTGAATCTCGCGGACGCCAAGCTTGGCGGCTGCGTCACAGCGACGGCCATGCCGGAAACAGTCAGGCGGACCTTGCAGTGCGCCGGGCAACGTCGAAGGGTCGAGCATCAACTTTATGCGCCCCTTTCAGCGCAATCACACGTCTTGTCCATCGTTCCATTAGCCTTTCGGCGCCGCAGCCCTTCCATTCACTCACTTCCAGTCGCTCCTTCCCCTGCCGGTCGCCATCCTCGCCCATCCGCGCTCCCCGTATTCGTCGCGACCACGCGCTGCACAAGCCGTGACTTCCCTCCAGCCACACCCTCAGCTCTTTGATGTCATGCTGCGTGCCGAGAGTGTAATCGCGCCCGCAACCACATCACCATGGCCATGACGCCGTCCGAACAGAAGCGCAGCTCGACTGGCAGTCGCGTGTTGGGCATGACGGGCCCAGCAGGCGAGCCCGGCCTGCCACCCTCGCGACCGTCGTCGATTGCGACTGCCAATTCGGGCAGCCAGAACAGATGGTCCCAGGCCAGCCCTGCACGACGAGGAGGCGGCATGAGCGTCGCCGGCAGTCTAGGACACAGCCGCCCAACGACGTCTGCCAGTAGAACCCATGTTCCGCTGGCAGCCCACGGCTTCTTTCGCCCCATGAGCTCGCAGCGTCTTCAACAACAACGCAACCAGCGCCCCAATTCCCTCCTCGGCCACGGCTCGCTCTATTCCGACGCTACACACGAAACGGGCAGCAATCCGTACCGCCAGAGTACAGGCTCTACGCAAACAATTCGGCACGGCGCCCCAACCCTGGGCCTCCATCACGAGCTGGACCCGCAGCCTCCGCCGTCGCGCGGCACCGACATCACCGATAGAGACATGCCCGACCGCACCACAGCCAACACCACGCCCACGGGCGCAGAAACAGTGCGCAGTCGAGGCGAGAGCATCACTCCCCTGCAGCGACCCAGGCCTCAGCACCTGGATCTCTCTAATGTTCATGGCCACGATTCCGGCAAGCTCCCAACGCCCAGCAAATCGCCCCGCTCTTTCGGTTCCAGCTTCATGTTGTCCAGTCGCGACGGACGCTCAGCCCAAATACGACCCCATCAAGGACACGAGAAACTCACCTCTGCCGAGTCGTCACCCAGAATAGCCCGCAAAGAAGCTACTAAGGAGGCAGTCAAGCGGGAGCTCGGCAGGAACTACCAGTACTTCTCTGGCAATACCGCGTTTTGCTGGGGCGGTAGATTACAAAATACCCGCGACCGTCCAGTCAACGTCGCCACGGCAATCCTCATCATCTTACCTGCTGGCCTTTTTTTCGGCTTCTCGTTCGTGGACTCCCCTCCACTGCTATTGTTCCTCACGCTAACTATTACTATAGGGCCCCTTGGCTATGGACCAACGTTTCTCCATCGATACCCATCCTCTTTGCATATTTGCTTCTCGTCTCCATCTCCTCTTTCCTTCATGCTTCAGCTTCAGATCCGGGCGTATGTCATGCACCTCCTTTGTCATGAACACTACTAACGCCGTATAGATACTTCCCCGAAATCTACATCCATTCCCCCCTCCTAATCCTAATGACGATCCGCTCAGTCTCGGTCCGCCCACCACTGAGTGGACCATGGTGGTCTCCGCAACCGGTACGAATGCAGCTATGGAGGTGCCGACGAAATATTGCAAGAGTTGCAACATCTGGCGACCTCCACGTGCTCACCATTGCCGTGTATGTGACAATTGCATCGAGACGCAAGATCACCATTGCGTCTGGCTCAACAATTGCGTGGGACGCCGCAACTACCGTTACTTCTTTGTCTTCGTGTGCGCCACCACGTTGCTAGGTCTTTTCCTCCTGGGCGCTAGTCTGGCACACATACTAGTCTGGCGGGCGCAAACTGGAGCATCCTTTGGCGAGGCCATCGATCGATGGCGTGTACCCTTTGCCATGTGTATATACGGACTCCTCGGGTGGTCATATCCCTTCAGTCTTGGCATATACCATCTGTTCCTGGTTGGTAGGGGCGAAACGACACGTGAATATTTGAACTCACACAAGTTCCTCAAAAAGGATCGGCATAGGCCCTTCACGCAGGGCTCCGCGTTGAAAAACTGGGTTGCTGTATTACAGCGACCACGCCCACCGACCTATCTCCATTTCAAGAGAAAGTACGAGGAGGGCGACCAAAGGTTTGGCTCGCGCAAAGACAAACGGACTGCGCCTCTAGTGCCAGAGCAACAGGGCGGCGGGGTGGAGATGCAGGATGTTAGTGGGTCTGGGGCATTCCAGGGCCCAGCCAGTAGGTCAGGACGTGACGCTGCAGACGCGACTGTGGCATGAGACGCTGTTTCTGATCAGCGTGATCATGTGGTTAGCCCATCTTAAGTAATAGCTTCTTCACAATACACGAGTGCAGGCACGGCACCATATGATCGTTTGCATGCACTGATGAGTGACTTCCTTGATTATGTGTACATTCCATGATAACATTGCAGCGGGCTCGGTTTCGAAGACCCGGCCCGTACGTGCCGGTAATAAGACGGAATGCGAGGAGTGGTGGTGCTGGTAACATTGGATATACAGGGCACGACGGCCTAATCGGCTGACTGACTAGCTGCATGTGTTTACCTCCCCAAATCGTCCATCCGTCCATCTATCTCCCAACTCTGGCTCGATGCGCCTCCCAATGCATGCCCACACACTCTCCTAAACCGGACCGACAGTTGTACACGTTTCTTCGCTTGCTCTTTGCCTATCGCGCGCAGACTTTGGCAGTGTTGCTTCGTGAGCGCCGTTGACCCGCCCAAAGCGTCCACCTCCTTCGCGCGTCAGTGCCTCACCCCTCAAGACCACGACCACGACGCGTGCTCCTGCCTTGCCCGTCCGCTGTCATGGCCGAGCGCGATCTATCCCCAACTTCAACATCCTCTACGCTCTCGAACATCACGGTGCGAACTGACAAGCAGGGCGATGCTCGCGCCACGTCCAGCGCGTCGCCTTCCATCTCGACGCCACCTACCAGCCTCGGCGACGAAGCCAGCGTCATGTCCGAGATGACGAAGATCGAACAAGCTGTCGAAGTGTACGAGGAGGCTCCGGGCCTCCAAATGCTCGGCGAGACCTCAGCGTCCGCGCAAACCACCACGCCCGACGCCGTCAACAACGAGGCCCGCCGCCCTGCTAGGAGCTCGCGCAAGTCCGTCACCACGTACAACGTGCAGATTCTCGCCGGAACTGCGATTCATACGCCGACCAAATACCTTGAGAAGCACCACAAGAATGTCGTGCACGGCTCTCTTGAGGAGCTCGCGAGGAAGGAGAAAGCCACACCTATGCGAAAGAAGATGCTGAAGCGGAAGTCTGACATGACTGATGCCAGCGATCAGGTCGAGGATCAGCTGGCTGCCGAAGCCGCCCAGGCAGCACGACGTCGCACCTCCTCTCGCGTGACGGACCTTCGCAAGGAGGTCCTCCGCAAAAGCGGTGTCGGCGACACCGTCACAAGCATGTACTCAGGGGGAAAGGCTTTCGTTAAAAGCACTTTACGGCGCAGTACTTCGGAGCCATCCTTCAAATCCGGCCAATCAGCTTCCCCCGCGGCTTCTCTCAAGCGGTCTCGCGATGCCCTTGAGGATGGAGACGCAGATAGCCAAGACCAGGAAGGAAAGATCTTCTCGCAGCCCAAGTCGAAAGTCTGGCTTAAGCAAGGTTTGTATGTTGGCCAGGATCGCGACTTTGATCCTCGTCTCTCCGAAAGCCAGAACCGCGCAAAGAAGAGGGCCAAGAAACCATGGCAGGCCACAATCTTGCCCCTCCCGATTTTTGCCTGCGAACGTCTATTGAACGAGGACCCCAAACATGTATTCCGCGATTTCAAATTGCCATTCGATACTTACAGCCCTCTACCCAGAAAGGTTAAGGTCGACGGCTGGGTCAAACTCAACAAAAGTAAGCTTACTATGATCCCACTCAGTCAACAATGCTAACGACTTGCAGACAGGTTCATCGGCGACGCATCTGCGCTGTGGAAACGCGACAAGCAAGACTCCTCCCAATGCTATTGCGATGAAGAAGATGGCTGTGGAGAGTCCTGTCACAATCGGATCATGGCGTATGAATGTGACAAAACCAACTGTCCACTGCCTCCGGAACTATGTAACAATCGGCCATTCGCAGAGCTCAAGAAGCGTGCAAAAGGCAACCGTTATGACTATGGTGTGGAAGTTCTCGATACAAAAGACCGAGGGTTCGGTGTTCGTGCTATGCGAACGTTCGAGCCACACCAGATCATCGTAGAATATGCTGGAGAGATCATTACCCAGTCTGAATGCGAGCGACGCATGAAACAGGTCTACAAGAAAGACAAGGTACGTTGTCAAGGTCTTGCCATACAGATTTCTGCTAATCCTCTGCAGTGCTATTATCTCATGAGCTTCGACAACAAAATGATCATTGATGCGACTCGTGGGACTATTGCTCGATTCGTTAATCACTCGTGTGAACCCAACTGCGAGATGATCAAGTGGACTGTGGGTGGAGAGCCTCGGATGGCGCTGTTCGCCGGTCCCCGCGGCATCATGACTGGCGATGAGCTGACCTACGATTACAATTTTGAGTAAGTCATGTCCCATAACATATATGTTGAACCGTTCTGACTTCGTTAGTCCGTTTTCCCAAAAGAACATTCAGGAATGCCGCTGTGGCACTGAATCATGCCGTGGGGTCCTCGGTCCCAAGCCAAAGAAACCCATTGAAGAGAAGTCAATAGCTTCAGTGCTCATCACAGGCACGAAACGCAAGCTGCAGGATTTGCTCGGTCCTCGAAGGCCTGGTTCTGAAAGCACCCAAAGCTCCCCCAAGAAGCGCAGGATGCTTGCAGGCAACTCAGCTAGCGCCAAGGCGAAAAATGCTGTCGCTCGATTGGAGTCTGCTCGTGAGCGAGTCGAGAGGGAAGCAGATGCGCTGTCGCGTCAGAATGCATCCCGCGAAAACCGCGCTCTAAAGCGATCAAGTTCCGGAACTCTTGATAAACGTACGAGATCAGCTAATCTCCGGACGGCAAAGCCATTTACCGTCAAATCTACCCGACACACAACCGTCAGCTTTCAAAGGAAGGTTACTAGGCCTGGTGCACTGAAGAAGGTCAAGAAGCCTACTCGACCACTGTCAAGCAGAAAGGCACTTCGCTCCCAACGACCGAGCACGCCAAATCGAGAAACGAGCACTGAGGTACTGGATTCAGAGGATAATGCTTCACCAAACATAACCCCTGCATCTTTACGCAGCGCTTCTAAGAAATCGCCTTACACCAGCCCTGTCTCACGAGAGCCTCTTGCAAAGGGCGCCACGACTGCAGTGAAAGACCATGTTTCACACAAACCTTCGGTACGGAGCCTACGAGGAAGGTGATGAACGTGTCATTAAACTCTGTTGTATCGTAGCTTTGTTTCAACCCACATCATGCGGCAGATTTTCGCGAAGGGCTATCTGACTTGAACAGGCTTGCTGGGCTGTTTCCCAGTGACTTCAGATGTGTATGTACAGGTAGTCCTCTCCGGTTTTTAACGTGAACAATAGAATGATGGTTCCATGCGAATAGTAACTATTGCGGCGTGATGTGTCAATGCTTTGTTCACATTTT